>Ga0182741_1000176_pt1 | contig 99897 bp, 78 predicted proteins | sample eDN5th37CBELigOP_FD_128874 | JGI IMG/M metagenome (GOLD analysis project Ga0182741, IMG submission 128874) | Enriched Organic Plus compost microbial communities from Emeryville, California, USA - eDNA 5th pass 37_C BE-Lig OP (version 2) (version 2) ...
CGTCGTTCCCTATCAGGACCTCTACATCGACGCCGGCTTCGAGAGCCGCGTCGAGGCCGAGGCGGCCGGCGTGCAGATCGGCACTCCGGTCGTCTATCGCCCGAACGTCATCGAGCTTTCGGCCACGCGCATGGCCGGCACCGCCATCGACGACCGCGCCGGTTGCGCGGTAATCGTGGAGGTGGCCCGCGCCCTCGCCGAGATCGACGCGCGGCCGACCGTGCATCTGGTCTTCACCGTGCAGGAGGAGTTCAACCTGCGCGGCGCGCTGCCCGCGGCACAGGTGCTGAAGCCGGACATCGCCATCCAGCTCGACCTGCTGCTCGCCACCGACACGCCCGACATGGCCGCGCGCGGCGACATGCGGCTGGGGGCGGGGCCGGGGATCAGCCTCTATTCGTTCCACGGTCGCGGCACGCTGAACGGGACGATCCCGCACCCGGCCATGGTGGAACTGTTCGAGGCCACCGCCCGCGCCCAGAACATCCCGCTCCAGCGCAGCGCCCACACCGGCGCGCTGACCGACTCTTCCTACGTGCAGCTCGTCGAGGGCGGCGTCGCGTGCATCGATGTGGGCTTCCCCATGCGCTACTCGCACTCCTCGCTGGAGGTCTGCGACCTCGGTGACCTCGACCTGCTCTCGCGCCTGCTGGTCGCGGCCATTGCGGGCATCGATGCGGATTTCAGTCTGGATCGGGACGACTATCCGGGATGAGCTACACGCTTGGCATCGATATCGGCACCTTCGAATCGAAGGGCGTCATCGTCGACGGAGACGGCAAGGTCGTCGCCACGGCCTCGCGACCGCACAGGATGCTCGTGCCGCGGCCCGGCTGGGCCGAACATCGCCCGAAACAGGACTGGTGGGGCGATTTCGTCCACATCTGCCAGGCAATGCTGGCGCAGTCGGGCATCGACCCGAAGGCGATCCGCTGCGTCGGCGCGAGCGCCATAGGCCCCTGCATGTTGCCGGTCGACGCGAACGGCGAGGCGCTCTCCAATGCCGCCCTCTACGGCGTCGATGCGCGCGCCGCCGTCGAAATCGAGGAACTGGACGCGGAGATCGGCCGGGAGCGTATACTGGCTGCCTGCGGCAATGCGCTGACGTCGCAATCCGTGGGGCCGAAGATCCTGTGGCTTCGCAAGAACAGACCGCAGATCTTTGATGCGGCTGCGAAAATCGTTACATCGACGACCTATCTCGTCCAGAAGCTGACGGGCGAGTGCGTCATCGACCACTACTCGGCCGCCAACTTCTCGCCGGTCTATCTGATCGGCAAGGGATGGAGCGGCGAGCTCAAGTCCGACCTGATCGACTTCGACCGGCTGCCGCGGCTCGCCTGGAGCACGGACATCGTCGGGCAGGTCACGCGCAAGGCGGCGCGTGCCACCGGGCTCGCGGCAGGCACGCCGGTGATCTGTGGCACCATCGACGCCGCCTCGGAGGCCGTCAGCGTCGGCGTGCGGCGGGTCGGCGACATGATGATCATGTACGGCTCGACAATCTTCACCATCATGCTGTCGGCCGACCGCATCGAGGATCCGCGTCTCTGGTATGCGCCCTGGCTGTTTCCGGGCGAGCACGCCTCCATGGCAGGCCTGGCCACCAGCGGCACGCTCACCCACTGGTTCCGCGACCATTTCGGGCGCGACCTCGACGGCGCGAACGCCTTCGCGGCCCTTGCGGCAGAGGCGGAAGGCTCGCCTCCCGGCGCGAAGGGACTGGTCGTGCTGCCCTACTTCTCCGGCGAGCGCACGCCGATCCATGATCCGCATGCGCGCGGAACGATCTTCGGCCTCGATCTCACCCACACGCGCGGCGACGTCTACAGGGCGCTGCTGGAAGGCATTGCCTGCGGCACCGCGCACATCATCGACACTTATCGCGAGATCGACCGCCCGCCGGCCAAGCTGCTCGCCGTCGGTGGCGGCACCCGCAACAGGGTCTGGTCGCAGGCAACCTCCGACATTTCCGAGATGCCGCAGGTCGTGGCCGAAAAGACCGTCGGCGCCAGCTACGGCGACGCTTTCCTCGCGGCGCTTGCCATCGGCGCCGTCTCGCGCAGCGACATCGCTCGGTGGAACCCGCCGGAATGGACCATCCGCCCGCGGCCGCGGCATGCAGAGATCTATCGCCGCCAATACTCGGTCTTCCGCCGGCTCTACACGCAGACCAGGGACCTGATGGCGGAACTGTCATGACCGGGAGCGTGTGGGACGCCGCACTCGCAGAACTGTCCACGGTTCTGGCGCGCGTCGATGAGGCTCGCGTCGACGAGGTCTGCCGCCTGCTCGCCCGCGCGCGCCGCATCGGCACGCACGGCCTCGGCCGGGAGGGGCTGCAGATGCGCGGCTTCGCCATGCGCATGTTCCATCTCGGCATGCCGGTGGGCGTTGTCGGCGACATGACCATGCCGCCGCTCGGCCCCGACGACGTGTTCCTGGTGTCGTCGGGCCCCGGCGAGACGACGACGGTGCTGACGCTGATGCGCGTGGCGCGGCAGGCCGGGGCGACGATCGTGCTTGTCACCGCCGAGCCGCGAGGCAGCGCCGCCGGTCTCGCCGATCTGACTCTGCTGATCCCTGCCCAGACCATGGCAAGCGACCAGGGGAGCGCCACGACATCGGTCCTGCCGATGGGCTCGGCCTTCGAAGGCGCGATGTTCGTGCTGTTCGAGGTGATGGTGCTGAAGCTGAAGGCGATCCTCGGCGTCTCGGCGGAGGCCATGCGGGAGCGGCACACCAACATGGAGTGAGCGATGCGCTACGAGATGATGCTGCCGCACCAGATTCGTGCGGCCATCGCCGACAACCTGCCGGTCGTGCTGCCGCTGGGCGTGCTCGAATATCACGGCGAGCACATGGCCGTCGGCATGGACACGCTCGCGGTGGTGAAGGCGGTCGAGCTTCTCGAGGCCGAGATGCCGCTCGTCATCCTGCCGCCCTTCACCTATGGCGCCGCGAGCTACGCGGTGGAGAAGCCCGAGGGTAACGGCTCGATCCAGGTCGGAGGCAATGCGCTGGCAGCCTTTGCCGAGGAGCTCTTCTACTCCCTGCTGCGCGTCGGGTTCCGCAACATCCACGCCATGATCCATCATCAGACCGAAAACTTCGCCGCAGGCATGCCGACCGATCTCGCCTTCCGCTTCGCCGGACGGCAGGCGATCTTCCGCTTCCTCGAAAAGGAGCACGGCGAAGGCTGGTGGGGTAACGAGGCTTCCGCCAACTACTATGCCGACCACGCGGCCGGCGCGAACCCGTTCAACTGGGTTCAGGTCCATCCCCTGATGACGCCGGAGATTACGGCGGTCTATCCCTTCGACCATGCCGGCGAGGGCGAAACCTCGCTGATGCTGGCGCTCTGTCCCGAGGCCGTGGACATGGCCCGGATGGGCGACAACACCGGCTGGTACACGCGGACGGCGGCGGAGGCGACCCGTGAGACCGGCCAACGCGGCCGCGACCTGATCCTTGCCCGGCTGCGCACGCTGCTTGGCGGCTGAGCTCGACGGCTGACGCTCCAGCAGGAACATGGCCTGCGCTCCGTAGCGGCGGCCGGCCGGTCCGGCCTAAGCCGACTACTTCACCGCGCCGGCGGTCATGCCCTTGATCAGGTAGCGCTCGAGCACGATGCCGATGATGACGAGCGGCAGGATCGCCGCGAACGACAGCGCCGCCATTGCCCACCAGTTGATCCCCTGGCTGCCGGTCTGCGAGGCGACCATGACGGGCAGCGTGTTGGCGTGCGTCGAGGTCAGCAGGGCGGCGAAGAAATACTCGTTCCAGGTCAGCACCAGGCTGAGGATGAAGGCCGCCATCATGCCGGGCAGGGCGATCGGCAGGATGACTCCGAAGAACGCGCCCCATATCGACATCCCGTCCACCAGCGCCGCCTCCTCCAGTTCGGTGGGGATGGAGGCGAACTGGTCGCGCATTATCCAGATGACGATGGGCAAGACCGTCAGCGTGTACAGCAGGATCAGGCCGATCCGCGTGTCGAGCAGGGCGAGCTCGCGGTAGAGCACCAGGAACGGCAGCGCCAGCACCACCGGCGGCAGGATGAGCTGCGACAGGAAGAAGAACGAGATGTCGGAGTTCCGCATGTAGCCGAAGCGGTAGGAGAAGCGCGAAAGCCCGTAGGCCGCCAGCGAACCCAGGATCACCGCCAGCGAGGAGGAAACAACCGAGGTGATGGCGGAATTGAAGAAACGCTTCAAAAACTCGTCGCGCACCGTGCTTTCCGCGCCGATCGTATCCGGCGAGAGGCCGAGCGAACGCCAGCCGAGCCAGGCGGGCGTGTAGTCCACCCACGGGATGAGCGCGCCCTGCATGACGTTCGGCGCCATCTTGAAGCTGGTCGTGATCGTCCAGTAGATCGGGAACAGGCAGACGATCGCCCACAGGATCAGCAGCCCGTAGATCACCAGGCGGCTGAGGTACCACTTGGCGCGGTAGGCGCGATCCGCCTCGCTGTCGTGGAAGATCGCCTCGGTCATGTGCGCGGCCTCGTGAACCTGTCGGCGACCTTCATCAGGATCGTCATGACGATGATGATGATGACGAGGTACACCATCGCCAGCAGCGTTCCGTAGCCGACGTTCGACCTGTCACGGTATTCGCGGAAGATGAACGACGTCACAGTGTCTGTGGCGCCGCCGGGGCCGCCCGCCGTCAGGTTGATGACGATGTCCGCCAGCTTCATCTTGAAGATGATGCGGATCAGCACCGCCGTCACCGACACCGGCAGCATCAGCGGGAACGTGACTTCCCAGAAGCTGCGCCACGGCCCGGCGCCGTCCACCTTTGCGGCCTCGGTCAGGTCCCGCGGAATGGCCTGCAGGCCAGCCAGGATCATGATCATCATGAAGGGAATGAAGGTCCAGGCGTCCAGCAGCATGATGGTGAGCCGGGCGATCTCGGGCGAGCCGAAGAAGCTCGGGTTCTCCCAGCCGAGCCAGCGCGCGAAGCGGGCGACGGGCCCGAAGCGCAGCTCCAGCATCGACTTACCGATCATCCAGCTCACCGCCACCGGCGACAGCATCAGCGGCAGCAGGAACGCCACGCGGAAGAACTTTCGCGCCCGGATCTCGGCGTTGAGTAGGAGGGCCAGCCCGAAGGCGATGGCATATTCGAACAGGATCGCCAGGCAGTACCAGACCATGTTGCGCAGCGCGTTCCAGTAGAACGGGTCGCTCCACATCTGGCGAACGTTGTCGAGCCCGTTGAACTGACGTCCCAGCGGCGAGGACAGGTTCCAGCTCGAAAAGGCGATGACCAGCCCGAACAGCAGCGGGAACACTGTCAGCGAGATCACGAAGAGCGCCGTGGGCAGCACGAAGAGCGTGCGCTTGCCGTGCTCTCCGCGGATCAGGACCTGGCTCCAGCACAGGCATACCGCCCAAAGGATGTAAGCATAAAGAGTAGGTCGCCAGGTGGTGAACCCGAAGTCGACCTTGCCCATTTGCTGCGCCGCCTGCGCGGCCGCCACCAGCACCACGATGAGTGCCGAAGCCCAGACGATCGCGCGGCCGAAGAGCTTGCGACCCTGGGAAATGTCGTCTGCGGTGACGACGTGCAGAAGATCGCCTTGGCTCATGCACTCACGCAGTCAAGAGGAAGTAGGCCTGCCATTCTCGCCATCAATGGGCGGACGAAGGAAGGGGCGCGCGAGGTTCGCGCGCCCCTGTGTCGGCTACAGACCCAGCGAGGCCTTGTAGAGCTTGATCTGGTTCTCGCGGCCGATCTGGTCGGTGATCTTCTCCCAGGCGGCGGCGATGGCGTCCGCAGTCTCCTGGGCCGACTTGTACTGGCCGGCGAAACCCTTCGACAGCTCGTCCTCGGCGACCGAGTAGTACTGAAAGATGCCTGGAATGCGCGGCTCGATCGCGGCGTTCGGATGATTGTAGCTGTCGAGGTTCGAGCCGAGATAGTTCTCGATGTAGGCGCGGTCGTAGCCTGCCCTTTCCCATTCGTCGTAGTTGAAGTGCGACTGCCGGTAGGGCTGGAATCCCGACGGGTAGGCGACCGTCCACAGGCTGAGGTCCTTTCCGCCGAGATGCGCAGCCGCGCTCCATGCGGCCTTGCGCTTCTTCTCGTCGCCAGAGACGCGGCTGGTCACGTAGATGCCCCAGCCGATATAGGCCATGTTCGGCGCGAAGTTGCCGCCTTCGGGCGTTTCCCACTCGCCGGTCTTGGAATTGTAGACCCTGTCGGAGCCAGGCAGGATCGAGAAGCCGGCAACGTCGCCGACGACGGAGGTGTCCGACGTGCGGGCGTTGGAGCCGACATCGCCCCACCAGGTGAGCGCGCCGCCGGTACCGGCGAGGAACTGCTGGAAGGCCGTGGTGCCCGGATCGGCGTTGATCTGGTCGGGCGGATAGGCGCCGGCCGCAATCAGGTCCATCACGTCCTGGATCGCCTGCACGAAGGCCGGGTTGTTGACCCGCGGCTTCATCGTGTCGGGGTCGAACAGCCAGGCCGGGTCGTTCGGATGCTTGGCATAGGCGGTGGCGCGGTCCTCCAGGAAATAGAAGCCGAAGCCGCCCCAGCCCTTGAGCGGGTCCAGGAAGCCGAAGGCGTCGAGGCCCGTCAGCGGATCCTTCTGGCCCTTGATCTTCTTCGACCACTCGTTGACCTGCTGCCAGGTCTTCAGCGGCTCCGTCACGCCCGTCGCGGCCGTGATGGCCGGGTCGGTGAAATAGTCCTTGCGATAGGCGAAGGTGTGGCAGTCACCGTCGATGTTGATGCGATAGGTCTTGCCGTCCCAGGTGCCGACCGGCGGTTTGAGGTAGCCAACGAGGTCGTCCGCGTCGATCAGCTTGGCCACCCAGTCGGGCATCTCGTCGAGCAGGCCCTTGCCGGCCGTGTCACCCTCGAAAGGCGCGCCCATCTCGAGAATGTCGAAATCGACCGTCCCGGTCGCGATCGACTGCTGCAGGCGGGCGTTGTAGTCGGCCTGGGCGAGGTCGATCCAGCTTATCTTGGCGCCCGTATAGGCCTCCCAGGGCTTGAGGAAGCCGCGGAACAGGAAATTGTGCAGGTTCTGGTTGTTGAGCCCCATGAAGGTCAGCTCGACGCCCGCGAACTCGCCTTCCGCGACGGTCTCCTTGGTGCCGCCCAGGCAGAGCTCGCCCACCTTCTGCCAGTCGGCGTCCGTCGGCGATCCCTTGCCGACGCCGGGGATCTGCAGGATCTGGGCGCGCAGGTCTTCCTGCGCCGAGGCCTTGCGCGTCAGCGCCCCCATGCCGGCAGACGAAGCCGCCGCGACGGCGGCCATGCTCGCGGCGCCCTTGAGCACGTCGCGCCGCGTCGCGCCGACGCGCACGAGGTGCTCATAGATTTCCTTCCTCATTGTATTTCCTCCCGAATGTCACACTGACGACTGCCAGAGACCGGCCGAAGATCGGCCGCCTCTACATTCCCGAGATCCGATTTAGTTCCCCTGTTCGCATTCATCGGCGAATTGTGTTTTTGCGCATGCAGCACGCGCTGCAATCAATATTCGCGCAAGCCATTGCGCTGTCAACGCGGATCGCCGCGATTGGCCCGACCAGGTGCCGTGTGGACTTGGCCGCATCTCTTGGATAGCGTCGGGTTCAAAAGGGGGGAGTGGCAGACACAAATGGCGCAGGTTGCGATCCGTGAGGTTGCCAAGGACTTCGGTGCGGTGAAGGTGCTGCACGGGGTCAGCGTCGACATCGCCGACGGAGAATTCGTCGTGCTGGTCGGACCATCCGGATGCGGGAAGTCGACGCTCCTGCGCATGGTCGCGGGCCTGGAAAGCGTCACCAGCGGAACCGTCGAAATCGGCGGCCGGGTCGTCAACCATCTGCCGCCCGCCAGGCGCGACATCGCCATGGTCTTCCAGAGCTACGCGCTGTATCCCCACAAGACCGTGGCCCAGAACATGGGCTTTGCGCTGAAGCTGCGGAAGATCGACCGGGCTACCATCGACGAAAGGGTGCGCAAAGCCGCCGAGATCCTGGACCTGACGCCCTACCTCGATCGCTATCCGCGCCAGCTTTCCGGCGGCCAGCGCCAGCGTGTCGCGATGGGACGCGCCATCGTGCGCGACCCGGCGGTTTTCCTGTTCGACGAGCCGCTGTCCAACCTCGACGCCAAGCTGCGGGTGCAGATGCGCACCGAGATCAAGGAACTGCATCAGCGGCTGAAGACGACCACCATCTACGTCACTCACGACCAGGTCGAGGCCATGACGATGGCCGACAAGATCGTCGTGATGCAGGCCGGCAGGATCGAGCAGATGGGCGCCCCGTTGGAGCTGTTCGACCGGCCCGCGAACCTGTTCGTCGCCGGCTTCATCGGTTCGCCGGCGATGAACCTCCTGAAGGGCAGGGTGGTTGACGGCGGCAAGAGCGTCGACATCGGCGGTGCGTTGCTGCCGATGCCTTCTGGCTTCGACCTCCCGGACGGTCGGGAGGTCGTCTATGGGGTGCGCCCCGAGCACTTCCAGATTGCCGAGAACGGCGCTGAGGCCACGATCAAGGTCATCGAGCCGACCGGCTCCGAAACCCTCGTCTTCGTGCAGATGGGGGACGCCAATGTGGCGGCACTGTTCCGCGACCGGCATGCCTTCCGACCCGGCGAGACGCTCCGTCTTGCGCCGCGTCCCGGTCTCGTCCACCTCTTCGACTCACAGACCGGGCGCAGGCTCTGAACCCCGCCGGTCTGCCACTACGCATCCCTCGGGAGGAAATAACCGATGCTGAAATCCATCCATCCGCTGCTCAATGCGGACGTGCTCTATGCGCTGCGCGCCATGGGCCATGGCGACGACCTGATCCTGTGCGACACCAATTTTCCCGCCGATTCGGTCGCGCGTCAGACCACGCTCGGCAAGCTGCTGCGGATCGACGCGCCGGCTTCGGTGGTGACGAAGGCGGTCCTCTCCGTCTATCCGCTCGACACCTTCGTCGATGACGCCGCCGCACGGATGGAGATTGTCGGGAAGCCCGACGAAATCCCGGATGTACAGCGGGAGGTTCAGGCCGAGATCGACGCAGCCGAAGGCAAACCCTGGCCGATGATCTCCATCGAGCGCTATGCCTTCTACGAACGCGCGAAGAAGGCCTACTGTGTCATCCAGACGGGCGAGCGCCGCTTCTACGGCTGCTTCGCCTTCCGCAAGGGCGTGATCCCGCCGGACGCCGCCTGAAGCCATGACGACGCAGAAACCGGTCGTCATCCTCGGCGTCTTCGTCGCGGATACGGCATATCGCGCCGCCCGCCAGCCACGCATGGGCGAGACTATCCTCGGCAACGGCTTTGCGCTGGGCCCCGGCGGCAAGGGATCGAACCAGGCCGTGGCGGCAGGACGCCTCGGCGCCGACGTCACCTTCCTGTCGCGTCTCGGTCGAGACACCTTTGCCGAAATGGCCCGTGCGACCTGGGCTGGCGCTGGCGTCAAGGCAGCGATCATCGAGACGCCGGAAAGCTATACGGGCGCGGCCTATATCTTCGTGGAGGAGACGACGGGCAACAACGCCATCATCGTGTCTCCGGGCGCCGCCATGCTGATCTCTGAGGCGGACATCGACGCCCATGCGGACCTGATCCGCAACGCCGGCGTCTTCGTCACGCAGCTCGAGCAGCCCATCGACGCCGCATGGAGGGCCTTGACGATCGCCAGGGAGGCCGGGGTCACGACCATCCTGAACCCCGCTCCTGCGGCGACCTTGCCCGACGCCATCTATCCGCTTTGCGACTATCTCACGCCCAACGAGACCGAGGCGGAGGGCCTCACCGGCATCCCCGTCGCGGATGTCGGCGACGCGCGCCGTGCGGCCGAAGTGCTGCTCGGCAAGGGCGTGGGCACCGTAATCGTCACGCTCGGCGAAAAGGGCGCACTGGTTCACGGGGCAGGGGTGTCCGAACTGGTGCCGGCCTTCAGCGTCGGCCAGGTGGTCGAGACGACGGGAGCCGGCGATGCCTTCAACGGCGGCTTCGCGACCGCGCTGTCTCGGGGGATGCCGACGCTGCAAGCCGTCCGCTTCGGCTCCGCCGTCGCGGGCATCTCCGTCACCCGGCCGGGCACCGCGCCGTCGATGCCGACCCTGGCGGAAGTGGAGGCGCTTGTGCGGTAGCGCGTGCTAGCGCGAGTTCCTGTGCACGCGGTCGATGCGGCGGTCGAAAAGCGGCCGCAGTATCGGCATCGCCACCGAGCCGAACAATCCGAGCAGCTTCATCTGCGTGCCCGGATAGATGGCGAAACGGCCGCGCTCGACCCCCGCGAGTGCCGCCTGCGCGACGGCGTGCGCGGAGAGCCGTCCGCCGGCGCCGATCGTCGCGGTGGCTTCCGCCGGCCGATCCGGCAGTTCACCCGCGAGCTGTGGCGTTTCCGTATCTGGCGGATAGCAGATCGAGACGGTGACGCCGAAGGTGCGCGCCTCTGCCCGCAGCGCTTCGGCGAAACCTGCGACGGCGTATTTGGAGGCGCAGTAGGCGGTGTAGCCGTAGACGCCGATCAGGCCGGCGCCCGAGCCGAGCATGAGGACGCGGCCCTGCCGACGCGCCACCATTCCGGGGTAGACCGCGCGCACGGCATTGACCGTGCCGAACAGGTTGGTGGCGAGCTGCGCCTCGAAGGTCTCGGGACCCTGGAGGTCGAACCGGCTGGGTTTCACCACGCCGGCCGACGTCACCAGCAGGTCGCAGGGGCCGTTCTGCTCCTCGCAGACGGCCACCGCCTCGCTGACCGAATCGGCTTGCGACACGTCCGCTGTCGCCGTGGTGACGCGCGCCCCGTCGCGGACACAGTGGGTCTCCAAAGCCGAGGCAAAGCGCTGCAGCGCCTCGGCGCCACGGGCGATCAGCGACACCGTGTCGCCACGGAGGGCACAGGCCTCGGCGATCGCCGCGCCGATCCCGCTCGATCCCCCGGTTATGATTACATGTGACATCGTTGGAACCCCGCGATCAGCTAGCACGAGCGGAGCCGATGCGCCAAACCCCGGACTTGATCCAACTCCGAAAAGCTGCGACATGCCCGACGCCGGTCGCCCGGCCCGGCTCGATCACGCGACAAGCCAGCATGTCGCGATGGGAGATTGCTTGACCACCATGTCCCTTGGACAACCGGCCGTCCTCACGTTCCTCTGCATCGTGGTCGCGGTCTTCGTCGTTCTTGCCACCGACCGCTACGCGCTTTCCGCGAAGGTCAGGGCGTCCGCCGACCGCGAGCATCGGCTTTCGTTCGGCGACCTCGCCGCGCGCCTGCCGGTGATCCTGTTGGTGTTCGCCTTCTTCTTCGCAATTTCATGGCGGCCGCTGTACAGCGCCGGCGGAACGATCAGTTTCTTCGTGATCTTCACAGGGATCTCGCGCGCCAAGCTGCAGTTCGTGCGCGAGCCGCTGGTCTTTTCCGACATCGCCCTGCTTGCGCTGGTACTGCGCCACAAGGAGCTGTTCGCCGCGACCTGGCTCGACGCGGTCTTCTTCCTGGGTGCGGCGACGTACGTGTTTGGCGCCTCCACGCTGTTCTACGTGTTCGAGCCCTCGGTCCTGCCGGCCGACGCTGGCTGGGGGCCCGTCGTCGGAATGCTTGCAATCGCCGTACTGCCTTGGCTGTCCCTCTTCCTGCGGCAGGTGCGGCAGGGACTCTCCCGACTCGGCGGCCGGGTGGTACGCAGGGACGATCCGTTCACGCTGACACGTAGGCTGGGAACTTTTGTCTCGCTGCTCTACGCCTTTCTCGAATGGCTCGGCGAGCGGCCGCCCGAACCGGACGTCGCGGCGCCCATGATTGCCACGGGCGGCGAGGCGCCGCCCCTCGTCGTCGTGTGGCAGTCGGAATCCTTCATCGACATGCGCCATTTCGGCCAGCGTGTGGCGCTGCCGAACCTCGACCGCCTGCGCGAGCGCTCGTCGGCGTGGGGACGCATGTCCTGCGTTTTCGAGGGCGGCTATACGCTGCGCACAGAATTCGCGGTTCTGTCCGGCCTGCCGCCTGCACAGATCGGACCGGACGCCACCTATCCCTACCTGCGTGCGGAACGTTTCGCTGAGGTCGCCTGGCCTGCACGGTTCCGCCGGGCCGGCTGGACGACGCAGTACATCCATCCCTATGACCGCCGCTTCTTCTCGCGCGACAAGGCGCTCCCCCGTATCGGCTTCGAGACGCTGACGATGCTCGACGCGTTCGACCACGATCCGGCGCGCGACGGCCGCTATGTCTCCGACATGACGCTGACGCAGCGCGTGCTGGACGCCGCGCGCGCCAGTGCGGACCGGCCCGGCGGCTTCCTCTTTGCCGCCTCGATGGAGAACCACGGGCCATGGAAGCCGGGGCGGCTGGACGGCGCGGTAACGCCGGTCGAGATCTACACCCGCCTGCTTGAGCGTTCGGACGAGGCGCTTGGCCACCTCATTGATGAACTGGACGAGTGGGACCGCCCGGTCTGGCTGCTGTTCTACGGCGACCACGCCCCGATTCTGAAGTCGTTCGCCGACCCGTTCCCGGATCCGCGCACCGACTTTGCGATCGCACCGCTCGGGCGCGCCGTGCGGGGACGCGTCGCACCCGCGGAACCTGCGGAAATCGCTCCCTGGCAATTGATCGCTACCATGGTCTCGCATATGCACGCACGGGGTCCGGCCGCGCGTCTGGCCTGATGATGCGCGGTCACGCGGAGTATTGGTGACGGACAGCGAAGAGCGTTTAAGGCAGCCAAGGACCTTCCTGTTCCTGCAGGGGCCGTCGTCCTGGCTGTTCATGCGGATCGCCCACCATCTGGAGCAGATGGGCCACCGCTGCCTGCGTGTGAATTTCTGCGCCGGCGACTGGCTCTACTGGCGTCGTCGCGGCGCCCTGAACTATCGCGGCAACCTGCAGGACTGGAATCGCTGGCTGCGCGACCTGGTCGAGCGCGAGGGCATCACCGACATCGTCCTCCTGGGCGAGGAGCGTCCGCACCACCAGCGCGCCATCAATATCGCGAGAAGCCTGGATCTGGACGTCTACGCGATCGAGATGGGCTATCTGCGTCCCGACTGGATCCGCATTGAGCGGGGCGGCAGCGGCTTCAACTCACACCTGCCGGTCGACCCGGAGCAGATCCTCAAGGCGGCCGCCAACCTGCCGGAGCCGGACTACCGGCAGATCTACACCCAGAGCTTTCTCTGGGATGCTGTCATGGACATCGCCTTCAACATGGCGAACGTCATCGTCCGCTTTCCCTATCCGTACTATCGCTGGCACGCGATCTACCATCCGGTCGCGGAATATGCGGGGTGGGTCGGCCGGCTGCTGAAGTCGCGGCGCAACGCCCGTCTCGCAACACATACCGAGCGGAACATGCTGGCGTCCGAGCGGCCCTATTTCGTGCTGCCGCTGCAGCTCGAGACTGACTACCAGATCCGCGCCTATTCCTCCTACAACACCCAGCGCGAGGCGATCGAGGACATCATCGCCTCGATGGCAGCGCACGCCCCGTTCGACACCGACCTCGTCGTCAAGCTCCATCCGCTCGACAACGGTCTCGTCAACTGGGGCAAGGTGGTCCGGGCCACGGCACGCCGTCACGGCCTCCAGGGCCGCGTGCACTTCATGGACGGTGGCAACCTGGTCAGGCTCATGTCCGGTGCGAAAGGCGTCGTCACCATCAATTCGACCGCCGGCCTGCAGGCGATCCAGAGAGGCACGCCGGTTAAGGTCCTGGGGGTCGCCATCTACGACATCGAAGGCCTCACCCACAGGGGGCCGCTCGACCATTTCTGGCGCAACCCGACCAAGCCCGATCCCGAACTCAGCGCCGCGTTCCACCGTCTGATTGAGACGGCGATCCACGTTCGCGGCAACTTCTATTCGCTGAAGGGCATGGAAGCCGGTGCCAAGGCGATCGCGAAGCGCCTGGACGAGCGAAGCGTGAATGAGCCCGGAGCCTTCGTGCGCAAGCCGCCCCGGGCCAAGCCGGTCAAGCGGCCCCGCTGACCGAGGTGATGCCGCGCTCGGCCATGCGCTGCAGAAGTTCCGCGACATCCACCGAGCCGATGCCGAAATTCCGGCTGGCCAGCGCCTCCAGCTTCTCCGCCGTCGTGTCCACGGCATAGGCGATCTGCTCGGGCGTGTGCTCGCTGGTGAGGAAGAAGCGAAGCCGCGCGAGCCCCTCCGGCACGGCCGGATGGATGATCGGCATGACGTTGATGCCGACGTCGTGCAGGTCGTTCGAGAGCTGCGCGGCGCGGATCGAATCGCCAACGATGATCGGAGTCACCGAGACGCCGACGCCAAGCCCGGTGTCGAGGCCGCGCGCCCGCGCCAGCTCATGGAAGAGCCGGCCGTTCTCGTGCATGCGGCGGACCCGTTCCGGCTCCTCGTCGATGAGGGTCAGCGCCTTTTCGGCCGCTGCCGCAAGGGCGGGAGCGAGGCCGACGCTGTAGACGAAACCGCCCGCCTGCGCCTTGAGGATCGCGGTCAGCGCGGTGCTGCCGGCGATGTAGCCGCCGCAGCTCGCGGTGGTCTTCGACAGCGTACCCATCCAGATGTCGACGCTACGGGGGTCGCAGCCGAAATGCTCCGCTGTTCCGCGTCCAGTCGCGCCGAGCACGCCGAGCGCATGGGCCTCGTCCACCATGAGCCAGAAACCGTAGCGGTTCCGCAGCTCGATCAGGCGCGGCAGGTCAGCGATATCGCCGTCCATCGAATAGACGCCCTCGACCACGACCAGCGTGCGCCTGCGCTGCCCGCCGACGGAGTTGAGTACGCGTTCGAGGTCGTCCATGTCGTTGTGCCGGAAGAAGCGGCGGTGCGCGCCCGACAGCTTCGCACCGGTCAGCGCGCTGTTGTGGACGAACTCGTCATGGATGACGACGTCCTGCGGGCCGAGCAGGGCGCTCAGGGTCGCGACATTCGTCAGGTAGCCGCTGACGAACACGACGGCCGAATCGACGCCATAGAAATCGGCCATCCGCTGTTCCAGGGCGCCGTGGATCGGACGCTCTCCGGCCACCAGGCGGCTCGCCGAGGCCGAGATGCCGTAGCGCGCGATCGCCTCCGTCGCCGCCTCCCGGACCGCCGGGTGACGGTTCATCCCGAGGTAGTCGTAAGATGCGAAATTGATCAGTTCGCGGTCGCCGATCACGGTTGTGGCGCCCGCGGAACCGGCATGGTTGCGGAAGAACGGATTGGCGATCGCGAGCTGCTCGCCGGCCGACGCCTGCGCAAGGATCTGCTGGTATTCCGGCAGGTCCGTGAAAGCCTGCGGCGGCTTTCGGCTGCCTGCCCCGGCGCTGGCCGTCCGTCGCGTCGTGCTTGGACGGCCCCGATCCTTCATGAAGCTCAGGACCTGCTCGCGCACCCCGCGCGAGTCATCTTGCGTTCCGGTCATGAATTGGCGGCCTTGTCGGTAGGCATGTGCCTGTTGGCGAGATGGTCGAGCACGGTGAGGTGCTCCGGAAGTTCGGCGGCAGCCTCTGCGGCGTTCACGCGCTGCGTGACCTTGGCGTAGAGCTTCTGCGCGACGTCGCCCACCGTGGTGCTCTGGGTGACGCTGCTCAGCGGCATCTCGAAGCCCGTCTTCTGCTTGAAGCTCATGCCGAGCTCCATCGCCATCAGGCTGTCGAGGCCGACCTCCTTGATGATCTTCGTCGGCGTGATTTCCGTCGCCGGGATGCGAAGGATTGCCGCGATCTCCGCTGCGACGAGCTGGAACACGATCTGCTCGCCTTCCTCGGGGCTCTTGCCCTGGACGAGGGCGGCAAGGTCGATCGTTTCCCCGTCGCCGCCGGCGACGGAGGTCTTCGCCGCCCGGACGGCGACGGAGAACAGCGGGGAGTCGACGGTGCGAAGCTGCTGCGCGGCACCCATGTCGATGTCGGCGATCGCCACGACGGCGGCCTCCACCGTGCCCGGATCGCGGCACAGATAGTCTGCCACCAGGTCGAGCGCCTGCATCGCCGGTAGCGCCGTCTTGCCGATGCGCTTGGCGAGCAGTTCGTTGACCTCGGTGTTGCGGGCCAGGAAGCCGGTGTCGGCAATGGCGCCGAAGCCGACCGCGAGTGCAGGCAGCCCTGCGGCGCGGCGGGCCCGCGCCAGACCCTCCAGATATCCGTTCGCCGCCACGTAGTTGGCCTGGCCGGGATTGCCCACCAGCGTCGTCGCCGACGAGAACAGGATGAAGTGGTCGAGTGCGTCGCTACGAGTCAGTCGGTCGAGGTTGGCCGCTCCGCGCGCCTTCGGTTCGATGACCGCAGCGTAGCGCTCGCGGTTCAGGTTGGTGATCAGCGCGTCGTCCAGCACCATCGCCGCGTGGATGACGGTCTTCAGCGGCCGCTGCGCACGCAGCTGCGCCAGGAGTTCGGCCACGGCCTTCTCATCCGTGACGTCGCAGGCGTGTACGCTGGCGTCGATACCGGCCGCCGCCCAGTTGCGCATTGCCGTTGACGTTGTCTCGTCGGGCAGGCCGCGACGCGTGCAGAGCGCGATACGGCGTGCGCCATGCTCGACCAGCCATTCGGCTGCCGCGAGGCCAAACCCGCCGACGCCGCCGACGACGAGGTGAACGCCGTCCGGGTCGAGCTGCAGGGCAGGGCGCGGCGCCCTGACGACGGAATCGGTGCCCGAAACCGGCGGCAGCAGCACGATCTTGCCGATGTGGCCAGAGCCCTGCATGAGCCGGAACGCCGAAGTGATCTCGTCGTGGCGGAATGCGCGATAGGGCAGGGGCGTCAGCGTGCCGTCGCCAAACAGCGCCGCCAGCTCGCGCATCAGGCGCATGCTGAGGGTCGGGTTGGCCTTGAGGAGCTGGTCGGCGTCGATGCCGAAATAGCTGACATTGCGCCGGAACGGCCGCAGTCCGATCCGCGTGTCGGCGTAGAAGTCGCGCTTGCCGAGCTCCAGGAAGCGCCCGAACGGCTTCACCAGCGCCAGGCTGCGTTCCATCGCTTCGCCGAACAGCGAGTTCAGCACGACGTCGACGCCGGCCCCGCCGGTGACGCGCATCACGTCGTCGGTGAAGTCGAGGCTTCGCGAGGAGAACACGTGATCGGCGCCGAACGCCTCCAGCAGTCGCCGCTTCTCGGGCGAACCGGCCGTGGCGATCACGATCGCGCCTCGTGCCTTGGCGACCTGGAGCGCGGCCAGGCCGACGCCGCCCGCGCCGCCGTGCACCAGCACAGTCTGGCCGGCCTCCAGCCGCGCCAGTTCGACCAGCGCATAATATGCGGTGAGGAACGCGACGGGGATGGTCGCGCCGGCCCGCAGGTCCAGCGCCTCGGGCAGCCGCACCACCGCCTGCGTTCCCACCACGACATGGGTGGAGAACGCCGAAGGTGCCACGGCCATGACCGGGTCGCCGACCGAAAAGTCGGTGACGCCTTCACCGACCTGGGTGATCCGTCCGGCACATTCCATGCCGATAGTCGGTCCCGCGAATCCCTCTTCCAGGGCCTCTTCGGGCAGCATGCCCATCGCCCACATCACGTCGCGGAAGTTCAGGCCAGCCGCGGTGACTTCGATGCACACCTCGCCCGCCGCCGGCGTCGGACGCTCGATCTCCTGCCAGTGCAGGCTCATCACCTGCGCGGCCGAGCCCTGGCGGACCGTCGCGGCGCTGAACTCGGTGGTGTGCCTGTCGGTGGCGGGAACCGGACCGGGCACCACCCGGAGCTCCATGGGCAGCGACGTCTCGGCGTCGAAGCACCACTCCCGGCAGGCGCTGCCACGCGCCATCAGTTCCGCCGCCAGGCGCACGCGTTCGGCTTCTTGGGTCCTATCGCTATTGGACATGTCGAAGGCATGCACCTCGACGGACTCGAACTCGTTCCGCAGCACGCGCAGGAAGGTCCACAACCCGACATGCACCGCCTCTGTCGGCAGGGGAGCGGCCCCCTCCGCATCCTTGAGCGGTGCTCCGGCATCGAGCAGGACGCCAAGGCGCACTGGACCCGCCTCGGAGCCGGCGTGCTCCGTCGCGAAGTGCTGGAGCGCCTCCGCCAGTACGGAAATCTGCGCGGCCGTAGTGGCGAGCGCGTCGGCGCCGTCGCCGGAGATCGTCGCGCTCGGCAGGAAGACCACCGAATCGCCCGGCTTGAAGGCTCGCAGGACCTCGTCCAGCAGGCCTGAGTCGGCGTCCCGGTCACCGGAGAGGGTGATGCCAGACGACGCCGAGCCTTCGGCCGTGCTGCCCGATCGGACGATGACGGGCATCGCCGGAGTCGGATCGGCATCGGCGGCAGGTACGGTCTCGCAGGTGGTCTCGACGAGGATGGCGGTGCCATCGGAAAGCTCGTGTTGCGCCACCTCCACGGCAGGGAACAGGTCCCCGCGCAGGCAGACCTTCCAGTCATCAGCGGAGCCGATTGCTCCGATCGGGAATGCCGGGTCGACGCTACGCTCGAACCAGTCCTCGCTCAGCCCGAAGATGAAGTCGTCGATGGCATTTGGACCCGGCGCGGCAATGGCCAGCCGTGTGCCGGCGACCAGCACGCTGCCCCAGCCCTGCGCTGCGAATGCCTGGCTCGACAGAAGCTTGTAGGCATGAGGCGCGGCGCTGACGATGAGATCGGCGGGGGCCGCCTCGACGAGCTTTGACAGCGGAAGCACCGTCACATGCGGCTCGCGCTCGAAGGCGATGGCCAGTTCGGCGAGCACCTCCTCGGAGTCCTCGAAGATCGTCAGGTTCGCGCCGCCCTTGGCGGCAAGCGCGGCGATCCGGCTGGAAGCCGAGCGCGAAACGCTGCCGATCTCGACGATCTCGCGGACCGGCCGCGAGCGGATGTCGGCTTCGACGGCCGCGAAGACGAGGGCCAGACGCGACGCGACGGCGGGTGCATGCGACTGAATTGCCTCCAGGGTCGCATCGGAAGGCAGCCGCAGCGGTCGCGCATCTTCACCGCTCACCGCGTCTGCGCGCTCGAGGAAGTCGATAACTTCGCAGCGGACGTGGTTGATCGCGCTGATTTCTGCGATCCGCTCGGGGCAGTCACGCGACAGTGTTTGCAGGATCTCGGCCACGGAGGGGAGGCCGCTGTCCTCGATGATCTGCCATCCCTCGTCATCGACCGAAACCAGGCCGACCTCATCGAGGGTGTGGACGCAGTTGGTCAGGAAGCGCTTCACCGTTTCGTCGCCGGGGAAAACCTCCGTCCTGATATGATCGGCTCCCTTGGCCGCGGCGCGCACGACGTCGTGGCAGGCCCGGTAGACCGCCGCGCGGAGCATCTGGGAGGCGTTATCGGCGCCAAGCGCCTCGACCTGCGGGAAGAGGCGCCCGTCCGCGGCCGGCGACGCCGTGCCTGCGGAGACGCGCCGGGACGGCAGCGCCGTCTGGTGGAAGCTGAGGTCGGCGAGATCGCGATGCGGCCGCAGATAGGTCCGCCGGAATCGGCAGTCCTGCAACGTGGCGACAACATTGCCGTCCTGGTCGAAAAGCTGGAAGGCTGCCTGGATCGACGTCGGCGAAACGCGCGAGATTTCGACCACCGCTTCCCGGATGGTCGCTTCTGGCGCGAGCACCCTGACGTTGCCGAAACGCACCGGGATGTACGGCGCTCCGCGCTGCGCGCCGGTGATGCCGGCGAAGGCCGCGACGAGGCCGTGGAAGACCGCGTCCACCGAAATCGGATGGAGTGTGTAGGTAATGTAACGGTTCCCGGGCTTGCCCGGAGGCGCAATCTGGACCCGGATGCAAGTCCGTCCAAAGGCGGTTGCGGAAGTGAGCAACCGGAAGGACGGCCCGTAATCGAGGCCGAATGCGCGTGCCGTGCGGTAGGCGGCTTCGCCCTCGAACGTGTGGCTGGAGGCAGACTTGTCCGGCTCAATGCGCGCCGGTGCCGCCTCGCTGGGCAGCTTGCGGCAGCGTGCGACGGCATGAATCGTCCAGTCATCGCTGCTCAGCCGGTCGCGGGAGCGAATGGTGATCGCACCCGTCTCCTCGGAGACCGTCGTGGAGGTTTCGCGCAGCGTCGCCTCTGACAGTTCGAGTGGCTGCAGGATCTCCATGTCGGTGATCTCGACGGAATCGACGCCGAGGAAGGCGCGCCCGGCCGAAATTGCCATCTCGAGGAATCCGCTGCCCGGCAGGATCGCCTTGCCGTCGACCACGTGCTCGGCGAGGTCAGGCAGAAGATGCGCGTCCACATGGTTCTTCCACGAGCCGGAAGCGAGATCGACCCTCCAACCCGCCAGCGTGTAGGGGGCGTGCCGGCGCCCGTAGAGGTCGATGGCGTCGCTGGTCGACTCGGCGCGCAGATCCGCCTTCTCGAACGGCACCGCGGGAAGCCGGACGCGGACGTTGCGACGACCGAACACCTTCTGGCGATCGAACGCGCCGCCATGCGCGATGATGCGCGAGAAGGTCTGAACGACCGGATCGGTCGCGGAATCGCCGTTCTCCTCGCGAGCCAGCGACGGGATCGCCGCTGCGGAGACCGACCGCTCCTTGATGGTTTCGCGCAGATAGCCCTGAAGGATCGGACGCGGGCCGATTTCGACGAACAGGCTGCAGCCCAGGTCGATCGCCGCCAGCGTTCCACGGTGGAATTCCACCGGCTCGCGCACGTTGCTCCACCAATAGGCGGCGTCGAGTTTCTCGCCGGAAAGGACGTCTCCTGTCACCGTCGAGATGAAGGGGCGTTGCGTCTGGCGTAGGGCGATGTGCCCCATGTCCTCGAGGAAGTGATCCTTTGCCGACTCGATCAGCGGATGATGGAACGGATAGTTGATGTCGAGCACCTGCCCGACGACTCGCGCCGCGCGCATGGCCTCCTTCAGCGCCATGATCTGGTCAGTCGGGCCGGACACCGTGACCGAGCCGCGCGCATTGACTGCGCCGACGGCGAGCTGGTCGAGGCCGTGGGCCGCGAAGAAGGCGCGAGCCTCGTCCGGCCCCATCTGCATGGCGGCCATCCGCCCCATGCCGGCAAGGCGGTCCTGGTGCAGCGAGCGCTTGGCGACGATCTGCACCGCGTCGACCAGCGAGATTGCCCCGGAGGCATAGGCCGCGGCGACTTCGCCGACGGAATGGCCGTAGACCGCGTGAGGCTCGACGCCGAGCTGTGAGAGCACGTCGGCCAGCGCCGCCTGCGTGGCGAACAGGAGCGGCTGGGCGATCTTGGTGTCCTGGAGCTTGGTTTCCAGGTCCTCGTCGAACAGCAGGTCAGTCAGGCTGATCTGCGAGCGCACCTGGAACAGCGCGTGGATCACGTTGAAGCGGTCGCGGAACGCGGTGTTGCGGCGGTAGGCATCGACGGCCATGCCTGCCCACTGCGAACCGTTTCCGGAAAAGACATAGGCGATGCGCACCGCGTCGCCGACTGCCTCGGCCTGCGTCGAGGCGTGGACCTTCTTGCCCTCGACCTGGTCAGAGACCGCCGCGACAATCGCTTCGGGATCGTCGTTCGCGACGACGAAGCGGTGACGGAGCAGATGCGGATTCGCGCCGGAAGCCGCGATCAGCTCCTTGCGCTCGGTCGGCTTGGCCTTGGCGAACTTCTCCTTGTACTCGGCAAGGAGCGCCTCGAGCGCCGTAGCGGTGTGGGCGCTCGCCATGAACACCCGGCCGCCCGTATCGCCCTGCTCGCGCTCGCGGCTGTTGACCGGATCGGAAATGATGATGTGGGCGTTGGTCCCGCCGAAGCCGAAGGAGTTTATGCCGGCCAGGCGCGGATGCTTGCCGTGGAGGAGTTCGATCGGCTCCGAGGCGACGTGAACCTTCAGCTCATCGAAGTCGACCGCCTCGTTCGGCGTTTCGAAGTGCAGGGATGCCGGGAACACGTTGTGCTCTAGCGCCAGCATTGCCTTCATCAGGCCGAGCAGGCCCGATGCGGGCTCCGTGTGGCCGATGTTGGTCTTGATCGACCCGATCGGGATGGGGGCGCGTCGCGCGGCGCCGATTACCGTGCCGATCGACCAGACTTCGGCCGGGTCGCCGACCTTGGTACCGGTGCCGTGTCCTTCGATGAAGGCGAGGCGATTGGGGTCGATGCCTTCCTTGGAATAGAGCGACCGCAGGAGTGCCGCCTGCGCTTCGCGCGAGGGCAGCGAGATGCCGTTGGTCCGCCCGGCGGAGTTTACGCCGGTGGCAAGGATTCGAGCGTAGCTGTGGTCGCTCTGCGCCTGGTCCGTGCGCCTCAGGATGATGACGGCGCCGCCCTCGGCGCGGACATAGCCCAGGCCGTTGTTGTCGTAGGCACGGCACAGGCCCTCGGGCGAGAGCATGCGTGCGGCCGCAAAGCCGACGAATGCCAGCGGGTGGGACAGCGAGTTGACGCCGCCGACGATTGCCGTGTCCACCTCGCCAGCTTCGAGCGCCTTCACCGCCAGGTCGAGCGCCACAAGCGAGGACGAGCACGCCGTGTCCACGGTCAGGCTCGGACCGTTGAGCGCAAAGACGTGCGAGACGCGGTTGGACACGATCGACAGGGTGTTGCCCGTCATGAAGTGCGGGCCGCCCGATGCGGGATCCTCCACGATCAGGTTACCGTGGTCGAGGCCAGACGCGCCGATATAGACGCCGACGCGCTGGTCGCGCAGGTCGGCGTAGTCGATATTTGCACTCTCCAGCGCGCGCCATGTGAGGTGCATGATCATGCGCTGCTGCGGATCGAGCAGCTGCGCCTCGCGCTGCGACATGCCGAAAAGCACCGGGTCGAAGGCGAAGCAATCGTCGACGATGCCGGCTGCGAAGGTGTACGTTTTGCCGCGGGTTCCGATCTCCGGGTGCCAGTACCGGGCGTGGTCCCAGCGATCGCGCGGCACTTCGGTTATCATGCAACGACGCTGGCGGAGCAGCTCGAACAGAGCTTCCGGCGAATCAGCCCCCGGGGCGATCGCTGCCCGGCCGATGATTTCTACGGACATACGCTCACACCCGTCTACTTGTATGACTCATCACCCGGCCACCCGACGCAGCCGGTTGTTTCATAACCACAATTCGTCGCACAGCTATGCCGGCTTCCCGGTATCCGTCCTGCCACCTCGGGACAGTCGATTGGACCCACATGTCGGTCCCGTTGCGCGTCCGCTTTTTTCTGCCCGTCAGCCGCCATCGGTTTGGCCTGTAATGCAATTGGTAGACGGGGACAATCGCCCTCCTGATTCCTCCCCGAGCGATTTCCGCGCACCACCTCTTCATGCAGTTGTAGGATAACAGCATTTTCGTTCACGAGTTCTTGAACGAAAATGTTGCAAAGATCATGACCGTAATGGGGGACGTCCCGCAAGCCCCCTATCAGCGGGCTTCCACGGTTGGAAACCGGCAGGGCCGTAGCGGGATGGCTTGTCGGCTGGCTGACGCGTTCGGGAGGTGTGTCGATGGTGGCGTTCGGAACAAGCGGGCTGAGAGGCTTGGCCACCGAACTCCTCGCCGGTCCAGGCTACCGCCATGCTGCGGCGTTCGCGGCTTATTCCGCAAGACAAGGGGTAAGTTCCGGCACGGAAGTCGCGATCGGAATGGACCGCCGCGATTCGAGCCCGGCACTCGCCGGGCAGGCGATTCACGCGGTCCGGGCGGCCGGCCTGCGTCCCGTCTTCTTCGGCGTGATTCCGACACCGGCCCTGGCGCTGCATGCCATGACACTGGCGATTCCTTCGATCATGGTTACGGGTTCGCACATCCCGCCCGATCGCAACGGTCTGAAATTCTATCGACCGGACGGCGAAATCGACAAGGCGGACGAGGCTGCGATCGCCGCCTTGGCCGCAGCTTCGTCCGATCCGGCGGAGGTGCCCACGGAGCCGCTGCCGGCTGCCGACGCCGCTGCCGGGCAGCGCTACCTGGAACGGTATCAGCGGTTCTTCGATAAGGGCACGCTTTCGGGTTGGCGAATCGGAGTGTGGCGACACAGCTCCGTGGCCGCCGACGTTGTGGTGGAACTCCTCACCTACTTCGGAGCGGAGGTGATCGAGCTAGGCGCGAGCGGCGAATTCGTGGCCGTCGATACGGAAGCGATCGATCCGGATACGGCCGAGCGCCTGAAGGCCTGGCGGGATACGCACCGGCTCGACGCGATCGTCTCCACCGACGGCGACGGCGACCGACCGCTTCTGGTCGACGATCGCGGCGCCGTGGTGCGCGGCGACGCCCTCGGACTTCTCGTCGCGCGCTATCTTGGCGCTGACGTCATCGTCACGCCCGTGTCCTCCAACCCTGGCATAACCAGCAAGTATGGGTTCGAGGTGTTGAGGACGCGGATAGGCTCGCCCTATGTTATCGCGGGGATGGCGGAGGCACTCGAACGCGGCGGACGCCGGGTCGTAGGCTTCGAGGCGAATGGGGGCGTGTTGCTTGGGTCGGAAGTCCGCGGAGACCATGCCAGCCTCTCGGCTCTGCCGACGCGTGACAGTGTCCTGCCGCTGCTGTCGGCACTCGCCATGGCCGGACCGGCGCGATCCGTTTCGCGCCTCGTCGACGGCCTCGGTCTGCCGGCATGCGCCAGCGGTCGGGTGGAGAACTTCCCGCGCTCCCAGGCGGACAGGCTCCTCGGCTGGCTCGCGCGGTCGCCGGAAAACATGCGGACGTTCCTGTCCGGTGAAGGCGACGTGGTGCGTGTCGAGACAATTGACGGTACTCAGATCCATCTGGACAACGGTGCCATGATTCACCTGCGGCCGTCCGGAAACGCACCCGAAATGCGGTGCTACGTGTCCGCCGGCGACGCTGCGCGCGCCGAAGCACTGCTTGCATTCGGGTTGAAGCAGATCCGCGAATTCGCGAACTTCGTCGAGGAGGCGTAGCTTGAGCGTCATTTCGGTCATCATCAGTGGCGGCGCCGGATCGCGGTTGTGGCCGCTAAGCCGCGAGAGCCACCCGAAGCCGCTGATTCCGGTGGCCGGGGGCGAGACGCTTCTGCAGCAGGCGTTTCGCCGCGCGGTCGCCATTCCCGGAGTCGCAGAGGTGGTGACCGTCACCAATCGCGAACTGCTGTTTGTCAGCGAGGACGCCTACCGCGGCACCGGCGTGACGTTACCGCCGCTGACCTACGTGCTGGAGCCGGAAGGCCGGGATACGGCGGCGGCGATCGCCGTAGCGACACTCGCCGTCGAGCGGACTTACGGCCGCGACGCTGTGCTGTGCGTCTTTCCGGCCGATCATACGGTCGCCAACGTCCCGGCCTTCGTGACGGCGGTGGGCAAGGCAATCGCGCTGGCCCGGACCGGTCGTCTCGTGACATTCGGCATCAAGCCGACGTCGCCGGAGACCGGCTACGGATACATCGAGGCATCGGGCACAGATGTCGTCCGCTTCGTGGAGAAGCCGGATCTGGCGACGGCCAAGGCCTATGTCGAGAGCGGACGCTTCTTCTGGAACGCCGGGATGTTCTGCTTCACGGCGGGCACCATGCTCGACCTCATGGAGCATTTCGTGCCGGACATCCTTGCTACCTGCCGCGCCGCTTCCGACGCGGCCCGACAGATCAGTGGCAGCGGCGTTACCCAGATCGAACTGCCGCGTGACCGCTTCGCGGAGGTGCGCAAGGATTCGATCGACTACGCCGTACTGGAAAAGGCGTCCAACGTCTCGGTGGTCCCCTGCGACATCGGTTGGAACGACATCGGCTCTTGGACTGCCTATGGCAACCTGCTGCCGGCCGACGGCGCGGGCAACAACGTCAGCGGCGACGTGAGGCTTGTCGATACGCGCGACACCATCATCAGCGGCCACGACCGTCTCATCGGTGCCGTGGGGGTCGAAGGCCTGATCATCGTTGATACGCCGGATGCCCTGCTGGTGGCCGCCAAGCGCAGCGCCCAGGAGGTGAAGACGCTCTTCGCGCGCCTCAAGGCGGAGAACCACGAGGCCTACAAGCTGCATCGCACCGTTCACCGCCCCTGGGGCACCTATACCGTCCTTGAGGAAGGCGAGCGCTTCAAGATCAAGCGCATCGAGGTGAAGCCGGGAGCGGCGCTCAGCCTGCAGATGCACTACCACCGGTCGGAGCACTGGGTCGTGGTCTCGGGAACCGCAAGGGTCGTGAACGGCGAGACCGAATTACTGCTGGCCACAAACCAGTCCACCTATATCCCGGCGGGGACGAAGCATCGCCTCGAAAACCCGGGGATCCTCCGCCTTGTCATGATCGAGGTCCAGACCGGCGACTATCTGGGCGAGGACGACATCGTCCGGTTCGAGGACGTCTACGGCCGGAGCTGAGGTCGACGGCCGGCCCGCTTTCGGAATTCGGAGCCCGCAGCCAGCACGTGGCGCGGGCGGCGTCGAGAGCAATGCCCTTCGATTTGCCTGATGTTACTCGGTCGGCGTCGGCGGGCCGCCGGGCGCCATGCCGACGCGAGGGGACTTCGACGTCGTCAGCGGCGGCGGCGACGGGGCCTGCAAGCGGGGAGGCGGCGCGCCCACGATGACGCCGATGCTCGGAACCCAGTAGAAGCGGCGAGGGTTCGGACGGAAGTCGATTGAAAGATTGTAGCGCGGCACGATGCCGTACTCGCGGGACAGTGAGAAGTAGACGCGCTCGGTGGCGAAATCTCCTGGCTGGGCGTTGCGCAGGCTGACGCGCACCGGCTCCGGGATCTCGATGCGCAACGCTGTACCCAGGGCATCCAGGAGTTCCTCCGCTCGCTTGATCGTGTCCGAAGCGGTCTTGCGCTGCGGAAGATTGATCTTCACGCGCGCCTGGTCGATGCGCGATCGCCCGCGCAGCATGTAGAAGATGCTGTTGGGCTCCGGCTGGCCTTCGGCCCGCTCCGGGGTCACGGCCAGGCATTCGCCCCACGGCCCCAGCGCCGACGTCTTCCAGCCGAGGTTCGGGAATCCCTTCGCGTCCAGATCGTCGCAGACCTGTTCCGGGTTGCGCCCCGCATTGCGAATGAGCGGATAGGGCGCGTCGGCACGAGGCGAAAGCAGGCGCGCACGGCCGGTCGTGGAACGAGGCGTCGGCTCGAAGAAAGGCCCGGGCGGCTTGGGATTGAACGGAAATGCGTTGATGCCGCCTTGGGCTGCTCCCGGCGATGCGGCGATTGCGAGCAAAGCCGTTGCCACGACCGCGCGACGCAGTCGCGCGATCGCCTTTCGGCTGAATCGTTCCGGACGTTCCCTGCGACCCATTGTGCGCGACAAGTGTTCCTGCGTTCTGGCATAGCGGATGCCGGAGCGAATCAAAACCGGAAACGCCTACCGCACCTTCGCAGAATGCCTTTCCCTGTTTCTGGGTTAACTTGCGACTGCGCTGGAAATCGTCGACAAGACGGCGGGCGAGGGAGGATCCATGACATACGACACGGCATTGCCGGAAAAAGGAACTTTCGTGGGCCGGGTGAAGGCGCCGGGAGCGGCCCACCCGCTGGTGGTGGTCGTGCGCGATGGCGACGTGATCGACGTCACCTCCCGGGAGGCGCCGACCGTCCGCGACCTGTGCGAGATGTCCGATCCGGGCGCATGGGCCCGCAGCGCGAGCGGCCGTTCGCTGGGCTCTCTGGAAGCGATTGCCGCAAACAGCTTCGAGGCGACCAGGGACCCGTCTAAGCCGTGGTTGCTTTCCCCGGTTGACCTGCAGGCGGTAAAGGCGTCGGGCGTGACCTTCGTCGTCAGCCTGCTGGAGCGTGTCATCGAGGAGCAGGCGCGCGGCTCGCGCGAGCGTGCGGAAGCGATTCGCGCCGACATCACCGGCCTCATCGGCCAGGACCTGTCGCAGTTGAAGCCCGGCTCAGCCGAGGCCATGGCGGTGAAGGGCAAGCTCATCGCGCGAGGCGTGTGGTCGCAATATCTGGAGGTCGGCATCGGCCCCGACGCAGAGATCTTCACCAAGTGCCAGCCGCTTGCCTCGGTGGGCTATGGCGCGGATGTCGGCATCCATCCGATCTCCAACTGGAACAACCCGGAGCCGGAAGTTGCCGTCGTCGCCTCAAGCACCGGCCGGATCGTCGGCGCTACGCTAGGCAATGACGTCAATCTGCGCGACGTCGAGGGCCGCTCGGCCCTCCTGCTGGGCAAGGCGAAGGACAACAACGCCTCGGCCGCGCTCGGCCCGTTCGTGCGACTTTTCGACGACACCTTCTCCATCGATGACGTGAAGCGGGCCACGGTCAGCCTGCGGGTGGAAGGCGAGGACGGGTTCACCCTTGAAGGCGCGAGCTCCATGGCCGAGATCAGCCGCTCGCCCGAGGAACTGGTGGGCGCAGCTATGGGACCGCACCACCAGTATCCCGACGGCATGGTTCTCTATCTTGGCACCATGTTCGTTCCGTCAAAGGATCGCGGCGAAGCGGGCCGCGGTTTCACCCACAGGAGCGGCGACATCGTCACCGTCTCGACCCCGGTGCTGGGCGCCCTGGTGAACCGTGTCCGCCTCGCGACCGAGTGTCCGCCTTGGGTGTACGGCGCGCGCAGCTTGATGGCGGACCTCGCGGTGGCGCGGCTGATCTAGAGATCGCGCTGCTCGGAACCGCGCTTGGGGAGCTGGCCGAAGCGCTGGCGTAACCACGTGTCGGCAAGTGGTGGTCTGCCGGCAATGTGCGGCCGCGTTGCCAAAGGCGGCGCGGCTGCCCTCGACGAAAGCTGGCTGAAGTGACGGCGGGCCCCGATCCCCAGTTCGCCCCCCTGGGATCGGTCTACGCAAGACACAGACCCGCCGCCGCGCAAACACTTGCCGAAGCTCTCGCTGGGCGTCCACAGAAACCAATTTTTAACCCTACGTGATAACGTTAAACGTCCCACCGTAAGTTTAGTCCCTTCAACACCGCGCTTTTATTGGAGCTCGATGCGTGAGTTATTTATCTGCCGACTGTTTGTCGGCCCCACAGCCATTTCTGGCCCCCATGGACGCTCTCCGCGTCCCGGCTCTATGACTGGCGGGAATCGGCAGGCAGGATCAGGGCGGTTGGCGGTATGAGCGCGGAGCAAATCGAGGCGGACGTCATCGTCGTGGGCGCCGGCATTGCCGGGGCCGGCGTGGCAGCTGACCTGTCGCGCGACCATCGCGTGGTGATCCTCGAGATGGAGGATCGCCCCGGCTACCACACGACCGGGCGCTCGGCCGCCATCTTCATCCAGAACTACGGCAATTCCGTCATCCGCGCCCTGTCGCGAGCCTCGGCGCCGCTATTTCATGCGGCCGACCGGTCGCTGTTCCCGCATCCGCTGCTGACGCCGCGCGGCAAGCTGACGGTCGCGGGTGCCGACGGCGTCGAGCACCATCGCGCCATGCTGGCGGAATCGGAAGGGCTGCGCCAGATCGACCCCGCGGAGGCGGTCACCATGGTGCCGATCCTGCGGCGCGAAAACATCGTCGAGGCCTCCTATGAGCCGGACGCGCACGACATCGACGTCAACGCGCTGCACCAGGGATGGCTGAAGTTGGCGAAGGCCAATGGCGCCAGGCTTGTTCTTGGCGCGGAAGTGCTGCGCGGCGAACAGGTCGGCGGAGGCTGGAGTCTCGAGACCTCCGGCCTTCGCCTGCGAGCGCCCGTCGTGGTCAATGCGGCGGGGGCCTGGGGAGATCGGCTGGCGGAACGACTGGGAATCGCCCCCGTCGGGCTTCAGCCGATGCGGCGGACGATGGCGGTGCTGCCGGCGCCGCCGGATGTCGACAGCCGCCGCTGGCCGCTCTTCGAGGATGCGTCCGAGTCCTGGTACGCCAAGCCGGACGGCGCCAGCCTGTTCGTCTCGCCGGCCGACGAGGACCCCTGCGAGCCGCACGACGCCTTCGTCGACGATCTCGTCCTGGCGGCGGGCCTTGACCGCTTCGAGCGCATGGTGACGACGCCGGTGACGCGCGTCGAGCGGAGCTGGGCTGGCCTGCGGACATTCGCGCCGGACCGCACCCCGATTGCCGGCTTCGATCCGGCCGCCGTGGGCTTCTTCTGGCTGGCGGGGCAGGGCGGTTACGGGATTCAGACGTCGCCGGCCTTGTCAGCGCTCGCCGCAACCCTGATAAGGCGAGCCTCCGTCCCTGAAGGGCTGGAGCGGACCGTCGTGGCCCTGTCGCCGGCGCGGTTCAGAAACAAATGACCAACTGAGAGCCGTAACGGAGAACAGATGACCATCCGCAGACTGGGCGTCGGCCCGCGCATGAGCGACATCGTGGTGCATGGCAACACCGTCTATCTCGCCGGCCAGGTCGGCGCGCCGGGCGAGAGCGTGACCTCGCAGACCAAGGCGATTCTCGCCACGATCGACGAGCTGCTCGCCCAGGTCGGCAGCGACAAGACCAAGATCCTTCAGGCGATCATCTGGCTGGACGACATGTCGACCTTCCCGGAAATGAACGCCGTCTGGGACGCTTGGGTGCCCGCCGGCCACACCCCCGCCCGCGCCACGGGCGAGGCCAAGCTCGCTTCTCCCGAGTACAAGGTCGAGATCATCGTCACGGCCGCCATCTGAGCCAGGGGCGGGCGGTGCCCGCCCATAGGCCCGACGGTTGCGGCGCCCTCCGTGTGGGGCGTCGCGTGCGGACTTAGCCTCTGTCGCATGTCTAGACGGCGCGACGGGGCAGCGCAGAATCTAAGGCAACTCACCTTCTGGTTGGCTTCATGCGCTCGCCGCCGGTCCGAACAGGAGAGGATCCTATCGCCCCTCCGACTGGATTGTCGGTCAACGAGAGCAGTGCGCAGTCGATTTGTTCAGGAGGGCAACTCTTTGACCGGGCACGATACCGCCGTTGTCAGGTGATCCATCCAGGTGTGAGATGGGTGTTGGAGCTTTTCGACTGTTCTCACCAGAGTGACGCTCCACGCTTGAAACGGCCAGACTGGCTCACACGGACGACAACAGATCGATGCCAAGCTCGCCGTTGCGAGCCCGATGTCGCAACCTTACCTCCACGATCACACCAATCCGTCTGCCGGTACGATCGCGCGCAGCCGTGAACCCCTGCGGCTACAGAGCGCTTGTCGGGTTTCTTGTCTCCAATGAAAGCCCGGGATACTTAAGGGCAAGTCCATCGACCGAGTCTGCCGTGACGTTGTCGCAGAACCTCTTTGGCCGTATTTCGAGGAGCCGCGTGCGTTTCATGAACCACGCGGGCAGCCTCATCGCATCCAATTAGCCCTGGCGCGGCCATTTGGCCGTCGACCGGGGGAATGGCGAACCATCCAGGCAGTTGCCCGTCGTCAGTGCGCGCGTCGTTCAGAGCGCACCTTATCCAGCGCCGCACGGCTCTCACCCATCCATTCGGAGCAGCACCTCGCGTGCCTGCTCGTGTCGAAACCCAAAGGAGACATGATGACCAATCATTCGCTGCGCGACGACGCCCTCACACGCCTGGACGATGCCGCAAGACACCTCGACATCGATCCGGACGTGATCGAGAAGCTGAAGTTCGCCCGCGAAACGACGCAGGCACGGCTGATGATCCGGATGGACGATGGATCGCGCAAGTCGTTCCTGGCCTGGCGCTGCCGCTACGACGATACTCGGGGGCCGACCAAGGGAGGCATCCGGTTCCATCCCGACTCCAACGCCGACGAGGTCGAGACGCTGGCCTTCTGGATGACGTTCAAGTGCGCGGTGATGAATCTGCCCTATGGCGGCGGCAAGGGTGCCGTGCAGGTTGACCCACGCAAGCTTTCAAAGGCCGAACTGGAGCGACTGTCGCGCGCCTACATTCAGGCCTTTGCCCGGATCATCGGACCCGATCGCGATATCCCGGCTCCCGACGTCTACACCAATTCCATGATCATGGGCTGGATGGCCGACGAGTACGCCCAGATCGTGGGTGAGCACCAGCCTGCGGTCATCACCGGCAAGCCGATTGCGCTCGGCGGTTCTCTCGGCCGCGGGGACGCGACGGCCCGCGGCGGCTATTATCTGGTCCGCCATCTCGCTCCGGACCTGGGGTTGGGCAAGGTCATGCGCGTTGCGGTACAGGGCTTTGGCAATGCGGGGCAACACATCGCGCGCCTGCTGTCCGCCGATGGCCACAAGATCGTCGCGGTCTCGGATTCGGAAGGTGCCGTCTTCTGCTCGGACGGCCTCGATGTCGACCGGCTTCTTAAGGCGAAGGCGAGCGGAAAGTCGGTCGCCAGCACCGCCGGTGACGGCCGCCACGCGGTGATGACAGCCGAGGAGCTGGTTGCCGTCGAATGCGACCTTCTCGTGCCCGCCGCCCTTGAAAACATGATTCACGAAGGCAATGCCGACGGGATCCGCGCCAGGCTGGTGCTTGAACTCGCCAACGGTCCCGTCACTCCGCAGGCCGATGCCATCCTGGCTGACAAGGGCACGGTTGTCCTTCCCGACATCCTTGCCAACGCAGGTGGTGTCACGGTCTCGTACTTCGAGTGGGTCCAGAACCGTCAGGGCTTCTACTGGCCGGTCGAGGACATCCACGAAAAGCTGCGGACGATCATGGAGCGCGAAGGCCGCGCCATCTGGAACGTGGCCAAGGCCAAGGGGATCAGCATGCGCACCGCTGCCTACGTCCATGCTCTGGGCCGTCTCGCGGAAGCGATCGAGGCACACGGCACCCAGAGCTTCTTCATCAGCTGACGGGTTGACCCGATCTCCGGGCTGCAAGCCGTGGCAGCCCGCGAGCACGATGCGGGCACAAGCGGGCATGTGTGACGTGCCCCGCTGCTGCCTCGCATCGACACCGGGTTGCCGAGCGGATTCGTTGTTTCGTAAAGGCGTGCCGAGGCCATTTGTCCTGGGTGCCCCCGGTTGGCCTTGCATCTCCCCGACCCAAGGCGGCTACGGCCGCAATTCGGGTGGACCGCGAGCGATCCCTGAACGCATGGAGAAAGCCTGTCCGCGGCGGCAAGCCTTCGTGCGGGACGTTCCGGACTTGCTTTGAGACTCGCGTGGTCGCGGAAATGTTGGTGAGCGCACTGGGACTCGAACCCAGGACCTACTGATTAAAAGTCAGTTGCTCTACCGGCTGAGCTATGCGCTCCTGGCGGCGGCATGGCCCCCGGGAAGTGCGGCGGAAAATAGGGAGGGCGACGGGCCGGGTCAATCGGAAAACGTCGCGGCGACAGCAGGCCATGCGATCCCTTGGGGAGAGCCGCAACACCGGCAGTCTCAGGCCGCACCGGGGCCGGCTTGGAGATGGCAAGCGACATTCCGCCACGCCATGGTGATTTGGCGTTCCGGCAGGCGTGCCTCTATATCCGCAGAAGCGGAATGGACGGATCGGGATGGCGGTGGATGTCGGCTATCTGACGGCGCTCGGGGCGGGAGCCCTGTCGTTCCTGTCGCCCTGCGTGCTGCCGCTGGTGCCCCCTTATCTCTGCTTCATGGCCGGCGTTTCGGTCGACGATTTTCGCGGACGGGACGGCACGCCGCTCGCCGCGCGGCGCTCGCTGCTGACGGGCGCGTTCGCCTTCGTGCTGGGCTTCACCACGGTCTTCGTGGCGCTCGGCGCGGGCGCCTCCACCATCGGCCAGACGCTGCGCGCCTGGCAGGAGCCTCTGGCCATCCTGGCCGGACTGGTGATCGTCGTCATGGGCCTGAATTTCCTCGGCGTCGTGCGCATTCCGCTGCTGTTCCGCGAGGCGCGTTTCCATGCGTCCGGCAAGCCGGCGAGCATCGTGGCAGCCTATGTCATGGGGCTTGCCTTCGCCTTTGGCTGGACACCGTGCATCGGCCCCGTTCTGGGCCCGATTCTGACGCTGGCCGGCGGCCGCGCCACAGTCGCGGAAGGGGCGGCCCTGCTCGCCGTCTATTCGCTCGGGCTCGGCATCCCGTTCCTGATTGCCGCGCTCTTCTCCGGGGCCTTCATGCGCTTCCTGTCGCGATTCCGGGTCCATCTCGGGCGGGTGGAGAAGACGATCGGCGGGTTGCTCGTGATCGCCGGCATCCTGTTCATGACCGGCGGCACGGCAACCGCCTCCTACTGGCTGCTCGAGACCTTCCCGATCCTGCAGAAGCTCGGCTGAGCCTGGCCGATTGGAGCGATGTGCGGGCAATGTTACAAGGCCCCGATTCAATCGCGCACGGAACATCGGCTCCATGACCAGCAGAACCTGCCTGTCGATCATCCTCGCCGCCGGCGAGGGGACCCGCATGAAGAGCACGACGCCCAAGGTGCTGCACAAGGTCGCCGGCCTGCCCATGGTGGCGCATGTGGCCAGCGCTGCGCGGCAGGCCGGCGCAGGCGCGATTGCGATGGTCGTCGGGCACGGCGCCGAGGCCGTGCGCAAGGCGGCGGCCGGCTTCGCCCCGGAGGCCGAGATCTTCGAGCAGACCGAGCGGCTTGGCACCGCCCACGCGGTGCTGGCCGCCCGCGAGGCAATCGTCCGCGGTCATGACGACATTCTCGTCATGTTCGGCGACACGCCGCTGATCGAGGGCGAGGCCCTGTCGCTGGCGCGCGCCAGGCTCGCCGCCGGCGTGCATGTCGTGGTCATGGGCTTCCGCACCGACAAGCCCGCCGGTTACGGCCGGCTGATCGAGCATGACGGCGCCCTTGTCGCCATTCGGGAGGATCGCGACTGCTCGGAAGCCGAGCGCCGCATCACCTTCTGCAACGGCGGGCTGATGGCCATCTCCGGCGAACACGCCCTGTCGCTGCTCGATCGGGTCGGAAACGCCAACGCAAAGGGCGAGTACTACCTCACCGACATCGTCGGCATCGCGCGCGAGGCGGGGTTGAGGGTGGAGGCCACCGAGGTTCCGGCCGAGAGCGTTCTGGGGGTCAACACCATGGCCGAGCTGGCCGAGGTCGAGTCGATCTGGCAGCGTCGCCGCCGCCATGCCGCCATGCTGGCCGGCGTGACGATGATCGCGCCCGAAACCGTGTGGTTCGCGCATGACACCGAGATCGAGCCCGACGTGCTGGTCGAGCCGAACGTCTTTTTCGGCCCTGGCTCGGCGGTCCGCCGCGGCGCGGTCATCCACGCCTTCTGCCACATCGAAGGCACGACCATCGGCGAAGGCGCCCATGTCGGGCCGTTCGCCCGGCTGAGGCCCGGGACCGACCTGCAGCAGGGCGCCAAGGTCGGCAATTTCTGCGAGGTCAAGAAGGCCACGGTCGAGCCCGGGGCGAAGATCAACCACCTGACCTATATCGGCGACGCCCGCGTCGGAGCCGGCGCCAACATCGGGGCCGGCACGATCACCTGCAACTATGACGGGTTCACCAAGTCCGTGACGGACATCGGCGCCGGTGCCTTCATCGGCTCGAACAGCGCGCTGGTCGCCCCGGTCAGCATAGGCGACGGCGCCTATGTGGCCTCCGGCAGCGTGATCACCTCCGACGTCCCGGCCGACGCCCTGGCTTTCGCGCGCTCGCGCCAGAAGACATTGCCTGAACGCGGCCGCATGTTGCGAACCCGGCTGGCCGCCGCCAAGGCAGCCGGCAAGAAGTGACGGCTCACGCCCGCGCCCTGCTGACGGCTCGGAAGGCGCGTTCCTGGAGGTTCATCGTCGGACGCTGGGGCTTCGGCGTCTGTCATGCATGTTTATCCAAAGTGATTTCTTGGTCGCGCGCCGCCCGCTTTATGCAGGGGCCAGAGGCCGTCGCGTAGGTGAGGGGGTTTTCGCATGTGCGGAATAGTCGGCATCGTCGGCAGGGGGCCGGTCGCGCCGCTGATCGTCGATGCGCTCAAGCGGCTGGAATATCGCGGTTATGATTCCTCCGGCGTGGCGACCATCGACGCTGGCAGGCTCGACCGTCGCCGGGCCGAAGGAAAGCTGGTCAATCTCGATCGCCGCCTGCAGGCCGAGCCGCTTTCCGGCAGCATCGGCATTGGCCACACGCGCTGGGCGACGCATGGCGTTCCCAACGAGACCAATGCGCACCCGCATTTCTCGAACGGCGTCGCGCTCGTTCACAACGGTATCATCGAGAATTTCGCGGAACTGCGCGCCGAACTGGTGGCCGAGGGCTACACTTTCACCTCCCAGACCGACACCGAGGTCGTGGCGCACCTGGTGGCCCGCGAGCTCGCCCGCGGCGAAACACCGGTGCAGGCCGCCCACAACGCCATCAGGCGCCTGCGCGGCGCCTTCGCGCTGGCGATCCTGTTTAGCGGCGACGACGACCTGATCGTCGGCGCGCGCAACGGTCCCCCGCTCGCGGTTGGCCATGGCGACGGCGAAATGTTCCTCGGCTCCGACGCCATCGCCCTCGCGCCGTTCACCGACGCCATCACCTATCTGGAGGACGGCGACTGGGCGGTGGTGCGGCGCGACGGCGTCACCATCCGCGACATCGACGGCAACGAGGTGCGGCGCGACCGTCAGCAGTCGGTCGGCGTCTCGATGATGGTCGACAAGGGCAACCACCGGCACTTCATGGCCAAGGAGATCCATGAGCAGCCGGAGGTCATCTCCCACACGCTGGCCCACTATCTCGACTTCACGACCAACCGGGTGCGTGCGCTGGACCTGCCTTTCCGCTACGCCGACCTCGACCGCCTGGCGATCACGGCCTGCGGCACCGCCTACCTGAGCGGCCTGGTCGGCAAGTACTGGTTCGAGCGGCTGGCGCGCCTGCCGGTCGACATCGATATCGCCTCGGAGTTCCGCTATCGCGAGATGCCGCTGACGAAGCGCAGCGCGGCACTCCTGATCTCGCAGTCGGGCGAGACCGCCGACACGCTGGCCTCGCTGCGCTATTGCCGCGCCGAGGGCGTGCCGATCGGCGCGATCGTCAACGTCCGCGGCTCGACGATTGCGCGGGAGTCCAACGTGACCCTGCCGACGCTTGCCGGCCCCGAGATCGGTGTCGCCTCGACCAAGGCCTTCACCTGCCAGCTTTCGGTGCTCGCGTCGCTCGCGGTTCGGGCCGGACTTGAGCGCGGGGTGCTCTCGGCCGACGACGAGACGCGGCTGGTGCGCGAACTGGCCGAGGCGCCGCGTTTCGCGATGCAGGCGCTCAAGCTCGAAGGCCAGATCGAGAAGATCGCACACGAACTCTCCCGATATCGCCACGTGCTCTATCTGGGCCGCGACACCAGCTTCCCGCTGGCCATGGAAGGCGCCCTGAAGCTCAAGGAGATCTCCTACATCCATGCCGAGGGCTACGCAGCCGGCGAGCTGAAGCACGGGCCGATCGCCCTGATCGACGAGACGATGCCCGTCATCGTGATCGCGCCGCACGACCGGATCTTCGAGAAGACGGTGTCGAACATGCAGGAGGTCGCCGCGCGCGGCGGCAGGATCATCCTCATCACCGACCGCAAGGGTGCGGAGGCGGCCTCGATCAAGACGATGGAGACGATCGTCATGCCGGAGATGCCGGAGATCGTCACCCCGATCGTCTATGCGCTGCCGATCCAGATGCTGGCCTACTACACGGCGGTCGCGATGGGCACGGACGTCGACCAACCGCGCAACCTGGCGAAGTCGGTGACTGTAGAATAGCCCTTGCTTTAACGTTGAACCAACGCCGCTGCATGATCTACAGTGCTGCGATGCACAATTCATGCGGCGGCATGCCGACAAGCGTCAGGATATCGCGGCGACCATGACCCGGCTCAGGAACTATTTCCTCACTGGCGTCATCGTCTGCGCCCCGCTCGCAATCACCGTCTATTTGCTCTGGAGCTTCGTCCACTGGGTCGATTCCTGGGTGAAGCCCTACATCCCCTCGACCTACAATCCGGACAACTATCTGCCGTTCGCCGTGCCGGGTTTCGGCCTCCTGGTGGCGCTGCTGATCATCACGCTGATCGGCTTCCTGACCGCCAACATCATCGGCCGCTCCATCGTAGGCTTTGGCGAGCAGCTTCTCGGTCGCATGCCGCTGGTGCGGGGCGTTTACAAGACCACGAAGCAGATCTTCGAGACGGTACTCTCGAACAAGAGCGACATGTTCCGCACCGTCGGCCTGGTCGAATACCCGCGCAAGGGCGTCTGGTCGCTGGTCTTCGTCGCTGGCGAGAAGGACACCGAGATCAACGCCAAGCTGGACAGGCCCGGTGATCCGCTCGTCGGCGTCTTCATGCCGTGCACGCCCAACCCGACCACCGGCTTCCTGATGTATGTCCACAAGTCCGAGATTGTGGTGCTGGACATGACCGTCGAGGACGGCGCGAAGCTGATCATCTCCGCCGGCTTGGTGGCGCCGGCCTACAAGTCCAAGGTGGTCGGCCCCGATGGCAAGCCGATCGACACGCTCGCCAATCCTCGGATGGCCGAAGTTGCTGAAGGGCCCAAGGCGGCGCGGCGGGTCTGACTGGCTTCTCGCCCCCCTGATCGAATCACGTAGGAGCGGTTGCGGGAACGGCCGGCTGCCGCGGCCAGGTTCGCGGCCTGGCGAACCGGTTCATCCGGCGCTGAGCAGCCGCACCGCCTCGTCGCGACCGAATAGGTAGAGCAGCGTCCTGATCGCCTCGCCGCGCGGGCTGGTCAGGTCGGGGTCGCGGGTCAGCAGCAGGCGCGCGTCGTCGCGGGCGATCTCCAGAAGGTCGCCATGGTGCTCCAGCCGCGCGACGCGAAAGCCGGGCGTGCCGGACTGGCGTGTGCCGAGAAGCTCGCCTTCGCCGCGCAGCTTCAGGTCTTCCTCGGCGATGAGGAAGCCATCCTCGCTCTCGCGCAGGATGGAGAGGCGCCGCGTCGCCGTTTCTCCGAGCGGGCCCTTGTAGAGCAGCACGCAGGTGGACGGCTTGCTGCCGCGCCCCACGCGTCCGCGGAGCTGGTGGAGCTGGGCAAGGCCGAAGCGCTCGGCGTGCTCGATCACGATGATGGTGGCGTCGGGGACGTCGACGCCGACTTCGACCACCGTGGTCGCGACCAGCACGTGGGTGCGTCCTTCCTTGAAGGCCATCATCGCCTCGTCCTTGTCGCGGCCCGCCATGCGCCCGTGCACGAGGCCGACGCGGTCGCCGAACTCCGCCGACAGCGTCGCGTGGCGCTCCTCCGCCGAGGTCAGCTCGACCTCGTCGGAATCCTCCACCAGAGGGCAGATCCAGTAGACCTTCTGGCCCTCGGCGACGGCATCGGCGATGCGACCGACCAGTTCCTCCAGCCGCTCGAACGGCAGGGTGACGGTCCGGATCGGCTGGCGGCCTGCCGGCTTCTCGGTCAGCCGGGACACGTCCATGTCGCCGAAGGCGGCGAGCACCAGGGTGCGCGGGATCGGCGTGGCGGTCATCACCAGCATGTCCGGCGCATCGCCCTTGGCGGTGATGGCGAGGCGCTGGTGGACGCCGAACCGATGTTGCTCGTCGATGACGGCAAGCGCCAGGTCGCGATAGGTGACCGCATCCTGGAAGAGCGCATGCGTGCCGATGACGATGTCGATCGAACCGTCGGCGAGCCCTTCGAGCACGGCGTTGCGTTCGCGGCCCTTCTCGCGGCCCGTGAGCACGGCGACCCGGATGCCGGCCTTTTCTGCAAGCGGCACGATGGTGGCGAAGTGCTGCCGCGCCAGCACTTCGGTGGGCGCCATCAGCGCTGCCTGTCCGCCGGCCTCCACCGCCCGCGCCATCGCCATGAGCGCCACCACGGTCTTGCCGGAGCCCACGTCGCCCTGCAGCAGCCGCAGCATGCGGTCGGGCCTGGCCATGTCCGCGTCGATCTCGGATAGCGCGCGCTCCTGCGAGGGCGTCAGCGCATAGGGCAGGGCGGCGCGAAGCGTCTGAAGCCGGCCGCCGTCGCCGGCGAGGCTGCGCCCGCGCCTCTTGCGCACGCTGGCGCGCACCAGCGCCAGCGACACCTGCCCGGCCAGGAACTCGTCATAGGCGAGCCGCCGCCAGGCGGCCGATTCGGGCGACACGTCGATCGGGTCGGCGGGGTTGTGGATGCGCCTCAGCGCCTCGATGAAGGGGGGGAAGGTCTGGCGCCGCATCAGCTCGGCGTCCTGCCACTCCGGAAGCGCCGGCACCCGGTCGAGCGCCTGCGCCACGGCCCGCCGCAGCGTCTTGGCGTGCAGCCCCGCCGTCAGCGGGTAGACGGGCTCCACCAGCGGCAGGGCATCGGCGCCGGAGAGCGGCGCGATGTGGTCCGGATGCACCATTGAGGGGCGGCCGTTGAACCAGTCGATCCGGCCGCTGACGACCACGTCCTCGCCGACAGGGAGCGCCCGTTGCAGCCATTCCGTCTGGGCGCGGAAGAAGGTCAGCGCGATCTCGCCGGTATCGTCGAAGGCGAACACCCGGTAGGGCGCCGACCGGTTGCCGCGCGGCGGCGGCTGGTGGCGGTCGACCCTGAGTTCGAGCGTCACGATCGCTCCCTGAGGCGCCAGCGCGATTCCTGGTCGGTTGCGCCGGTCGATGATCGAATGCGGCAGCACGAACAGCAGGTCGGCGGCCCGCGCCTCGCGATCGGCGGGGCTGGGGGGCACGACCTTCTCGATCAGCGCGGCCGTCTTGGCGCCAATGCCGTCGAGCGCAGTCAGGGGGACGAAGAGCGGATCGAGCAGGGAAGGGCGCATCAGCGATACTTCCCTTCGCCTGCCGTGCCCCCCTCTGGCCTGCCGGCCATCTCCTCCTCAAGGAGGGAGATTGGCAGGTGCGCCCGTCCAGCCTCATCTCGAAAGCCCAAGAGTTGCGAAATCAGAGAGGCCGGCAGATCTCGCCCCTTGGGGGGGAGATGTCCGGCAGGCCAGAGGGGGGTATCGAGGGCGCACGCAGTCACGCCTCGATGTTTAAGGGTCGGCATCGCTGCTGCAAGCTGACTTTCGCCCTCGTCCCCGCTATATCGCCGCCATCGGAAGGAACCAGCATGACCGGCACTTCACGTTCGACTGAATCCCTCGACCCGCGACGGCGCAAGCTGCTGTTCCGGTCGTGGCACCGCGGCATGCGCGAGGTTGATCTCATCCTCGGCGCGTTCGCCGACGCCCGGATCGACGCCTTGACCGACGAGGAACTCGACCAATATGAGAGGCTCCTCGAAACGCCGGATACGATGCTCTTCAGCTGGTTGAGCGGGCAGCGGTCGTTGGACGACGCGCCCGAGCCGGAGCTGATGCGGACCATCATCGACTTCCGCAGCCACGACACCTGAGCCCAGATGCCCCTTCTTCCCTCCTTCGGCCTGCGCCGGGACCGCACCGGTCCCGTCATCGTCGACGAGGTCGCTGACGGCTATGAAGCCTTCGCGCTTGCCGCCCTCTCGGCCGAGATCGCGCCTGACGGGCCGATAGTCTTCGTGGCGCGGGACGGGCAGAGGCTCGCCCCCATCGCCGACGCGCTCGCCTTCGTGGCGCCGGAACTGCCCGTGCTGGAATTCCCGGCCTGGGACTGCCTGCCCTACGACCGTGTGTCGCCGGGTGCCGATGCCGCCGCGCGGCGCATCTCCGCCATGACCGACATGGTCGGCCTCGCGCGCCGGCCGCACCGCGCCGTCATCCTGACCACGGCCAACGCGCTGCTGCAGCGCATGCCGCCGGCCCAGACCGTCGAGGCCCAGACCTTCCGGGCCCGCGTCGGCAACCAGGTCGACATGAAGGAGCTGATCAATCGCCTCGAGACCTCCGGCTTCGACCGCGTGGCGACGGTGCGCGAGGTCGGCGAGTTCGCCGTGCGCGGCGGCATCCTCGACCTCTTCATCCCCGGCGCCGTCGACCCGCTGCGTCTCGATTTCTTCGGCGACACGCTGGAGTCCATCCGCGCCTTCGATCCCGCCACCCAGCGCACCACCGGCCAGCGCAAGGAGATCGTGCTGGAGGCGATGAGCGAGGTGACGCTGACGCCCGAGACGATCAGCCGCTTCCGCCGCAGCTACATCGAGGCTTTTGGCGCGCCGACCCGCGACGACGCGCTCTACGCGGCGATCAGCGAGGGCCGCCGCTTCGCCGGCATGGAGCACTGGCTTCCGCTGTTTTATGAGCGGCTGGAGACCCTGTTCGATTATCTGCCCGGCTCACCGGTGGTGTTCGACCATCTCGCTCGCGAGGCGATTTCCGAGCGCGACACGGTGATCCAGGACTACTACCGTTCTCGCCACCAGCAGGCGGCCGGCGGCCTGAAGGACGCCGTGCCCTACAAGCCGGTGCGCCCCGAGGCGATGTTCATGTCGCCCGACGACGTTGCCGCCGCGCTCGACGGCCGCATCTCGGTGGAGCTCACGCCCTTCGGTGCCCCGGAGGGAACGGGCGCACGCATCGTCCATGCCGGCTCGCGGCCGGGTCGTGGCTTTGAACTGGAGCGTGCCGACCCCTCGATCAACGTCTTCCAGGCGGCCGTTGACCATATCGCGACGCTTCGCAACGCCAGGCAGAAGGTCGTCATCGCCGGCTGGAGCGACGGCTCGCTCGACCGGCTGACGCAGATCTTTGCCGAGCACGGACTGGGCAACCTCGCCTCCGTCACGAAACTCGCCGACGTCGAGAAGCTGCAGCCCGGGCAGGCCGGCCTAACCGTCCTTCCACTGGAACACGGCTTCGAGGCAGCCGGGTTCGCGGTAGTCGCCGAGCAGGACGTGCTGGGCGACCGGCTTGTGCGTCGCTCGAAGAAGCGGCGTCGCGCCAGCGACTTCATCGCGGAAGCCTCCTCGCTCTCAGCCGGCGACCTCGTCGTTCATGTTCAGCACGGCATCGGTCGCTTCGTCGGGCTGAAGACCATCGAGGCGGCCGGCGCACCGCACGACTGCCTGGAGATCCACTACGCCGGCGACGATCGGCTTTTCCTGCCCGTCGAGAACATCGAGCTGCTGTCGCGGTATGGCTCCGATTCGGCCGAGGTGGCGCTGGACAAGCTCGGCGGGGGCGCATGGCAGGCCCGCAAGGCGAAGCTGAAGAAGCGGCTGCTGGAGATGGCCGGACAGCTCATCGCGCTGGCCGCCGAACGCAAGCTGCGCGGCGCGCCGGTGCTCAGCCCGCCGGAGGGCGTGTATGGCGAGTTTGCCGCCCGCTTCCCCTATGAGGAAACCGAGGACCAGCAGCGCGCCATCGACGCAGTCATGGAGGACCTTGCCGCTGGCAAGCCGATGGATCGCCTTGTCTGCGGCGACGTCGGCTTCGGCAAGACCGAGGTGGCGCTCCGCGCCGCCTTCCTCGCGGCGATGGAGGGCTACCAGGTGGCGGTGGTGGTGCCGACAACGCTCCTGTCGCGCCAGCACACAAGGACCTTCACCCAGCGTTTCGCCGGCCTGCCGCTCACCGTCAGGCAGGCGTCGCGCATGGTCTCGGCGAAGGAACTGGCGGAGACGAAGAAGGGCATTGCCGACGGGACGGTCGACATCGTCGTCGGCACCCATGCGCTGCTCGGATCCTCGATCAAGTTCAAGAACCTCGGCCTGCTCATCATCGACGAGGAGCAGCACTTCGGCGTGAAGCACAAGGAGCGGCTGAAGGAGCTGAAGAGCGACGTGCACGTCCTCACGCTCTCGGCCACGCCGATCCCGCGCACGCTGCAGCTCGCGCTGACAGGGGTACGCGAACTGTCGTTGATTGCCACGCCGCCGGTCGACCGGCTGGCGGTGCGCACCTTCATCTCGCCCTTCGACCCGATGGTGATCCGCGAGACGCTGCTGCGCGAGCGCTATCGCGGCGGCCAGAGCTTCTACGTCGTGCCCCGCATCAGCGACCTGCAGGAGATCCGGGACTTCCTGCATGAACAGGTCCCGGAGCTGAAGGTCGCTACAGCCCACGGCCAGATGCCGCCCGGCGAACTCGACGACATCATGAACGCCTTCTACGACGGTCAGTACGACGTGCTGTTGTCCACCACGATCGTCGAATCGGGCCTCGACATCCCGACCGCCAACACGCTGGTGGTGCACCGCGCCGACATGTTCGGCCTGGCACAGCTCTATCAGCTCAGGGGGCGTGTCGGCCGCTCCAAGACGCGCGCCTACGCGCTGTTCACACTGCCGGCCAACCGCAAGCTGACCGACACCGCCGACCGCCGCCTCAAGGTGCTGAACTCTCTCGATACGCTCGGTGCCGGCTTCCAGCTGGCCAGCCACGACCTCGACATCCGCGGCGCCGGCAATCTGCTCGGCGAGGAACAGTCCGGCCACATCAAGGAGGTCGGCTTCGAGCTCTACCAGCAGATGCTGGAGGAGGCGGTCGCCGAGACGCGCGGTACCGGTGCGGCGGATGACGGAGAGTGGTCGCCGCAGATCGGCATCGGCACGGCGGTGATGATCCCGGAAAGCTACGTTCCGGACCTGCAGTTGCGTCTCGCCCTCTATCGACGTCTTGCGGACCTGGACACGCCGGAGGAGATCGACGCCTTCGCCGCCGAGCTCATCGACCGCTTCGGCCCGCTGCCGGAGGAAGTCGATCACCTGCTGAAGATCGTCTTCATCAAGGGCCTCTGCCGCAAGGCAAATGTCGAGAAGCTGGATGCGGGTCCGAAGGGGTTGGTCATCCAGTTCCGCAAGCGCGAGTTCCCGAACCCCGCTGGCCTCGTCGGCTACATCGGCGAGCAGGGCAGCATGGCGAAGATCCGACCGGATCACAGCCTCGTCTTCCTGCGCGACTGGCCGACACCCGCGAAGCGGCTCGCCGGCTCTGCGGTGGTCATGACCCAGCTATCGAAGCTCGCCGCCAAGGCGGCCTAGCGACTGTGGCCAGGGCAGGGGCTGGCCCGGCTACGGGGCGATCGCGCTGGCGGAGCGGATTCGCGCCCCGTGCCGTAGTGCAGGTATGCGGCGCTCGTGAGATTGCTGCGGCGCTCCAATTGGAAATCTGGGTCCGCTGATGTCCGCCGAACCTTCCGGTCGTGTTTCCGGCGATGCGATGCCGCTCGCGGCCATTGCTGGCATCATCGCCACGGTCACGGTCTTCGCCATCAGTCAGGGCCTGAGCTATCCGCTCCTGTCTTTCATTCTGCAGCGGCAAGGTGAATCGCCGGGACTGATCGGCCTTTCGGCGGCCATGACTCCGCTCGGCTTCATCGCATCCGCGCCGCTGATTCCGTGGATGAGCCGGCAGGTGGGGCCCGGGCGGCTGGCTGTCGGCTGCGCCACGCTCGCATCTCTCACGCTGGCCCTGATCGCCTGGACGAGCCACATCATCCCATGGTTTCCGTTGCGCTTCCTCCTCGGCTTTGTCGCGAATCCGCTCTACGTCGTGAGCGAGACGTGGCTCATCACGATCGTACCCTCGGGGCAGCGTGGCCGGTTCATGGGCATCTACACGTCGATCGTCTCGGCTGGGTTCGCTGTCGGTCCGCTGACGCTGGCGACGGTGGGAACCGAAGGCTGGCCGCCCTTTCTGATCGGCATTGTTTCGTTCCTGATCTGCGGGGTCATCCTTCTGGCCGTGCTGCCGCACCTGCCGCGCTTCGAGAACGAGGCCGGGCACGGCTCGGTGGCGGGCTTCGCAAGGCTCGCGCCGCTGCTGCTGTTTGCCGTGTTCTGCGCCTCCGCCTTCGAGCAGGCGCTTCTGGCGCTGATCTCTGTATACGGTAAAGCCTATGGCAGCACTGAAGGGCGTATTTCGACCCTGCTGACCGTCTTCATTGCCGGCAACATCGCGCTCCAGGTGCCGCTCGGTCTGCTGACGGAGCGGATCGGGACGCAGCGCGCCCTCATCTTCTGCGGAATCGTCGCCATCCTCGGAGCAGCGCTGCTCCCTGTCGCTTTCCTCTCCTCCGTCATCTGGCCAATGGCTTTCCTGTGGGGTGCTGTCGCGTTCGGCATCTACACGATCGCGCTGATCGAACTGGGTGAGCGGTTCAGCGGTACCCTCCTGATAACGGGGAACGCCGCGTTTGCGCTGAGCTGGGGCGTGGGCGGCATCGCTGGTCCGCCCATGACCGGCGGCGCCATGGGCCTTGTCGGTGTGCAGGGTTTGCCGCTGGTCCTGGGGCTCATGTGCGTGGGCTTGGTGGCGGCAGCGCTCTTGCGGGACAGACGCCCGGAGGCCGAACGGCCATGACCATGCCTGCCGCGACCGCCGATAGCTCCTCGCCACGCTGGGCGGCGCTCCTCGGTGTCACGGCCGCGCTTGCCATGTTCGGCGCGGCGCAGGGATTGAGCTATCCGCTTTTCACGCTGCTGATGCAGCGACAGGGCATGCCGCCGTCGCTCATCGGCCTTTCCGCAGCCATGATGCCGCTCGGGCTTGTCCTGTCCGCCCCCTTGATCCCCCGCGCCGTCGCAGCATTCGGCGCGAAGCGACTGGCGGTCGGCTGTGCGCTCACCGCGGCCCTCTGTTTCGTTTGCATCGCAGCGCTTCAGAACTGGTTCGCCTGGTTTGCGTTGCGCTTCCTGCTCGGCTTCATCGTGAACCCGATCTACGTGCTGGGAGAGGTGTGGGCGCTGGCGCTCTCGCCGCCGGAGCGGCGCGGTCGCATGATGGGGGTCTTCAACGCTCTGATGGGCGCCGGCTATGCCGTCGGCCCTTTGGCGATGACCGTGGTCGGCTCCGCAGGATGGCCGCCGTTCATCGTCGCGATCTGTGGCTTCCTGGCCTGCACGGTGATCCTCCAGCTCGTGTCGAACGACCTCCGCGGCTTCGATGCGGACGGGCAGCCGAAAATGAACGTCCTGTCCTTCGCCCGCGTCGCACCCGCCCTGCTTCTCGCGGTCCTGGTGTCGGCGTCCTGCCAGCAAAGCACCTATTCGCTGATGCCGGTCTTTGGCGCGGCCTACGGGCTGCGCGATGCGGTGCTCGCCGCGCTGGTGACGGCGCTGTCGGTGGGCAACATCGTCCTGCAGATCCCCCTGGGCCTTGCCGCCGAAAAGGTTGGCGCCCGTGCCATGATCATCACCTGCGCGACGGCGACCGCAACCTGCATCCTGCTGCTGCCGGTCCTTGTGCTGACACCTTGGGTCTGGCCGGTCCTGGTGGTGATGGGCGGCGTCGGCTACGGCGTCTACACGATGGCGCTCGTCGAACTCGGCAACCGTTTCAGCGGCTCGACGCTGGTCGCGGGCAACGCCGCATTTGCCCTGATGTGGGGCGCAGGCGGCATCGTTGGCCCCCCCGTGGCAGGGGCGGCGATCCAGGCGGCGGGGCCACTCGGACTGGTCGGGGTGATTGCCGGACTGAGCCTGTTCCTCGTGTCCTTCGCGATGTGGCGCTCGCTGACGCGCCGGGCTTGAACAGCCGCTCCCGGCTCGGTAATCCTTCTGGAATGAGCCTCAGGCATGACTTGCGCGATCGAAACGTCTCGACGCCGTCGAGCCGGACGATCCACGCCGAGCTGCTCCGACTCTGTGCGCGGATCGGCTATTCGCCCCACGATCTCCCGCTGATTTGAACGCCGGCAGCTGCCGGATTAAATCAACAGGAGAGTTCAACCCTATGACCTATAAGAATTTTTCGCTCCAGCAGCTGCGCGAGATCGACGCTGCGCACCATCTCCATCCGTTCACCGACCACAAGGACCTGCGGGCCGCCGGAAGCCGCGTCATCACCCATGCCAACGGCCCGTACATCTACGACGCCCAGGGCAACGAGATCCTCGACGCCATGGCCGGGCTGTGGTGCGTGAATGTCGGTTACGGCCGCGACGAGCTGGCCGAGGCGGCCTACCGGCAGATGAAGGAGCTGCCCTACTACAACTCCTTCTTCCGCTGTTCGACGCCGACGCCGATCCTCCTGGCGAAGCGCATCGCGGAACTCGCGCCCCCTTCGCTCAACCAGGTTTTCTTCGGCTCATCCGGTTCTGAGGCAAACGACACCGCGCTGCGGCTGGTCCGCCACTACTGGGCGCTGGAAGGCAAGCCGCAGAAGAACCGCATCATCTCCCGTCAGATGGCCTACCACGGCTCGACCGTCGCCGGCGCCTCGTTGGGCGGCATGTCGCACATGCATCAGCAGCTCGGCGGCGCGGTGCCGAACATCGTGCATGTGATGATGCCCTACGCCTTCGAACTCGCGCTTCCCGGCGAGAGCGACCATGATTTCGGCCTGAGGGCGGCGAAGGCCGTCGAGGATGCCATCCTCGAGGCGGGCCCCGAGAATGTCGCCGCCTTCATCGGTGAGCCGATCATGGGGGCGGGCGGTGTCAAGGTCCCGCCGGCGAGCTACTGGCCGGAGATCCAGCGCATCTGCCGCAAGTACGATGTGCTCCTGATGCTGGATGAGGTCATCACCGGCTATGGCCGCACCGGAAACTGGTTTGCCGCACAGACCTTCGGCATCGAGCCCGACACCATCTCCACCGCCAAGGCGCTGACCTCCGGCTACCAGCCGCTCTCGGCACTGCTCGTCTCGGACCGTATCGCCTCGGTGCTCGAGGAGAAGGGCGGCGAGTTCTTCCACGGCTACACCTATTCCGGCCACCCGGTTGCCTGCGCCGTGGCGATCGCCAACCTCGACATCATCGAGAAGGAAGGCCTGGTGCAGCGCGTGCGAGAGGACACCGGCCCCTATTTCGCGGAAATGCTGCGGCAGCGGGCCGCCGGCCATCCGCTGGTGGGCGAGGTGCGCAGCGTCGGGCTGATGGGCGCGATCGAGATCGTCAAGGACAAGGCGACGCGCGAACGCTTCATGCCGGCGGGAAGTGCTGCGGTCATCGTGCGCGACCATGCGATCGCCAACGGCCTGATGATGCGGGCCACCGACGACACCATGATCCTGTCGCCGCCGCTGGTATGGACCCGCGAGACGATCGACATGGCCGGCGACCGTATCGCCAGGGCGCTCGATCTCGCCGAGGCGGACCTCGCATCCAGGCACTGAACCCAGGCCGGGGCGGGTCATCCCGCCCCGTTCTTTCACGGAGAGTCCCCATGACCGCGAAGCCGCTGGTTTCCCTGATCGAATACGAGGATGCGAACGACGCCGTCCGGGCCGTCTACGACGACATCATGGCCACCCGGAAGACCGACTGGATCAACAATTTCTGGAAGGTTCTGGCGCACGATCCCGCGACGCTGAAGCGCACCTGGGAATCGGTCAAGGAAGTCATGGCGCCCGGCGCGCTCGACCCCCTGGTCAAGGAACTGATCTACGTCGCGGTCTCAGTGACCAACGGCTGCGAATACTGCACCTATTCCCACACGGCCGCCGCCCGGGCGAAGGGAATGACCGACGCCCAGCTCATGGAGCTGCTCGCCGTCGTCGGGATGGCCAACGAGACGAATCGCCTCGTCAACGGTCTGCGCCCGCCGGTCGATCCGCAGTTCGAGCCTCGCTGACTGGAACCGAAGCCCTCGCCGGCGTGTTGTGGAGCGCAACCGCCGAGCGAGGGGTCACATGCGAAAGAAGCGTTCTAAGTCACGCAGCCTTGCGTCCGACCTGGTGCTGGCGCCGTGGGTCGTTTGGATGCGTACTCCAACGCTGATAGCGGAGGCCGGCCGCGCATCGGGCGGAGTAGGAGCCGAGACCACCCGCGCGGTCACCGAAAAGGTCGCTGCCGTGGCGCAGGGATTGGCGGCCGCGCAGATGTCGGCGATAGGCTCGGCAATGAGCTTCTGGCCGGACGTGTTCGCCGGTCGCACGCCGTCGATCCTGTCCGGCGTGGCGGCCGAGCGCATGGCGCAGGCTGCGCTCGCACCCATGGGCAAGACAATTCGCTCAAATTACCGGCGACTTTCTCGGAAACCATAATTGGTCAGGATTATGTACATGGCAGAAGCCGCATCCGAAATACTGTCCGGATGCGGCTTTTGCCAAATCTACGCATGGCCTTCGCAACGCAATACTCTGCGAAGTGGACGGCTCCGGTACGCAGTACCTGACCCGGAGCATTCGAACGGCTGCGACGACCGTCCATGTAGTCCTATGTACGCGGACAACCTTACCGTCCGGTTATCGAGAACTTAAGCAAATGTGAATCCGGCAAACTTGTTCCTTGGCGGCGAAATTTTCGCCTTTTCAGTGGGTTACGCGGCGTCCCCACGCAACATCTCGATGATGCCGGAAAAGTCCACGTCGCCGTGCCCAAGGCCTGAGAACAGGGCGTACAACTGCGCCGCCTGCGCTCCCAGCGGCGTCGCGGCGCCGGCCGAACGCGCCGCTTCCTGAGCGAGCGACAGGTCCTTCAGCATCAGTGCCGCGGCAAATCCCGGCTTGTAGTCGCGGTTGGCCGGAGAACTCGGCACCGGGCCGGGAACCGGGCAATATGTGGTCAGCGACCAGCACTGGCCGGACGACGTCGAGGCCACGTCGAACAGCGCCTGGTGCGAAAGGCCGATCTTCTCTGCCAGCACGAAGGCTTCCGCGACGCCGATCATCGAGATGCCGAGGATCATGTTGTTGCAGATCTTCGCTGCCTGTCCCGCACCGGCCGCGCCGCAATGCACGATCCGGCCGGCCATCGGCTTCAGGATCGGCTCGGCGGCAGCGAATGCTTCGTCAGATCCGCCGACCATGAAGGTCAGCGTGCCGGCCGCCGCTCCTCCCGTGCCGCCGGACACCGGAGCATCGACGGAAAGGAGGCCGGCTTCGGCCGCCCGCGCATGCGCCTTGCGCGCCGAATCGATGTCGATCGTCGAGGAATCGATCAGCAACGAGTCGGGGTGGGCCTTTGCCACGACCTCCTCGTAGACCGAAAGAACGTGCTTGCCCGCCGGCAGCATGGTGACGGTCACGTCCGCCGGGGCCACGGCGTCGGCTACGCTCTCCTTGACCATCACGCCGTTTTCCGTCGCCTTTGCCAGATTGTCCGGCAGCAGGTCGAACCCGAGGACGGTGTGGCCGGCCTTCACCAGGTTCGCGGCCATCGGGTTTCCCATGTTGCCCAGGCCGATGAAGGCGATGATGCTCATGGTTGGGATCCTTTCCTGAAGGGGCAGTACGCAGTGGAGTGTTCATTGCTCGCCGGGCTGGACGGGAGCAGGAAGGGTGCGGTGCGGGTCGGGGTGAGGCGCCTGGCGGCCGAAACCGAAAGGGCTACTGGCCAGCCGCCAGCGCTCGCGCCACGATCACCCGCATGATCTCGTTGGTGCCCTCGAGGATCTGGTGCACGCGCAGGTCGCGCACCAGCTTCTCGATGCCGTAGTCGTGCAGGTAGCCGTAGCCACCGTGGATCTGCAGCGCCTCGTTGGCGACCTTGAAGCCGGTGTCGGTGACGAACCGCTTGGCCATCGCCGACCATTTGCCCGCGTCCGGCGTCTTGCGGTCGAGCCGTGTCGCGGCGGCGTAGAGGAACATGCGCGCCGCCTGCAACTCGGTCTCCATGTCGGCGAGCCTGAACTGCACCGACTGGAATCCGCCGATCGGTTGTCCGAAGGCCTTTCGCTCCCCCGCATAGGCCAGCGCCTTGTCGAGCGCGGACTGCGCTCCACCCAGCGAACAGGCGGCGATGTTGAGGCGTCCGCCGTCGAGCCCGGCCATGGCGATCCGGAAACCGGCTCCCTCCTCGGAGAGGCGGTTGGCCACCGGTACGCGGCAGTCGGAAAAGATGACCTGCCGGGTGGACTGCATGTGCCAGCCCATCTTGCTCTCGACCGCGCCGAACGACAGTCCCGGCGTGTCCTTCTCCACGAGCAGCGTCGAAATCCCCTTCGGCCCGTCGCCGCCGGTGCGCACCATGACCGCGTATATGTCGCTGTCGCCGGCGCCGGAAATGAACTGCTTGGTTCCGTTGACCACGTAGTGGTCGCCGTCGCGCACCGCCCGCGTCTTCAGGGCTGCGGCGTCGGACCCGGAGCCCGGCTCGGTCAGGCAGTAGCTCGCCAGCCATTCCATCGACGTGAGTTTCGGCACGAAACGGGCGCGCTGCTCCTCCGAACCGAACTGGTCGATCATCCACGCCACCATGTTGTGGATCGACACGAAGGCCGCGAATCCGGGGCAGGCGGCGGACAACGCCTCGAACACCAGCACGGCATCCATGCGGCCGAGCCCGGACCCGCCCATGTCCTCGCGCACATAGATGCCGCCAAGCCCCAGCGGGCCCGTCTCGCGCACGACGTCGGCCGGAAAGTGGTGGCGCTTGTCCCAATCGAGAGCATTGGGGGCGATCCGGTCGGCGGCGAAGGCTGCCGCCATCTCCTTGATCGCGCGCTGGTCGGGGGTGAGGTCGAACTGGGTTGCCAGATCCACGGCGGCGTCCATGATATTCTCCCTGCCGCTTTCGGCTATGCGTTCGCGCCAATCTAGTCCAATGATGGCGCCGCGCAAACTTTCACCGGCGCGGAATCCCGTGAAGCTGACACCATTTCCGAATTGCGAGTTTGACGACTGATGGCACGTGCCTTGATGTTGCAGGGCACGGGTTCCGACGTCGGAAAGACAGTGCTCGTGGCCGGCCTTTGCCGCGCTGCCCGCAGACGCGGTCTGGCGGTGCGGCCCTTCAAGCCGCAGAACATGTCGAACAACGCGGCCGTCGCCGATCTCGACGACGCGCCCGCCGGCGGGGAGATCGGCCGGGGCCAATGGCTGCAGGCGCTGGCCTGCGGCGTGCGGCCGACCGTCCACATGAACCCGGTGCTCTTGAAGCCTCAGACTGAGACGGGCTCCCAGATCATCGTGCAGGGCAGGGTGTTCGGCCAGGCGAAGGCCCGCGACTACCAGGCGCTCAAGCCGCGCCTCATGGAAGCGGTTATGGATTCCTGGCGGCGGGTTGGGGAGGGCGCCGACCTTGTCATCGTGGAGGGCGCCGGCTCGCCTGCCGAGATCAATCTCAGGGCGCGCGACATCGCCAACATGGGCTTCGCCACGCGGGCGGAGGTGCCGGTCGTGCTCGTCGGCGACATCGACCGGGGAGGGGTGATTGCCTCCGTGGCGGGCACCCACCTCATCCTTCCCGACGAAGACCGGGCGATGGTGGCCGGCTACCTGATCAACAAGTTCCGCGGCGACGCCTCGCTGTTTGACGACGGTATCGCGGCGATCGGACGCTTCACCGGTTGGCGCTGCTTCGGCGTCGTGCCGTGGCTGAAGGCGGCATCAAGGCTGCCGGCCGAGGATTCGGTCGTGCTGGATCGCCCGGTCGAACGTGGCAAAGGAGGCCTCAGGGTGGCGGTACCGATGCTGCCGCGCATCGCCAATTTCGACGACCTCGACCCGTTGCGGGCCGAGGCCGAGGTCGATGTGGTGTTCGTGCGGCCCGGAGACCGCCTGCCTGCAGACGCCGCCCTGGTCGTCATTCCGGGCTCGAAGGCGACGATTGCCGACCTGATAGCCCTGCGCGAATGCGGCTGGGATCGCGACATCGCCGCTCTGCGCGCGCGCGGCGGCTGCGTCGTCGGCCTCTGCGGCGGCTTCCAGATGCTCGGGAAGACGGTGCGCGACCCTTACGGCATTGAGGACTCGGTGCGGGAAGCAGAAGGCCTCGGCCTCCTCGATATCGAGACGATCCTGGAGCCGGAAAAGACGGTGCGCAGCGCCGTGGCCCGTTCCGTACATTTCAATGCGCCGCTGGAGGGCTATGAGATCCATCTCGGCCGTACCGCCGGTCCCGACTGCGCTCGTCCCGTCGCCATCATCGACGGCCAGCCTGACGGCGCCACCTCCGCCGACGGAAAGGTCTTCGGGACCTATCTCCACGGCCTGTTCGGGAGCGACGCCTTCCGCGCCCGTTTCCTGGAGAGCCTCGGACTGCGCGCCAGCGGCACCCGCTACCGCGAGGAGGTCGAAGCCGCACTCGACGACATCGCCACCGAGCTCGAACGCCACCTCGACTGCGACGCGCTCTTCGCGCTGGCGCGGTAGGCGTTCTCCCACCCGCTCGCTGGGTGTGCTCAACCCATCCGACAGCCGACCGTCGCCGGTCCCGGCCTCCCCTTCGCCCTGTTCACGGGGAGAAGGTGGCCCGAAGGGCCGGATGAGGGGCCGCGCAAACGTCCAAGTCAGCCATGCCCCTCATCTGGCTGCCGCCATCTTCTCCCGTGTATGGGGAGAAGCCGCCTGGCGTGATGCCGGCGCCTCCCCGGCGGTGATGTGGAAATGCCGGAGCCGTTCGACGGCAGGGACGTCACGGACCAACCGAGTGCGTGCCCTGCGCCTCTTCACCCGTCATTGCCCGCCTTCGGCCAGTACGTCCCAAAGCTCCACACATTCCCTTCGGGATCGGCGCATATGAATTCGCGGCTGCCATAGTCGCGGTCCACCAGGTCCTGCAGGATCTTCGCACCCGCCGCCTTCGCCCGCGCATATGCCGCGTCGGCATCGGCCACCGCGACATAGACCGACTTGCCGCCGATGGCGGGGGCGGGGCTGCCGACCATCGTGCCGTAGGCGTCGTCGCGCACCGACCCGATCATGATGATCGACGCGCCAAGGGCGAGTTCGGCGTGGGCGACGGTCTCGCCGTCCATGTATTTCACCCGCACCGTGAAGCCGAAGGCCTGCTGCAGCCAGTCGATCATCGCCGCCGCGTCGCGGTAGCGAAAGGTGGAAAAGATGCAGGGCGCTTCCGTCGTGTTCATCGTACCATCTCCGTGTCTGCGAAAGGGAAGACACTCGCAGACGCGGCCCGGGTTCGTCTTGAAGGAATGTCACCTCGCGGTGGCGCGGGAAATCAGCGCCGTCGGGGGCAGCCCGGACAGTGCCTGGAACTCCCGCGTCATGTGCGCCTGGTCGGAATAGCCGCAGTCGGCCGCCAACGCCGCCAGGCTCGGGCTCCGCTGCGCCGTGGCGAGCGCCCGGCCGAAGCGAGCCAGCCGGGCGACCGTCTTGGGGCCGACGCCGACCTCGCTCATGAAGCGGTTTACCAGGTGCTTGCGGCTCCATCCGACGTGCTCCGCAAGCTTCTCGACCTTGATCTGCCCTCCTGCCGCCTCGATCCACCGGTATCCTTCGACGAGTTGGCGAGGCGGCGCGGCCATGCGGGCGATGCGGTCGAGAACGAAGCGCTCGGCGAGGTCGAAGCGTTGGTCCCAGCAGCGCAGGTTGCCCAGCCGTTCGCGCAGCCTGATGCCGGCGTTGCCGAGTGCGGCGTCGAGGGACACCATGCGGTCGGTGAGCTCGCGCATCGGCAAGCCGAAGAAGCGGCGAGCGCCGAGCGGCGTGAAATCGATCTGCAGGCAGTGGGATGCGCCGAGGCTCTCGATCAGCACCGGCCCGGCGAACAGGCCCGCGGCGAAGCTTCCGTATCGGTCCTCCGGCGAAGGTTGCCGCCCGAGACCGATGCGGAATGGCTCGCCGAAGCTGACGATGAGCGGGACGACCAGCGAGGCCGGTTCGCGTTGCACCCCCGGCCGGCGCGCACGTTCGCGGTAGCCGACGATCCGCAGCACGGTGCCGGTCAGCTCCGGGCGCGGATGCCTCGCGAACATCTCGAAGGGGCATCCGTCATCATGCGCGAAGGGCGACGTCATGCGCTCCCTGCAGGTCGCTTTCACTTATGACGCTACCGCAGGTCTTGCGTACGGCGCAAATCACGCTACCAAAAGAGGAGATAGGCGGGATGGACGGCATGGCTCAGGGGCTTTTGGCGAAGATGCGGTCGATTTTCGACGGCGATCCGGGCGTGCGCCGGGTGGCCGACGATCCGGCGCTGGCGGCGGAGCTACTGCTGCTCTTCCGCATGATCCTGGCGGACGGCGAAGTGAGCGACAGCGAGCTGGCCGTGTTCCGGCGCATCTGCCGTGACTCTTTCGGCATCCCCGAGGAGAGCATCGACGGCGTCGTCGAATACCTGAACGATTTCGGCTACGAGACGTCGGGCGCGCAAGCGGTCAATCTGTTCCGCGACCTCGATCCCGACCGCCGCAAGCTGCTGGCGCAACATATGGCAGACATTGCCAAGGCCGATCACCACCTGGCCGAGAAGGAGGTGCGGCTGCTGCGTCGTACGCTAGATGTCCTGGGCTTGAGCCCTGTCGACATCGTCCGGCCGATAGGCTAGCCGGCGCGACCCGCCTCAACCCTGTTCCTCCAGCTTCCGCCTGATCGCCCGATGCAGGTCGGGCGTGGCGGAAACCAGCGCCTTCGCGGCCTCGCTTCGGGGATTGTCGAACACGGCCGCCGTCGGCCCACGCTCGACGATCCGGCCCTCGTGCATCACCAGCACGTCGTCGGTGATGGCCTGCGCGACGTTGAGATCGTGCGTGATGAACAGGTAGGCGATGCCGAGCCGGCGGTTGAGCTCGGCGAAGAGGTCGAGCACCTGCGCCCGGATCGACACGTCCAGCGCCGACACAGCCTCGTCTGCCACGACCAGTTTGGGACGGGTGATGATCGCCCGCGCGATCGAAAGCCGCTGGCGCTGGCCGCCTGAGAACTCATGCGGGTACTTGCCCATGTCGGCCGCCGAAAGCCCGACCTCGTGGAGCGCCGAGGCAGCCATGTCGCGCCGCGTTGCGGCGTCCGGCGGCGGGTCGAGCAGGTGCAGTGGCTCTGCCACCAGCCGCTCGGCCCGATGGCGCGGGTTGAAGGAGCCATAGGGGTCCTGGAACACCACCTGCATGTCGCGCCGCAGTCGCTTCTGGGTGGCGTCGCTGCCGCCCGTCATCGGCTCACCGAGGAAACGGATCTGGCCGGCCGTCGGGGTGTCCAGCGCCAGCACCAGTCGCGCCAACGTGGACTTGCCACAGCCGGAGCGCCCCACCAGCGCGGTAGAGCGGCCCGGAAACATCGTGAACGACACGTCGTCGACCGCGCGGATCGGCGGGTCGCGCGAGAACAGCGACCGGCGCTGGCCCGTATAGTCGCGGGTGAGGGAGGTGACCTCGAGCAGGGGCGTGTCGCCGTGTGAGTGGCCATCCGGCGGCAACCCGCGCTTCGCAGGCGCGGTGACGGAGGCGGTGGGCTGCCGGTGCGCCGGTACATGCGTCGAGGCAAGCGCGAGCTGGCGCGTGTAAGGATGGCTCTGTGCCGAAAGCACGACGGCCGTGTCGCCGCCGTCGACGATTTCGCCGGCGCGCATGATGGCGATGCGGTCGGCCATTTCCGTCACCACCGCGAGGTCGTGCGAGATGAGCAGCAGCCCCATGCGGCTCTCGGCAACCAGTTCGCGCAGAAGATCGAGAATCTGCGCCTGCAACACGACATCGAGCGCCGTGGTCGGCTCGTCGGCGATCAGCAGCTTCGGGCCGAGCGCGCAGGCAATCGCAATGACGACGCGCTGGCGCTGGCCACCGGAAAGCTGGTGCGGATAGCGCGACAGCGGAAACCGCGATGGCGGCAGGCCGACCCGGTCGAGCATCCGTGCGGCGCGCTGCTCGGCCACAGCGCGGCTGGCGCCTGTATGCCAGCGTATGCCCTCCGCCACCTGCTCGCCGATGGTCTTCACCGGGTTCAGCGCGGTCATCGGCTCCTGGAACACCATGCCGACGGCGTTGCCGCGCAGGCGCACCATGGCCGCCTCGTCAGCCGCCAGCAGGTCCTTGCCGTCGAAGCGAATTGCGCCCGCGGCTCTCGCGCCCTCCGGCAGCAGGCGCATGACGGACAGCGCCGTCATCGACTTTCCCGATCCCGATTCGCCCACCAGGCCCACCGTCTCGCCGGCCCGTACGGAGAGGTCGATGCCGCGCAGGATCGGCCCGTTGCCGATCGTAACCGACAGGTTCTCGATCTCCAGCAGGCTCATTGCCGGCGCCTGAGTTTCGGGTCGAGCGCGTCGACGATGCCGTCGCCGAGCAGGTTCAGCGCCAGCACGGTGATGACGATTGCCAGGCCCGGAAACAGCGCTTGCCACGGCGCCACGATCATCCGCGTCTGGGCGTCGAAGAGCATGCGGCCCCAGCTCGGCATGGGCGGCTGCGCGCCGAGCCCGACATAGGAAAGGCCGGCCTCGGCCAGGATGCCGAGCGCGAACTGGATCGTGCCCTGCACCAGGAGCATCGTGGAGATGTTCGGCAGGATGTGCTCGACGGTGATCTGGGTGCGGTTCTTGCCCGCTGCACGCGCCGCGAGGATGAATTCGCGCGGCCAAAGCGCCAGCGCCCCCGCACGCGCCACCCGCGCGAACACCGGAATGTTGAAGATGCCGATGGCGACGATGGCGTTGATGGCACCCGGCCCGAATACGGCGGTGATCATCACCGCCGAGAGCAGCGCCGGGAAGGCGAACACCACGTCGTTGAATCGCATCACGATCTCGTCGGCGAAGCCGCCGCGCCCTGCCGCCAGGCACCCGAGCGGCACGCCGATCCCCATGCCGATTCCGACGGCCACCAGCGCGACGGCGATGGAGTTGCGCGCGCCGACCATGATCATCGACAGGATGTCGCGTCCGAACTGGTCGGTGCCGAACCAGTGCGCCGCCGACGGTGGCTGCATGCGGTCGGCGACCACGAGTTGGGTCACGTCGTAGGGTGTCCAGAAGAAGGAAAGCAGCGCGATCGCCGCGATCAGCGCTGTGCCGATGAAGCCCGCCAAGAAGGAACGGCTCGCAAGCGCGCGGGAAAGGATTCCGGGATAGGCGACGGGCGCGGTCGAGGCAGGGAGCGTCATGGCAGCGGCGGCGCGCCTTGATCGCCTGGATGCCTGCAGGAAGCTCTGCCCATCATCGCACCCTCAGTCGCGGGTCCACGAGGCCGTAGGACAGGTCGACCAGAAGGTTGACGAGGATGACGGCGGCCACCAGCAGCATCACTACGCCCTGCACCACGATCAGGTCGCGCTGGGTGATTGCCTGGAACACCAGCCGCCCGAGGCCCGGCAAGTAGAAGACGTTCTCGATGATGATCGTGCCCGCGAGCAGGAAGGAGAATTGCAGGCCGACGATGGTGAGGACCGGGATCACCGCGTTGCGCAGCGCATGTCGGCGCATCACCATGCCGGCCGGAAGGCCCTTGGCACGAGCGGTGCGGATATAGTCCTCGCCGAGCACCTCGATCAGAGCCGAGCGTGTCACCCGCGCAAGGATCGCCGCCTGCGGCAGGGCGAGCGCCACGGCCGGCAGGATCAGCGCCTTGAAGGCCGGCCACGGCCCCCCCTCCCAGCCCGGAAAGCCGCCGGAAGGCAGAAGCCGCAGGCCGACGGCGAAGACGTAGACGAGCATCAGCGCGAACCAGAAGTTCGGTACCGCGACGCCGATCTGGGCGGCCCCCATGGTGAGCGCATCCGCGGCGCGCCCGCGCCGGCGGGCTGCGAACAGGCCGACGGGAATCGCGATCGCCACCGAAAGCGCCAGTGACAGCAGCGCCAGCGGCAGCGAGACGACGCCGCGTTCCACGACGAGGTCGATGACCGGCACGGAGTAGGTGTAGGAGCGCCCGAGATCGAGCGAAAGCAGCCCCCCGATCCAGTCGAGGTAACGCAGCACGACCGGCTGGTCGAGGCCGAGTTCGGTGCGCAGCGCCTGCAGCGCTTCCGGAGTGGCGTCCATGCCGAGCATCAGGCGTGCCGGGTCACCTGGCACCACCTCGAGCACGGCGAAGACGACGACCGAGGCGACGACGAGCGTCAGTAGGCCCGTGAAAAGCCGGTTCAGGGCATAGACAGTCATGGGACGCCTCCCGCCCGGGCGCTCCCGGGGACCGACGCGGAGGCGACCCGGCGCAAGCGGCCGCCCGACTTCAATCCGCCCACTTCACCTGCGTGAGGTCGTTTGCCTGGATCGGGGAGTTCTCCCAAAGGCCCTCCACCTTGGCGTCCCATATGCCGATCTTCGGCAGCTCGAAGAGGAAACCGTTGACCGCGTCGTCCGCGAGGATCTTCTGGGCCTGCTTGTAGAGTTCGGTACGCTTGGCCTCGTCGGACGTCAGGTTGAGCTCCTCGATCACCTTGTCGAAGTCCGGATTGTCGTAGCCGAAATAGTAGTCCTTGCGGGCGTAGATATCGATGTCGTTGGGCTCGGTGTGGGACACGATCGTCAGGTCGAAGTTCTTGTCGGTGAACACCTGGCTGAGCCAGTCCGCCCACTCCACGGGGATGATTTCCAGGTTGATGCCAACGTCGCGCAGTTGCGAGGCGATGATCTGGCCACCGTCGCGCGCATAGCCGACCGGCGGCAGCTTCAGCGTTGCCGAAAATCCGTTCTCTAGGCCGGCCTCCTTGAGCAGTTCCCTGGCCTTGGCCGGGTCATGGGGATAGGTGCCGGTCAGGTCGACATAGGCGGCGTTTGCCGGCGAGAAATGCGAGCCGATGGGCGTGCCGAGACCGGCGGACGCGCCGTCGATGACTGCCTTGCGGTCGATCGCGTGGGCGATTGCCTGGCGCACCTTGAGCTGGTCGAAGGGCGGCTTCTTGTTGTTGATGGCGAGGATGGTCTCGCCCTCGGTGTTGCCGATCACCACCTTGAAGCGCGGATCGGTCTCGATCTGCGGAAGCGCGTCGCCGACGTTGAAGTTCGGAAGCGCCTGTACGTCGCCCGAGAGCAGCGCCGGAATGGCTGCGGCGGCGTCCGGAACGATGCGGAACTCGGCCTTCTGCAGCGCGACCGGCTCGCCCCAGTAGGCGGGATTCTTGACGATGGTGATGCCGGAACCCTTGGCCCACTTGTCGAACTTGAAGGGGCCGGTGCCGATCGGCTTCTCCTTGTTCGTCGCCGCGCTTTCCGGCGCGACGATCACCGCATCACCCCAGGCCATGTTGTAGAGGAACGAGCCCTGCGGATGCTTGAGCATCACCTTGACGGTGGCGGGGTCGATCACCTCGACCGTGTCGATCGCCGCGAACAGGCCCTTCTGGGCATTTGTCGAATCCTCAGCCCGCGCGCGATCGAGCGAAAACTTCACGTCCTCGGCGTCGAAGGCGGTTCCGTCATGGAAGCTCGCGCCCTGCCGCAGCTTGAAGGTGTAGGTCTTGCCGTCCTCGGAAATCTGCCAGCTCTCGGCGAGCGCCGGCAGCACCTCGCCGTTGCGGCCGATGTGGGTGAGCCCCTCGAAGACATTGGCGTAGAGGACCTCGTCGATCGCGGCCGCCGCACCCGCGGTCGGGTCGAGATGCGGCGGCTCGAGCGGCACGCCGAGCACCAGGTCGGTGCGCGCTGCGAAAGCCGGCCCGGCCAGAACGGTTGACAGGGCGAGGGCGGCGATTGCTTTCGCGACCGACATTGCGTGGCTCCTGTTCCGGTATGCTGCCGGATAGAAGCCCGAATCTTCCGCTGAGTAAATTAACTTTCATTCCGGTTTGGCGACCCGCCGTGGAATGGTTTCACACGGCCGGCCTTCGGGAGTGCCTGTTGCCGGCTGTGCCGCGTCACTGGCTCACGACGATCCGCGTGTTCTTCAGCCCCTCGCGCTGGGCAAGGTCGAACAGCACGGCCGCGTTCTTCGGATGCAGGCGAATGCAGCCGGAAGAGGCGCGCCGCCCGAGGCGCCCGACCTGGTCGGTGCCGTGGACCGCGTAGTGGCCGTTGAAGAAGATGGCGTAGGGCATCGGCGCGTTGTTGTAGCGGCTGGAACGGTGGTTCTTCGACAGCCACTTGGCGTGCCACGCGCCGGTCGGCGTGACCTTGCCCCTGCGGGCCGTTGAGACCTTCCAGTGATACTTGACCACGCCGTCGTGCACGACCGTCATCGTCTGGGTCGACAGGCTGACCTTCGCGACCACGGACGCGGATGCGACGGCCGGCTGCAACAGGACGATTCCCAACGCTGCGACGGCAACTGACAGGAGCTTCCTCATGGCATCCATCCCCCTTCTAGTTACGCGGGGGCATTGAAGCCGCGAAAATCTTTCGGATCAGGTAAGCCGGGCCTGCCGGTTGATTCCAGGGTTAAGCGTGACTTTCTGCAGGCGCGCGGATTTCGGCTCTGGCGGAACCTTTCAGCAGGATATCGAGCCCGACGGCCATGACCTGGGCCGACTCCACCATGTCGTCTATGCCCACCCACTCGTCGGGCCGATGCGCCAGGTCGAGAATGCCGGGGCCATAGGCCACGCAATCGAAGAGGTGGCCGATCCGGGCGATGTGCTTCTGGTCGTAGGTGCCCGGCGAGACAACGTATTCGGGCTCTCGGTCGAACACGGCCCGAATGCCCTTGGCCAGCGCGGTTGGAACCGGCCCGGACGGATCGGACATCAGCGGCTCGACCTCCATCAGGTCCTGGATCGTATAGTCGAAGCGTGGGCGCTCCTTCTTCAGCCGTTCGAGCAGGCCCACCACCTCCGCCTTCACGTCGGCGAGGTTCTCTTCGATGAGGAAGCGTCGGTCGATCACAAGCCGACAGGAGTCCGGCACGTTGGGCGAGGGGAGGCCGGGACGGAACTCGCCCGTCTGGCCGCCGTGGATCGAATTCAGGTTGAGGGTGGAGCGGCGCGCGCCGGGAGGCACGACGGGCATGCGTGTGCTGCGCGCATCGAGGGCAGGGTAGAGCTCCGATTCGAACGCCTGGAGGACGGCGCTCATGTGGCGCACCGCGCAGTCGCCAAGGAACGGCATGGAGCCGTGCGCGATCGAGCCCTTGGTCTCGATCTCCGCCCACCAGACGCCGCGGTGGCCGAGGCAGATGCGGTCCTTGTTCAGGGGCTCCGGAATGATGACATGGTCCACCCGCGGCGGGGAGAGGTAGCCCTTCTGCGCCAGGTAGGCGACGCCGCCGAATCCGCCCGACTCTTCATCGACCGTACCCGAAATCTCGATTGCGCCCGGAAAATCTGGGACGACATCGGCGTAGGTCTCCGCCGCCACGATCGCCGCCGCCAGCCCACCCTTCATGTCGCAGGCGCCGCGTCCGTAGACCCTGCCGTCCTTCACCACGCCCGCATAGGGATCGACGGTCCAGCCGTGTCCGGCTTCCACCACGTCGATGTGCCCGTTGAAATGCACAGTCGGACCCGGGGACCGGCCCTCGAGCCGCGCCACCACGTTCAGGCGCGGATAGCGGTCCGTGTCACCCGTGGCGCCCTCGGCCCGCACGTATTCGACCGTGAATCCGCGCCCGGCGAGCCGCTTGCCGATGTGTTCGACGCACGGGACGTAGGCCTCGCCCGGCGGATTTACCGTGGGAAAGCGAATCAGTTCGGCGGTCAGCGCGGCGATTTCCTCGCGGCGCGCGGCAATGGCGGTCAGAAGATGGTCGAACATGTCGAGAGATGACCAGCCGTGTACCCGATTGGCAAGGGAGACGAGTTGTCGCCGGCCACGAGGATGTGAGCGCCTACTTCAAGGCGGTTGCGATTTCTTCAGCTTCTCGATGCTAGATTGCAACGACAGGCAATGAGTCCGCGGCGAATCCAGGTTGGGGAGGCTGTATGCGTTTGAGTAGCTGTTTCGCGGCTGGTGCTTTGATCGCCGGTCTCCTGGGCGGGGTATCCGCAGCTTCGGCTGCCAGCCTGGAGGCGCGCGTCAGCATTCCGGATCAGACGATGACCGTCTCCCGTTACGGCAAGGTCATTCACAAGTGGAAGGTCTCAACGGCGCGGTCCGGCTACAAGACGCCGAGCGGTGAGTGGCGACCGTACCGCATGCATGTGATGTGGCGCTCGATCAAGTACGACAACGCGCCTATGCCCTATGCAGTGTTCTACAACGGTGGCTATGCGATCCACGGCACCACGGCTGTGTCGCGGCTCGGAACTCCGGCCTCCCACGGCTGCGTGCGCCTGCTGACGGAAAATGCCCAGACCTTTTACAATCTGGTGAAGGAAGTCGGTCCCGGAAACACCCGCGTGATCATCAGCGACGAGCCGCTGCCGCCCGTCGCCACGGCGAACGCGTCTTCCTCGATCATCTCCCTGGGCGAAGCTGCGAACTGAGTGGGTCAGGCCGGCACGATCGCTGCCGGGCGGACCTTGATCGGCTGCGGCATCGTCTTCCCGGTCGCGATCCGGATCTTCGGCTCGCGCTCCTCCGCCTTTTGAGGACCCCAAGGCGTCCAAAGGGCGGCTGGTCGAGTATTGGGAATGCTACGCTTTAACACGGCTACTTCCTTTGAAGGACGGAGCCATGTTTTCACATCGGTAACGGTTTGTAAACTCGTTCACGACACTCGCGCGCAACCAAGGGGTTGGCGGTGGGTCCAGTGTAACATTTTTCACGAAGCGACCTGGCGACAAGCCCCGAGCGCCCGCCCATTGGCATTCGCTAGCTTGTTGGCTGGACCGGCTTGCGGATGCGGTGGTCGCGCGGCTTGGCGATCTCCCAGCGCTTGTGGAACCACATCCACTGGCCGGGGTCCTCGCGCACCCACCGCTCGACCGTATCGTTCAGCAACTGGGCCGTTCCGGCGAGGTCGATCCGCCCGTCCGCGGCGCGCGGCAGCTCGAGCTTCGGCTCCAGGACGAGCCGGAAGCGGTTGCCCGGAAGTCGGATGCAGCGCGCCGGATAGACGTCGCATTCGTATTGCCGCGCCAGCTTCGGCAGGAGAGGGCTGGTCTCGCACGGCCGACCGAAAAAGGTAGTGCGCAGGCCGTTGCGGAATTTCTGGTCCACCAGCACCCCGATTGTCCCGTTGGCGTCGAGAATCCGCGCCAGCGCGAAGGACACGCCCGCGCGCGAGGCGATCAGGTCGCCCATCGCCGAGCGGCGGGTGTTGTGGATGAAGTCGGCGATGTAGGGGTTGTTGGGCGGCCGGAACAGCGAAGACACCTTCATCCCGTAGGCTGCACCCGCAACCGGCAGCAGTTCGAAATTGCCGAGATGGCCGGTGAACAGGATGTGCGGCCGGTCCTCGGACGCGATCTTGATGAAGAGCGGAATGCCCTCCACTTCCACGCGGCCGGGGGTGTTGGAATTGACGTCGTAGTCGAACAGCTGGTCGAGGAAGACGTATTCCGCCCCGAGCCGGGCCATGCTGCCCCACATGTCGGCGGCGATCTTTCGGATCTCCTCCTCGGATTTCTCGGGATAGGCCTTGCGCAGATTGTCCAGCGCGACGCGGTGGCGCCCGACGAGGGGCCCGAGGCGTCGGGCCACCCGGTCCGCGAAGTTGATTGCCGCGTCCGGCGGCATCAGGCGCAGCAGCCGCATCGCTGCCAGCGCGAACTTGCCGGTCAGCCAGTAGTTCGCCTTCTGGAGCGCCTGCGAGAGCCGGTAGAGCCGGTCACGTTTCGCCATCAGAGCCGGAGGATGATCTTGCCGAAGACGTCGCGGCCCTCCATCCGCTTCAGCGCCGCGTCGATGGTATCGAACCCGACCTCGGTGTCGATGACCGGCCGCACGATGCCAGCCGCCATCTTCTGCATGGCGTCGGCCATGTTCTCTATCCGGCAGCCGAAGGAGCCAAGGATCTTGAGCTGCTGCTGGAAGAGCTGCATCAGGTTCATCTGGGTCGAGACGCCGGAGGTCGAGCCGCAGGTCACCAGGCGTCCGCCGCGCCTGAGGCTCAGCATGGAGCCGGCCCAAGTGTCCGCCCCGACGTGCTCGAACACCACGTCGACGCCCTTCTTGCGCGTGAGCTTGCGCACCACGCCCTCGAAGCGCTCTTCACGGTAGTTGATGACGTGGTCGGCGCCGAGCGCGGCGGCCTTCTCCATCTTGTCGGCCGAGCCGACCGTGGTGATGACCGTGCATCCCATCCGCTTCGCGAGCTGGATCGCCGCTGTGCCGATGCCCGAACCGCCAGCGTGGACCAGGATGGTCTCGCCGGGCTCCAGCTTCGCATTGTCGAACAGCATGTGCTCGACCGTGCCGAAGGTCACCGGAGCCACGGCCGCGCCGATCGCGTCGACGCCGGGCGGGGCGGGAACGAGCAGGCGCGCGGGGATGTTGATGAGCTCCTGGGCGAACCCGTCGAGGTGAAACCCGTGCACGCCGCCGACATGTTCGCACAGATTGTCGCGACCGCTGCGGCAGGCCTTGCACAGGCCGCAGGTGCGCGCGCCGTAGATCGAGACGAGCTGGCCAGGCAGCAGGCCGGCGACGCCTGGGCCGAGGGTTTCGACCACGCCCGAAGCTTCGGCGCCGATCACCAGGGGTAGCTTGCGCTTGGCGAATGCCATGCCGCGCCAGCCCCACACGTCGATGTGATTCAGCGCCACCGCCTGGATGCGGAGCGTCACCTCTCCCGGAGACGGGGGAGGCGGAGGTGGCAGGTCGACCTGTTCGAGGCGGCGATCTTCGATGAGCTGGAGGGCGCGCATGCGCGCCGATTAGACGGGTTCCCGCGCCATGACAAGGCAGGCGTTTTGACCACCGAAGCCAAATGAGTTGGAAAGCACGCTCGAAACGTCCGCGCGGCGCGCGACATTTGGCACCACGTCGAGGTCGATCGACGGGTCCGGGATGTCGTAGTTGATGGTCGGAGGGATCACGCCCTCCTGCATCGTCAGCAGCGAAAACGCCGCCTCGATCGCGCCGGCCGCCGAAAGCGTGTGGCCGATCATGGACTTGTTCGAGGAGACCGGGATCGACTTGATGCGCTCGCCGAACACGGTGGAAAGCGAAAGATGCTCCATCTTGTCGTTCTCCGGCGTCGAGGTGCCGTGGGCGTTCACATAGGCGATGCCGTCCTCGTCGATTCCCGAATCGGCCAGTGCCGCCCTGACAGCGGCAATCGCCGGCGAGCCGTCCGGCTTGGAGCGCGTCCTGTGGAAATCGTCGGCCTTCTCGCCGCAACCGGCCATCACGCCGAGAATCGTCGCGCCGCGCGCCTTCGCACTCTCCAGCGATTCGAGCACGAGCGCGGCGGACCCTTCTGCCAGCACGAAGCCGTCGCGGTCCTTCGAGAACGGACGGGAGGCCTTCTCCGGCTCGTCATTGTGGCTGGAGAGGGCAGACAGCAGCGAGAACCGGATCAGCGCCTCCGCGGTGGCCGAACCATCGGCGCCGATGGACAGCGCCCGGTCGCATTCCCCGCGCCGGATCGCCTCGACGCCGAGTTGGATCGCCGTTGCGCCGGAGGCGCATGCCGTCGACAGCGTGATCGGCAGGCCGCGCGTGCCGAACTTGTCTGCGAGCCGGTTGGCGACCGAGCCGAACATCACCGATTCGAACACGTCGGTGCCCTTGTGGGTGCGGGCCACCGAGAGAAGCCGCGCATAGCCCTCCAGGTCGTCGGATTCGCCATAGAGCGTAAAGCGCGAATGCCAGGACAGTTCGACCGGCGGCGAGGCGAGGAACAGCGGCCCCCCGAAGTCGCCGGCGATTCCGGCCTGCCCGATCGCCTCGGCGGCGGTGCGTTCCGCAAGCTCGTAGGTCAGCGCCGTGGCTCCAGCGCTGGATGAATCGAGAAAGTCGACCGTGCCGGCGATGCGCGTGTTCAGATGATCGACGGGAAAGCGCGTGATCGCGTGGATTCCGGAGCGTCCGTCCGTCAGCGCCTTCCAGTTCTCGTCCTTTCCGACGCCAAGCGAGGTGATGACGCCGATGCCGGTGACGACAACGACGGGACGGCCAAGGTGATCGGTATGAGCCGGCATGTTTCGCCCCTCACTTCGCGGCAGTGACGAGTGCCATGCCTTCGAAATAATGATAGCCGACGGTCGTCGCCAGAACGGTCTCCACGGCGCCGTCAACCGGACGCTCGAGGTCGTCGGAAGACGGGTAGGCGACGCCTTCGCCGACCGCCAGTGCAGCCAGCGCGACGCTGAACGGGAACTGTGCGTCCCTCAGATGGCCCGCCAGCGTGGACCAGCCGCGGACGGGCAGTCCGAGCCGCTGCAGCACCGCAGCCTCGGCAGCCGTAGGTTCGTGGGCTCCCGAGGCGCCGGACACCACGAGGTCGGCCTTGTCTGCGCCCATCTCCTGCAGCATGGCCGCCAGGGCGGGTTCGAGCGCGGTGCCGCGCCTCGCGCGGCCGGACGCGATCTTGCCGAGTTCGGCATAGGCCTTGCGGCCGCGCCCGGCCGCATGGTCCCGCGATTCCAGCACGAGGAATGCCGCACCCGAACCGCTGACGACGCCGCCGCCTTCCATGCCGGCGCGCTTCCACACCGACGCATGCGGTCCCCTGTGCAGGTAGCCGCCGAGCTCGAAGCCGAGCAGCATGTCCGGATGTTCGGTCTGGTAGGCCGCACCCACGAGGACGTGGGTGGCCTGGCCCGCGCGGATCCGCGCGGCGGCCGTTTCGATGGCCGCGATGCCGGAGCCTTCCTCGCCCATGAAGGTGCGCGAGGAACCCGTGACCTTGTGGACTATGGAGATGTTGCCCGCGAGCAGGTTGGAAAGCTGCGCCAGGAACAGGGTCGGTCGCAGGTCGGTCGTCAGCTTCTCGTTGAGCAGAACCTCGACGTCCGGGCGCAGGCGCGACTGGGCGAGGATGTCGGCATCCACCGCCACGTCGCGTTCGCCGCCGCTCGCGCCGACGATCATGTCCATCGACGCACAGAGCGCCTCATCGCCCTTGATGCCCGCGTCGTCTAGCGCCAGCCCGGCCGCATAGGTCCCCAGCCGCTGCCAGGTCTCCATCTGCCGCTGGTCGCCGCGCTTGGGAATCTGCAGGTTCCAGTCGATCGCGGGAAGTGGATGGATGGGGAAGGGCGGGAACCGTTCGGTGTCGACCACCGGCCGCGCCTCGCCGCTGGACAGCAGTCGCTGGTGCGTCTCCGCCCCTTCTCCGAGGCAGGAGACGAGACCGATGCCGGTGATGAGGACGTCGCGGCCGCTCATGTCGGGATATCTGGCCGTACCGGCGGAATCAGTTGCCGGCCTTGGCGGCGACGAGGCCGTCGATCTTGGCGCAGAGGTTCTTCATGACGAAGTAGTCATCGGTCGATGCCTTGCCGTCATTGACTTCCTGCGTCCACTTCTCGAGCGGCACCTTGATCCCGAATTCCTTGTCGATGGCGAACACGATGTCGAGGAAATCGAGGCTGTCGATGCCGAGATCGTCGATCGTGTGGCTGTCAGGCGTGATCTTGTCGCGATCGATTTCGCTGGTCTCCGCGATGATGTTCGCGACCTTGTCGAAAGTGCTGGACACGTAGGATTTTCCCTCTTGGGTGCGCGCGAGCGCGCTTCGTTCGGGGCTCTCTAGTCGGTTTTGGCGAATCGGGAAAGGCGAATATTGCCCCAACCGCGCTCGGATTCAATTGAAGACGATGCGACCGAGTACGTGAAGGTCGTCGCCGCGGGGCTGCACGATGAGGGCTTCCCCCTCGCGGGGAGACTGGCCGGTCAGGGCGCGGATGACCTCGAGGTGTGTCACCAGGACCATGTTTCCCTGGCCTGAGAAACCCGTGATCTCCTTCATGATTGCCGCCCGGTTCGCCTCCCGTTCGGCGTCGTCACGGGGCAGGTCCAGGAAGGGAACCAGCTCCACCTTCTCGTCCCGGAACGCGATCTCCGTCGTCTGGACACAACGGCACGAACGTCCGGACAGGACGCGCTCCACCGGCTCCGCCCGGGTATCGAATAGGGCTCCCATTCGTCGCGCCTGCTGGCGTCCCCGTTCCGAGATGCCGCGGTGTCGGTCTCCGCAATCCTCGATATCGTTTTCCCCGGCCGGGCCGGGCGCATAGGCGTGGCGCAGCAGCACGACGTGCCCACCCTCGCGCAGGAGAGCCCAGCCCGCTTCCGTCGCCGAGGCCCCGGTCGAGGACAGCATTCCGATAGCCAGGAGCAGGGCGAGGAAAAATGCGCGCATCACCGCCGATATAGAGAGTTGAAGCCGATGCAAAAGGCAAGGCGGCGGGCATGTTCTGCCGATGACAGTTCCGCGACGTGAGCCCGTCCGCCGGACAGCTACTTCAGCTCGAGTGCTTCGTCGATCAGGAGATCTTCCGATCGGTCTGCGGGAGGGCCGGATCTCGGCAATGCCAGTCGCACCGCATCGGTTGCGGCAGGCCGTTGCAGATGCCGGTGCGGCGGCCTATCGGACTTCCCATGTCGCCGCTGGTCGAGACATCGCTGTTCATCTTCGGCCTCGTGGCGCTTGGCTACATCGCCGGCGCGACCGGCTACCTGAAGACGGAAACCGGAGAGGCCCTGGCGGAATTCGCCGTCGGCGTCGCCCTGCCGCTGCTGCTGTTCCGCACCATCACCGCCGCGGATTTCCACGGCTCCGCTCCCTGGGGCCTGTGGAGCGTCTATTTCTCCGCCGTCGTCGTTGCCTGGACCTGCGGCCACCTCATCACAACCCGCGTCTTCGGCCGCGAATCGCAGGCCGGCGTGGTCGGTGGCGTCTCATCGGCCTTCTCGAACCTCGTGCTTCTCGGCATTCCGTTCTCGCTCGGCGTGTTCGGCCAGGCGGGTTTCGAGCAGCTGTCGCTCCTCATCTCCATCCACCTTCCAATCATGCTGATGGCCTCGATTGTACTGTTCGACCTGTTCGGGCCGCGGCGGGCGGAGGGCATGCATCCGCTGCGCATCCTGCGCGACTTCCTGCGCAAGCTGGTGCGCAACCCGCTGGTCATCGGTATCGCCGGTGGCTTCGTCTGGCGGCTGACGGGGCTGGAGATGCCGTCGCTGGCCGGGCGCTTCGTTGAGGCGCTTGCCGGCATTGCTGCGCCGCTTGCGCTCTTCTCTATGGGATTGTCGCTGCGCCGCTTCGGCATATCCGGCAATGTCCGGCCGGCCTTCGTGCTGTCGCTGGTGAAGCTGTTCGTCATGCCGGCCGTTGCGCTCGCTCTCGCCTGGGCGGTCGGCCTGCCGCCGCTGACGGCGAAGGTGGCGGTTGCGGCGGCCGCGCTCCCGTCCGGCGTCAATTCCTACCTGATCGCCTCGCAGTTCGGCACCGGACAGGCGCTCGCCTCGAACCAGATGACCATCGCCACCGCGCTTGCGGCCTTCACCACGGCGTTCTGGCTCGGTGTGGCGCAGGCGGTGTTCGGTTGAGCCATGCGACGGCTGAGATTGATCCACAGGGAAGCCGGCGTTAAGACACCTCCCGGTCTGGGAATTTGTGGTGTTGCGCCTGGGGCCGCAGGCCCCTAGTGGAGAACATCATCTGCAACGACAACCGGGAAACGCCCCCTGGCCGGGCGCCGAAGGGAGAATACCATGCTCCAGAAAACCAGCCCCTACATGAAGGAAGCCATCCTGATCGGCGGCGAGTGGGTTCAGGCTGATGCCGGTGCGACCATCGAAGTCACCAATCCGGCGACCGGGCTGAAGATCGGCACCGTGCCGAAGGCCGGCAGGGCCGAGGCGCGCCGCGCCATCGAGGCCGCGGAAGCCGCGTTCCATTCGTGGAAGAAGACCTCCGTGCTGGAGCGCCACAAGCTCCTTCGCAAGCTGCACGACGCGATCATGGACAACCAGCAGTCGCTCGCCGAGCTGCTGACGACCGAACAGGGCAAGTCGCTCGCCGAGGCAAAGGGCGAGGTCGGCATTTCCGCCGCCTACGTGCTGTGGTTCGCCGAGGAAGGCCGCCGTGCCTATGGCGAGGTGGTGCCGTCCCCGTGGGCCGACCGCCGCATCATCGTCACCAAGGAGCCGACCGGCGTGATCGCGGCGATCACGCCGTGGAATTTCCCGTCCTCGATGCTTGCGCGCAAGCTGGCGCCCGCGTTGGCGGCGGGCTGCACCACCGTCGTGAAGCCGGCTTCGCAGACGCCCTATTCGGGTCTGGCCTTTGGCGCACTGTGCGAGGAGGTTGGCTTCCCGAAGGGCGTCGTCAACATCGTGACCGGTTCGGCCGCAGAGATCGGCGAGGAGTTCTGCACCAACCCGCTGGTCAAGAAGATCACCTTCACCGGCTCCACCGAGGTCGGAAAGGTCCTGATGGCCAAGGCGGCCGGCACCGTGAAGAAGGTGTCGATGGAGCTCGGGGGCAATGCGCCGTTCCTCGTCTTCGATGACGCCGACGTCGACCGCGCCGTCGAGGGCGCCATGGTCGCCAAATACCGCAATTCGGGCCAGACCTGCGTTTGCACCAACCGCTTCTTCGTCCAGGAAGGCGTCTACGACCAGTTCGTCGAGAAGCTCGCCGCCGCCAGCAGCAAGCTCAAGGTCGGTAGCGGCCTCGAGGACGGGACCCAGCAGGGTCCGCTGATCGACGACAAGGCCGTCGCCAAGGTCGAGGAGTTCGTTGCGGACGCCAAGGCGAAGGGCGCGCGGATCGTCACCGGCGGCAAGCGCCACGCGCTCGGCGGTTCCTTCTTCGAGCCGACCGTCATCGCCGACGCCAAGCCCGACATGATGTTCATGAAGGAAGAGATCTTCGGGCCGCTGGCCCCGGTCTTCAAGTTCAAGACCGAGGAAGAGGCGGTGAAGCTCGCCAACGACACCGAGTTCGGACTCGCCTGCTACTTCTACACCGGCAACCTTGGCCGCGCGTTCCGCGTGATGGAGGGCCTCAAGTACGGCATGGTCGGCGTGAACGAGGGCCTGATCACCACCGTCGAGGCGCCGTTCGGCGGCGTGAAGGAATCGGGCGTCGGCCGCGAGGGCGGCCATCAGGGCATCGAGGACTATCTCGATACCAAGTACGTCTGCATCGGCGGCCTCGGCCTCTGATCGCGACGCGGGCGGGTCAGCGTGGCGTCGGGGGAGGCGTTCGACACACTGCCTGACGGACAGGCCGTCCGCCGGATCACGATTTCCGGCGGCGGGCTGACTGCCTCGGTGCTGACCTATGGCGCCATCATCCAGGACCTGCGGCTGGACGGTCACGCCCCGCCGCTGGTCCTCGGGTACGAACGGCTCGCTGACTATCTCGCCAACGTCAACTATTTCGGCGCGGTCGCGGGACGCCATGCGAACCGCATCCGCGAGGGCCGCTTCATCCTCGACGGGGAGACCTACCGGATCGACACGGACCGGCCGGAAGCCCATGGCCTGCATGGCGGCAGCGGAAGTTATGCGCGCCGCAACTGGCAACTTGCCGACGCCGGAAGCGACTTCGTCACGCTCGCCCTGCACGACCCGGATGGCACCATGGGCTTTCCGGGTACGCTGGACGCCACCTGCGCCTACCGGCTTTCCGATGGCGGCCGGCTCTCAGTCGTTTTCGAGGCGACGACAGACCGCCCGACGCTCTGCAACCTGGCGCAGCACAGCTATTTCAACCTGGACGACGGGGGCGAGGGCACGGTGCTGGACCACCGGCTCCGCATCGCCGCGGATAGCTACCTTACCGTCGACGACGAACTGATCCCGACCGGCGAGGTTGCGCCGGTTGCAGGAACACCCTTCGACTTCCGCACCGACCGGCCGATCCGCCGCGAGGGGCCGGACGGTCAGGTGCGCTACGATCACAATTTCTGCCTGTCGCGCCAGCGTGTCGCCCTGAGGCCGGTGGCGCGGCTTTCCGCCGCGCGGTCGGGTGTCGTCATGGATGTCGCTACGACCGAGCCGGGCCTGCAGTTCTATGCCGGCCACTACACGACGCCGGCAAGCCCGGGCCTCGGGGGGCGCCGCTACGGCGCCTTCTCGGCTATCTGCCTGGAAGCGCAGACTTGGCCTGACTCGCCGAACCATCCCGGCTTTGCGCAGGCGGTGCTCCGACCGGGCGAAACTTACCGGCAGGAAACCGAATTCCGCTTCTCCCGCGGCTGAGACATTCTCACTCGCCGGCCGGCGCTGGCCAAACGGGCGGCCGCTTGGCACATTCGGCGTTTCCCCCGAAGGTGAAGAGGCGAGTCTCCCGATGGCTTCCACGACATTCCGCAAACCCGATTCATGGGCCACGCAGGCGCAATCGCTGGTCGACGTGGCGACTGGGCGCGCACCTGCGGATCTCGTCGTTCGCAACGGGCGCTGGGTCAACGTCTTCTCGGGCGAGATCATCCCCGCCACGGACCTCGCCATCGTCGGCGGGCGTTTCGCGTACTGTGGTCCGGACGCTTCGCACGCGATCGGCCCTGACACCGTGGTGGTCGACGCGGCCGGCCGCTACCTCGTGCCGGGACTGTGCGACGGGCACATGCATGTCGAGAGCGGCATGGTCACCGTCACCGAGTTCTGCCGCGCGGTGATTCCGCACGGCACGACCACGATGTTCATCGACCCGCACGAGATCGCCAACGTGCTGGGCCTGCCGGGGGTGCGGCTGATGCACGACGAGGCGGCGGCGATGCCGATCAACGTGCATGTGCAGGTACCCAGCTGCGTGCCGTCCGCGCCCGGGCTGGAGACGCCGGGCGCCACGCTTTCGGTGGAGGATATCGAAACGGCGCTGACCTGGCCGAACATCATCGGCCTCGGCGAGGTGATGAACTTCCCGGGCGTGGTCGCGAACGACGCCAAGATGGTCGGCGAGATTGCCGCGACGATGCGCACCGGCCGCACCATCGGCGGCCACTATGCTTCATCCGACCTCGGCCCGTCCTTCCACGGCTATGCCGCCGCCGGCCCGGAGGACGACCACGAAGGCACCCGCGTCGAGGACGCCATCGCCCGCGTCCGCCAGGGCATGAAGGCGATGCTGCGGCTGGGCTCGGCCTGGTACGACGTCGCCTCCCAGATCAAGGCCGTGACCGAGCAGGGCATCGACCCGCGCAGCTTCATCCTGTGCACCGACGACAGCCATTCCGGCACGCTGGTGAACGAGGGTCACATGGACCGCGTGGTCCGCCATGCCATCGCGCAGGGGCTGAAGCCGGTGACGGCGATCCAGATGGCGACCATCAACACCGCCGAGCACTTCCGGCTCGGCCGCGAGCTCGGCGCCATCGCGCCCGGCCGCCTCGCCGACTTCCTGATCGTCTCCGACCTCCCCAGCCTCGTAATCGACGAGGTCTATGCGCGCGGCATGCTGGCGGCGCGGGACGGCAAGCTCGTCATCGACATTCCGCCCTACGACTATCCCAGGGACTTCAAGGCGACCGTGAAGCTCGGCAAGCGGCTGCGGGCGGCGGATTTCGACATCGTCGCGCCGGCGGGGGCCAACACGGTGCGGGCGCGGGTCATCGGCGTCATCGAGAACCAGGCGCCGACACGGGCACTCGAGGCCGACCTGCCGGTGCAGGACGGGCTGGTGGCGATGGACCGGGCAGGGGACGTCTGCCAGATCGCGCTGGTCGAGCGCCATCGCGGCACCGGCGGCGTGGTCAACGCCTTCGTGTCGGGCTTCGGCTACAAGAAGGACTGCGCGATGGCCTCCACGGTCGCCCACGACAGCCATCACATGATCGTGGTCGGCACCAACAAGGCCGACATGGCGCAGGCGGCGAATCGGTTGGCGGAAGTCGGCGGCGGCGTGGTGCTTGTTTCTGAGGGCAAGGAACTGGCGCTGGTCGAGATGCCCATCGCCGGGCTGATGTCCGACCAGCGGGCCGAGATCGTGGCCGAGAAGGCCGCCCGCCTGACCGCCGCGATGCGCGAGATGGGCTGCACGCTCAACAACGCCTACATGCAGCATTCGCTGCTGGCGCTGGTGGTCATCCCGGAATTGCGCATTTCCGACCTCGGTCTGGTCGACGTGCGGACATTCGAGAAGGTCGACCTGTTCGTGTAGCCAACGGATCTGCGGCACGTCCCGGCCGCGCGACGCCTGCGCGGGCGCTCCCGTGATTCGTATCCAAGACCGTCCGCCGGCGCCTCTGTCCAGCCGGCGGCGTCCCCCGCGCCAATGTGCCTGTGGGTATCTCGGCCGCCATGCATCGCCCCCATCGGCGGCGGGTGCTAAGGACGGCGCCAGAAAGGGCGCTTGATGAAGGTCAACATCAACATGGGCGTCGCGGGCCGCGGCGCCGTTGCTGAGCTGGATCTCGAGGAACTGCTGGCAACCCGTCTGCTGGTGCAGGGCAACTCGGGCTCTGGCAAATCGCACCTGCTGCGCCGCCTGCTCGAACAGAGCGCGCCCTGGGTGCAGCAGTGCGTCATCGATCCCGAGGGCGATTTCGTCACCCTGTCCGACAGGTTCGGCCATCAGGTCATCGACGCCGACCGCACCGAAGACGAGCTCACCCGCATTGCCGGCCGCGTTCGCCAGCACCGCGTCTCGGTGGTCCTCAACTTGGAGGGCCTGGATGCCGAGCAGCAGATGCGCGCGGCGGCGGCCTTCCTGGGCGGCATGTTCGACGCCGACCGCGACCACTGGTATCCGGTCCTGGTGGTGGTCGACGAGGCGCAGCTCTTCGCGCCGGCCGTTGCCGGCGAGGTCTCGGATGAGGCGCGCAAGCTCTCGCTCAGCGCCATGACCAACCTCATGTGCCGCGGGCGCAAGCGTGGACTGGCTGGCGTCATCGCGACCCAGCGCCTGGCCAAGCTGGCCAAGAACGTCGCGGCCGAGGCCTCCAACTTCCTGATGGGGCGCACCTTCCTCGACATCGACATGCAGCGCGCCGCCGACCTGCTCGGCATGGACCGCCGACAGGCCGAGATGTTCCGCGACCTTTCGCGAGGCAACTTCGTGGCCCTCGGTCCCGCCCTGTCGCGTCGTCCGTTGCCCATCACCATCGGCCCGGTCGAAACCTCGGCGCGCTCGACCAGCCCGAAGCTGATGCCCCTGCCGGAAGCTCCGCAGGACGCGCGCGATCTCATCTTCACCCCCGGCCCGGAGGAAGCCCGTCCCGTGGTGCGCCGCCCGCCGCCGCGGCCGATCCCGACCGAGGACCTGTTGGCTCAGCTTTCGCGGCCGAAGCCGGCTCCCGAGCCACCGGCCGAGCCGGTCTTCGCCATCATCGACGAGGCCGAGCGCGAGGCGGGTATCGAGGCGGTGCTGCGCGAGATCCTCGAGGATCCGGATGCCGCTTTCCGAACCGATGCGGTGCTTTACCAGGATTTCCTCGTGCGCTGCCGAATCCGCCGCGTTCCGGGCGAGCCGCTGCCGTTGCCCGAGTTCCGGCGGCGATTCGCGGTCGCCCGCGCCGGCATCGACGAGCGCTCCGGCGGCGAAGCCTGGGCGACGGCGCTGTCGCTGTCCGAAACGCTGCCGGGTGACGTGCAGGGCGTGTTCCTGATGGTCGCCCGCGCGGCCATCAACAAGGATCCCTGCCCCTCCGATGCCACGCTGGCGCGGGCCTATGGCAGCCATTCCCCGCGCCGCGCACGCCGCCTGCTCGCCTATTTCGAGGAACGCGGCCTGCTCGTCGCCCGCACCGATTTTCGCGGCCGCCGCGTGCTCGCCTTCCCCGATCTCGGCTGCGAGACGGCTCCGGGCGATCCCGACTCGCCGGACGAACCGCAACGTACCCCGCCGGCGCCGTTCGCTGCGACGCCTTCCGACGAGGCGCGGGCATAGGCACCCGAACACGGCAGGGCGGTTGTCCGCACCTGCCGTCCGCTACGTGACGGAGAGCGCGGGCGAGGGGCCTCAGGTCGAGATCATCTTCTTCTCGATACCGACGCCGGCTTCCATGGCGCGCTTGTATTCCAGCGGCACGGTGGCCGAATCCTGCAGCGCGATGCCGGTGGAATCGAACAGCGTGATCTCGTCGTCCGAGGTCCGGCCCTGCTTCTTGCCCGTGACGACCTCGCCGATCTCGCCGGCAATGTCGTCCTCGGTGATCAGGCCCTCCGACAGCGGCACGTTGATTTCGCCGTCTGTGCGGCACTGGCGGATGTCGTCGACGAAGATGCGGGCACGCTTCAGGATGGTGCCTTCCAGTTCCTGGTCGCCCTTCTTGTCGGCGCCGACCGCTGCGATGTGCATTCCCGGCTCGATCCACCTGTCGAAGACGATCGGCCCCCGCGCCGGAGTGAGCGTCACCACGACATCGGCGCCGCGCACGACCTGCTCGATGTCCGTCGACGGCTTGATCTCGAAGCCGTCATATTTGGGCTGCTGCTGCTTGACGAAACTGTCGAGCGTGGTTTGGCTGCGGCTCCATACGCGAACCTCCTTCCACTTGAACACCTCGTTGCAGGTCGCCAGCGCGCCCTCGGCCATGTGACCGGCCCCGACGATGGCGAGCTTTGTGGAGTCCTTGCGGGCCATCCACTTGGCGGAGACGGCGGCGGCCGCACCCGTGCGCATGACGGTGTGGTAGCTGCCGTCCACGATGGCGAGCGGAAAGCCGGTCTCGGGATCGGTGTAGATCAGGATCGAGAAGACGGTCGGAAGGTTGTAGCGCTCGCGGTTGTTCTCGCGGATGGACACCCACTTGCACGCGGCGGCGTGGGGCTCCTCGATGTAGGAGGGCATGGCCTCCCACTCGCCGGGGAACCGGTCGAGGACGATGTGGCCCTTCGGGTCCATGTAGAAGCGGCCTTCGCCGTGCATGCGATAGGCCTGCTCGACGCAGTCGTTGTATTCGCCCGGCGTCAGCAGGCCAATCATCTCGCTGCGGCCGAGGATCAGCGTCTTTCGGTTGGCCCAGTTTTCCATCGTTCTCCTCCCTTTGCGATCCGGCCTGCCGCCGAGTTCCCTGTCAGTCCATCCAGCCCGGTTTGCGGCGGGTGTTGGCAAAGTCGGGGTCCCAGTCGAGCTGGGGCAGGGCAACGGGGTAGCCGTGCTCGTAGTCGTAAGACGGACGGATCACGTATCTGCGTGTGAACGGCGCCCAGGGATAGGGCTCGCCGGAGCGGATGATGTGGGGCCAGTCGGGTTGCGCGAAGAGCGGACGTCCGATCGCGACAAGATCTCCTGCCCCCGTCTCGAGCACTTCCTCGGCGTTCGTGCCGTCCACGATGCCGCCGTTGACGATCACCGGTTTGCCGCTGGCTTCGCGCAAGGCAGTCGGCATCGGCGTCGGGTCCGACGGATCGCGGTTCTGGTTCCATGCGAAGCTCGACCAGTGCAGCGCATCCGCGTCGCAGTCGGCGAGCGCCATGCCGATGGCGCGTGCATAGGCAACGCCGCCAGGCCATGCTCCGGTGAAATCGTCGACGCCGTCCTGGCTGAGCCGCAGTGTGATCACCTTGTCCGGCCCGATCGCCTCGCGCACCCGCTGGCACGCCAGCTTGGCGAAGCGCACGTTGTTTTCCGGCGAGCCGCCATACTCATCGGTGCGCGGGTTCGTATTGGGATGCACGAACTGGTAGAGGAGGTAGCCGTTCGCCCCGTGGATCTCGACCCCGTCGAAGCCCGCCTCGACGGCGCGCGCCGCCCCTTCCGCAAAGCCGTCGGCGATGCGTTCGATCTCGGCGACGGTCAGGGCCCGCGCCGGCGGGAACGTGACCTTCGGCCAGTCGCCCTCGATGCCGCGTATCTGCTTCTCGTAGTCATTGTCGGTGTAGAGCACCCAGCCGGGGCTCTGCGTGTCTCCAGCGCTCACGGGCTGCTCGCCCGAATAGAGGCAGCGCGGGTCGCTGACCCGCCCGCCATGCATGAGCTGCAGCAGGATCGGCACTTTGTGGGCGTGCACCGCGTCCACGACCTTCTGCCAGCCGGCGATGTGACGTTCGGTGGCGATGCCTAGCTGGTTCAGATAGGCGACGCATCCGAGCTCGTCGTTCTCGAATGTGCCTTCGGTGATGATGAGCCCGACGCCGCCGCGCGCCCGGCGCGCATAGTAGGCGACCATTTCGTCGTTGTGCGTCCCGTCGTCTTCCGCCGACTGCCGTGTCAGCGGCGCCATGACGATCCTGTTGCGAAGCTGCAGCGGACCGAGCTGGTACGCCGAGAAGGTCTTCTCGAAATGTGCTGTCACTGTGTCCCCCGATGTGGCGGCTTGTTCCCCGTGCCGCCATTGCTTTTTTCGCATTAGTTCCGTCGAAACGGGGGAGCGTCAACGGCTTTCTTGCAGTCCGGGGCGCTGAAGCGTTTCATCGCTGGCGGTCTCGGCCAGCTTCTTCGCGATCTGGACGAAGCTGCGGATGCTCGCGGTCCGGTTTGTGCGCTTCCACACCAGGATGGTCTCGATCCGGAATCGCGGATCCGAAATCGGCCGCATGGCCATGCCGCCGCCGAGAAGCGTGCGGAGCCGGCCGGGGTAGATGGCCGCCCCCAGTCCGGCCCGAACCAGCCCCACGAGCGCCAGCGTGTTGGATGCCTCCAGCGGGGCGGTAGTGCGTACCCCGGCGGTGGCGAACATCTCCTCGAGCCTCCAGCGATAGGCTTCCCATTCCGCCATGTCTCCCAGCACCAGCGGAACGTCGGCGAGTTCGCCCGGATCGACAGATTCCCGCGCGGCAAGGGGATGGTCTTCGGGCACGATCACGCACAGCGGGTCCTCGGCCACCGTCAAGGTGTGGAACTCGCTGTGGTCGAACGGTCCGATCATGTAGCCGAGGTCCAGCGTCCCGTCGGCCAGCGCCAGCTTTTGGCCCTGCGTGCGCATGTAGGCCATCCGGACATCGACATCCGGCGCAGCCTCGCGGAAGCGGGCGACCGCCTGGGGCATGACGTCGAAGGTGGCGAAGGCCATGTAGCCGATGCGCAAGATCCCCGCCTTGCCTTCCGCCACGCGCCGCGCCGCGCGCACCGAGGCAGAGAAGTTGTGCAGGAGCCCGGCATTCGCCTCGTAGAACGAGCGGCCCGCTGGCGTCAGGGAGACCTCACGGGTCGTTCGCTCGAACAGCGCGAAGCCGACGAGCTGCTCCAGCTTCTGGATTCGTCGCGTCAGCGCCGACTGGTCCACCGCGAGCCGCTGCGCGGTACGACGGAAGTTGAGTTCCTCCGCCAGCACGAGGAACGACTGCGTCAATTCCAGTCCAGCTGACAGGTCCATGCGGCTGAGCCCGAGTTAGGTTCTATTGATGCGCAACAATCATCAATAATTGGCGAATCGTCATTTCCGGTCAAGCCGAGTTGGCGCGATGCTCGTTCCATCCCAGACGCTGCAAGGACACGGTCATGACCGACATCGACTCCAAAGAACTCGACCGCATGCTTCAGGCGGCCTTCGACGCTTCGACCAGGATCTACCAGGAGCGCGGGTTCCAGCGCCGCATCGGATTCGGCAAGCGCCCCGCGCTGATCTCGGTCGATCTCGCCAATGCCTGGACCCGCCCCGGCAATCCCTTCACCTGCGACCAGGAGAAGATGGACAACGAGATCATCCCTGGCATGCAGCGGCTTCTGGCTGCCTGCCGCCGCCACGGCCATCCCGTGATCCACGTCACAACGGCGTATGAAATCACCGACCGCAACGCCGCGTTCACCGACATGGGCATGTGGCACCACAAGATCCCGATCGACGTGGTGAACCTCACCGACAAGGAGCTTTGGGCAATCGACTCCCGCATCGCGCCCGTCGAGGGCGAGCACACACTCCTCAAGAAGCGCGCCAGCGCCTTCCACGGCACGCCGCTCGCCGGCATCCTGCGCTCGGCTGGCGTCGACACGATCCTTGTCACCGGCGTGACGGCGACCGCCTGCGTGCGCACCACCATTTGCGACGGCCTCGGCGAAGGCTTCCGCACGATCGCCCCACGCGAATGCATCGGCGACCGCGTACCCGGGGCGGTGGCGTGGAACCTCTACGACATCGACGCGAAATTCGCCGATGTCGAGAGTGTCGACACCTGCGTCGAGTATCTCGAGCGGGTCGGCACCAACAAGGCGGCGGCCTGAGACACGGGCGGGGGCGCGGATGACTTCCCAGCGTCCCCCGCACACACGGCTCGGGCGGATTGGCGTCCGACGATGCAACGGCTCGGCTGATCGCTCATGCGAGCATGTAGTGCTCGCTGACGCGCTGGCTGGTCGCCACGAAGCGGCGCATCGCGTCGCTGAGGCTCTTGCGCCGCCACGCCAGATGAGTCTCGACATGAGAGTCGATCGCCAGCGGCCGCGCCACGATCGACTCCCGGCCGCAGAAGCGCGGCACCCCGCAAAACACGGTGATGCCGACGCCGGCCGTCACCAGCCCGAGAATGCCGGTCAGGCTCGAAGCCTCCTGCGCGACCTCCATGACGTGCCCGGCGCGCTGGAACGTGTCGACCACGATCCGCCGCAGCGTCGGCCACTCCGAATTCGTCCCCATCACCAGATTTTCCTTTGCCAGTTCCTCGACTGTCACCGAGGAGCGCGCCGTCAGCGGATGGTCTGGCGGCAGGAGCGCCATCAGTCGGTGCCGCGCGACGGGCCGCGACTCGATTTCCGAACTCTGGAAATGCCCCTCGATGAAGCCGAGGTCGATCTCGTCCTGCAGGATGCGGTCGCGCTGCTCCGGCGAGGTCATGTAGGTCAGTTCCAGCCGCACCTGCGGGTTCGAGCGCCGGAACTCGCGTGCGATGTCCGGCACCAGCGAATGGCCGGTGATCGTGGTGTAGCCGATCCGCAGGATTGCCTTCGTGCCCGAGGAGAGCAGGCGCACCGTGTTTTCGGCGACTTCCACGCGACCCAGGATCGCCTGGGCTTCCTCCAGAAGATAGCGGCCGGATTCCGTGAGGCGAACGCGGCGCGTCGTGCGCTCCAGCAGCTTCACACCCAGCCGCTCCTCCAGTTCCAGCACGATGCGGCTGACGGCCGGCTGGGCCATGGTCAGCCTTTCGGCCGCACGATGGAAGTTCAGTTCCTCGGCAACTGCGACGAAGGTGGAAAGATGCTTGAGATCGTACCGCACACTGATACCGATTTCATATCAAAACGCGACAAAATGATTATTTCACAGCCGTCGCATCGCTGTCTACGACTTATATCCAATAGAAAAAGAGCCGCCAAAGCGGTCGCTTCAGAGTGGATCAATGATTTGAACATGATGTCCAAGAACTTCGTGAACGGCGGCGTGCGTCTTGCTGCGCCCGCCAAAGTCGACTTGCGTGGTCGGGGGAACCGGTTTTCTGCCGGCGGGAAGGTGTGGCCATGATCCGCGTCGGCGTAGACGTCGGGGGTACTTTTACCGACATCATCCTTGAGCGTGTCGCCAGCGGCGAACGTCAGGTCGTGGTCACCAAGGTGCCGAGCACCCCGCATGACCAGTCCGAGGGTGTCGTCAACGGCATCCTGAAGGTTTGCGGGCTCGCTGGCGTGGAGCCTGGCGCCATCGACGCCGTCTTCCACGGCACGACGGTCGCCACCAACATGGTGATCGAGCGCGACGGCGCGAGGGTCGGCATGATCACCACGCGCGGCTTCCGCGACATCCTGCACATGGCGCGCCACAAGCGCCCCCACAATTTCTCGCTGCAGTTCGACGTGCCCTGGCAGTCGAAGCCGCTGGTGAGGCGCCGCGACCGCCTGCCGGTGACCGAGCGCATCATGCCGCCGGATGGCTCCGTCGAGGTCCCGCTCGCCGAGGACGAAGTGAAGCAGGCGGCGGAACTCTTCGCCAAGCGCGACATGGACGCCGTCGTCATCGCCTTCCTGTTCTCCTTCCTCAACAACGACCACGAGCTGCGCGCCAAGGAGATCGTCAAGTCGATCCTGCCCGACGCCTTCATCTGCGCCTCGTCGGAGGTCGTGAACACGATCCGCGAATACGAGCGCTTCTCCAGCGCCGCGATGAACGCCTACATCGGCCCCAAGACCTCGCTCTACCTCAAGAACCTCGAGGGCCGGCTGCGCGCCAACGGCGTGACCGCGATGGTCCGCATCATGCAGTCGAACGGCGGCATCTCGACGGTCGAGAACGCTTCCGAACTGCCGATCGGCCTGCTCCTTTCGGGGCCGGCGGGCGGCGTCATCGGGGGTCGCTGGACCGGCGAGCATTGCAGCAAGGACAACGTCATCACCATCGACATCGGCGGCACCTCGGCCGACATCTCGGTGATCGAGAAGGGCGAGCTGCGCATCAAGAACCCGCGTGACACAGAGGTCGCCGGTCTGCCTGTTCTGGTGCCGATGATCGACATCGACGCGATCGGCGCCGGCGGCGGCTCCATCGCCTATCTCGATCCGGGTGGCGCATTCCGCGTCGGTCCCCGTTCCGCCGGCGCGGTGCCGGGTCCGGCCTGCTACGCCAAGGGCGGCGAGGAACCCACGGTCACCGACGCCCAGGTGGTGCTCGGCCGCATGGATCCTGAGCATTTCCTCGGCGGTGACCTGACCATCGACGCCTCGCTTTCCGCCAAGGCGATCGAGAAGCACATCGCCAAGCCGCTCGGCCTCACCGTCGAACAGGCGGCGCTCGGCATCCTCAAGATCATCAACAACAACATGGCGCTCGCCATCAACGCTAATTCGGTGGCGAAGGGCGTCGATCCGCGCAACTTCACGCTGATGGGCTTCGGCGGCGCCGGACCGCTGCATTCGGTGTCGCTGGCCGAGGCGATCTTCGCCAAGGACGTGATCTCGCCGGTGCAGCCGGGCATTACCGCCGCGACCGGACTGCTGGTGACCGACCTGCAGTACGAATACACCCATTCGACGCTGGTGGTGCTCGACAAGGCCACCGACGCGGATTTCGGCCGGGTCAACAAGGTCCTCGACGAGCTCATGGCCAAGGCCAACCGCCAGCTCGACGCGGACAGCATTCCGGCGGCGCAGCGCCGCTTCCGCGTCATTGCCGAGTGCCGCTATGTCGGGCAGGGTTTCGAACTGCGCGCCGACGTTCCGGACGGCCGGTTCGGTCCCGAGATTGCCCAGGCGGTGATCGACCGCTTCTACGACGTGCACAAGCAGGTCTACGGCCACGCCTTCCGTGATCAGGCCTGCGAGATGGTGACTTTGCGTCTGGTCGCGACCGTTGCCGTCGACACGCTGACGTTGCCCAAGCTCGAAAAGGGAGGCCGAAAGAACCCGCAGGATGCGGTCATGTACACCCGCAGGACCGTCTTCGACGACGGCACGGCTGCGGACACACCACGCTACCAGCGCGGCAAGTTGCTTGCCGACGACATCGTGGAGGGACCTGCGCTGATCATCCAGCACAATTCCACCACGCTCGTACCGCCCGGCTGGGCGGCGCGTGTCGCCACGTACGGCGACATCGTTATCTCCAAGCAGGAGGCACGCTGATGGCTGCACATGTTGATCCGATCACCCTGCAGGTCATTGGGGGCGCTTTGCACTCCATCGCCGAGCAGATGGGCAACGTGCTCTACCGGATGAGCTACTCCTCGATCATCCGCGAGAGCCAGGACCTCGGCGCGGGCCTGTTCGACCGCGACTACAACACGCTCTGCGAGTCCGACTCCACTCCGATGCACATCGGCTCGCTGCCGGGCTACCTGCGCGGCATCGAGAAGTCGGTTCCGCTCGACGCCTGGAAGCCGGGCGACTGCGTGATCCACAACCACCCCTATTACGGCGCCAGCCACTCGCCCGACATCGCCATCGTCATGCCGGTGTTCTTCGAGGGTGAGCTCGTCGGCTTCTCGGCCAACACCGCGCACCACGTCGACATCGGCGCGGCGACCCCGGGCCTCGTCATCGACATCCCTGACATGTACGCCGAGGGCATGCTGCTGAACGGCCTGAAGCTCTACGAGGAAGGCAAGCGAAACGAGTGGCTGTGGAAATACATCCGCGACAACACCCGCGTACCCGGCCTCGTCATGGGTGACCTGGAAGCGCAGATCGCGTCGGCCGAGCTCGGCGTCACACGCTTCCAGCAGCTCATGCAGACCTACGGTAAGGACACCGTCCTGCAGGCTACCCGCCAGCTCATGGACTACACCGAGACCATGCTGCGGCGCGAGATCGCAAAGATTCCGGATGGCGACTATGTCGCCGAGGGCTTCCTCGACGACGACGGCCGCAACCGGGGCGTCAACCTGCCGATCAAGGTCACCGTGAAGGTGAGGGGAGACAGCGTCGAGGTGGACCTGACCGGCTCCTCGCCGCAGGTGCCGACTGCCTTCAACGTGCCCTTCGAGGGTTCGACGAAGGTGGCGTGCTACTTCGCCTTCCGCGCCCTCCTGCTCGATACCTATACCCACTCGGAATACATCCCGCAGAACGAGGGATCGTTCCGTCCGGTCAAGGTCACGGCGCCGCTGGGCTGCATCTTCAACCCCATCCCGCCGGCGGCAGCCGAAGCCCGTTTCAGCCAGATCCAGCGCGTGGTCGACCTGATCATCAAGGCGCTCGCGCCGGTCATCCCGGACAAGGCCACGGCCGGCAACGCCGCCGTGCTCTCCTTCGCAGCCTATTCGGGCGTGCGTCCGAACGGTGACTACTGGGTGTTCCTGGAAGTCAACGAGGCTGCGATGGGCGGGCGCCCGAATTCGGACGGTCCCGACACCATCGAGGAGCTGATGCGCAACACCCGCAACAACCCGCTCGAGGATCTCGGCATGCACCTGCCGCTGATCTGCGACCGCTACGAGGTTCGCGACGATGTGCCTCCCGGCGCCGGCAAGTTCCGCGGCGGCGCCGGCGTGGTCAAGTCCCAGCGCTATCTCACCCCGGGCTTCATGACCCACGAGGCCGACCGTCACGAGGATGCGCCCTGGGGCATCTTCGGTGGCAAGCCGGGCCATGTCGGCAAGGTCGAGTTGCGCAATAACGAGACCGGCAAGCTGGTCTACCAGCCGGCCAAGTTCTCCGGTCTCAGGACCGAGGTTGGCGATACCATCACCTACCTGTCGCCGGTCGGCGGCGGCTACGGCAACCCGCTCGAGCGCGATCCCGCCAAGGTGCTGGACGACGTTCTCGACGGCTTCATCACCGTCCAGCACGCGCGCGAGGACTACGGCGTCGTCCTGGACGAGGTCGATGACGGCTACGGCTGGGCGTTGAACCTGGCCGAGACCGAAAGGCTACGCGCCCGGATGAGCGGTAGCGCAGCCTGAAAATCGCATAGCCACGCCATCGCGGACCGGTGATGGCGTGGCCTGCGATCGTGAAGGGTGAAGGCAAGGCGACGGCTGGACAAGACGTCTCGATCAGAAGACCGTAGACAAAGCGGCGAACGAGACGCCACCATCATCCAGACGTGGCGCACAAGCTAAGCAATGGGAGAATTGCAATGAAGAAATCGGACGGAACCCTCGGGAAGAAAATCTCGCGGCGCAACGTATTGAAGGGCGGCGCAGCCGTCGCCGGCATGACTGCGGTCACCGGATTCCCGATGGTGTGGGCTCAGAAGCTCAAGGACATCACCCTCAACCACACCGGCATGTCCTATTCGACCCTGCCGGACATCGCCAGGCAGGCGACCCAGGACCTCGGCTTCAAGGTCGAGATGTCGGTCGTCGACCATCCGGGCCTTCTGAACCGCCTCGTGCAGGATCCGACCTCGCTGGATATCGCCGACCTGGAGATCTGGCAGAGCAAGGTGGCGGTGCCGCAGGGCGTGCTGCAGGGCATCGAGATCGCCAAGATTTCCAACTGGGATCAGCTGACCCCGCTCTATACGGAAGGCGTCTTCGCCGGCAAGGAAGTGTCCCGCCAGGGTGACTCGCCCTTCGAGTTCATCTACCGCGACGGCAAGGATTCGAACAACTTCGCGAAGGGCAAGACGGACTTCGTCAACTTCGTTCCGGGCGTCTACAACGCCGACACGCTGGGCATCCGCCCCGATCTGGTCAGCCGTGAGATCACCAGCTGGGCCGATCTGATCTCGCCCGACTTCAAGGGCAAGACCGCGATCCAGAACATCCCGACCAACGGTATCATGGACGCCATGATGGCCTTTGAGGCGGCCGGCCTGCTGAAGTACGGCGACAAGGGCAACCCGACGCAGGAAGAGCTGAGCGCCACGATCGCCAAGTTGATCGAGCTCAAGAAGGACGGCCACTTCCGCGCCCTCTGGAATACCTTCGACGAGAGCGTGAACCTGATGGCCTCCGGCGAGGTGGTCATCCAGTCGATGTGGTCGCCTGCGGTCACCGCTGTCCAGACCCAGGGCATCAAGTGCGCCTACCAGCCGCTGAAGGAAGGCTATCGCGGCTGGGGCAACGGCCTGGCGATCCTGTCACACGTCGACGGCCTCAAGCGCGACGCCGCCTACGAGTACCTTACCTGGTACAATTCCGGCTGGGTCGGCGGCTTCATCGCCAAGCAGGGCTACTACAGCTCCAACCCCAAGACGGCGATGGAAAACCTCACCGAGAACGAGCGCGGCTTCTTCTACGAGGGGAAGGCGGCAACCGCCGACATCACCAGCCCGACCGGCGAGAAGACCAACTCTGCCGGCGACGTGCGCGACGGCGGCTCCTACGAGGAGCGCTTCGCCAAGGTCGCCGTCTGGAACAACCTCATGGACGAGGCCGAGTTCCTCTACGCCAAGTGGAACGAGTTCAACGCGGCCTGATGTCTTTCTTCTCCTCGCCTGCGGGGAGAAGAGCCGGCAGGCAGGGGGGCGGCGCCCGGGTTCGACCGTTTGTGCTGCCCCTCATTCGGCCCGTCGGGGCCACCTTCTCCCCTGAACGGGGAGAAGGAAACGCATAACCCATCCCGGATCATGGAATGACGCCCACCCAAAATGCCGGAAAATCGTCCATAGCGCCGTACCTTCAGGTCGCGCCGCTGACGATCGTGCTGGTTCTCTTCTTCGTGGTGCCGGTGGCGCTGGTTCTGGTGGTCAGCTTCTTCCGCTACCAGATGCTGGTCGGAATTGTGCCGGACTTCACGTTCCGCAACTACGTTGACCTTCTCAGCAATCCAACCACCTGGACGCTCTACGGCTCCACGCTCAAATTCACCCTCATCGTCCTGGCCATCACGTTCGTGCTTGGCTTCTGGATCGCCTACTTCCTGGTCTTCCACGTGAGGAACCTGCTGACGGCGATCGGCCTCTTCCTCGTCTGCACTGTGCCGTTCTGGACGTCGAACATCATTCGCATGATCTCGTGGCGGCCGGTGCTCGGCACCGAGGGCCTGATCAACAGCGCGTTGCTCAAGCTTGGCGCGATCGACCAGCCGCTGCAGTGGCTGCTCTATTCGGACTTCTCCGTGGTCGTGGCCTACGTCCACCTGTTCACGCTGTTCATGATCGTGCCGATCTTCAACTCCATGGCGCGCATCGACAAGTCGCTGCTCGAAGCGGCCGTGGATGCCGGCGCGAGCCGGTGGGGCGTCGTCTGGAACGTGGTGCTGCCACTCTGCAAGACCGGCATCGCGCTCGGATCGCTGTTCGTGGTGACGCTGGTGATGGGTGATTTCTTCGTCGTCACCGTCATGAGCGGCGGCCTGTCCGGCTCCGCCACCTCCGGCATCTTCAATGACCTGCAGTTCCTCAACTATCCGCGTGCGGCGGCCAGTGCCGTCATCCTGCTGATCGTGGTGCTGCTCATCGCAACGGCGATCTTCCGCCTGGTCGACGTCCGCAAGGAACTGGTGAGGTAAGGCGATGTCTGCATCTCCATCCTACGGACCACGCCCCTGGACGTTCTACGTCCTGGCGCTCCTCTTCACCCTGTTCGTCGTCTTCCTCTACGGGCCGATGATCGCGGTTCTGATCCTGTCCTTCCAGGGACCGTCGGCGTCGCTGGTCTTCCCGCTGCGCGATCCCAGCCTGATGTGGTTCGACGAACTGTTCAATCCGCGTCGCGTCGGCGACGTGGCTGGTGCCTTCAACAGGTCGCTGCCACTGGCGCTCATCGTGATGGTGGTGACGGTGCTGATCTCGGTGACGGCGGGCTTCGCCTTCCGGCGCCGGTTCAGGGGCTCGAGCGCGATCTTCTACATGGCGATCGCCAGCCTGATCGTGCCCGGCCTGGTTCTGTCGATCGGCATCCTGGTGACGTTCCGTTACCTCGGGCTCTCGGCCTCTTGGTACACGTCGGCGTTCGGCGCCCACCTGTCATGGTCGCTGCCCTTCGGCCTGCTCATCATGTTCGCCGTGCTCGGCCGTCTCAACCCGTCCTACGAGGAGGCCGCCTACGATCTCGGCGCCTCGAAGTGGCAGACGGTCAAGGACGTCGTCGTGCCGATCGTGTTCCCGGGCATGATCGCGGTGGCTCTGTTCGGCTTCACGCTATCCTATGACGAGTTCCCGCGGAGCTGGCTCACCGTCGGCACCAAGAACACACTGCCACTCGAAATCTGGACGATGACGACCAACGTCACTTCGCCGGCCCTCTACGCGCTCGGCACGGTGACCACGGTGATCTCGTTCATCGTCATCGCGATCGCGCTTGGCTCGATCGTCCTCATTCAAAGAAAACGGTCGCGAGGGAAATGACTACGACAGCCACACGCACGGCGGCTACTGCCGCTTCGGCACAGGGCTCCGGCGAGATCCGCCTGGTGAACGTCACCAAGCAGTTCGGGAACTCCTATGCCGTCCGCGACATCAACCTGACCATCCCGCACGGCTCCTATTGCTGCCTTCTGGGGCCCTCGGGCTGCGGCAAGACCACCATCCTGCGCATGATCGCCGGCCACGAGACGCCAACCTCAGGCGAGGTGTGGATCGGCGACCAGATGGTGGTGGGCAAGCCGCCGGTCGAACGCGGAACCGCGATGATGTTCCAGAGCTACGCGCTCTTTCCGCACCTCACCATCCTGGATAACGTCGCCTTCTACCTGAAGATGCGCGGCGTCGGGAAAGAGGAGCGGCGCTCGCGCGCCGAAGACATGCTGCGTCGCGTGCAGCTCCATCACCTGCGCGACCGTATGCCCGCGCAGCTCTCTGGTGGCCAGCAGCAGCGCGTCGCCCTGGCGCGCTCGCTGATCACCAACCCCAAGGTGCTGCTGCTTGACGAGCCTCTGTCGGCGCTCGACGAGTTCCTGCGGCTGCGCATGCGCGGCGAGCTGAAGAGCCTTCAGAATGAACTGGGCATCACCTTCGTCCACGTCACGCACACCCAGCCGGAGGCAATCGCGCTCGCCGACATGGTGGTGGTGATGGACACCGGTCGCATTGATCAGGCCGACACCGCCAACATGATCTTCGACAAGCCGAAGACGCCTTACGTCGCGCGCTTCATGGGCGGCCAGAACGTCCTGACCGGCACCGCCACCAAGGGGCAGGGTGGACGTCTCCAGCTCAGGATGGCGGACGGTTCCGTCATTGAGGGGTCGTCGGGAGCCTTGGCCGACGGCACGAACGTTTCGGTTGCCGTGCGCCGCGACCGCATCGATCTTGCCCGCGGCGACGCGGTGCCCGCGGGCTCGGTGAATGCCGTGGCCGGCAAGGTATCGGCGACGGAGTACCAGGGCAGCTACGTCAAGGTGACGATCGACATTGGCGACGGTGACGAGTTCGTCGCCAACGTCTCGGACAGCGCCTATTTCCTCGATCCGGTCGACGTCGGCCACGCCGTCGTGGCGACGTGGAAGCCGGAGGCCGTCCACGTCCTCAGCAAGGTCGATACCGGCAAGGCGGGCGACCCATACCAGAATAATGGGCACTGAGGGTCCGGCGGGCCGTACCGAGATTTAGCAACTGGCAGCCGGGGCGAGAGCGCCCCGGTCACCCTCGGGAACTTCCAGCGCGACGGCGGGCCGTCGTGGGAATTTTCCGTTGTCAGTGAAGGGCTTCATGGCACCGCTTGATGTATCGCAAGACGCGTTTGGTGCCACGAGAGTATCAATCGACTTCCCGCGGCGTGTCAATGGAAGACGGCCGCGGGAATTGTGGGAGACGTGCATACCGTGAGCGACATCGATAACATTGCCGACCGCACCGGAGCAGGCATCGCGCTTGCCTATCGCAGTGGCGAGGCCGGGCCCGTCGCCGTCACGGAATGCCTGCTCGCACGCATCGAGGCGGCGAAGGAGGACCGCGCCTTCATCTCGGTTACCCCGGAACGCGCGCTGGCGGAGGCGAAGGCGGCCGAGGAACGGTACCGGGCTGGGCGACCGCTGTCGCCGCTGGATGGCGTCCCTGTCGCCTGGAAGGACCTGCTCGACGTGGCCGGGACGCGTACGACGGCCGGGTCGATCCTGTACAAGGACGGCCCTGTAAAGGACACGGACGCGACCTGCGTCGCCAACGCCACGGCGGCCGGCATGGTCACGCTCGGCAAGCTGAACATGACCGAGTTCGCGTATTCGGGCCTCGGCCTCAATCCGCATTTCGGCACGGCCTACAACCCCGTTGACCGTACCACGCCGCGCGCACCCGGCGGCTCGTCCTCCGGATCAGGTGTGGCGGTCGCATCGAGGCTCGCGCCGATTGCGGCCGGTACCGATACCGGCGGGTCCGTGCGCATCCCAGCGTCCTACAACGGGGTGGTCGGGTACAAGACGAGCAGCGGGAGGATCGACAAGACTGGCCTGATTCCGCTGTCTCGTACCTTTGACACCATCGGCCCTCTGGCTCGCTCCGTGGAGGACTGCATCCTCGCCGACATGGTGATGCGGGGCGCCGTGATGTCCCCGGTGCGCCGCGCCGATCTGGGCGGCCTCGTCCTGCTTGCCCCGACCCGCGTCGTGCTGGATGACGCCGACCCCCATGTCGTCGAGAACTTCGAGCGGTCCCTGCTGGAACTCGAGGCGCTCGGTGCGAAGGTGCGTCGGGAGCCTTTCGCCCCCCTGGAGGCGGCGATCAGGTTGACCGCCGAGCACGGCCCGCCGATCGCAGCGGAAGCGTACACCGAATATCACGAGATCGCGGACGGCGAGGACGGCAAGCGCATCGACCGCCGCGTGCTGTTCCGCATGCTCGGTGGCAAGCGCATGACTGCGCGTGACGTGGTGACGATCCAGCGGCGACGCGCGGAGCTGATTGCCGAGGCCACTGCGATCCTGGACGGCGCACTGCTGGTCATGCCCACCACGCCGATCACCGCACCGGAGATCGCACCGCTCGAGGCGGATGACGACGTGTTCCACAAGACGAACCTGCTCACTCTGCGAAACACCACGCCGGCCAATATCCTCGACATGTGCGGCGTGGCCATGCCGAATGGGCGCGATGACAAGGGCCTGCCGACCAGCATCCTGGTTTCGGCGCCATGGGGCGAAGACGAGCGGTTGCTCGGTGCGGCGCTGGCGATCGAGCCGGTCGTCGGTTAGGGCTTTGCGCCGTCTCGATAGATCAAAAGGAGTAGACGATGTCCAACAAGAAGCCTCGTTCCGAGCGTTTCGAGCGGGGGTTGAAGACCCGGCGCGAAGTGCTTGGCGCGGAATATGTGGACAGCTCACTGGAGAAGGCTGACGACTTCAACTGGGACATGCAGGTGCTCACCACCGAATGGTGCTGGGACGGAACCTGGAACCGGCCCGGGCTAGACCGCCGTTCGCGCTCGATCCTCAATCTCGGCATGATTGCCGCGTTGAACCGCCCGCACGAGCTCAAGCTGCACGTTCGCGGCGCCATCAACAACGGCCTCACCAAGGACGAGCTCAAGGAGATCTTCCTGCAGATCGGAACCTACTGCGGAGTGCCCGCGGCGCTGGATTCCTTCCGCGTGGCCAAGGAGGTTTTCAAGGAGATGGGCATTGACTGACCTGTCCAGGGAAGGACCGGTCGCCTTCATCGGGCTCGGCATGATGGGGCGGCCAATGGCCGCCCGTCTGGCCGCCGCAGGGTTCGACGTGCGGGGCGCCGATCCGGTGCCTGAGGCGCGGGAGGCTCTCGTCGATGCCGGCGGCAGGGCATTCGCGACGGCGCAGGAGGCGGCGGAGGGAGCATCGGTCGTCATCACCATGCTCCCCGACGGCAAGGTCGTCCGCGACGTGCTGCTCGGCTCCGGCGGGGCGGCGGAAGTCTTGGCGCCAGGGGCGCTTGTCGTCGATATGAGTTCCTCGGCGCCGCTCGATACGCGCAGCCTCGCCGCGGACCTCGCCGCGCTCGGCATCTCGATGATCGACGCGCCCGTATCTGGCGGCGTGCGGCGCGTGCTCGACGGCACCCTTACGATCATGGTCGGCGGGGAGGCCGAGCCGATCGCCCGGGCGCAACCCCTGCTGGCCGCGATGGGCAAGGCGATCATCCCGACCGGCCCGATCGGCTCGGGACACGCCGTAAAGGCGCTGAACAACTACGTCTCCGCCGCCGGCCTGGCCGCCGCCTGCGAAGCGGTGCTGATCGCGGAGAAGTTCGGTGTGGATCCCGCCGTCCTGGTCGACGTGCTCAACGTCTCCACCGGCAAGAACAACTCGACGGAGGTGAAGCTCAAGCCCTTCATCCTGTCCGGCACCTTTGCTTCCGGCTTCTCCATGGCCCTGATGGCCAAGGACCTGCGCACCGCCGCCGACCTTGCCCGCGAGCTCGGCGTCGGGGAGTCCGGAACGACGAGCGCCGCCGAACTCTGGGCAGCGGCTTCGGCGGCCCTCGGCAAGAGCGCCGATCACACCGAGATCCACCGCTATCTGATCCGGAACAATAACTAGCACTGGGAGGTTTTAACATGGCCCGTATCGTCAACACGGCCGCAGCGCAGATGGGACCGATCGCCAAGTCGGAGACCCGCAAGCAGACGGTGCGCAGACTGATCGAGCTGATGCGGGAGGCTAAGTCTAGGGGCGCCGAACTCGTCGTATTCACGGAACTCGCGCTCACGACCTTCTTCCCGCGCTGGCTGATCGAGGACGAGGCCGAACTGGACAGCTGGTACGAGAAGGAGATGCCGGGGCCGGAAACCCAGCCCCTGTTCGACGAGGCCAAGAAGCTCGGCATAGGCTTCTGCTTGGGCTACGCGGAACTGGCGATGGAGGAGGGGCGCAAGCGCCGCTTCAACACCTCCATCCTCGTCGACCGTAGCGGCACGATCGTCGGCAAGTACCGCAAGGTCCATCTCCCGGGGCACGCCGAGCCGCAGCCGGGACGCACCCACCAGCATCTGGAGAAGCGCTACTTCGAGCCTGGCAACCTCGGCTTTGGCGTCTGGCGCGCCTTCGGGGGCGTCATGGGCATGTGCATCTGCAACGACCGTCGCTGGCCGGAAACCTACCGCGTCATGGGCCTTCAAGGCGTCGAGATGGTCATGCTGGGATACAACACCCCCTATGACCACACGGGCCATAAGGACATCGACAGCTTGACGCAGTTCCACAACCATCTTTCCATGCAGGCGGGTGCCTACCAGAATGCGACCTGGGTTGTCGGCACGGCCAAGTGCGGCGTCGAGGAAGGTTCGAACATGGTTGGACAAAGCGCGATCATCGCGCCGTCGGGCGAGATCGTGGCGCAGGCCTGGTCGCTCGAGGACGAGATCATCACCGCGCGGTGTGACCTCGACCTCGGCAAGCGCTATCGCGAGACGATCTTCAATTTCGCCAAGCACCGGGAGCCGGAAGCCTATAGGCTGATCGTCGAACGGAAGGGCGCGATACCGCCGGCCGAGTGAGCCTTCGCCGGGGACCAGAACAAAAGGGAGCACGAGCATGTCGACAGTGATCAAGGGCGGGGAGATCATCGCCGCGGACCGCACCTATAAGGCGGACATCCTGATCGAGGGAGAGAAGATCAAGGCGATCGGGGATGACCTCAAGGGCGACAAGACGCTCGACGCCCACGGCGCCTACATCATTCCCGGGGGTATCGACCCGCACACCCACCTCGAAATGCCCTTCATGGGCACCACGGCTGCCGAGACGTGGGAGAGCGGCACCTTTGCCGCGCTCTCGGGCGGTACGACGTTGGTGGTCGACTTCGTGATTCCCGGCCCGGACGGCATGATCGCCGCGCTGGACGACTGGGAGCGGCGGGCGGGCCGCTCGGCTTCCTCCGACTACTCGCTGCATATGTGCGTCAACGGCTGGTCGCAGAAGCACTTCGAGGAGATGGAGAAGGTCGTCGCGCGCGGCATCAACACCTTCAAGCACTTCATGGCCTACAAGGGCGCGCTGATGGTGAACGATGACGAGATGTTCGCGTCGTTCCAGCGCTGCGCCGCGCTTGGCGCCCTGCCGTTGGTGCATGCGGAGAACGGCGACATCGTCGCGGCCCTGCAGCAGAAGTACCTCGAGGCGGGGGTCACCGGACCGGAGGCGCACGCCTATTCGCGGCCCGTCGAGGTCGAGGGTGAGGCCACCAACCGCGCCATCATGATCGCGGACGCGGCCGGCGTGCCCGTCTACATCGTCCATACCTCCTGTGAGCAGGCTCACGAGGCAATCCGCCGCGCCCGCCAGAAGGGCATGCGCGTCTATGGCGAGCCGCTGATCCAGCACCTGACGCTGGATGAGGGCGAGTACCAGAACAAGGACTGGGACTACGCCGCGCGCCGCGTGATGAGCCCGCCCTTCCGCGACAAGAGCCACCAGGATTCGCTGTGGGCCGGTCTGGCCGCGGGTTCGCTGCAGGTTGTCGCCACCGACCACTGTGCCTTCACGACGGAGCAGAAGCGCCTCGGCAGGGACAACTTCGTCAAGATCCCCAACGGCACGGGCGGTCTCGAGGACCGTATGCCGGTGCTGTGGACCAAGGGCGTCGAGACCGGCCGTCTCACCCCCAACGAGTTCGTCGCGGTGACCTCGACCAACATCGCCCAGATCCTCAACATCTACCCGCAGAAGGGCGCCATCCTGCCGGGTTCGGATGCCGACCTCGTCGTCTGGGATCCCAAGCTGTCGAAGACGATCTCGGCCGCAAACCAGAAGTCGATCATCGACTACAACGTCTTCGAGGGCATGAAGGTCAATGGCCTGCCGCGCTACACCCTGTCGCGCGGCGAGGTGGTCTGGTCGCACGGCCAGAACTCGCAGCCGCAGCCCGGCCGCGGCCGGCTGGTCAAGCGCAAGCCGTTCCCGGCGGTGAACAAGGCGCTCTCGGTGTGGAAGGAACTCACCGCGCCGCGCGCCGTCACCCGCTCGCCCGAGCACATGCCGATCGGCGTGTGACGAAACTGTCGGGCGGCCAACGCGCCGCCCGACCAACTCTCAAATCTCCGGAGAAGACATGGCAGAGACCATCCTGCTGACCGGCGCCGCCGGTCTTATCGGACGCCATTTGCATCGCATGCTGCGCGAGCGGGGCGACACCGTCATCGCGATCGACCGGCAGGCGGCGCCGGACGTCCTGCCATGCGATCTCTCGGAGGTTCACCGGCTCTACGAACTTGCCGGCAACGCGACCGCCGTCCTGCACTGCGGCGCGATCTCTGGTCCGATGGTGGCGCGCGACAACCCATACCTGATCGTCGAGTCCAATATCATCGGCACTGCCAACATCGTCGAGCTGGCGCGGGTGAAGCGCATGCGCCGCGTGGTCTACTGTTCGTCGGTCAGCGCTTTCGGGAGCACGCCGGAGGGCATGGACCTCGTGCCCGAGGATGTCGTGCTGCGCCCGAGCAGCGTCTATGGCGCTAGCAAGGTTGCGGGCGAGGCGCTGCTGGAGGGCTATCGCCAGCAGCACGGTGTCGACAGCGTGGCCCTCCGGCCGGGCTGGGTCTACGGTCCCGGCCGCACCACCGATTGCGCCATCCGCACCATGATCGAGGATGCGCAGGCCGGACGGCCGACGCACTTCCCCTTCGGCCGCGACTTCTACCGGCAGTACGTGCATGTCGAGGATGTCTGCGCGGCGATTCTGCTCGCGCTCGACGCCAGGACGCTCCACCGCCGCAGCTACACGATCACCGGCGGCAGCTATTGCACGCTGTCTGAGGTCGCAGAGATCGTGCGCAAGGTGTTTCCGAACGCGGTCATCGAGATGGGTGCGGGCTCTGATCCGGTCGATGACGTGCAGGCGCGCTTCGACATCTCTGCCGCCGAACGTGATCTGGGCTACCGCCCGCGCATCTCGCTCGAGGAAGGCATCCGCGCCTACGGGGACTGGCTGGCGGCGCGCCGCTGAGCGCGGCCAGGCTTTCGATCTTAAAGGAAAGGGGCGGGGACGCCGCCCAACGGAAAGCACGGCGCGATGGAAACGCGCCGTGCAGTGCGGGTGTTACTCGCCCTTGACCTTGGCCACGTCTTCGGCGCTGATCTCGCCGACAGTGGTGACCTCGCCGTTCTGGATCCGCCACAGGCGGAACGGGCCGGTGATGTCGCCGTTCTTGTCGAAGCTGACCGGGCCGATCACACCCTCGTACTTGACCGGCTTGCCTTCCTTGATGAGGGCCAGCGCCTTGGCGAACTCCTCCTTGCCCGCATGGATCGGGGTCGCACCTTCGGCAGTGACTTCGCGGATCGCATCCTTGATCGCCGCCGACTCGCCCTTGCCCGCCTTGGCGACGGCGAGTGCGACGATGGCGCCGGCATCATAGGAGCGGTCGGCAGCCGGCGCGTCGGCCTTGATGCCGCCCGAGAACTCCTCGAAGCCCTTGTAGAAATATTCGGTTGAGGCCGTCGGCGCCGTGCCCGATGAGGTGCCGTATGCGTCGTTGAGGTACTGCGGACCCACCGCCGAGATGAACTCGGCTGCGTTCATGCCGTCATTGAGCAGGAACTTGGCCGGTCCGCCGCCGGAAATCCAGGCGCGCGCGATGGTTGCACCGTCCACGGGGTAGGAGATGAGGTAGAGCGCCTCCGGGTCGCCCTCCATCGCGGCATTGGCCTCGGCGGTATAGCTCGACTGCTTCTCGTTGTACGGCGTGATGCCGGTGATCTCGCCGCCGAGCTTTTCGAAGGCCTTCTTGAACTCCTTCACCATGTTCACGCCGAAGTCGTTGTTGACGTGAATGATGGCGAGCTTCTTGAGGCCCTGGTCGATCGCGTATTTCGCGGCCGCGGTGCCCTGCAGCGCGTCGGAGGTGATGGTGCGGAAGAACACGCCGTTGGTCTTGCCGTCATCGGCGAGCGTCGTGAGCGTGGGCGAGGTCGATGCAGGCGAAACCTGGACGACGCCGGCCGGTGCGGTCACCGAGGTCAGGATCGGGATCGAGATCGGCGAGATGATGCCACCGATGATGACCGGTACCTTCTTGATGTTCACGAGCTGCGTCGCCTGGTCGACGGCGACGTTGCCCTGGCTCTGGCTGTCGCGCGTGTCGAGCACGATCTTGCAGCCGTCGCCGAAGCCTCCCGCCTCGTTGAAGTCGCGGACGGCCATCTCGACCGCCTTCGCGCCGGCCTGGCCGTAGGCGCCGGCCGGTCCGGTTAGCTCCATCACCACGCCCACCGTCACGTCGCAGTCGGCGGCCGCCGCCGGCAGAGCGCCGAACAGGGCAAGCATCGAGCTCGCCAGCAAAATCCTCTTCATATCTGGTCCCCCTGGGTACTGGTTGGTGTCTACGCGGGTCCCTCCGGACCCATCGTTTCGCCTCACTGTCCGACAACCGACGGCGTTTGGGAAGCACCGCGGTCGTCGTTGAGATTGTATTTCATGATCCGGCCGTGCCGGCCGTTACGGTCACGCTCGAGCGTGTAGACGTCGCCTTCGAGCGGGGTGCTCCTCGCCAGCACCGCGTCGATCGCCGCCAAGTCCTCGGCGTCCAGCGCGACGCTGCCGATCGCGAGGTTCTGCGGCAGGTGCGAGCGGTCGCGCGCCCCGACGATCACGGCCGCGACCTGAGGTCGCGGCAGCACCGCCGCACTCGCCACCGTGGCGACGTCGGTTCCGTGCCTGTCGGCGATGGTCCGCAGCGTGCGCAGCAACTCCTGGAACAGCTCCCAGCCGCCCCAGTCCTCGATGATCAGCCGGTACTTCGTCAGCGAGCGGTTCTCGTCGCCGCCGGACGGGGCCGCCCTTCCGAGCCAGCGGTCGCTGAGGAATCCGCCCGCAACGGTCCCGTAGCAGAGCAGGGAGACATCGTGCTTGCGAGCGAGTTCCACCAGCGAACGTTCCGGCCGCCGGTCGAGCAGGGAATACTGCACCTGCATCGACACCAGCGGCACGCCGGCCTCAATCATGGCGGCGACGTGCTCGGTGTCGAAATTGGTGCCCCCGATATTGGCGATCTTCCCCGCCTGACGCAGCTCCTCGAGCCACAGCACGGTGTCGAGCCAGCGTGGCTCCGCATAGTCCCACCAGTGGAACTGCACGAGGTCGAGCCGTTCCATGCCTAGGCGCGTGAGCGAGCGGTCGATGATCGCCTCGACGTCGGCCTTGGTGATGCGGCTCAGGATGTCGAGATCCGGCACGAACTTCGTGTGAACGCGAATCCGGGCGAGCGCCTCGCTGCCCCGCATCCTGCCGTATTCGGCGCGGAAGCGACCGATCGTCTCCTCGACGCCGGTATAGATGTCGGCGCAGTCGAAGGTCGTGATGCCCGCATCCGCATAGGCGCAGAGGTCGGCGACCGGGTCGTCGCTGCGTGTCGGTCCGTGTCCGGCGGAGAGCTGCCAGTTGCCGCGGATCACCCGCGAGATGGAGTAGCCGGGGCGAAGTTCGATCTGCTGCATTGGGTTTCGTTACTTTTCTGGGAGCGGCACCGCGGTGGTCTCGGCATGCGAGAAGCGGCGCTTGTTCAGGCGGATGATGCGCAGCCGCGTCGAGCAGTTCGGGTCGGGGCAGGCGACCTCCGCGTCCGTGCTCATCCAGTCATTGGGATGCGTCTGGCGCTGCTTGGCCGCCAGCAGCGGCAGCACGGATGCCAGCGAGTAGATGGAGATGCCCTGTCCGGGCGGCAGGTGCAGCATCTCTCCGCGCAGCTCGAACCAGTCGCCGGGTTTCGCCCCGCAGTAGATCGGCCCGCCGGGCGGTGCCACCACCTCCACCCGGAGGTCGTAGAGCTCGAAGCTGTCGTCTGTTCGCTTTGCCGTGGTGTCGATCAACGGATTGGGCCTTGCGCGAAGTGCGACGGTTTCTCTATTGGCATTTGCCGCGCTTGCAAAGCTTGATGCCGGCGCAATTCCGTCCGAGTTCGATGTCTCACCAACCACCAGACCCAGCGAACGCGTCAGCCCGCCCGCTCCTCGAAGCGCAGGATGTCGTCTGCTCCTTCGGCGGCCTGCGTGCGGTCGACGGCATGTCGATGAAGCTCGCCGCTGGCGAGATCGTCGGGCTGATCGGACCGAACGGGGCCGGCAAGACCACGTTCTTCAACCTTCTCGCCGGCAGCCTGAGGCCGGATTCGGGGCGGATCCTCGTCGAGGGGACGGACGTTTCGCATGAGTCCGCCGACCGGCGGATTCGTCGCGGCGTCGCCCGCACCTTCCAGATCCCGCGGCCCTTCCGCGAGATGACCGTGCTTGAGAACGTGCTGACCGGCGCGCA
>Ga0182741_1000177_pt1 | contig 99698 bp, 88 predicted proteins | sample eDN5th37CBELigOP_FD_128874 | JGI IMG/M metagenome (GOLD analysis project Ga0182741, IMG submission 128874) | Enriched Organic Plus compost microbial communities from Emeryville, California, USA - eDNA 5th pass 37_C BE-Lig OP (version 2) (version 2) ...
ACCGCTCCAACTGCGCGACGGCGCCGAGGACCTGTAGGGAGAACACCCCCTGAGGCGTCGACGTGTCGATCGGATCTCGCAGACTCCTGAAATGAGCGCCTTTGGCTTCGAGGTCTTCGATCACCTCGAGGAGGTGGCTGACGGAACGGGCTAAGCGATCGAGCCGGACGACCACGAGGACCTCATCCTTCTGGATCTCACGCAACAGCCGCGAGAGAACCGGCCGAGCCCGCGAGGCGCCGGAGCCGTGCTCTTGGTGGACGATCTCACACCCGGCAGCCTGCAGCTCGGCGATCTGAGCGTCGGTGGCTTGCTCGTCAGTCGAGACGCGGGCGTAGCCGATCAGGCGCTGGCGGGGAGGGGAGGGCGGCATCGGGCGGACTCCAGGTGGTTTTCAGCCCTTTGTACATAATTTGAGATCAGGGATAAACGATCGTTTGCAGACGATCCATGAGAGAGTTCGTTTACCAGCCGAGAGAGGCAAGGCTTTTCACTAGCCGCCGAAAGTGGCTTAAAATAAAGGCTTTTGGAGCTCTGCGGCGCCCAGAGGGCCAAGCAGGGGCGTTACGCTCAGCCCCCAAACGCCTCCGGTTGAGGGGAGGCGCGGATACAATCCTGCTAAACGGCGACCATCCGTCCATCAGACTGTAGCCATCGGTTGCTTCGCTTCCCATACCCAAGCTATAGTTCCGAAGAACAATAACTTAGCTGTGGGGGCCAAGCGTGGCTTTTGAGGACAGGGAGCTGGATTTCGACGACCCGGCGCCGCTGGTGCCCAAGACCTACGATCTGCCGGATCTGCCGTGGGAGAGGGTCGCGGGTCGACTGGAGCAGGTTGCGATCCGCATCCTGCGCCTCGATGCCCGCCTGGAGGCCTCGGGCCTATCCGCCGGCTGGCAGTCGCGCTGTGACATGACGGAGGCCGTGCGCGCCCTGATCCTCGACGGCCATCTCGTCGATGTCGGCGATCTCGTGCTGCACGATGCCGGCATGGACGTGCGCCATCCTACCCACGAGCTCACCCGCACCGCTGCAGCCCTGCGGGCAAGGCGGACCGCCCTGGCCCGGTCCGCACCCTGGCCGCTCTCGATCGACGGTCTCGCGGCCCTGCGTGGCCTCGGCCCAGCAAGAGGGGAGGGGGAGAACAAGCGGCCTAGGGGCAAGCCGGATACGGACGACGACGAGGCTTACCCGCCCTTTGCCAATGATGCCGATCCGTGGAAGGCCCACTTTGCCGAGATCGATGCCCTGCTTGACCGCACCAACAAGGTGCTTGCCGGCGAGACCCCGCTGCCCAGGAGCCGCTCGCATCTGGTCTATGATCCAGACATTGATGAAGCCGAGAACGAGGATCTCTGGTTGGATGTGGTCAAGCGCACCACCCACTGGCCGGCATTGGCGGCGGCTGCGGTTGCCTGGAACGCCTGGCTCGATCTCAATCTCTACACCCGCCTGCCGTGGCTTGGCCTAATCATGGCCGCCGCCATCCTGCGGGCACGAGGGCTGACCAGCCACCTGTTGCCATTGGCCGCCGGGTTCAAGCAGTCCAAGTTCCGGCCGCGGGGCCGGGAAGGGGCTCTGGAGAGGCTCGAGGGCTTCTGCACGGTGGTCGAGGAGGCGGTCGCGATCGGCAACAAGGACCTCGACCGGCTGATCCTTGCGCGCGAGCTGATGGGGCGGGTGACGAAGGGGTGTCGCGCGAACTCCAAGCTGCCCGAGTTGGTGGAGCTATTTCTCTCCCGTCCGCTGGTGACGGTGCCGCTCGGGGCCAAGCTGCTGAAGGTCACGCCCAAGGCGGTCGATCTCATGCTGGCGCAGCTTGGCGGAGCGCGCCCGCGCGAGCTTACCGGCCGCTCACGCTACCGCGCCTGGGGCATCGTCTAGCGACGGTCCGATCAGCCAGTGCGGCCGACCGGGTCAGCAGCTGACTGGCTGGCGCGGTGGGTGTAAGGCAAAGCCCATGTTTACGCTCGACCGAACCACATCCCTCGAGCAGGTGATCAAGAAGAGCCGGTTCATCACCGTGGCCGGCCCGCTTGCCAACGAGCAGGCGGCCAAGGACTTCGTCGCCGCCCATTCCGATCCGGACGCCAACCACAATTGCTGGGCCTGGCGGGTTGGCCAGACCTATCGGTTCAGCGACGATGGCGAACCCAGCGGCACCGCCGGCAAGCCGATCCTGCAGGCCATCGATCGGCTTCAGCTCGACAACGTCGCGGTGGTCGTCACGCGCTGGTTTGGCGGCGTCCTCCTGGGCAGCGGCGGTCTGGTCCGGGCCTATGGCGGCACGGCCGCGGCGTGCCTGCGCGCCGCCACTCTCGTGGAGGTCGTGGCCGTTCAGGAGGCCACCATCTTGGTCCCGTTCTCCGACTCTGCGCTGGTGAGGGCGCGGCTTGCAAGCATTGCGGGCGTTAATCTCCGCCATGAGGGTTTCACCGAAACGGGCGTGACGATCACAGCAGATCTTCCCGAAGCGACCGCCCCGCACGTCGTTCGGATGATCACCGACGTCACCAGCGGACGGGCGTCGATCTCGATCAAGCCATGAGCGCCGTCCTGGCATGAGCCAACTGGCTCTTCGGCGAGAGAACCCGGGCCGCGTGCGGCAGTTGGCTCATGCCATCCCGCTCCGCCAGCTATGACCCGACAAGGCTAAGACGGAGCGGAATGAGAGCGACCGGACCACACAAGCCATTCCGGCCGTAGAGGGAAGGGCAATTCACTGCCGGCAAGCGGACCTTCATTTGGTCCGCCCAATGTTACACTTTGACCCAGAGCTGCCTCTGGATATCTTCTACCACCCTATATACATTGGTGAGACGTCGATTTCTTGTTGTTTTCCTAAACCGGATAGCGTCGACGATACGTCCTTCAGCGCTTGTGCCGGTGCCGAGCCCGAAGCTGTGACCGATGTCCTTGTCCTTCGGGTGGTCCACCTCTGTGCCGACCTTGCGCAGCGCTGTCATCCTGCGGCGGATTTCTGGGAGCTGAGCGAGAGCCTCTGTACCGAGACTGTGACCCGTTCTAGGTAAACGGATTTTCAGCCGGCCGACCGTTCCGGTCCTGTGCTACCTCAATCCAAGGACATCCATGTTCCACCTGACTTTCGCACTACCGGCGCTCTATGTGCTGGCGCGGTTCCTGTGGCCGCTCCCCTGGGCACTCGGCGGGAAGATCGCCCTTGCCATCGTCGTGCTCGTGGCCTCGCAATACCATCTTTGGAGCCGACTTTCGTCCGGCTCGGTCTTCTCTCCCGAGTTCCCACGCGCCCTGGTGTTCCTGTTCAACTGGGCGTTCGGGGCAATCGCGCTGCTGGCGGTGATGCAGATCGCAATCGATGTGACCGCGTTGATCGCGCGGCTGTTCCGGGGCGGCGGAGCCATACCGGGCAGCGTGCGCTACACGGCCGCGGTCGCGGCCATGCTGCTCTCGGCCGTCGGCGTGTACCAGGCGACGCGTGTTCCGCCGCTCAAGGATGTCGAGATCGCCATCCTGGGTCTGCCGCCTCAATTCGAGGGCTACCGGCTCCTGCAACTGACCGACCTCCACATCAGTCGCCTGTTTCCCAGGGAGTGGACCCAAGCGGTGGTCGAGCAGTCCAATGCGCTCAGGGTCGACCTGATCGTGGTCACCGGCGACCTGATCGATGGCTCATTCGGTGCCCGACGCGCCGATGTGGAGCCGCTGCGCGAGCTGCGTGCGAAGGATGGCGTTTGGGTCATTCCCGGCAACCACGAGTACTTCTTCGGCTACGAGGAGTGGATGCTCCGGTACACCAGCCTGGGGATGCAGGCACTTGCCAACGATCATACTATCCTGAAACGTGATGGCGGATCGCTTGTACTGGCCGGCGTCACCGACCTGTCAGCGGCTAGATCCTTCCATCCGGCACCGGACCTCTCGGCCGCCCTTGCGGGCGCGCCGTCCGGAACGCCGATCATCCTGCTCGACCACCAGCCAAGGAACGCCCCGCGGGCGAGCGCACGCGGTGTGGCGCTGCAATTGTCCGGACACACCCACGGCGGCATGATCCCAGGACTGGACCGGCTGGTCGCGCGCGCCAACAACGGCTTCGTCTCGGGACGATACGCGGTTGGTGGCATGACGCTCTACGTCAACAACGGCACGGCACTTTGGCCGGGCTTCGCCCTTCGGCTCGGGCGTCCGTCCGAACTGACGCGGATCACGCTTCGGCGGGCATCACCGCAGGATCGTTCGCCCGTCCATGTACCGACGAGTTCGGAGCGGTCGCTTGCTCCAGTCACCGCAGGATAAAATCGCGATGACAAAGCCGTCCAGCGAAATGGCAGCTAAGGCACGTTCCGGACGGGGCCGAACTTCTGCTCTGGACAGGAGCATCGGACGTTCCTGCCAATAAACGAGCTTCACTGCCTGACCCCGACCTTCGTGCTCGCGAGACGCTTTATTCGAACCGATGCCCAGAAGCTGTCCACGAGCTATTTGCCGAGCCGCTGGCTTCCTCGGCGTCTGATGCCGGGTTTCTGACGGGTGACGCGTCTGCGCGTTGCTGCCTTCAGGAGCTTGCGGAAGGTGGGGCATTCCAGATGCGACGGAGCCGGACACTCGGCCACGTGCCGAAGGGCATCCCGCAACACTCGCAGGTCGAGCATCTGGCGCTGCAAGGCCTCCGCCCTGGCGTGCAACTGATCGCGGGGGATGTCGGGGCGGCCATCCTTGCCGAACATGCCGGCGATCTCGGTAAGGGAGAAACCCGCCGTCTTCCCGAGCTCGATCAGCGAGAGCCTCAAGAGAACGTCGCCGTCGAATTGTCGCCGCAGACCGAGTCGGCTGACCGATTGGATCAGGCCGATCTCCTCGTAATAGCGTAGCGTCGAGGGCGGCACGCCCGATCGTTCCGCCACCTCGCCGATGTCCATCATTCCCATGCTTGACCTCAAGTCAACTTGAGGTCGTACCGTGTCTCGAATCACCAGTTCGAGCAAGAGGCAAGCCATGGCTATCACCACATCCCCGAGACGGACCCAGGTCTGGAGAGACCCACGAGCGATCGCTCTGCTGATGGCGGCGTCCCTCACGACCATGGCCAATGCCACGATCAGTCCAGCGTTGCCCGGGCTCGAGCGCCTGTTCGCGGATGATCCGAACGCCGCGATGCTGGTGCGCCTGCTGGTGCCCGCGCCCTCGCTCAGCGTCGCCATCTTCGCGCCATTCGCGGGTGTTGTCGCTGATCGCTACGGTCGGCGTCGGATGCTCCTGGCCGGGGTCATCCTCTTCGTGATCGCCGGCTGCGCGGGGTTGTTCCTCCCCGACCTTCCAACCATCTTTGCCAGCCGCATGGTCCTCGGGGTCGCCGTGGCCCTCATCATGACGGCTCAGACCGCGCTCATCGGCGACTACTTCGCCGGCGACGACCGGAGCGCGCTATCGGGACTCCAGATATCGGCCCGGAACGTCGGAGGGCTCGTGTTCATCTCGCTCGCGGGATGGTTCGCGGCGATCTCGCCGCGTCTGCCGTTCGCTATTTATGGTATTGCGGCGCTCTTCCTGACGTTGATGTGGAAGGTCGTCACCGATCCGCAACGGACCACGCCCACTCCCCATGCCAGCCTGGAGGATGGCTCCCCCGATCCTTCGTCGTGGGGACTGGTCTTCGGGCTACTCGTTCTTCTCCAGGGCGTGACGAACATGATCTTCTTCGTCATGCCGACCCAGTTGTCGTTCTTCTTCGAAGGTGCCGGATATGGCAGCCCGGTGATGACCGGCTCGGCTCTCGGGATGCTGATGCTCTCGGGCGGCGGATTCGCGCTGCTATATGGTCGGGTCAAAAGGGCCATCGGTTACGTTGGCGTCTTCGCTCTAGGCTATGCTGCGATGGCGCTCGGGTTCCTGTCGCTGGGCCTTGCCGCAACGCCATGGATCTGGTTCGCGGCCGCCGCGACCATTGGAGCCGGCTATGCCCTAGTCTCCCCCAGCTTCGTGACCCTTGCCCTGAGGATTGCGCCGACCCGCAGGAGAGGGCTGGCTGGCGGCACCCTGACGGCATCCGTCTTCGTTGGCCAGTTCTGTTCGCCGCTCGTCAGCACGCCCGTGATCGCCTCATACGGGTATGGGGGCCTGTTCTGCGGCGCTGCGTTGTTCGTTGGTGCCATAGCATTCGCAGTCGGGTTGAAAGCCTGCGCGGACGGACTGCCTGCATTGACTAACCGGGTCACGACGACGGCCCTGCGGGGTGCGGCGGGACGGGGGCTTGCTCCGAGACCGGATTGTAGGGAATGACACCTCTTGGCACCCGACTGACCATACCCAAACTTCCGTTATGGCGGCGTGAGGGGACGTTCATTCAGCGCGCTGTACGCTACGTTTTGACCCAATCCAGACCATGAATACCTTTATTTCAGAGCTTGATACCGCCCCAAGAACGCGAGGGCTTCCCAGTCTAAGGATCTGTACGCAACTTTAGCGCGTTGCATTCAAGGATCTCGCTCTCATCCGAGTCCCACACTTTGGATCCCTCGAAGCAAAATTTATCCAAATCTCCACGATTGTATAAAATAAGTGGCTAGTGTATACGATCGCTGTGCATCTGATCGGTGCACACCTAGAGGCAATAAGCGAGCCGGAAAGCTCACCCGAACAGGTGCAGTTCCGGACAATGCGAAGCGGTTGAAGAAGTGTTTGCGTGGCTTCGCATTGCGACAGGGCATGGACCGCACGATCGGGACGATATCAGGAGCGGAATGTGACGATGAATGTTGAGGCCACTGTCGATACTGCCGTGGTCGGGGCGGGGAGCATCGGCATTGCCGTCGCCTACTATCTGACAACCAAGCATGGCATCAGGGATGTCGTGCTGATCGATCCCCTCGATCCGATGAGCCTCACCTCGGCACAGTCCGGCGAGAACTACCGGAACTGGTGGCCCCACCCGATCATGACGGCTTACACCAACCACAGTACCGATCTGATGGAGCGGATCGCCTCTGCCACGGGCAACCGCATCAACATGACCCGGCGCGGCTACGCGCTCGTCACGCGGCGTTCCAAGCCCGAGGACCTCATCTCGGACCTCTATGCCGGATACGGAAACGATGCACGCAGCAGCATCCGCATCCATGAGGGAAATTCCGCATCGTACCAGCCGCCGCTGTCCGCGAACTGGGAGACCGCTCCGGACGGCGTGGACGTCCTGTGCGACACCGCTCTCATCCGCAAGACATTCCCGAGCTACGCGCCGGACATTGCGACCGTCCTTCACATCCGCCGTGCCGGATCCATCAGTGGCCAGCAACTCGGCCAGTTCATGCTCGAGGCGATCCGGGAGGCCGGCGGGCGGGTTCTCCGCGGCACGCTCGGCGCAATCGAAGGCAGCCACCCGTTCCAGCTCCGGGTCGATACCGCCGACGGTGCGAAGCACGTGCGTGCGGACCGTGTCGTCAACGCGGCAGGCCTGTTCTTCAAGAAGGTGGCGAAGCTGCTAGGCGAGGACGTTCCGGTTTCCTGCGTCTACCAGCAGAAGATCGCGTTCGAGGACCGCGAGGGCACCATTCCGCGCGACATGCCGTTCTCGATCGACCTCGACGGGCAGCGGATCGATTGGACGGACGAGGAGCGTGAGGTCCTCGCCGAGGATCCGGAAGCCGCACGGCTCCTGGCCCCGATGAAAGGAGGCATCCACTGCCGTCCGGACGGCGCCGAAGACGGAAAGTGGATCAAGCTCGGTTGGGCCTACAACGAAACGCCATCGGATCCGGACGGGCCGGAGCCGATCGACCCCCAGTTCCCGGACACGGTGCTGCGCGGCGCAAGCCGTCTCAATCCGTCCCTCAAGGCCTACATCGGACGCCTGCCGCGGGGAGCCCACCACTATGGCGGCTACTATGCCATGACGCCCGAGAACTGGCCGCTGATCGGCCCGATGAGGACCCCGGGCGTGTTCATGGCAGGGGCGCTCTCGGGCTTCGGCACGATGGCGGCCTGCGCCACAGGAGACGTCTGCGCCGACTGGGTGGTCGGACGCGCCGTGCCCGATTATGCGACCGTCCTCAGCGCGGCGCGCTACGAGAATGCGTCGCTCATGGCGGAGCTCTCGGCGCAAAGCAGCAAGGGCGTTCTCTGAGAACACCCACGCAGCCAGCCTGTCTGGAAGGCGCGGGCGATGCCCCGCCTTCTCCCGGGGAATCCCGCAATGGTGGCAACGAACGGTGCTCCTCCGGCCAAGGACACGACCCTCGCCGCCATCGGCCTGGCCGTCCTGGTTGCCGTCTTTTTCGCCCTGAGCGACATCACGGCGAAGATCCTGACAGGCACGCTCCCTGCCGTGGAGGTCACTTGGCTGCGCTACATCGTCCTCTGCCTGCTGATCGTCCCACCCGTCCTGATGGCGCGCGGCCGTGAGGCTATGCAGACCTCGCGCCTGCGACTCCAGGTCGTCCGGGCCCTGGCCATTGCGGGATCGTCGATCCTCTTCATTCTCGGATTGGCCTACCTTCCGGTGGCCGAGGCCACGGCGATCAACTTCATCTCCCCGATCTTCATCACGGCCCTTTCGGTCCCGTTTCTCGGGGAGAAAGTGGGCATCCGGCGTTGGGCGGCGGCGGTCGTTGGCTTCATCGGGGTGATGCTCGTCGTCCAACCGGGCAGCTCGGCCTTCCAGCCGGCAGCCCTGCTTCCCCTGGGGGCGGCGCTCGCCTGGGCGGCGGCCGTCATCACCACACGATCGATGCATTCGGAACGGCCCGATACGACCCTGGCATGGACGGCCGTCATCGGTTTGGTCGCCCTTACGCCCCTCGTACCGTTTGTCTGGCGCGCACCCACTCTCGCCGAGGTCGGCCTGGTGACCCTGATGGGCGCCTTCTCGACCATGGGCCAGTGGCTCATCATCCTGGCCTACCGAAGGGCCGCAGCCTCCATCATCGCGCCGTTCTCGTACGTCCAGCTCCTGTTCGCCGGGCTCTTCGGCTTTGCCGTCTTCGGCACCGTTCCGGGAATCATGACTGTCGCCGGGGGCGCCGTGATCGCCGCCAGCGGCCTCTACACGGCCCACCGCCAGCATGTCAGCATAATGAAGGCGAGGCGTGCCGACGGCCGCGAGTGAGATTGCGCGATACAAGCCCAGCGACACTCATGGCTTATGCGCAAGCCACCAGGCCACCGGGTTGTTCGCTCGCCTCAGTGCAGGATCTGGGACAGGAAGAGCCTGGTGCGCTCGTGCTGCGGGTTCTTGAAGAACTCGTCTGGTGTGTTCGATTCCACGATCTGCCCGTAATCCATGAAGATCACCCGGTCCGCCACCTGACGGGCAAAGCCCATCTCGTGCGTCACGCAGAGCATGGTCATGCCCTCATCGGCCAGGCCGACCATGGTGTCGAGCACTTCCTTCACCATCTCGGGGTCCAGCGCCGAGGTTGGCTCGTCGAACAGCATGATCTTGGGGCTCATGCACAGCGACCGCGCGATCGCCACGCGCTGCTGCTGGCCGCCCGAAAGCTGGCCCGGATACTTGTTGGCCTGCTCCGGGATCTTGACCCGCTTCAGGTAGTGCATGGCGACCTCTTCCGCCTTCTTCCGGGGCATCTTCTTCACCCAGATCGGCGCAAGCGTGCAGTTCTCCAGAATGGTGAGATGCGGGAACAGGTTGAAGTGCTGGAACACCATGCCCACGTCGCGGCGCACCTCGTCGATACGCTTGAGGTCGTCGGTGAGCTCGACCCCGTCGACGATGATGCGGCCCTTCTGGTGCTCCTCGAGGCGGTTGATGCAGCGGATCATCGTCGACTTGCCGGAGCCCGAGGGGCCGCAGATCACGATGCGTTCGCCGCGCTTCACGTTCAGGTTGATGTCCCGTAGAACGTGGAACTCGCCGTACCACTTGTTCACGTCCCTGAGATGTACGGCATTCGGGGAGTTCGGAGCGACCAACGCCCCCTGTGTTTGACTTGCCATGCGCAGATTCCATGGAGGAGGGGTAAGGGACAGGTTCAGATGATGCCTTGTTCTGGCAGGGGCGTTCCGTCCACGATGCGTTGCCAGCCGAGGCGGCTGAGGTCGATCGTCTGATAGCGTCCGGTCAGGATCAACTCGGCCATAGCCCGTCCGCACCCCGGAGCGTGCATGAGACCATGACCGGAGAAGCCGGCCAGCATCTGGAAGTTCGATAGTCCGCCGGCGCCGGGGCCGATGATCACGTTCCCGTCGAAGTCGTTCTGGTCGTAGAGACCCGGAAGCGTGTTCTTGACCTTCGTCCTCTCGAACTGCGGAAAGCGATGGGCCAGGGCGGGCCAGACCACCTCGTCGAAATAATGGTAGTCGACATCGAAGTTGTAGCCGCGCGGCTCCTCCAGCGTCGGCACGCCGCCGGAATAGCCGGCACCCTCCGGCCGGAACGCGAGCCTTTCCGGATCCTTGATGTAGGGCAGGGGCTCGATGGGATCCTGGCTCTCGAAGTAGTGCTCAAAGCGGCGCAACGGTTCGATCGGGGCCGCGACGTCCACCATCTTGCAGATCTCCTTCGCCCATGCCCCCGCGGCGTTGACGGTCCACTCGGCCCTGACCTCGAGACCGGACTTCATGCGGACGTGCGTGACGCGGCTTGCGGTCCGCCCGATTTCGACGACGTCCTCGGCGAGGAACTCCGCGCCCAGGGATTTCGCCTTGCGCCGGAATCCGTGCAGGAGGCTGTGAGGATCGAGCCAGCCGTCGTCGGGCGAGTGGACCGCCGCACCTAGATCCGCCACGTTCATCGACGGATAGAGCGCCTTCAATTCGTCGGGCTCGAGCCAGATGACGTTCGCACCGAGCCGAAGCTGGGTCTCCAGGTTTGCCTTGAGCATGTCCCTTTCGCCCGGAGGAACGATGAACAGGTAACCGCCCTTCCTGAACCCGATGTCGGCATGTTCCCCATCGATGGCCATCGTCGTGGGGAAGGCTTCGAAGAACGGGATGCTGTAGTTCGACAGCGCGATATTCTCCGGCAGCGAGAAGAGGCGACGCACGCCGCCGGAGGCCCGCGGCGTCGATGCCAGCGTGTAGGCCGGATCGCGTTCCGCGACGACGACACGGCACGAAGGGTCACTCAGCTTGAGGTAGTAGGCTACCGCAGCGCCGATGGCTCCGCCGCCGATGATCAGAACGTCGCAATTCATGTCTCAAACCGTGTCGTGGGAAGGGAATGTTCTCGGCTCGTCATCGGGTGCCGCGTCCGAGCTCCCGCGCTCTCGCGGCCGCGGCGGTGACGGTGGCGTCCATGAGCGGTTGCAGGCCCTGCTCGTGCATGAGTACGGCGAGGGCCGCTTCGGTGGTGCCTCCAGGCGAGGTGACCTGCCGCCGCAAGGCATCCGGCCCGTCAGGATTGTCCGCAAGGACTGCTCCCGCTCCCTGTACGGTTGCCCGTGCCAGCCGTGATGCAATCCCGAAGGGCAATCCCGCGCGCGCTCCCGCGTTGGCGAGACATTCCACCAGATGGAAGACGTAGGCAGGGCCTGATCCGGACACCGCGGTGGCAACATCCACAAGCTCCTCGTCGGGGAGCCGTTCGACGATGCCAACGGCCTTCAGCAGCGCCTCTGCGACGTCTGCGGCCGTGTCCGGGCTGCCTTTCTCCGCGACGAGGACGCTCGCTCCCTGGCCTGCCATGGCCGCGAGATTCGGCATCGCCCGGATCACGGAGCCGGCGGCAGGAAAGGCCTGGCGCAGCTCCGCAATCGTGGTGCCTGCCATGATCGACAGCACGACGGTGCCTTCCCCGACAATCCCGGCAATGCCGGCGGCCGCCTGGCGGAAGGTTTGCGGCTTCACGGCGAGGACGAGGACGTCCGCGCGGTCTACGTCTGCCGCCGCAACCCGCGCGACGCCGGCGTCCGACAGGGCCTGGACGACCTCCGGTGCCGGGTTCGGATCGATCACCTTGACCCGCTGTGCCGGGATGCCCTGGGCGAGCCAGCCGCGGAGAAGGGCAAGGCCCATCCGGCCACAACCGATCAGGACGATCGAACCCGTTGCTTCGTCGTGAGGGCGTGCGGGATCTGGAGGCATGGCCTGGACCTTTCCGGATGACATGCAGGTTGACTGCGGGGACGCGGCTGCGGTGTGCGCAACGGGCGGATGCTCGGCGTCTCAGGCCCGACCCAGCCTGAGGTCGCGCTCGAGCCGCCGGCTGTAGACGGACATGCCGTAGGAAATGGCGAAATAGACGGACGCCCCGAAGACATAGGCTTCGGTCGAGAAGCCGAGCCAGGCCGGGTCCGACAGCATCGCCTTGATCGTGCCGAGGAAGTCGAAGACGCCGATCACCAGGATGAGGCTCGTGTCCTTGAAGATGGCGATGAAGGTGTTGACCTGCGCCGGGATGACCAGGCGGAGCGCCTGTGGCAGGACGACAAGCCTCAGCGTCGGCCAATAGCCCAGACCAAGCGAGAACGCGCCCTCGTACTGGCCCTTCGGAATGGCCTGCAAGCCGCCGCGGAAAACCTCGGCGAGGTACGCGCTTCCGAAGAGCACGAACGCCACCTGGGCGCGCACGAGGTTCGCGAACTCCACTCCCTCCGGCAGGAAGAGGGGCAGCACGACGGAGGCCATGATGAGGATCGACACGAGCGGGACGCCGCGCACGAGCTCGATCCATGCGATGGAGAACCAGCGGATGACGGGCAGCTCGGAGCGTCGTCCGAGGGCCAGGGCGAGGCCGATCGGATAGGCGGCCAGCAACCCGATGACGGACAGCAGGATCGTGACGATCATGCCGCTCCAGAGGCGGACCGGGACGGTCGGGAGTCCAAGGAATCCTCCCGACAGGATCATGCAGACCGCCGCGACGACCACGACCCAGGCAAGGATGAGCCAGGCGGACCAGAACCGCCGCATGAGGCTCACCACAACAAGGGCGCTGAGGAGGCCGAGGGCGAGGACCGCGCGCCAGCGCTCCTCGATCGGGTACATGCCGTAGAGCGCGAACTCGTACTTGTCCCTGATGAATGCCCAGCAGGCCCCGCCCGCTGCCCGGCAATCGGCCGCCGTTCCGACGAACACCGCGTCATGCCATGCCCAGAGGTAGAGATGCCACGCTGCCCAGGCGCCGATTCCGAGGGTGACGACACTGCCGATGAAGTTGCCAAGGCTCCCGAACAGCCACTGGCGCCACACGGGCGGTACGGGAGGCCTTGCCGTTTCGGATGAAGGTACGGTCGTCATGGGGTCACCTGGACATGATGCTGGCGTTCAGCAGGTTCATGGCCGCCGATATCGCGAGGCTGAACACGAGATAGATCGCCATGAAGATGAAGATGATCTCCAGCGCCTGGCCCGTCTGGTTGATGGTCGTGCTCGCCACGCTGACGAGATCGGGGTAGCCGATGGCCACCGCCAGCGACGAGTTCTTGGTCAGGTTCAGGTACTGGCTGGTCAGCGGGGGGATCATGACGCGCAGCGCCTGCGGCAGGACGATCAGGCGCATGATCCGGCCGTTGGGAAGTCCGAGGGCGCGGCCGGCCTCCCACTGCCCCTTGGAGATGGCCTGGATTCCGCTGCGCACGATCTCCGTCACGAAGGCGGTCGTGTAGAGGATCAACCCGAGCAGGAGGGCGAAAAGCTCCGGACTGAGTTCCATGCCGCCCGAGAAGTTGAAGCCCGCCAGCCGGGGAACGCTGACGGACAGCGTGTCGCCGGATGCGAGCACGCCGAGGATAGGCAGCAGGACGACCGCCGCCAGGGACCACCCGAGCGTATGGGGTCGTTGTCCCGTCGCGGCCTGACGGCGGCGGCCGTAGACGTTGATCCCGACGATGACGGCCCCGGCCGCCAGCAAGCCCACGAAGCCGTAGAGGAGTGCGTCATTGGCGGTCAGGCTGGGAATGCGCAGGCCGCGGTTCGACAGGAAGACGCCGGGAACCGGCGCGTAGGCCTGCCGGGGTCCGGCCAGCGACGTGATGAGGGAATACCAGAAGAAGAGTTGCAGGAGCAGGGGGATGTTGCGTCCCAGCTCCACGTACAGTCCCACTGCCCGGGAGACGAACGGATTGCTGCTCAGGCGAAGCACGCCGAGAACGATCCCGAGGATCGTGGTGACGACGCAGCCGATCAACGCGATGAGCAGGGTGTTGCCGGCGCCGACCAGCAGGGCCCAGCCGTACGTGTCCTGCGGGGCGTAGGGCAGGATGGACTCGCCGATCGCGAAATTCGCGGGGCGGCCGAGAAAGGCAAAGCCGAGCTCAAGTCCCCTGCGGGCGATGTTGGTGACGGCGTTGGAAAAGAAGTACAGGCCCACTCCCGTCACGCCGAGCACGAGCAGCGCCTGGTACAGCCAGCCGCGGACCCTCCGGTTGTACCAGAGGCCGGACAGGCCCCCGGAGAAGTCCTTCGGCGCCGTGTCGGTCAAGGACTGGCTCATGGAATGCTCCCATTCATGGTGCGGGTAGACCTCCTGCGGAACCGGCATCCGGGCGGGTCACGCCCGGATGCCGTGCGGGTCAGCGCGCCGGCGGAACGTAAAGGATGCCGCCCTGCGTCCACAGCCGGTTGAGGCCGCGGGGAATGCCGAGCGGGGTCTTCTCGCCCAGGTGCTTTTCGTAGAGCTCGCCGTAGTTTCCGAGCGCCTTGATGATGTTGTAGGCGTACTTGTCGCTCACGCCCATCGAGGCCCCGAGGCCCGGCTCGACGCCCAGGAACCGCCGGATCTGCGGGTCGCTGCTCGACAGCATGCTCTCGACGTTGTCCTTGGTGATGCCGAGTTCCTCGGCGTTGACGAGCGAGTTGAAGGCCCAGGTCGCGATGACGCGGAAGTCATCGTCGCCACGCCGGACGGTGATGCCCAGCGGCTCCTTCGAGAGGAGTTCGCCCATGATCACGTGATCCGCCGGGTTGGGAAGGATCGAGCGCTGGGCCGCCAGGATCGTGGCATCGGCCGTCAACGCGTCGCATCGCCCTTCGGCATAGGCGCGGGTGAGCTCGTCGCGGGCCTGGATCACGACCGGCTTGTACGAGATGTTCAGCTTGCGGAACTGGTCGGCGAGGTTGAGTTCCGTCGTGGTGCCGGGCTGCACGCAGATCGTCGCGCCGTCGAGTTCGCTGAGCTTGGTGACGTTCAGCTTCTTGGGAACGAGCATGCCCTGCCCGTCATAGAAGGTGATGGCCGGGTAGTTGAACTTCAGTTGAGTCTCCCGCAACTGGACGTAGGTCGTATTGTTGGTGAGGATGTCGACCTCGCCCGAGGACAGCGCGGGGAAGCGCGTCTGGGTCGTCAGCGCGGCGATCTCGATCTTGTCCGGGTTCTCGAAGATCGCGATGGCGACCGCCCGGCACAGGTCGACGTTGAACCCCTGCCACTTGCCTTGGTTGTCCGGAACGCCGAACCCCGGGTTGGAGGGGCCTTGCACGGCGCATTTGAGCACGCCGCGCTGCTTGATGGCATCGAGGGTCGGCCCTGCCAGCGCGGGTTGCGCCAAGGCCGCCACGGAAAGCGCGCACGCGGCCAGGCCGGCCTTCGCCATGAAAGTTCTTCTCATCTGGTAGTCCTCCGTTACTGTTCCTCTGGAACGTCCTTCCTGGACAATCCGGGCGCGCGGGTCAGCCCCGGGCGCCCGGGCCGGGCTTCATCTTCATCCCGGTTTTCGTGCGGTCGGCCGATGACGCTGGGCCGACCTCAGTGTCTTCTGGGTTTGCTTGATGTGCTCGTGGAGGAGGCTGACGGCCCGCTCCACATCACCCCGGCGGCAGAGCTCCAACAACTCCAAGTGCTCGCGCTGGGGGCGTTCCTTGCCGGTCGCCCGGGACACGAGGGTCTTGGTGAAGCGGCTGACATGGCCGTAATTCGCGTCGATCATCGCAAGGAGCCGGGGGCTGTTGCAGGGCGCATACAGCGTCTTGTGGAACGCCCAATTCATCTCGGCCCATTTCTCGGGCTCCTGCTCGGCGTCATACGAATTCAGGATGTCCGTAGCCTCCTCGAGATCCATCTCCACCATCGACGGGATCGCGAGCCTGAGGGCATGGCACTCCAGGGCGATGCGGATCTCGAGCAGTTCGATGACCTCGTCGACAGACAGTTCGGAAACGACGGCGCCGCGATTGGGCAGGATCGTCACGTATCCTTCCGCCTCGAGCTGCCGAAGGGCCTCCCGGACGGGGATCCGGCTCGTGCCGAATCGTTCGGCCAGCTCATCCTGCCGGAGCTGGGTGCCGGGTTCGAACTCCCCTGCGGTGATCGCACGCCGCAACTCCTCGCGGACGGCGTCGGGCGCGGAAATCCGGGCACGGGCGGCGCTCTTCGGCTTGGTCAAGCTGTCGGACATAGGACTGCCTCGCTCTCCTGAGCCGAAAGTATCCGGCCGGGGAAGTATTGTATAAAATTTTGTCTCAAATTATACAATCATCGTCAAGAGCGGGTTCGTCGCTTCGCGATGTCGGAAGCAGTTTCCCAAGAGGGCCCGGTCACGAATTCATCTCTGCGAGGACAGACGAATGAAGCTTCTGGTGCCTGTGAAGCGGGTGGTCGACTACAACGTGAAGATCCGTGTGAAGGCGGACGGGTCGGGGGTCGAGCTCGCCAACGTGAAGATGAGCATGAACCCATTCGACGAGATCGCTGTCGAGGAGGCCGTGCGCCTCAAGGAACAGGGAAAGGCCACCGAGATCGTCGCCATCTCGATCGGCCCGAGCCAAGCCGGCGAGACCATCCGCACCGCGCTCGCCATGGGGGCCGACCGCGGCATCCTAGTCAAGACCGATGCAGCCGTGGAGCCGCTGGCCGTCGCCAAGATCCTGGCCAAGGTGGTCGAGCAGGAGAAGCCCGATCTGGTGATCATGGGCAAGCAGGCCATCGATGATGACTCGAACCAGACCGGCCAGATGCTGGCAGCCCTGCTCGGCTGGCCCCAGGGCACCTTCGCCTTCAAGGTGAACGTGGGCGAGGGCTCGGTCGACGTCACCCGCGAGGTCGACGGCGGGTTGCAGACGGTGGGCCTCAAGCTGCCGGCCATCGTCACCACGGACCTGCGCCTCAACGAGCCGCGCTATGCGAGCCTTCCCAACATCATGAAGGCCAAGAAGAAGCCCCTCGACGAGACTTCGCCCGAGACGCTGGGCGTCGATGTGGCCCCGCGCCTGAAGGTGCTCAAGACCGCCGAGCCCGGCGGCCGCAAGGCCGGCGTGAAGGTCGGGTCCGTGGCCGAACTGGTCCAGAAGCTCAAAGTCGAAGCCGGCGTGCTCTAAGGGAGACCAAGAACCATGACCACGTTGCTGATTGCCGAGCACGACAACGCTCACCTCAAAGACGCCACCCACAAGGCGCTCTCGACCGCCACGGCGCTGGGCGCGCCCGTGCACGTGCTGGTCGCCGGCTCGAATGCCCGGGCCGCCGCGGATGCCGCCGCCAAGCTCGAAGGCGTGGAGAAGGTGCTGCTGGCCGAGAGCCCGGCTTACGAGCACCAGCTCGCCGAGCCGACCGCCGCCCTGATCGTGTCGCTGGCGGGCGCTTACGATGCGCTCGTCGCCCCGGCCACCAGCAAGGGCAAGAACGTGATGCCGCGGGTGGCGGCGTTGCTCGACGTGATGCAGGTGTCCGACATCACCAAGGTTGTGTCGCCCGACACCTTCGAGCGCCCGATCTATGCCGGCAACGCCATCCAAACGGTGCAGGCGACCGACGCCAAGAAGGTGATCACCGTGCGCACCGCCGCCTTCCCGGCGGCGGGCGAGGGCGGCGTCGCGGCGACGATCGAGACGGTGGCTCCGGCGGAAGATCCGGGCGTGTCGCGCTTCCAGGGCGAGGAGATCGCGAAAAGCGACCGGCCCGAGCTGACCTCGGCGCAGATCATCATCTCGGGCGGGCGCTCGCTCGGCTCGGCCGAGAACTTCAAGACCTATATCGAGCCGATCGCCGATAAGCTCGGGGCGGCGATGGGCGCGTCGCGCGCGGCGGTGGACGCCGGCTATGCGCCCAACGACTGGCAGGTGGGCCAGACCGGCAAGGTCGTGGCGCCGGACCTGTACATTGCGGTGGGGATTTCAGGCGCCATTCAGCACCTGGCCGGGATGAAGGATTCCAAGGTGATCGTTGCGATCAACAAGGACGAGGAGGCCCCCATCTTCCAGGTGGCCGATTACGGCCTCGTGGGCGACCTCTTCACAATCCTGCCCGAACTGAAGGAGGAGTTGACCAAAGCCAGTCTGTAAAGACGCTGCGCATCTGGCAAGGTAGGAATGTCGCGTATTGGCACGAAGCGGAAGTAACCCGAATGTCAGCTCTGGCAGGGAACACCGGACGTTCTTGAAGGGCAGCAGACTTCCTTGGTTAGACCTGGTCCGAACGATCGCCAATACAAAGTGATTGTGTTTGCTGATGCAATCACCTTGATCTACCTAGAGTAAAGATGACAGGGCAGAACTCGTTATCGCCCCTGATAGGCTCCTGGAAAATATGACCTGATTCCCGTGTGGCCCCATTCAGCCTTACCGAGCAATCCTATTTGACCCCCGGCTTACGCATCTTGCGAGCCCCCTCATCCAATAATAGCAGGCCCACCAGAGGACACTCTCACGGTACTATGCGGCCCGCCGCTGGATCTGGTTCCAACAGTGTCCTAATGTTCACGCTGAGCGCAGGATCATGCTTCGCGATTTGCACCTGACTTGTAGACTGGGGAGCGCAATAAATCTCTGAGCTGCAGAACAGAACGCTGCTCCAGTAAAGATCCGCTCGGGCGAGTATCACGACCTGTGAGTAAAACTCACAATGTTCATCTCACCGGATCGGGATTACATAATTACAATCAATGCGACTAAATTCGAGCTTGGTGCTGCAAAATGATGACACTTTATCACTGCATGAGTGCGAGGTCCTTTCGACCACTCTGGACCCTTGAAGAGCTAGGACTGCCATATCGACTCGTGATGTTGCCGTTCCCCCCTCGGGTGAAAGTTCCCGACTACCTCGCTGTGAACCCACTCGGAACCATTCCAGCTTTCATTGATGGCGAGACGCGAATGACGGAGTCCGCCGCGATATGCGAGTACCTTGCAAGCCGGTATGATGCGGGTGGTCTTTCAGTACTCCCGGACGAGCCTGAGTATGGACGCTACCTCAACATGCTTCACTTCGGCGAGGCGACCCTGACATTCCCTCAGACGCTTCTCTTGCGCTATGGTCGATTCGAAACTCCTGAACGCCGTCTACCCCAAGTTGTCGAAGATTATTCGCGTTGGTTCTTGTCTCGGCTCAAAGGTGTTGGAGCTGCTGTTACAGAAACCCCCTACATATGTGGAAGCCGCTTCACCGTTGCCGACATTTCTGTCGGTTACGCCCTCATGCTTGCAGAGCACCTGCAACTGGACTCTAAATTTTCAGAACAAGTTCGAGAATACTGGCACCGGATCAAAAACCGCAGGGCATTCTCAAGTGCTCTCGACGCTCAGCTGCGTGCAGCAATTCAACAAGATGTGCCAACTATCCCGGCTCCGCTTACGTCCTAACCGAACGTTCCACCAAATGGCCGTCACACCGAGGAACAGAAGCGTTTATACTGCAGCGCGGATTTAGAACTTGAGCTAGTTAGAGGACCTCTCGAAGAGACTCACCTAAAAAGTAACTCTACGCACTATGTGTCCTTGGAGTTCAGCATGGCGCATGGGAAGCAGATTTCAATGATCAACTTCTCATCTCAGCGGCCCCGCGGGGATACCAAGTTCTATCGTAGAGTTGATGAGAATTCAGACGGCGATCTCAAGGGAATTAGATCGGCATTTCGGGCACCTGCTCCGGAATTATGAGCTCAGCCTCTGTCGCATCTCGAATTGCTGCAATGGCCATGCCCGGGGCTCGCTCTCTGAGAACGAGACCCTCCGGGGTCGGTTCGATGACGGCAATTTCCGTCACGATCAAGCTGACAGGGCGTACTGAGGTCAGTGGCAGGGAGCAGTGTCGGACGATCTTGGGCTTTCCTTTGGCCGTATGGGTCATCGCCACAATCACCCGCTTGGCACCTGAAACCAGATCCATGGCGCCGCCCATTCCAGGTACCATCCGGCCCGGAACCATCCAGTTGGCAAGACGTCCTTCCTGGTCCACCTGGAGACCACCCAAGACTGTGACGTCCAGATGTCCACCCCGGATAAGGCCGAAAGACATCGCGCTGTCGAACGTAGCCGCACCCGGCAGCGCGCCGATGGGACCACCGCCGGCGTCCGTGAGATCCTCCGCCTCAAGGCCTTCCTCAGGCAGCGCCAACATGCCGACGACGCCGTTCTCGCTCTGGAAGAAAATGGATGCATTCGGGGGCACATAGGCCGCAACGTGGGTCGGCAGCCCGATGCCGAGATTGACGAGGTCGCCGTCCTTCAGTTCCCGAGCGACGCGTTTGGCGATCAGTTCGCGCTCATCCATAGTTCCGCTCCTTCAGGATCAGGTGGTCAACCAATACAGCCGGGGTCATGACCGCGTCGGGCGGGATCACGCCGACCGGCACGATGTTCTGGGCCTCGGCCATAACGACGCCGGCCGCCATCGCCATCAGCGGGTTGAAATTCCGAGCCGTTAGGGCATAGGCAAGATTGCCGAGATAGTCGGCCTGCTTGGCATGGAGATAGGCGAAGTCCGCCTTCAGCGGCAGCTCCAGCAGGAAGAGCTGGCCGTCGACTTCGACCGTTCGCTTCCTTTCGGCGACGTGCGTCCCAATGCCGGTCGGCGTCAGCACTCCCCCAAGGCCGTACCCACCAGCACGGATCCGTTCGGCCAGTGTGCCTTGGGGCACCAACTCGACCTCGATTTCGTCGGCCAGCATCCGCCGCTGGGTCTCGGGATTCGTGCCGATATGGCTGGTGACGACCTTCCGAACCAATCCTGCGTCGATCAACTTGCCGATTCCGACGCCTGGCCGAGCCGTGTCGTTCGCGATAATCGTCAGGTCCTTCTTGCCCTGTCGCACGGTTTCCTCAATGAGCCGCGGCGGCGTGCCCACGCCCATAAAGCCTCCGATCATGATGCGGGCGCCATCTGGGATCCGCGCGACAGCTTCAGCTAACCTGATGGTCTTTCCCATCCTGACCTCCCTCGCGCTCGCTTTCGAAGCAAGATTTCCTCAATAGGCGCTCGTACCTCGAACTTGGTCGTCTGCATCGATCAGCGGCCCGGCGCTCACGACCACGCCGTCTGCATCACAGTACACCTGCCGGCCCGGCGCAAACTCAGCTCCACCAAATTTGAACGTGGCCCCTATCGTTCCTGCGCCATCTAGGGAGCCACGGAGAGGGGTGACAGCCAGCCCGATCACACCGATGTCCAGGGTTGCAAGCACCTCTGTGTCGCGAACGGCCCCGAGTACGATGACGCCTGCCCAGTCGTTCTGGATGGCAAGGTTTGCAAGCTTATCACCAAGTAGCGCGACGCGGGTCGAGCCGCCTCCATCCACGACCAAGACCCGCCTCTGGCCAGACTGCCCAAGGCATTTTTTGACAAGACCGGCATCTTCATAAGTGCTGACGGTCTCTATTTTGCCGCTGAAAGACCTGCGGGCACCGAACATTCGGAACTGTGCTGCACAGACCTGCACATCCCCCGTGAACGTGTCGCATAGATCAGCTGTCCTGACGTCACTCATTGAGGTGCTACTCCCGTTACGATGCTGCGGTTGAATCAATCTGTCCTACGCGAATGGCATTCATTGGCCGTATGTCGAAAGCACAGATGAGCCTGTGCGAACTCCGCATCAACAAACGCGGTGCAGAGATCTGCCTAAAGGTGTCCCACCCAACCCGAGCGAATGGACCCGGCCGGTCAAAATCGCGGCTATCTATGGCGCTGGACGACCGCGATGATTGAAGATGCAAGTGCTGATTTGAGGATCGAGCCGAGCAGGAATGGAGCAAAGCCAACGGCGAGCGCATGATCCGTTCCAATCTTGGTCGCGAGGGTTGCTGTCCCTATGGTCAGGATGAATCCGTGACCCAGGAGCATTACTCCGAGGGAGCGAAGGAGCCCAACCGTCCAACCCTTCTCCGCTAGGCAACCGGTGAACGCTGCAGCAAGCGGGAAGGATATCAGGTACCCGCCCGTTGGCCCGAGCAGATGGTGTGCGCCGGCAGCACCTCCGGCGAACACGGGCAGCCCGATTGCTCCTTCCACCAAGTAGACGATGCTCGCGCTGAGCGCGAGACGCCATCCACACATCGCTCCCAGAACAAGGAAGCCAAACGTCTGCATGGTCACCGGAACCGGCACCATTGGCACGCTGATCCAGGAGCATATTGCCAAGAATAATGATCCAAGGAGGATGGCACCACCTTGGAACAGGCGGGATTTCTGATCCAACCGGAGCGGAACGAAGGCTGGTACCACGTCGCCGGCAGTGTGTAGGTTTTGCATTACAAGCTCCTCCTAAGGCTTGATTGTGATGGCCGATCCCAGCTCGCCTGGGACCGGTGGTGTCTTCTCTCGCGCTGATTCTGCACGGGTGTTGCTCCCAATGCGGACTAGGGGGATCAGGTGCTGCTTACTCAACGAAGACCTCGTCCCGTCCTTTGCTGATCGTTGGCAGTAGCGCTACGACAAGAAGAAGCAGTGCGACTACGAGAAGGCCGGCGCTCACAGGGTGCTCCAAGAACGTCATCATGTCCCCGCGGGAGATGATGAGCGCACGCCTCAGGTTTTCCTCCATCAGCTTACCCAGAACGAAGCCTAGGAGCAGTGGAGCTGGTTCGAAACCGAGCTTTATCAGCACATAACCGACCAAGCCGAAGAAGCCGATGAACATCACGTCCGTTGGCAATGAATTGATCGAGTAGATGCCGATGCAGCAGAACATCACAATCGCCGGGAACATCAGGCGATACGGCACCTTCAACAGCCGCACCCAAAGGCCAATCAAGGGCAAGTTGATGATGAGCAGCATCAGGTTGCCGACCCACATTGAGGCAATCATGCCCCAGAAGAGGTTCGGGTTCTTTGTCATGACCTGCGGGCCGGGGATGATGCCGTGGATGGTCATGGCCCCGACCATCAGGGCCATCACCGCATTCGGCGGAATGCCCAGCGTCAGCAGTGGGATGAAGGAGGTCTGCGCGCCGGCATTGTTGGCCGACTCTGGCCCGGCCACACCCTCAATAGCGCCGAGGCCGAAACGCTTGGGATTCTTGGCGAGCTTCTTTTCAAGCGTATAGGACGCAAACGGCCCGAGCACGGCGCCATTGCCGGGTAAGAGGCCGAGAATTGCACCAATGACGGTGCCGCGCAGCACCGGCTTGTAGGACTGCTTGAAATCGTCCCTGTTCGGAAGCAGGCGGCCGATAGCTTGGCGCACCACGTCCCGGTGCTCCGTATGGTCGAGGTTGCGCATGATTTCGGCGATGCCGAAGATGCCCATGGCCAGCACCGCGAAGTCGATGCCGTCGGCCAGGAACGGCAGGCCGAAGGTCATGCGCTCCTCACCGGTCTCGAGATCGAGACCGACGGTAGAGAGCAGCACCCCCAACAGGATCATCGCAGCCGCTTTCAGGAGCGACCCACGTGCTAGTACCATGGCGAAGACGAGGCCCATCAACATGAGCGAGAAGTACTCGGCCGGGCCGAAGACCAGGGCGAGGCGGGTCAGGGGAGCCCCCAAGGCCGCAATCACAAGGGTGGCTACGGTGCCGGCGAAGAAAGAGCCGATCGCCGCGATGCCGAGCGCCACGCCGGCCCTGCCTTGGCGGGCCATCTGGTGGCCGTCCAACGCCGTAACCACGGAGGTGCCTTCTCCGGGAATGTTGACGAGGATCGCCGTGGTCGAGCCACCGTACTGCGCACCGTAATAGATGCCGGCGAGCATGATCAGTGCGCCGACGGGATCAAGCCCGAAGGTGATCGGCAGCAGCATGGCGATGGTCGCGACTGCGCCGACACCCGGGAGCACGCCGATGAGGGTGCCGACGAGGCAGCCGAGGAAAGCCAACCCTAAATTCTGCAGGCCTAACGCGACACTGAAGCCAAGGGACAAATTGGAGATGAGGTCGCCCATCAGATCCTCCCGCTGTGTTCGGCCATGCCTACGCGTACAGGCAGACGGTACCGGGTAACGATGACGAGGATAGCTGCCGCTCCAGCCAGGATAGCGGCGGTTGCCCGCAGTACGGCCTTCTGCGACCAATCACTCGGGAACAACTCGGGGAGCGCGGTGGGGAAAGGCGGGATCGGCAGGTTCAGGATGTCACCGAAGAGCTCCATGCAGAATGCCGTGAGCCCGAGAGCCAGGATCAGCAGCTCGAGCCAGCGCGCCTCGTCGCTGGCATATCCGGAGATGAAGATGGCGAGTGGCCCTGCAAACAGCAGACCAAGGCCCGGCGTTGTGATCCATCCAACTGAGAAAGGCCGGATCGTGATGGCGAAGGCAAGGATCGCGAGGATCACGAAGGTGGGTCCACGCAGGCTCCAGCTTTCGAGAAGGTCGCCTGTCCGTATGAAGGCGCTGATGAGGAGCGCCAGTCCACACAGTCCGACGCCGATCGCCAGCCAGCGCGGCAACATTGCCGGCCCCATGGCATACAGGGTGCCTTGCGACAGGTCGCGCGTCAGCCACAAGGCCAATGCAGCGAGCGCGATGAGTGTCAGTCCAGCCAGAAGCCCTTGGGGCGAGCGAACGGGCCCGCCACGCCTATGGTGTCCGGCATTTCCTCCATGGGTGGTCATGTTCCTTCTCCTTCGGAAACTGAACTGGTTGAGCTCACGCCCGGCCGTGCGTGGGCAAAAGTGGAGCATTTGCTCGTTAGGCTCGAACGACGGCCGAACGTATCGACCGGTTACCGCGCTTTCGTTAGCTCCTGTTCGAGTTCCGGGAGGATTTGGAATAGGTCTCCGACGAGGCCGTAATCGGCCACCTGGAAGATTGGGGCCTCCTCGTCCTTGTTGATCGCCACGATCACCTTGGAGTCCTTCATCCCGGCCAGGTGCTGAATGGCGCCCGAGATGCCCACCGCGATATAGAGGTCGGGGGCCACCACCTTGCCGGTCTGGCCCACCTGCCAGTCGTTGGGGGCGTAGCCCGCATCCACCGCAGCCCGCGAGGCACCCATGGCGGCGCCGAGCGTGTCGGCGATCGGCTCGATATACTGCTTGAACGCGTCGGCCGAGCCGAGCGAGCGCCCGCCCGAGATGATGATCCGCGCCGAGGTCAGCTCGGGACGGTCGGATTGCGCAATCTCCTCGCCCTTGAAGCTCGACACCCCCGGGTCCTCGGCCGCATCTACCGGCTCGACCGGGGCTGAGCCGCCTTCGCCGGCCGCCGGGAAGGCGGCGGTACGCACGGTGATCACCTTCTTGGCATCGGTGGCCTGCACCGTCTGGATCGCGTTGCCGGCATAGATCGGGCGCTCGAAGGTGTCGGGCGCCACCACCTTGGTGATGTCGGAGACCGGCATCACGTCCAAGAGCGCCGCCACCCGCGGCATGATGTTCTTGCCCTTGCTGGTGGCCGGCGCCACCAGGGCATCATAGGAGCCAGCGAGCGACACGATGAGCGCCCCGGTCGGCTCGGCCAACTGGTGCTCGTAGGCCGGGCTATCGGCCAGCAGCACCTTCTCCACGCCTTCGAGCTTGGAAGCAGCCTCGGCCGCCGCCCGCGCGTTGGCGCCGGCCACCAGCACGTGGACCGGGGCCCCAAGGGCTTTGGCGGCCGAGAGTGCCTTGTGGGTGGCGTCCTTCAGGTGAGCGTTGTCGTGCTCGGCAATCAGCAAGGTGGTCATTGGTCTTCCTCTCCCTTAGAGCACGCCGGCTTCGACTTTGAGCTTCTGGACCAGTTCGGCGACGGACCCGACCTTCACGCCGGCCTTGCGGCCGCCGGGCTCGGCGGTCTTCACGACCTTGAGGCGCGGCGAAACATCGACCCCGAGCGCCTCGGGGCTGGTTTCGTCGAGGGGTTTCTTCTTGGCCTTCATGATGTTGGGCAGGGACGCATAGCGCGGCTCGTTGAGGCGCAGATCCGTGGTGACGATGGCCGGCAGCTTGAGGCCCACCGTCTGCAGGCCGCCGTCGACCTCGCGGGTCACGTCGATGGCGCCCTCAGCCACGTTGATCTTGAAGGCGAAGGTGCCCTGCGGCCAGCCGAGCAGGGCGGCGAGCATCTGGCCGGTCTGGTTGGAATCGTCGTCGATGGCCTGCTTGCCCAGGATGACGAGCTGCGGGCGCTCCTGCTCGACAACCTTCTTCAGGATCTTGGCGACGGCCAGCGGCTCGACCACCGCGTCGGTCTTGACCAGGATGCCGCGGTCGGCGCCCATAGCGAGCGCCGTGCGGATGGTTTCGGCAGCCTGCGCCGGTCCGACGGAGACGGCGACGATCTCGGTGACCTTGCCCTGTTCCTTCAGGCGAACCGCCTCCTCGACGGCGATCTCGTCGAAGGGGTTCATGGACATCTTGATGTTGGCAAGCTCCACACCCGAGCCATCCGGCTTCACGCGGATCTTCACGTTGTAGTCCACAACCCGCTTTGCACAGACAAGTACCTTCATTGGTTTCCATCCCCTTTTTGGGTCGGCCGAGCCGACGCCACCTTGGAGTTCGTGCGTTTTCCAAGAGAAGCGCAGATGAACTCACCTGCCGCGATCAGCTTCTGAAGATCGATGCCGGGATCGATGCCGAGACCTTGCAGAAGGTACACAACGTCTTCCGTCGCCACGTTGCCCGTGGCACCTTTTGCGTAGGGGCACCCACCAAGGCCGGCGACTGAACTGTCGAACACAGAGACGCCCATCTCCAACGAAGCGAAGACGTTCGCAATGGCCTGCCCGTATGTGTCGTGGTAGTGGCCGGCGAGGCGTTCGACAGGGATGTGCCGCGTGACGCGTTCCAGCATCGCCTTGATCTGACGGGGTGTTGCCGCTCCCGTCGTATCCCCGAGCGAGATCTCATAGCAGCCCATCTCAAAGAGGGTCTGTGCCACACCAGCGGCGGCATCTGGAGCAATGTTCCCTTCATAGGGACAGTGCGCGACGCATGAAACGTACCCACGCACCCGGACGCCTCTCTGCTGTGCGGCCTCCAAAACCGGCCTGAAGCGGTCGAGGCTCTCAGCGATCGAGCAGTTGATGTTCTTCTGTGAGAAGGTCTCTGAGGCCGCACCGAACACTGCGACCTCCTCGGCGCCTGCGTCGACGGCTGCCTCAAAGCCCTTCATGTTCGGCACCAACACCGGGTAGGTCACACCGGGACGCCGATGAATCCCGCGCAGGACGTCGGCATGGTCCGCCATTTGAGGAACCCACTTGGGCGATACGAACGCGGTCGCCTCAATGGATCGGAGGCCGGCATCGGCCAACTTGTCGATGAGCGCCAGCTTGTCTGACGTGGAAACGGGGCGAGGCTCGTTCTGCAAGCCATCTCTCGGCCCGACCTCAACGATCCTCACGCTCTGGGGAAGCGAGACTTGGTTCATCGTACCTTTTGCTCCTCCGCTCGTCAGACTGCGTCCGGTTCAAGTTTTGCTTCGTGTGCTGTGGCCTCCGCTTCGAAGTCGACCAATTCGGAGCCTTCCGAGACCTGATCGCCGACAGCATGGCGGAAGGCCTTGAGGGTTCCTGCGCTGGGCGCCCGTATGGTGTGCTCCATCTTCATCGCCTCCATGATGAGCAGCGGCGTTCCCTCTTGGACCTGGCCGGGCTCAGCCAGTAGGGCGACGATCCTGCCAGGCATCGGCGCGGTCAGCCGGTTGTCAGGACCTGCGCTGCTCCCCGGCAGGTAGAGGGGATCGACGGCTGACAGGAGATAGCTCCTCCCATCGACGAACACGTGCCGCTTTTCCTCGGCGACGATCACGGTGGCGGACAGGCGCCGGCCGCCGAGTTCGGCACGCAGCGCGCCGTTGGCACTCAGCTGCCCACGCACTTCGACCGAGCGGCCATCGAATTCCAGGGCATACAATCCGCCAGGCGCATACGTGACATGGATGGCTCTCTCGTCGTCTCCGGCGCGGAGCTTCACGCTCCGAGTAAAACCGGAGTTGAGGCGCCAGCCGTCCCTGCGATGCCATGGGGAGTGCGGGTCTTCGTGGACGGACGCACCCGACGCTGCCTCCTGGGCTTCACGCAAGAGTTCGGCTAGGGTCGCGAGTGCATAAACCTCATTCGGAACCGCCTCCTGCTGAGGGAACAGGAAGTCCCGCTCACGTTCGATCAGTCCTGTGTCCAGGTCAGCGGTCGCGAAAGCCGGACAAGCCACGAGTCGAGAGAGGAATTCAACATTGTTCGCGACGCCGGCCACGCGATAGTGCGCCAGGGCGTTGAGCATGCGTGCGTTGGCGCGGTCCCGGTCCTCGTCCCAGACGATAAGCTTGGCGATCATCGGGTCATAGTAGGACGTGATCTCATCCCCTTGCTCGACGCCGCTGTCCACCCTGACGTTTAGGGTTTCGAGGGGCGGGTCGAGGTGGATGAGCCGACCGATCGAAGGAAGGAAGCCCTTGGCCGCGTCCTCGGCATAGATCCGTGCTTCCAGAGCGTGACCGCGGATCGAAAGCTGTTCCTGTAACAGCGGCAGCGTCTCTCCTGCCGCCACCCGTAGCTGCCACTCCACCAGATCCTGTCCGGTGATCATCTCCGTGACGGGATGCTCGACCTGGAGGCGGGTGTTCATCTCCATGAAATAGAACGTGCCGTCCTGGGATGCGATGAACTCCACCGTCCCCGCACCGACGTACCCGACGGCCCGCGCGGCATCACAGGCAGCCTTGCCCATCTGGGCACGCCGCTCCGGCGTCATTCCGGGAGCTGGCGCTTCCTCCAGCACCTTCTGGTGGCGGCGCTGGACGGAGCAATCCCGTTCGAACAAGTGCACCACGTTGCCCTGAGTGTCGGCGAAGACCTGGATTTCGATGTGTCTCGGGCGGACGAGATACTTCTCCACCAGCACATGATCGTCGCCAAAGCTCGACTTCGCTTCGCGCTGGCATGAGGACAGGGCTGCCGCGAACTCGGAACTGTCGTTCACGATGCGCATGCCCTTGCCGCCGCCGCCGGCACTGGCCTTGATCAACACCGGGTACCCGATCGCATCGGCCTGCTGCTGCAGGAAGGCCGGATCCTGGTTGTCGCCGTGATACCCTGGGACCAGGGGAACCTGCGCCTTCTCCATCAGCTGTTTCGCGGCCGATTTCGAGCCCATCGCGCGGATCGCGTCGACCGGCGGTCCGATGAAGGTGACGCCGCTCTCGGCAAGCGCCGAGGCGAAGTCCTCGTTTTCCGACAGGAACCCATACCCGGGATGGACAGCCTCGGCCCCGGTGCGCCGGACGGCGTCGAGGATGGCTTCGATCCGCAAGTAGCTTTCACGCGCCGGGGGAGGGCCGATCAGGACGGCCTCATCGGCCATGCGGACGTGACGCGCCCCTGCGTCCGCCTCCGAGTAGACGGCGACGGTCCGGATTCCAAGTCTCCGGCACGTCTTGATGACCCGGCATGCGATCTCGCCCCGATTGGCGATGAGAACTTTGGTGAACATTGGCGTCACTCCTCTCGCCGACCTAGCTAACCGACTCAGCCCGCACCCAGGCGGCCGGCCGCTTCTGCAGGAATGCACCGATGCCCTCCTGGCCCTCCGGCGTGGCACGGATGCTGGCGATCCGTTGAGCCGTGTCCTCGACCACGGTGTCCGTCACCGGTGTGTTGGCTACGGCCCGAATGAGGTCCTTGGCCGCCGCCTGCGACTTGGGCCCGCCAAGGAGCAGCGCATCGACGATCTCCCGAATCTTGCTGTCCAACGCATCAGGTGCGGTGAGTTCGTGGATCAGACCGAGCTCCACCGCCCGCTGCGCCGAGATACGTTCTGCGCTCAGGAAGTAGCGGCGGGCTTGGCGCTCTCCGATGGCCGCTATCACATAGGGGCCGATCGCAGAGGGAATGATGCCGAGCTTCACCTCGGACGTGGCAAACACCACATCCGAAGTCGCGACTGCGATATCGCAGGCCGACACGAGCCCCATTCCGCCGGCAATTGCGGGCCCATGCACACGGGCCACCGTGGGCTTGGAGAGAAAAGCTAGCGTGCGTAACATCCTCGCGAGGGCCCGCGCATCGGTGAGGTTTTGATCGACCGAGTACTCCGCGGCCCGCTTCATCCAATTGAGATCGGCACCGGCCGAGAAGCTTTTGCCACGCCCAGCCAGTACGACGACCCTCACCGTGTCGTCGCGATCCAGGGCCTCAAACGCGGCCGTCAGCTCCCAGATGACCGTGTCATTAAAGGCGTTGTGAAGGCTCGGACGGTTCATCCAGACCGTCGCGACGCCTTCGTTTCGGGTGACTTCGAGCGTCTCGTACACTTGCCGCTCCCCCTTTACATCCGGAATATGCCAAAGTTGGTCTTGTCGATCGGGGCGTTCAGCGCCGCCGAAATCCCAAGGGCGAGGACCCGTCGGGTATCCGCCGGATCGATGACGCCGTCGTCCCACAACCGGGCCGTGGCGTAGTAGGGGTGCCCCTGCTTCTCGTACTGGTCCCGGACCGGCGCCTTGAAGCTTTCCTCGTCGTCAGCCGACCAGCTCTTGCCTTGGGCCTCCAGGCCATCGCGCCGCACCGTTGCAAGGACGCTGGCCGCCTGCTCGCCGCCCATCACGGAGATGCGGGCATTCGGCCACATCCAGAGAAACCGCGGACTGTAGGCGCGCCCGCACATTCCGTAGTTGCCGGCGCCGAAGGATCCGCCGATCAGGACCGTGAACTTGGGTACGCGGGTACAGGCCACGGCGGTGACCATCTTCGCGCCGTCCTTCGCGATCCCGGCGTTCTCGTAGCGGCGCCCCACCATGAAGCCGGTGATGTTCTGCAGGAAGATGAGCGGGATGCCGCGTTGCGAGCACAGCTCCACGAAATGGGCGCCTTTCTGGGCGGACTCGCCGAAGAGAATGCCGTTGTTCGCGACGATGCCGACCGGATAGCCATAGATGTGGGCGAAGCCGGTCACGAGGGTGGTGCCGTACCGCGCCTTGAACTCGTCGAAGCGGCTGCCGTCGACCAGACGGGCGATCACTTCGCGCACGTCGTACGGCTTTCGGGTGTCGTTGGGGATGACCCCGTAGATCTCCTCAGGGTCGTACAGCGGCTCCTCCGGAGCCTCGAGCTTGAGCCCGATCGGCTTCGTGCGGGCGAGGTTCGAGACGGCCTGGCGGGCGAGGAACAGGGCGTGGCTGTCGTTCTCCGCGAAATGGTCGGCCACGCCGGAAAGGCGGGTGTGCACATCAGCCCCGCCGAGATCTTCGGCGCTGACCTCCTCGCCGGTCGCAGCCTTCACGAGGGGAGGGCCGCCAAGAAAGATCGTACCCTGGTTCTTGACGATGATGGTCTCATCGGACATCGCCGGAACGTAGGCGCCGCCCGCCGTGCACGAACCCATGACCACGGCGATCTGCGGGATGCCTTTCCCGGACATATTCGCCTGGTTGTAGAAGATCCGGCCGAAATGGTCGCGGTCCGGGAACACCTCGTCCTGGAGCGGAAGGAAGGCGCCGCCAGAGTCGACGAGATAGATGCAGGGCAGGGCATTGGCCTCGGCGATCTCCTGCGCCCGCAAATGCTTCTTCACCGTCATCGGGTAGTAGGTGCCACCCTTCACGGTGGCATCGTTCGCGACGATCATGCATTCCTGTCCGGAGACCCGGCCGATTCCGGTCACCACGCCGGCGGAGGGCACGTCGCCCCCGTACATGCCGTGGGCGGCGAGCTGCGAGAGCTCGAGGAACGGCGTTCCCGGATCGAGGAGGGCATTAACCCTGTCACGTGCGAGTAGCTTGCCCCGTGAAAGGTGCCGGGAACGGGCCTCGTCCGAGCCGCCGCGCCCGACCTGCGCAGCCGTTTGGCGCAGGTTGTCGACGAGGCTCCGGGTCGCGGAGGCGTTGGCGAGGAACTCCTCGCCTCGCGGGTTGATGCTGGACTTGATCGTCGACATTTAGCGTGTCTCCGCAAACAGTTCGCGACCGATCAGCATGCGCCGGATCTCGCTGGTGCCGGCCCCGATCTCGTAAAGCTTCGCGTCGCGCCAGAGCCGCCCCGTCGGAAACTCGTTGATGTAGCCGTTGCCTCCGAGAGCCTGGATCGCCTCGCCCGCCATCCAGGTGGCTTTCTCGGCTGCGAACAGGATCGCGCCTGCAGCGTCCTTGCGGGTCGTCTCGCCGCGGTCGCAGGCCTTCGCCACAGCATAGACGTAGGCTCGTGCGGCATTCATGCCGACATACATGTCGGCCAGCTTCGCCTGCATGAGCTGGAACTCGCCGATCGGCTGGCCGAACTGCTTTCGCTCGTGGACGTACGGCAGAACCGTGTCCAGGCAGGCCTGCATGATGCCGAGCGAGCCACCCGATAGCACCACGCGCTCGTAGTCGAGGCCAGACATCAGGACCCGCACGCCACCGTTGATCTGTCCAAGGACGTTCTCTTCCGGGACCTCGCAATCTTCGAACACAAGCTCGCAGGTGTTCGAACCTCGCATTCCGAGCTTGTCGAGCTTCTGAGCCGTCGAGAAGCCCTTGAGGCCTTTCTCGATGAGAAAGGCTGTGATGCCGCGGGGTCCGGCTTCCGGATCGGTCTTGGCATAAACCACAAGGACGTCGGCATCGGGGCCGTTGGTGATCCACATCTTGCTGCCGTTGAGCACATACCGGTCGCTCTTCTTGTCGGCACGGGTCCGCATCGACACGACATCCGAGCCTGAGCCGGGCTCGCTCATGGCCAGAGCGCCGACGTACTCGCCGGTGACCAGCTTGGGCAGATACCGCCGCTTCTGATCGTCGTTCGCGTTCCGCCGGATCTGATTCACGCAGAGATTGGAATGGGCGCCATAAGACAGCCCGACGGAGGCGGACGCCCGGGAAATCTCCTCCATCGCCACGACATGGGCGAGATAGCCGAGGCCAGCCCCGCCGTATTCCTCGTCGACGGTGATGCCCAAGAGGCCGAGATCCCCGAACTTGCGCCAAAGGTCGGCCGGGAACGCGTTCTCATGATCGATTGCGGCGGCCCGGGGGGCGATCTCGTCACTGGCGAACCCACGAACGGTATCGCGCAGCATGTCGAGCGTCTCGCCGAGCTCAAAATTAAGGGAGGACGTCATGTCTGAGCTCCTGCTGAAGGGGAGGGTTTCGTTGACTTTCGAAGGGCGTCAAAACTGGTCACGTGGCCGGCCAGCGCGCTCGCGGCCACGGTGTAAGGGCTGGCAAGCCAAGCTTTGCCGGGCCCGGACCGACCAGGGAAGTTGCGATTGATGGACGTGATGCTGACTTGGTCTTCGCTGGTCGTCTGGCCCGGGCCGCAGTTGTTGCACGCGCCGCAGCCAGGCGAGACCACCTCCGCGCCGACGGCCTGGAACGTCTCAAGATAACCTTTGGACCGGCAGTACTCGCGAACGTCGAGGGTGCTGAACTGCAAAACCAGTCGGGTGCCGTCAGGCACTCGCAGCCCGTGATCCAGCCCCCACTTCAGCACCTCATGGTAGAAGTCGAAGTCCGCTCGTTTCGCGGAGGTGCACGAGCCGCCGAAGGCGATGTCGATTGCGACATGCTCGTCCAGATCATCCACGGGCATGGAGTTGCCCGGGTCCCCGGGGCGGGCAACGAGCGGGGTAAGCGTGTCGCATTCGACCCGGATGACGTGCTTGTAGTTTGCCCCCGGATCCGAATGCATCCAGTCTTCAAGCTGGACCGAGATGCCGCGACGTTCGCGGAGATACTGCAGTGTGGTCTCGTCGGGCGCTACGAACCCTGTGAACCCGCCCATCTCGGCAACCATGTTGGTCAGGGTCGCCCTCTCGTCGACCGACATGGCTTCGACAGCCGGCCCGGCAAACTCGAACGCTGCGCCGATGGCATGTCCTTTCTTGATGAGATCGGTCTTGAGGAGGTGTTGCACGATGTCCCTTGCGACCACGCCGGGGTGCAGGGACCCGACACACTCGACGCGGATCGTGTCGGGCACCCGGCAGCGGATGAGGCCCGTCACCCAGCTGTTCGCGATGTCGGTGGCGCCCGCTCCGAAGGCGAGGCAGCCGAGCGATCCAGAATGCGGGGTATGGGAGTCTGTCCCGATAATCACCTGGCCGGGCAACGCGTATTGCTCCGCAAGGATCGCGTGGCATATGCCTTCCGCGCCGCGTTCGTTCGGCAGTTTCCCGTGGGAGCGGACAGGATAGTTGGATGAGAAGCGGTCGTGAGCGTCGTGGAGTTCCCTGACGGCCGGTACCATCCCCTTCCTGATGTGTGGAAAGCTTTCGTCCGCTAAGACCAGATGATCCTGGAAGGCGATGATCTGGTCGGGGCGCTCAAGACTGGCATCATCACCGAATGCCTGGTGCATGATGTGCGCGCACATACCGGTGAAATAATCGTGGCTGAACCGCCAATCGGCTTCGAGGAATATGCCGTCGCCCGGCCGCACCGGACCGGATGGAAAGACCTTGCGTCGATCAATGATCTTCTCGATCAGGGTCAACGGGCGCGTGTCCGCCGTTCTCGACTGAGCAAGGTCGCTTCGACCACCGGCGAGGCGGGCCTTGCTGTACGGGAGAAGGCCGCCTGCACGGATGATTTCCTGCGTTAGCTCGTCACGGCCAACGAGGAACTCCTCCAGGTGGATCGCCTCGCCGGCAGCGATGCGATCAAGGATCGAGAAATCGGTGGTGGTCAGGATGCCGATGTTGTCGCAATTCTGGCGGTAGATCCGCTCGAAGCTCTCCGCCACGATGAGCCGGATCCCTGCCGACTTCTCCGCGAGAGGGCTCGATTCTCGAGACGAGCCCTTGCCATATCGCGCCCCGGCGACCGTGACGCAAAATCCACCGTTTTTGACCTGATCAGTGACGATCGGCAGCTCACCCTCTGCCTCGAACCCCACGTAGACGTAGCGCCCCAGACGCTCGTCGTAGGTCATCATGACGGTCGTGGGCGTAATCTCGTCCGTGGAGACGTCAGTGCGTAATGGCAATGCGTCGTCTAATGTGAGGTTTTGGCCGTTCAGCTGCCGCCGCACCGCGTTGGCGGAGGTCGACAGGAACAGGATGCGTCCCTCGAAGTGCAGTTTCTCGCTCATAGACTGTGCTCCCGATTGGCTTGGCAACCGGTGGTGGTAGTCTCACGTCAGGCGAATCCTCGCGGGCTCGCAAAGCCTTCAGCTATAACAGCGACCTATGGTGCCGCCGCAGCGATCACGAACACGCGGGTCACGCTTAGCGTGAGCGGGACGTCGGTGGTCGATACCGGAGGTTCCTGCTTGCTCCATGCATGGTAGCGGCTGAAGTCAGCCTCGCGCTGACCCACATCGTATCGCGGTCAAATTTTGACGACCTCATGTGTTTCCTCCCGGATGCGGTGCATCCAAAGCCCACTTCTCAGCCGGTTTAACCGACCGGTCTTTTTATCCAGCCATGATCACAGCCGAATGCTCGACGCTTCCGGCCTGTGATGGTCCTGAGTCCCGCTTTGCGCGGAAAGTGCGGAGCAACTCAGCTTCCCGCTTCTTTGCGTGTGTGACGTGCCGGTGCTTGACGTCCCCGAAGCCGCGCATTTGTTCGGGCAGAGCAGCCAGCGCGACCGCGGTCTTATGATTGCGCCGATCGAGTCCTGCGATCAGCTCATCGACGAGGCGCTCATAGTCGGCGATAAGCTGCCGTTCCAGTTTGCGGTCTTCGGTGTAGCCGAAGACATCGAACGGGGTTCCACGCAGCCCTTTCAGCTTGGCGAGGTACCTGAAGGCAACGAGCATCCAGGGTCCAAACGCCATCTTCCGGGGCATGCCAGTGACAGGATCACGCTTCGCGAGAATAGGTGGCGCCAAATGGAAGGTGAGCTTTACGTCGCCTTCAAATGCGTTCTGGAGTTGCTTCAGGTATTCCGGGTCAGAGTAGAGCCGGGCGACCTCGTATTCATCCTTGTAGGCGAGGAGCTTGTAGTAGCCTCGCGCCACGGCCTCCGTCAGATCGGAACTGCCCGGAACCGTTACCGTCTCGGCCTGGCGAACACGCTCGACTAAATTGGTATAGCGCCGGGCGTAGGCTTCGTTCTGGTAGGATTTAAGGTCCTGTTCCCGCCGGGCAACCAACTCCTCCAGGTCGCGCGAAAGCCTATGATCGCCGGCTGCCTTCGGCTCAGGAGACGCAGTCCGTTCCACAGACGCCAGATCATGAGCGGCAAGGCGACCCCATAGAAACGCCTTTTTGTTGGCCTCGACGGCAACGCCATGGGTTTCAATGGCTTTCAGGATCGAGCTTCCCGCGAGCGGTACGAGGCCCTTCTGGTAGGCGAAACCGAGCATGAAAGGGTTGGTGGCGATGGAGTCGCCCATCAGCGCAGTGGCGAGGCGGGTGGCCGCGAGGAAGTGAGCGTTACCCGCTCCTACGGCATCGGCGATCTGCTGTTCCATGGCACCGAGCGGGAACTGAGGATCGCCATAGCGGTTCAGGTCACCGGTCTGGGCCTGTGCACCGAAGGTGCGCACGAAGTCGCTCGTGACCGAGAAGTCGCTGTTGATGACGGCGCGGGATGATCCCGACTGCAGTTTCGCGAGCGTCTCGTCTGCGACAGCGACGACAACATCGCAACCGATTAGTGCGTTCGCCTCGCCTGTCGCGATGCGAGGCGCGTAGATTTGTTCGGGACGTTCGGCGATGCGGATATGGGACCAGACGGGCCCGCCCTTCTGCGCGAGACCGGCCATATCGAGAACCGAGATGCCCTTGCCCTCGATATTGGCGGCTATCCCGAGCAAGGCGCCGATCGTCACCACCCCCGTGCCGCCGACGCCGGTCACAAGGATGCCATAGGGGTCTGCCAGGGAGGGAAGCTCTGGCTCAGGCAGATCCGGCAGCGAGCCGCTGGTCGCGACCGCCTTGCCTTTGCGCAGCTTGCCTCCGTGTACGGTCACGAAGCTCGGGCAGAACCCCTCAATGCAGGTCAGATCCTTGTTGCAGGACGACTGGTCGATGAGGCGCTTGCGACCGAACTCCGTATCGACGGGGACCACGGACATGCAGTTGGACTTCGCGCTGCAGTCGCCGCAGCCTTCGCAGACCCGCTCGTTGATGAACGGGCGGATGGGCGGATCCGGATATTCGCCCTTCTTCCGGCGCCGGCGCTTCTCGGCGGCGCAGGTCTGGTCATAGACCAGAGCGGATACCCCGGGATACTCCCGCAACTCCCGCTGCACGGCGTCAATGTCGCGACGGTGACGGACCGGAACGCCGGGAGCGAGATCGGTCACGCCGGCGTAGTTCTCCGGCTGATCGGTCATGACCACGATCTTCTGCACGCCTTCCGCCGCGAGCTGGCGCGTGATCATCGGGACGGTCAACGTCCCCTCGACCGGCTGCCCGCCGGTCATGGCCACGGCGTCGTTGTAGAGGATCTTGTAGGTGATCGGGACCTTGGCCGCGATGGCCTGCCGGACCGCGAGCAGTCCGGAGTGCTGGTATGTGCCGTCGCCGAGATTGGCGAAGACATGGGGCGTCTCGGTGAACGGGGCTTGGCCGACCCACGGGACGCCCTCGCCACCCATCTGGCTGAACGTCTGCGTGGTCGTCGGTGTGAGCCAAAGGGACATATAGTGGCAGCCGATGCCCGCGAGGGCGCGGCTGCCCTCGGGCAGGTTCATCGTCGAGGTGTTGTGGGGACAGCCGGAACAATAGTGCGGGACCCGAGCGACGTTGACCCGCGGGGTTGCCAGCGCCTTCTCCTTCTCGTTCAGGAAGGCGACCCGCTGCTCGATGCGCCCGCTCGTGTGGAAGCCGGCCAGTCGGCGCGCGATCACCCGCGCGATCATCGCAGGCGTCAGCTCACCCGCAGCAGGGAGCTGCCAGCCTTCGACGGGCAGTTCCCACTCGCCCTTGTCGTCGTACTTTCCAATGACGCGGGGGCGCACGTCGTCACGCCAGTTATACAGTTGTTCCTTCAGCTGGTACTCAATCAGCTGCCGCTTTTCCTCGACGACGAGGATCTCGTCCAAGCCGTCGGCGAACCGCCGCACGCCCTCTGCGTCGAGAGGCCAGTTCATGCCGATCTTGTAGACCCGCAGCCCGATCTGAGCGGCAAGACGTTCGTCAATGCCGAGACCGTCCAGCGCCTGCCGAACGTCGAGATAGGCCTTCCCCGTCGTGATGATGCCGAACCGCGCACGAGGACTGTCCATGACGATCCGGTCGAGCCCGTTCAGACGAGCATAAGCCATCGCGGCATAGGTCTTATACCGCTGCAGGCGCAATTCCTGATCGAGCGGCGGGTCGGGCCATCGGATGTTCAGCCCGCCGGGAGGGATATCAAAGTCCTCCGGCAGGAGCACCTTCACGCGGTCGGGGCTGACGATCACGGACGCGGAGCTCTCGACCGTATCGGCGGTCGCCTTGAGCGCCACCCAGCACCCGGAGAAGCGTGACATCGCCCAGCCATGGATGCCAAAGTCGAGGTATTCCTGAACCGTCGACGGGTTGAGCACAGGCATCATCGCCGACGCGAACATGTGTTCGCTCTGGTGCGGTATGGACGACGATTTTGCTCCATGATCGTCGCCTGCGATGGCCAGGACCCCGCCATGAGGGGAGGTGCCGGCGGCATTGGCATGCTTGAGCACGTCCATGCTGCGGTCGACGCCCGGCCCCTTGGCGTACCACATGCCGAATACACCGTCGTAACGGCTACCCGGGAAGAGCCCGACCTGCTGCGTGCCCCAGACCGCCGTCGCAGCCAGATCCTCGTTGAGCCCGGGTTGGAATTTTATGTGGTGCTCTTCGAGACGCTTCCTCGTCTTCCAGAGGGCCTGATCCAGTCCGCCGAGCGGCGAACCCCGGTAGCCTGAGACGAAGCCTGCCGTATTCAAGCCAGCGGCAGTGTCGCGGAGCCGCTGCAGGATCGGAAGATACGCAAGGGCCTGAATGCCGGACAGATAGAGAGACGAAGGCGACAAAGCGGCCGCGTCGGGCGGAAGATCAGCCTCGATCGCCTCAGCGGTCAGGTGGCCGCGCGAGAGGTCCGGCAGCGGCTCCGGATGCGGTGACAGGCTTGTTTTGGCGATTTCGTTCATCATAACCCAATTCGCTTGCACGTTAAGCGTCGGTACACGTTGTCACCAACTTCGATGCTTCTTGTGGAGCCTCGAGCGTTGAGCTGGATTGGCAGCCAACCAGTTGGCTAGGGCAACGCACCTAGGCCGCCAGACACTCAGGCACGTCGACTCCAAGGCCCTCCGGAGATGCGGCGCAAGACGCCGACCTGACGGATGGGTGCCGCGCGAACCGCACGGCCAAGTGCCCAATGTCCATCCCTACAGGCACAGACATCACCGCATCGAGCGTTGCAGTACTCTCTGCAGCGGAGACAACCTGCAGGTGATCGAGGATGAGCCCAATACGCTGCGCGTCCGCCAGAAACCGAATGACACCGTCGTAAGCGTTATCGATGATCGCATGCACGACCACTGACTTGAGCGGCTGATCAGGCATGGGATCTCTCCTGCAAGGTAAGCCAGGGCGCAGTGACAGTTCGCTAGTGAGGTTGGACTGTCACTGCAGCTCAAGGAGCTTCAAGGGCGCGGCTGCCTACTCTGGCTTTGCCCCGGAGGCTTTGACGAGCGTCTGGTGCTTCTCCAGTTCAGCCTGGAAGAACTTTTCGGCTGTCGCAGGGTCGCTTCCGATGATTGTTACGCCCTGAGTGGCAAAGTACTCTTTCACCTTCTGGGTCTCGAGGGCCGCCTTGGTCTCGGAGTAGAGGCGATCAACAATCGGTTTCGGCAGACCGGCGGGGCCGATCATCGCGATCCAGGCATCGAAGCTGTAGTTCTTGAGTCCAGCCTCCGCCAGAGTCGGAACGTCGGGCAGCGACTCGACGCGGGTCGGGGTCGACACAGCAAGGGCCTTCAGGGTGCCGCTTTGGATCTGTGGGAGGGCTGCTGTCACTGACAGGAAGCCAACCTTGACGTGGCCAGCCACGAGATCGTTCGTGAGCGGGCCGGTTCCCTTGTAAGGCACATGGCGCATGTTGACGCCGGCTTCATTGGTGAAGAGCACGCCCGCGAGGTGGATCGCGCTGCCCGTGCCTGCTGATCCGTAATCGAGTTCCCCGGGCTTCGCCTTTGCAAGCGCAATCAGATCCTGAGCTGTCTTCGCCTCTACCGATGGGTGGGTGACGAGAACGATCGGCACGGTGCCGATCACGGTGATCGGCGTGATGTCTTTCAGGGTATCGAACGGAATAGTCTTGATGATGCCCGGATTGATGACGTGATTGGATGAAATCATCCCAATCGTGTAGCCATCCTTGTCGGCCCGAACCATTTCAGCGGTTCCGATAACACCGCCGGCACCCGGACGATTGTCGATCACCAGCTGCTGGCCCAGTTTGCCCGGGAGTTCTTCACCGAGCTTGCGTGCGATGATGTCGACGGTCGACGCCGCCGCGAGGGGCACGATGACGCGAATGGGTTTGGTGGGGTACGTCTCTGCCTGTGCGAACGATGCGGCCGACGACAGTGACAAGACTGATGCCCCGATAATCAGGGCCCGGCGCGAGAGATTGTTCAACTTGCTGATCATGGCGTTTCCTTCCTGGGTGTGTCCGGCTTATGCCGTGTTGGTTTTATGCTGCGTGCTGCTGCCGGAGCTCGTCGAATGACACGAGTGTGCCGGCGATGGCGCTGGCCGCGACCGTTGGAGGGCTCGCGAGCCAGACTTTCCCCGGGCCGGAGCGGCCCGGAAAATTGCGGTTGATGGCGCTGACCGTCACTTGGTCCGCATGGATGGATGAGCCCGGGCCGCAGTTGGCGCAGGCGCCACAGCTCGGTTCCAGCAGTTCGGCTCCGACGCGGCGGAAGGTTTCGAGATAGCCCTGTTTCTCGCAGTAGTCGCGCACAGCTGCCGTGCCGAACTGCAGGAACAGCTTGACGTGAGGAGCGACCTTGAGGCCCTGAGCGGCCGCCCAGGCGAGAACTTCATGATAGCGGTCGAAGTCCTCCCGCTTGCCCGCCGTACACGATCCCCCATAAGCGATCTCGAACGTGACGCGTTCGTTGAGGCTGGCCAACGGCAGACCGTTGCCGGGATCTCCCGGGGCAGCCACCATCGGTTGGACCTGAGAGCATTCGACCGTGACGATGTCAGCGTAGTTGGCGCCCTCGTCGCTGCGCATCCATGGCTCGATCTCAAAGGTGACGCCGCGGCGCTCGCGGAGAAACCGCACGGTCTCTTCATCGGGAGCGACGATGCCGGTGAAGCCCCCGAGTTCCGCTGTCATGTTGGTGAGCGTTGCCCGTTCGTCCGTGGTGAGTTCAGCAATCGCGGAGCCGGCGAACTCAAATACCTTGCCGACGCCCGAGCCTGACTTCAGCGACGGGAGGGCCAGCAGGTGGAGGACGATGTCTTTCGCCGTGACGCCACGGGGAATAGGGCCCGTCAGTTCGACCCGCAGCACCTCGGGCATGGTCAGGCGCACCGCCCCCGTGACCATGCTGTTCGCCATGTCCGTCGTGCCGACGCCGAAGGCCACGCATCCGAGGGCGCCGCTGTGGGGCGTGTGGGAGTCGGTGCCGACGAGCACCTGCCCCGGGAGGGCGTAGCTCTCGGCCATCATCGCGTGGGAGATGCCCTCAGAACCCTCACCGGTAGGGAGGTAGCCATGGGAGCGCAGGCCGTAGTCCGCCACGAATTCGCGATGGGCCGTCGAGAGTTCACGGACGCTCGGGATCAATCCACCTTTCACGTGCACCGGGCTGCGGTGGACGTAAGAGAGGTGGTCCTCGAAGCAGATGATCGTGCTCGGATCTCGCAGCGGGGCAGGGCGGCCGAAGGTTTTATGCAGCATGTGGCTGCACATGCCGGTGTAGTATTCATGGATGAACCGGTAGTCGGCCCTAACGAAGCCGCCAGCACCTGGCGTCAGTTCACCGGTATCAGCCGTCCTTACTGTGTGCCGGGCGATGATCTTTTCGAACAGGGTCTGAGGTTTGGTGGCAGTGATAGTTTCGTCGCCTGCAGGATTAGGCACTGAAGCGGAACGAAGCCGTTCCTGACCGTAGCGAAGCAATCCACCACTGCGCAGGATCGTGGCAGCCAAAGCATCTCGGCCGGCGACAAGCTCCTCAATGTCGATCTCTTCGCCGCTTTCGATCCGGTCGAGGAGGCCGAAGTCGGTCGAGGTGAACAGGCCGAGGTTGTCGGCGTTCTGGCGGTAGATGCGTTCGAAGCTCTCGGCAATGACCAGGCGGATGCCCGCCGCCACTTCCGCTGCGGGGCTGTGCTCCCGCGAAGATCCCTTGCCATAACGGCGTCCGGCGACCGTGACTGTGAAGCCACCCTGCTTGACCGCATTCTCGCCAATTGGACGGACGTCCCCGGCCTTGAAGCCTGTATAGGGGTGCCCGCCCAAGCGGTCGTCGTAGTAGACAAGGGATGGGATCGGCGTGATTTCGTCGGTCGAAATGTCATCGCGAAGCGGGCCGGCCTCGGCGAGCGTCAGTTGGGCGCCGTTGAGCTGCGCTTCCACCTTGGTGGGATCAGCGCTGAGGAAAAGAGTTCGGCCAGAGAAATTCAGTTTCATGATGCGTACCCTCGACGCATCTTCTACTGCAGTTTGTTCCGGTTCTAATGTGCTAAGGCAGGGCGGGGGGCATCGCGGAATGCGATGGCTCAGCCCCGGAGCGTGCTGATGAACGCGTCGACTGACGGGAGCCGGGGGGTCTTGCGCAGGGCGTAGAGGCGCAGCTCCCTCTCCCCCCACGCCTCCGCTAGAGGCCGGCGGGCGAACCGGCTGGTGCCCGCGTACGCTGACGCGGCACTCTTGGGAACGATGGCGATCCCGAGTCCCACCTCGACCATGCGGCAGACCGCATCGAAGCTGTTGACCGCGACGCACACGTTCAGGGGCAGGTTGGCTTCCGCTGCCTTCGTGCGGACCATTCTGTCAAGGGAGCCGCCAGACTGGATCGCGACCATCGGGTGGGCGGCAACGTCGGCGAAGGTGAGGGTTTGCTGTTGTGCTGCCGAATGACCGCGAGGCAACACCACCATGAGCGGGTCTTGGGCGAAGAACCATGTCTCAATCCCGGCCGGGACGTCGACCTTAACGCCAATCCCGACATCTGCCTGATCGTCAAGGCATGCGCGAACCACCTCCTGCGAGGAGCATTCCTGCAGGGCTACGTCGATGGCGGGATAATCCTCTCGGAAGGCTCGCAGTCGCTCGGGAAGATACCCGACGATCGCCGACGGATTCGCGACGACGCGCAGGGTGCCCGAGAGATGGCCAGCCTGCGCCTGGACGTCACGAGCGAGAGACTGGAGTTCGGCCTCGAGCTGCGTCCCGCGGGCCAGTACAATCCGTCCGGCCTCGGTGAGGGTGATGCCTCGCGGTGACCGAACGAGCAGCGGAGCGCCGAGCACCTGCTCGAGATCGGCAATCCGGCGGCTAAGGGCAGAGGTCGCAATGTGCTCCTTCTCCGCGGCACGGGCGAGCGAACCCTCACGCGCGGCCGTCAAAAACAGACGCAGGCTGTACGGATCAACTCGTCGGGACAATGCTCAACTCCATGAAAGGCCCTTCGTTGTAACAACGTACATGCTCAAATCGTCCAAAGGACCCAATGAAGCTTAGCATTCAAGCTCATTGACGCTAAGGGGCAACTGGGTGATGGGGAGCGCACTTACCAGTGCCCATGTGGCGGGAAGCTCGGCTTTAGCGGCTATCGGGTTGATTGGCTATTATACACTGTATCAGGAGCAGGGACGACGCGTGGTTCAGGATGGGCCAGTGGATCCTTCCTCCAATTGTCACTGAGAAGGTGGGTCAGACATGCAGGACTACATCCGGAAGATCTTGGCCGCTCGGGTCTATGACGTCGCGATCGAGAGCCCTCTGGATCCCATGCCTCGCCTGTCGCAGCGGCTCGGCAGCCCCGTCCACCTGAAGCGTGAGGATCTCCAGCCGGTATTCTCGTTCAAACTGCGTGGAGCCTACAACAAGATGGCAGGGCTGCCGCGGGAGGCGCTTGAGCGAGGGGCGATTTGTGCCTCTGCCGGCAACCATGCCCAGGGCGTAGCTCTTGCGGCCCAAAAGCTGGGAGCCAAGGCAACCATCGTGATGCCGCGCACCACTCCCACCATCAAGGTCCAGGCTGTCCGCGGACGGGGCGCCCGCGTGGTGTTGCATGGCGAAAGCTTTGACGAGGCCTATACCTACGCCCGCCAGCTTGAGGCCGAGAAAGGTATGACCTTCATCCATCCTTACGATGATCCAGATGTCATTGCCGGGCAGGGCACCGTGGGCATGGAGATCCTGCGCCAGCACCCGGATCCCCTTGAGGCGGTGTTCGTGCCGATCGGGGGCGGAGGGCTGGCCGCGGGAGTGGCCATCTACGCCAAGTTCCTGCGGCCCGAGGTGAAGGTGATCGGCGTCGAGCCGGGGGATGCCGCCAGCATGGCGGCTGCCATTGCCGCAGGAGACAGGGTCATCCTGAACCAGGTCGGCCTCTTCGCCGACGGGGTCGCGGTGCGGCAGGCGGGCGAGGAGACTTTCCGCCTCTGCAGCGAACTGCTCGACGAGGTCATCACGGTTACGACCGATGAGATCTGCGCCGCCGTGAAGGACATCTTCGAGGATACCCGAGCCATCGCAGAGCCTTCGGGTGCCGTGAGCCTCGCCGGGCTGAAGCGCTACGTCGAACGGGAGGGAGCGCGACCGAACGGACTGGTGGCCGTCAACAGTGGCGCCAACATGAACTTCGACCGGCTGCGCCACATCGCCGAGCGAGCCGAGCTCGGCGAGCACCGGGAAGCCTTGTTGGCTGTGACCATTCCAGAACAGCCGGGCAGCTACCGCCGCTTCATCCAGCTGCTGGGCAAGCGTTCGATCACCGAGTTCAACTACCGCTACAGCGATCCACGGGCGGCGCAGATCTTCGTTGGCGTGCAGCTCTCCGATGGTGAACAGGAGAAGCACCAAATCATCGCGATGCTGCGGGAGCAAGGCTATTCTGTGCTCGACATGAGCGACAACGAGTTGGCCAAATTGCACGTGCGCTACATGGTTGGCGGGCGGTCTCCTGGGCTAAGGGACGAGTTGATCTTCCGGTTCCAGTTTCCCGAGCGGCCCGGCGCGCTCCTGAAGTTCCTCAACGGGCTCTCGAACAACTGGAACATCTCACTGTTCCACTACCGTAATCATGGTGCTGATTATGGACGGATACTCGCTGGTATCCAAGTTCCCGCCTCAGAGCGACTGCAGTTGAGACGGAGCTTGGAGGAACTCGGATATCCATATTGGGACGAAAGTGACAATCCGGCATACCAACACTTCTTGGGTGATAACAAGCTTCTATCCGCCCCCCTTTGATCGACTACTGCCGGCACACACGCACTATGTGAATGTCAGAATTTGGCACTTCTCGGAAGAAACACGTTGGTCCGCTCGTCCGGAGATAACAGACATTCGCGAAGGGCAGGGGACTTTCAGAGCCTGAACCCTTCCTCTTGACACGCCTAAGCGCTGGCCGGACATTCGCTCATCATCCAGCCCGGCTTTCATCGAGGGCACTGCTATGACGATCGACATCGACCAGCTGACCGAAGCCGAGCTCATCGATCTCAACCACCGCATCGTCGAGCGCCTGCGCTTTCTCGACCAGATGCGCGCTCATGTGGAGATGTTGGAGTTCAAGATCGGTGACCGGGTCACTTTCCAGCCTCCCGGCCAGGATCAACTCGAGGGCATGCTGACGCGCTACAACAAGAAGACCGTGACGGTGATCACTGACACCGGGCAGAAGTGGAATGTCTCGCCCGCCCTCCTCAGGAGGATCAAGCCGACCAAGGACGCCAACACGCCTGGAGCCAACGTGGTTCTGCTGCATCAGCGCTGATACGAGCTCCGATGGGTTTGATCGAAGGTCGGGCCGGTTTGCCCGACGATGTCGCTAGCGTAAGGAACGACGAAGATACTCGGCCGACAAAGCGTCACGCGGGCTGCGGGCGGGCAGGAACTTCAAGGCGACGAGCCGACTGACAATCTCATCAGGCGAGCGCTTCAGGATCAGAAACATCTCCTCGAGACTGGTGGAGGATGCATACGCCGTCTGAAGGCGCGTATCCTCGCGGGATGTCCACGGCTTGGAGCCAGGAGATGCGGTCTCGCGCGAACTCCTGCGAGTGGCTGGGGTTGGGCCGGATGCCGGGTGTGACCTCTTGGTTGCGAGTTGAGCCCGTTCTCCCAGGCTTGCCAGAGGCAGGCGACTGTCAGCCCCGGCCATGTTCGGGCCTGTCCAGATGACCTCTCGATGATACATCTCGAACAGAAATGGAGAGGGATCCGACTTTGTCCCAAAACGCTCCGCCGCATAGGTGAGGGCCAGACGGCGCTTGGCCCGCGTGATCGCCACATAGGCGACCCGTCGCTCCTCCTCGATATCGGCTGAATTGCCGTGGGGCATGACACCATCCTCGAGCCCGACGACGAACACTGTATCCCACTCAAGACCCTTTGCGGAATGGACCGTCGACAGAACAACACCGTTCGCGTGCGGGCGCTTGGCCGCTTGCGTCTGCTCGGCCATCCGTGCCCCCAGTTCTTCCATCGAAGAACAGGAGGTTGCCAGCATGGCGACGCCGTCCACGATGCTCTCCCACTCCGCCCGCTCCCGGCCTGATGCTCGTATGGGCAGAGCCTCAGCCACAATGCGTTGGACCTGAGCGCATGAGCTTTGGAAGTCGAGCCTCGTGCGGTGATCAATCAGGTTCAGGCGCTCGCGGGTGATGTCACCCCGTTTGCCCGTGCCCATTTTCTCGAGAGCGGCTGTACTTCGAGGGTCACGCAAGTAGTAGAGGGAGCCGACGAACAGTTTGGCTGGAGAACTCTGCCAGAAATCTCCGGCACCCCGGACCTCGAAGGGAATGTCGAGAGCGCGAAGCGCTGCCTGGAAGTGGATGCCGATGGTCCCCGACCGGTACAGAACCGCCATCTGCCGGGGCTCCAGACCCTTGCTGATGAGCTGTGAAATCGCAGCAGCGACTTGCCGGGCCTCCACCGCCGGCAGGCTGTACCCCCGGACGACAATGTCACATGCTCCCTGGTCGACGGCGCTGTAATCCTTGTCGACCCGTCCTTGGTTCTTGCGGATCAGCTTTCTCGCGGTGCGGACGATCCCCGGAGACGAGCGATAGTTCCGATCGAGAATGTGAACTTGGCTCCCCGGATAGCGCTCCTGGAAGTCCAGGATGTATCCGACGTCAGAGGCCCGAAACGCATAGAGGGTCTGATCGTCGTCCCCGACCGCCCAGAGTTTCACACCTGCCCGGACGAAATGCGAGATCAGCCGGTCCTGTCCAGGGTTCACATCCTGGTACTCGTCGACCAGAAGATGATCGTATGCGCGTACAATACTCCGGGCGTAATGAGGATCACGGTCCATGGCCTGGGCCAGACAGGGCACCATATCGGCGAAATCGATGGCTCCTGCCCGGTTCAAAGCCTCCTCATAGACACGGAAGAACTCGACCGCAGACCGGCCGACCTCATCCCCGCGGTCGAGTGACGCCTCGAAGGTCCTGGCGTCGAGCAAGCGCTCCTTGGCTGATCCGATAATGTCCAGGATGTCCTCATCCTCGTTCCAGTACATGCGCCTCTTCGAGAAAACCGCGCGTTGCTCCGGCGCGTCCCAGAGCTGGATCGTACTGGGCAGCCCCGCGGCCGCAGGATTACGTCTCAGGCACCGATAGGCGAAGCCGTGGAACGTAAAGATTTCGAGCTGTTTCGGCAGGAGGTCGGGCAAGGCGGCGGAAATCCGCTGCCGCATCTCCTCGACCGCTTTCTTCGTGAAGGTCACGGCCAGGATCCGCCATGGATCGACCCCTTGCTGTACGAGATGAATATATCGCCCGGTCAGGGTACTGGTCTTGCCGGATCCTGGGCCGGCCAGGGTGAGCTGGATGGGTGCATCACAGGTGGCGGCACGACGCTGAGACGGGTCGAGCGGCATCAGTTGCAATTGAGCTTGAGAAACAGGTGGGCTGCCAGAAGCGCATCGTTCAACGCATCATGCTCGTCGCGAAGGTGGGCGACGCTGATGCCGGCCTGGGAGCACGCCTGCCGGAGCTTGCCCGGAAGTCCGGATCGCTTGGCCATGGCCATGGTGCAGGAAAAGCGTTCCCGTGGATAAACCGGATGGGCGGCCCGCTCGAACTCTCGTTTGAGCGTGTTGTACTCGTAGACATAGTTGTGAGCCACGATCGTGGCGTCCCCCACGAACGCGACAAGCTCCGGGATCACGTCCTCGAAGTACGGCTCGTTCTGCAGGTCCGCCAGCGATATGCGATGAACGGCGTAGCAGAACCGGCTCATGGCGGAGCGCGGCTTGATCCGGCGCACCAGCGAGCGGGATGATATGGTGTTGCTGACTACCTCAACCGCGGCGATCTCGATGATGTGGTCATAGGATTGCGCGGTTTCGACGTCGATAACCACATGTCTGGTCATAGTGCACTACGGGGCAATGGGCGGAGGAAATGGCTCATGAGCAGGTTTGTAAAAGAGAGACGACCCAATTGCCAGATCGCCCGCGGTCAGCCCTGATCCAGGATCCGGGTTGAATGGTAGTGGAGGGCGAGTGTAGCGCCACTTCCGCAATCCTAGGCTATGACAAGTACCGATCACGATCATTCCCGCGTCGCTCTGGGGAGCAACCCCGCGGGCCGGAGCCGCAGCGTCGGATCGTGCATGTGGATCTCGATGCCTTCTATGCATCGGTGGAGCAGCGGGACAACCCGGAGCTAAGGGGCAAGCCGGTCGCGGTCGGAGGCTCGCGTGAGCGGGGCGTCGTAGCGGCTGCCAGCTACGACGCCCGGCGCTTCGGGGTGCATTCGGCGATGCCATCCGTCACGGCCCGCTGGAAGTGCCCGGAACTGACCTTCGTGAAGCCGCGGTTCGAGGTCTACCGCGAGGTTTCGCGCCAGATCGGGGAGATCTTTTACGAGTACACGCCTCTGGTTGAGCCTTTGTCACTGGACGAGGCGTATCTCGATGTGACCGAGAACCTGAAGGGCATCCCCTATGCCACCCAGGTAGCGAGGAGGATCCGGGCCAGCATCTGGCAGGAGACCTATCTGACCGCCTCGGCCGGGATCAGCTTCAACAAGTTCTTGTCCAAGATGGCATCCGATCAGAGCAAGCCGAACGGCCAGGGTTGCGTCCAGATATGACACCCCCTGTCCATGCTTCTATGAACCTCTCGGCCATGCTAAATCGGGCGGAATTGCAGAAGTTTACCGACGACCTCTCGCCATTATTGCGAGACGCTGCGACCGAGACCTGCAATGCACTAAGAGTACAAATCCGATTGCCCCTCAAAGACGGAGAGAAAGTCAACATGCCATACGCGATTATCTTTGATGACGAGCCGGGTACGGAGCAGCTCCGCCTCGAGCTGCGAGAGGCGCATCTTGAATACATGCGAGCAAACGTCTACCGGGTTCTCGCGAGTGGTGGTTTTCTTGATGATCGTGGTCAAGTGGGCACTGGGGGATTGATTGTGCTCGATACAGACAGTCGTGAAGAGGCAGAGGACTTCGTCAAAGGTGATCCGTTCTTTACAGGTGGTCTGTATAAGAACGCTTCAATCAGACGATGGCGCAAAGCGTTCTTCGATGGAAAAACCTACATCTAAGACTTGGTTGTACCCTCCAAGCCTTTCGGCAAGCCGGCCCTGGTGGCGCAGTCGCGATCCGCTCCGCTGTGGGGGCACGAAACGTGCCGAACAAAGGCCGGTGGGATCGACCTCCTCTGAAAAATAGCTGTCTTCCGTTGAAATGCCGGCGTGTGTTTGGGAGCGGCTCTTGTTCCCGCTCCAGGGTGGTGAAGGACGGCTTAGGCATCAGATGTCGTGCATGGGCTGAAAGGTGCGGCTCACCTCAACCAGATATCCCCACCCCGGTCAGGCCTAGTGAAACATCCAGGACTTTGCGCTGGATCAACGTGGAAGGCAGAGACTTCGATCATACTGACCGGAAAGGATGGAGGTTTTCATGGGACTTATGACAACCATACGGCAATGGCAGTCGAGCTGGGCCCAGGTAAACGAGCTTAATGCCGTTGGAATTGAACATCGCGAGGCACTGGCTCGCGACATCGCCCTACCTTTGGACGTCCTCGAGAAGTTGGCAGTGCGCGGGAACGAGGCTGCGGCGGAGCTGCCGCGCCTCATGGAGGCACTCTCCCTTGATGCGGAGAAGGCCATTCGAATGTACCCCGCGTTGATGCGTGACATGGGTGTGACATGCTCGCAGTGCGCAGTCGTGACCCGATGCCGGCGGGAACTCAACTGTGGGCGGGCCTCCTCAGTTTACCACGGGTATTGCCCAAACGCCGAGACGCTGCAGGAGTTGCAGGGTCAGACCGGCTGCTGACCTGCCCACGGCAGGGGCTGGACAGGTACCTATTCCGGGGCGTCATCCTATCCTAAGCGTCAAGCGCAGCCTACAGCAGGTTGGTCTGCGCCGAAGGCTTGGGATCATGGCCGCACTGGCAGTGACGACCTGTTGCGGGCTTATCCACATTGAGGAAGCAAATTCCTTCCCAATCGAAACCTGCTCAACCCGTCACCAAGAGGTTAGTACAGTGGTTTGCTCCGGACCCAATCGGTGCTCGTCATGCGCCGCCTGTCCGAGTGACTGGTTTGGTCATCTATGCGTTTTAGTTGAGTCTGGCTGTAAATCGGCCGAGAGGCCGAAGAGCGCCTCTATGGCGTTGTGCGTAGCACGATCATGCACCAGCTGTTCTCTACTATGGTCGGGCTACCGATTGCCGAGCATATGCTCTGGCCGCGCTGGCAATATGCAAGATGCTGCTCTAGATGCCTTTGCTGGCTAGGTAATCAGGGCCGAGCATGCAAAAGAAACGCCGTGCTCGCCTTTGATGGTACGGCGTTTCCAGTTTTCGAGCGGTTAGAAGCCGCGTTCAAACGGGCCGGTGGCCCGGGCATAGGTTGGGATTGGAAGCTCCAGCTCCACCCCCGCTTCCTTGGCGGCGCGGATCGGCCAGAACGGATCCCGCAGCAGCGTGCGCCCCATGAAGATCAGGTCAGAGCGCCCGCTACTGATGATCTCCTCCGCCAAGTCGATTGAGGCGATCGAGCCCGTAGTGGCCGTCGGCAGGCCCGTGACCTCGCGGATGCGCTCGGCATAGGGGGTCTGGTAGCCGGGATAGACCGGACCGGCATAGCCTGGCAGAATATTGCCGGTTTGCACGTCGATCAAATCGACCCCTCGTTTAGCCAACTCTTTGGCCAGAAGATCGGCCTCGTCCTGCGTCACGCCATTGGTGCCGAAATCCGCAGCGCAGATGCGATAGAGCAGCGGCTTTTCATCGGGCCAAACCGAGCGAACGGCCTCAACCACCTCGAGCGGAAGACGCATGCGGTTTTCGACAGAGCCACCGCAGTGATCGGTTCGGGCATTCGACACCGGTGCCAGGAATTCATGCAGTAGATAGCCATTGGCCGCGTGGATTTCGATCGCGTCAAAGCCAGCCGCATGAGCGCGGATCGCAGCGGCTCGGAAATTGTCGATGACGCCCTGAATATCCTCCGCAGTTGCCTCGGCGGGGGTGCCAAGGGTGTCATCATAGGCAATGGCCGACGGCGCGATCGCAGTCTCGGTGATGTGCGACTTGCGTCCCGCATGGGCTAGCTGGGCACAGATCTTCGCGCCGCAGGACTGCACAAAATCGACAAGGCGTTTGAGACCGTTGGCCTGCTCATCGCTCCAGATGCCAAGATCTTTCGCGCTGATCCTTCCGCGCGGCTCCACCGCTAGAACTTCGGTCGCAATCATCGAGGTGCCGCCAAGGGCGCGGGCGCCGTAATGGACATAGAGATGCTCGTTCAGCATCCCGTCCTCTTGCCCCTGGTACATCAGCATCGGAGACATGACGATTCTGTTACGCAGTGTCATGCCGCGCAGGGTGAAAGGTGAGAAGACGTGACTTGCCATTTCTCTGGCCCTCAGTATCCGACAGTGAAACGCTGGCGCGAATGACGCGGAGTCTCAAGTTCGTCCACGAATGCGATGGCAAAATCCTCGTAGGAGATGCTGCTACCCTTCTCGTTGGTGAGGAGCTGATCCGTGCCCAGCCGGAACGTTCCGGTGCGTTCGCCAGGTCCGAACACTGCAGACGGAGAAACGAAGGTCCAGTCGAGATCATGCTCCCGGCGCAGCAACTCCAGAAATTCGGCGCCTTTCGTGGCTTCTGGCTTGGCCGCAGCTGGGAACGTGGGCGTATCCATGAGCTTCACGCCAGGAGCGACTTCGAGGCTCCCCGCGCCGCCTACCACAAGATGCCGCTTCACGCCTGACGCCCGAACGGCGTTCAGCAGCCTGTGCGGATCGCTCATCACAAACCGCACGGACGAGATCACTGCGTCACGACCCGCGAGGACCCGCCCCAGTGCGGCATCGTCGAACAGATCTCCCTTGGCGGGAGAGACACCTGGCTTGGCTTCAATTTTCTCCGGATGGCGAGCGATGGCCCTGACCTCATGCCCACGGCGGACTAGCTCGGCGAGGAGGCGCGAGCCAACGTTCCCAGAGGCTCCAACAAGAGCGACTTTCATACCAAATCTCCTTGATGAGGTAACCAATAGAGACTAAGTGTCATCCGTGCAGATAGGTGTAAAGAAGGCACTCTGCAGTAAGCTGGTTACCCGACAGTGACCTGTGCCCTGGAGGATGCATGATGAGAGCCCCAAATCCCTATTCCGCGAAGTGCGCCACCCGGGTGGTTCTCGACCGCATTGCCGATAAATGGGCGGTGCTGATCCTAGGGCTGCTGAAGGACGGGCCGGTGCGGTTTAACCGTCTCCGGCGCGACATCGAGGGCATCTCCCAGAAGATGCTCTCTCAGACGCTGAAGAATCTGGAACGGGATGGTCTGGTGCAGCGGACGGCGTACCCAACCGTACCCGTTACGGTTGAGTACGCGCTGACACCGCTCGGGAGAACTTTGACCGAGACATTCGACGCTTTGCGCCTGTGGGCGGAGACCTACATTGACGAGGTCAAAGCCGCTCAACGCCGATATGACGAGGCCGCCTGAGAGGACGACCTAACGAAGTCCACCACTTGCAGATTTTGTGAGGGAGAGAGCTTCCTGCAAGTGGATCACATCAGGACCTTATAGTACGCGAGTCCCTCGAAGGCTTGAAACCTGACAAATGGGCTTTGGTCTCTCGGGTATAGCACGCTGCTGGGCAGCCAACCCATAGGCGAGAAAAGTGAAGTCTTGGTGTGACGCGGAAGTTCGTGGAGCTTCCGCATCCATGTGGCGAGCCGAGCTTTTCGATATCGCGATTATTTGTGATTTCTAGGCCGTCTCAAGTTTTTTGTGCCTTGTACCCGAGGGAAGCAGATAGGCGCCGCGCTGCTGTTGCAACGAGGCGGCCAAGCGCTCCGTCGGGGCCAGCATCGATCCGGCCGGCACGTCCGAAAACGGTAAGAGCCATCCGAAGTGAACCCGTCATATCCAAGACTGGCGCGCTCACCGCACCGATGCCATCTCCACCCCCGTTCCCGACAGAAGAGAAACCCCGCGTTCGAGTTTCGTGAATAAGCTCGGCGAGTGCGGTACGATTGTAGGGAGCGTTAGGGCGTCCGACGATGCGGTTCTGCTCGAGTTCGCGCTCGATGGCACCGGCCGTCCGCGCCGGGTCTTCAAACGTGCAGAATAGAAGACCGGTTGCAGAGTAGGTAAGGGGGCAGACATGGGACGCGGCGACTGTCGCTGCGAATTCATGACGTGCCTCAATCAGGCGTATCATCACAGGGCCGCGCTCGCTCCAAACCGCAAGGGCGGCTGTTTCTCCCACCTCGTCGACCAACTGCCGCATCGTTGCTTCCGCAAGCCGCAATGGTTCGAAGCGTGTAAACCCCTTGAGCCCCAGCTGAAACGCGAACGGCCCCAGATCGTAGAGACCTGTTGTCGGATCCTGGGTTGCCAATCCAATTCGGATCAGACTGACAAGATAGCGATGGGCTTTCGCCGAAGGCATTCCTGCAGCTCGGGCAAGCTCTGCAAGCTTAACTGGGCCGTCGGACCGTAGCATTGCTTCGAGGAGACCGCCTGCCACCTCTACAGATTGTATCCCGAATTGCTCAGATCGTTCGGTTTCTTGGGCGGGCGATTTCGTAAGCATTCTTATCCTTTGTCCTTCAAGCTTAGACGAATGTAGTGCACGCGGCGCTTGACATCCACGAAAAAAGGTAGATCCTCGTTTAACAGAGTGTAGCGTATTACGCAATATATAATAAATAGCTCACTCGAATGGAAACGCTACATAACAGGGAATGCTCATGCTACTGGTTGCCATAGGCTCTGTCTGCGCCGCCCCAACAAACGGAGCGCAACAATGAACCTGACAGGCCTCAAAGGACTGCTCGCCGACGATATCGCGGTGGTTACAGGAGCGGCACAGGGAAACGGTGCTTCTATTGCGAAAGGTCTTGCAGCCTGCGGAGCCGCCGTTGCCGTAGCAGATATGAATGGAGCCGGGGCCGAAGCCGTAGCCGCCGAGATCAATACGGCAGGAGGACGAGCAATTGGTCTCCAGCTTGACGTGACTGATCGCGAAGGTTGCAAGCAGGCTGCCGAAGATGTCCGTGTTCGGCTGGGTCAAACTTCGATCCTTGTCAATAACGCAGGTATAACGCGCCGCACTCCACCTGACGACGATTTATACCTCGATCATCTCGACGCGCAGTTGCAGGTAAACCTGACTGGCACCGCAAACATGGTCGTCGCCTTTCTTCCTCATCTTCGCGAGACGAAAGGTCGGATCGTCAATATTGGCTCGATCGCCTCGTTCGTTGCTTATCGCAATTCATCAGCATACGCCGCGAGCAAAGGCGGTGTTCGACAACTCACCAAGGGCCTGGCGGCAGATCTCGCGGCGATCGGCATTCGGGTCAACGGCATTGCGCCGGGCGTTATCGCAACACCGATGACCGAGACAACACGCTCAAATCCCGAAGCAATCAGCAGATTCCTCGATCACACTCCAATGGGGCGAGTCGGTGAGCCAGACGAACTTATCGGGCCCGTCATATTCCTTGCATCACACCTGTCCAGCTACGTCACCGGGGCGATAGTGCCGGTCGATGGCGGGTATCTCACAGTTTGAATGGAGCATTGTACTGATGGCTGAAACAAAATCAGACCAACCAGACATTGAGACTATCGAGTGCGATCTCTTAGTCGCCGGCTCCGGGGCCGCCGGGATGACAGCCGCCGTTGTCGCTCGAAAGCAAGGCAACCTCAATGTCATTGTCGCTGAGAAAGAACCGGTCTTTGGCGGAACAACCGCGCTGTCAGGTGGCTATCTTTGGATCCCCAATAACCCACTAAGTCAGGCTGCGGGAGTTAAGGACAGTGTCGACGCTGCCCGCACGTACATCCGTCATGAAGCGGGGAATCATTTCGACGAGAAGCGTGTCGACGCATTTCTGCGCGATGGCCCACGGATGGTGGCCTTCATGCATGAGCACACGGCTGTTCGCTTTGAGGCATCACCTGCGTTCTCCGACTATCATCCCGACGCGCCTGGTGGACTTCCAGGCGGCCGGTCGATCCTGACGCAGCCGACCAATGCATCGATCCTTGGCAAGGACCTCGCCAAACTCCGTCCACCGAGACCGGAACTCACCCTGTACGGTCTTGCCATTGGGTCGGGAAAGGAGTTGTGGCACTTCTACCGGGCGACCAAGCGTCTTGACTCCTTCGCTTATGTGGCAAAGCGCCTTGCCAAGCATGGCCTTGATGTGGCCGTCCGCGGTCGCGGCATGTTGCTGACCAACGGCAATGCCTTAGCTGCGCGCCTCTACCGGACTGCGAGGGACTTGGACATCCCGGTTTGGCTTGACAGCCCTGTCAAGCGCTTACTCGTCAGTGATGATGGCTCGGTCACCGGCGCAATCGTTCAAACACCATATGGTCTGAGGCGGGTCCTCACGCGAAAGGGTGTAGTCCTCGCGTGTGGTGGCTTTTCGCACGATTTCGCTCGCCGTCAACAGATCTACACCCACAGTGCAGGCCCAAGCGAGCACTTCTCTGCTGCCAGCCCTGGCAACGTCGGCGACGGCATCAAGCTCGGTGAGACCGTTGGTGCGCGCATCGTAGAAGGATACCCGAACGCGGGCGCCTGGGCGCCGACAAGCCTTGTTCCCCGCAAGGATGGGACGAAGGGGCCTTTCCCTCACTTCATCGACCGGGGCAAGCCGGGCGTCATTGCCGTCATACGCACCGGGCAACGCTTCGTGAATGAGGCCAACAGCTATCACGACTTCGTCCAGGGCATGATCCGAGCTTGTCCGAAGGGTGAGGCGGCCGAGGCCTTTCTCATCGCCGACCATCGGACCATTCGCCGCTACGGCCTCGGCCATGTCAAGCCTGCTCCTCTGCCCCTGAAGTCGTCGCTCGAATCGGGCTACCTGATCAAGGGTGACACGATCGCCGAATTGGCTCGAAACGCGGGAATTGATCCTGCGGGCCTGGAGGCAACGATTCGGGGATGGAATGCGGACGTCGCTCACGGTGAGGATCGCGCGTTCGGAAAGGGAAGCACAGCCTACAATCGCTTCCACGGCGACCCGGAAGTCAAGCCCAATCCTTGCCTTGCGCCGATCAGCAATGGCCCATTCTACGCTGTCCGTGTGGTTCCTGGCGACATCGGGACATTCGCGGGACTGCGGACTGATGAGCACTCCCGCGTCCTCGACAGCACCGGAGCACCAGTTCCTGGGCTCTATGCCGCCGGCAACGATATGGCGAGCATCCTGGGCGGGAATTACTCGGGCGGGGGCATCACCCTCGGGCCTGGGATGACCTTTGGCTTCATTGCAGGGCGCCACGCTGCTGGAATGACCAACTAACTCTGTCACCAGAGTACTACACAAGCAAAACGGAGGAACGTACCAATGAGAATGACACGCCGGTCCCTCATGATAGCAGTCGGATCCACTCTAAGCCTTGCGGCGAGTTCGCCAAGTTGGGCTCAAACGAAAGAAATCCGAATCGGAGCACTGATCGCTGCCTCCGGTCCCACAGCCTTCATCGGGGCGTCGCAAAAGAACGCCTTTGAGATGCTTGTCGAGCAAATCAATGCGCGCGGCGGGATTGAAGGGCACCAGATCAAGGCGATTCTTTATGACACGGAAGGGAACAGCACCCTGGCCGGACAGCAGTTTCAGCGCTTGGTGCAGTCCGACAATGTTCATGTCGTTATCGGGCCATCAACAACCGGTGAAAGCCTTGCGCTGCGTCCGCTGGCAAACGAGTTGAAGGTCCCGCTCATCTCCTTTGCCGGAGCGGAGGTCGTCACCAACCCGCCGACGCCGTATGTGTTCAAGACTCCGCCAACCGATCGCATCGTTGCGGAGCACATGCTTGGCTTCATGAAGGACAAGAACATCAAGTCGATCGGAATCCTTTCGTCTGCCGACGGCTATGGCCAGGCTGGTGCCAGCACGGTCAAGCAGGTGGCTGAACAACTCGGTGTCAAGGTTGTGGCCGCCGAAGAGTTTGGCCCGCGCGACAGCGACATGACACCACAACTCCTGAAGATCCGCGGAAGCGGTGCCGAGGCTCTTCTGATCTGGAGTGTCAATCCCGGTCCCACGATCATTCTCCGCAATGCTGCATCGATCGGATTCAACAAGCCGATTTTCAACAGCTATGGGGCAGCAAGTAACCAACTTATCCAGCAGGCTGGAGCAGCCGCAGAGAAAACGTACGTATCTTCGATGCGCTTGCTCGCACCCGAAAGCCTCTCGGCGGACGATCCCATGCGCGAGGTGGTGACACGCTTGGCTAAGGACTACAAAGACCGCTTCAAGGCCGATGCAACGACCTTCGTCGCGCATCCCTATGACGCGATGGTCCTTATCGAGAAGGCTGTGCAGAAGGCCGGAGGCAAAGTCGACCGCGAGGAAATCGCGAAGGCGATCCGGAGCGGGATCAGCTTCCCCGGCGCAAACGGCCTCTTCCGCTTTACGGAGCAGAACCACAACGGGCTCGACGGCTCGTCTCAATCGATGGTGATGCTTCAGGTGCAGGGCGGCCGTTTCACGGTAGCAAAGTAACTTTCTCTTTAGCCGAGGACGTCCAATGGATTCCTTCCTACAGATCATAATCAGTGGTGTCGTAGTAGGCTGCATCTATGGCATGGCCGCCCTCGGCTTCACGATCGTCTTCAATGCCACGAAGCTCATCAACTTCGCCAACGGTGAGTTTCTCATGCTTGGCGGAGTTATCCTTGCGGGCCTGGCGACCGGAACGGGCTTCCCGCTCCCCATGGCCGTGCTCCTGGCAGTCGGTGCAACGGCTCTCGTTGGCATTGCCCTGCAAGGCCTCATTCTGGAGCAGGCTCGGAGCCGAGATCCATTGACCCTGGTCATGATCACCATTGGAGCGGCTCTTGCTCTTCGGGGCATGGCATCGCTGATCTTCGGCCGCGATGTGAACTTCGTGCCTGAGTTCGGATTGATGCCCATCATCCTCATCGGCAACGTTTACATCCCCAGCCAGGGCCTGTGGATCACGCTCATCTTGGCCACCGTGAGTCTGGCGCTCTGGTTCCTGTTCTCAAAAACGTCGTTCGGAAAGGCGATGCGCGCTGCCAGTCAGGAGCCCAGGGCAGCCGCCTTGTGCGGAATCGAGCCAAGGACGGCAGCCATTATCGCCTTTGCCCTCGCTGCAGGCATCGGTGGCCTGGCAGGAGCGTTGGTCGCCCCCATAGCGGCAGCGTTCTACGAAAATGGCATCTTCCTTGGGTTGAAGGGATTTGCCGCGGCTGTGGTCGGGGGCTTGGGTAATCCTCTCGGCGCCGTTGTAGGGGGACTGCTCATTGGCGTGATTGAGAGCATCTCGGCCGGATACGTCTCATCGGGCTACAAGGACGCCATTTCGTTCCTCACGTTGATCCTCGTCCTCATCGTGCGGCCTGCCGGCCTGATCGGTCGCGCCGTCGTAACTCGGGTTTGATCCAATGAAATCTGTCAACATTGGTCTTCGGCGCGATGCCTTTCTGATTGGCGGATTGGCGGCCGTTCTCATCCTGGTCGAACTTGCGATCACAAGCCAGTTCCACCGCAGCATTGTGACGCTGTCGGTAATCTATAGCATTGCCGCGATCGGGCTGACCCTCTTGCTCGGCTATGCTGGCCAAGTGTCCATCGGGCAAGGCGCCTTCATGGGGTTGGGAGCTTACGCGGCCGCCTTCTGCATCCAAAAGCTCGGGCTGCCGGTGCCTCTGACGATCATCGCTGCAACACTGCTCTCTGCAACATTCGGTTACTTGTTGGCGCGTCCCATCCTTCGCCTGTCCGGGCATAACCTGGCCCTTGCAACGCTTGCCTTGGGCGCCGTCTTCTTCGTCTTCGCCTCACAGTGGCGGGAGGTCACGGGCGGCTTGGATCCAGGCATCGTCGACTTGCCATCCTTGGAACTCGGAGGGTTTGCGCACGGCCGAGTGATCTTCTGGCTAGCCGCGACTCTCCTGGTCCTGTGCGCAGCATTGGCGGTGGCGATTGTCGGCGGGCGCTTCGGACGGGCATTGAAGACGTTAAGGACATCCGAGGTCGTGGCCTCCTGCATGGGGATCGACGTTGCTCAGACGAAGGCGGCCGTGTTCGCAATCGCGGCCGGCTTCGCAGGGCTATCTGGAAGCTTGTTTGCCCTGTACCTGCGGTCGTTCAACGCCGGGGCATTTGGCGTCGGTCTTTCCATCGAGCTCCTGATGATGGTGATCATCGGATCCCTTTCGACCATCTGGGGGGCCATTTTCGGGGCGTTTGCCATCGTCCTCCTTCCGAACCTGCTCGAGGGGTTCGATCACGCCAAGCATCTGATCTATGGGCTGACGATGGTCGGTATCATGATGTTTGCCCCCAACGGGCTTGGCGAGGCGGTTGCCCGGGTTCTGCTGCGCCGGAGGAGGTCCACATGAACAGAATTCCGGTTCTTTCCACACACGGGCTCTCCAAGCAGTTTGGTGGCGTCGCTGCAGTCTCTGGCGTGAGCCTTGACCTTCTGCCTGGCATCGTTACCGCTCTGATCGGGCCGAATGGAGCAGGAAAGACGACGCTGATCAACCTGCTGACCGGCGTGCTTCGGTCCGACGGAGGCACGATCACCCTCAAGGGAGAGGAGATCACAAAGGCTCCGATGCACACCCGGGCTCGTCTGGGGATGGCGCGAACCTACCAGACCCCGCAGATGATCCACGAGTTGTCCGCGATAGCCAATGTCATGGCGGGTGCGTATCGTTTCGGTGCCGACAGCTTGTTCAAATCAATCTTACGTCCATGGACGGTCGCCACCGAAAACGAAGCCTTGGCAGAACGTGCGGCAATGGCTCTCCGCCGCGCCGATGTTCCGGAGAAATGGTGGGACCGGTCCGCCTTAGATCTTCCTTATGGGATCCAACGCCGTGTCGAAATCGCACGGGCGCTGGCCCAGGATCCTGAGGTCCTGCTTCTCGACGAGCCGGCAGCGGGCTTGAACCCCAGCGAAACGGCAGAGCTCGCAACATTGTTGGAGTCGATCGCTCGTGATGGGCGCGCCGTGCTGCTTGTGGAACACGATATGCCGATGGTGATGTCGATCTCGTCCCACATCGTTGTGGTGAACTTCGGCAGGAAGATCGCAGATGGGACGCCGGCTGAGATCTCCTCGAACCCGGACGTGATTGCCGCCTATCTCGGGACCGATACGGAGCACGTCGTGGAGGGGGTCAGATGACCAAGCCGTTACTCGCAGTGAAAAACCTTTCCGCCGGATACGGTACGGTTGAGGTCCTTCATAGTCTATCGCTCGCAGTTGGCCGTGGTGAAATCGTTGCCCTTGTTGGGGCAAACGGCGCTGGAAAATCGACTCTCCTGAACACGATTTCGGGGTTCGTGAAAGCGCGCTCGGGCGAAATCAACTTCAACGGGCGGACGATCGTGGGACAACGCCCGGCCTCAATTTCCAGAGCAGGGTTGTCGCATGTGCCAGAAGGTCGGCGTGTGTTCGCCGAACTGAGCGTCGACGACAATCTCCATCTCGGAGGTTATGGCCGTCCTCGCGCCGAGGTTGAAGAAAGACTGCAGCGTATGAGGCACCTCTTTCCTCGCCTCGAGGAGCGTCGCTGGCAGGCGGCCGGGACGATGTCGGGTGGCGAGCAGCAAATGCTCGCGATCGGCCGTGCCATCGCATCGGGACCGAGCCTGCTCATGATGGATGAGCCCTCGATGGGCTTGGCTCCGTTAGTGGTCGCCGAGATTTTCCGGTTGATCGGTCGCTTACGCGATGAATTTGGGATGGGCATCCTTCTCGTTGAACAGAATGCGCGTGCCGCGCTGCGCATCGCCGATCGGGCGTACGTTCTCTCACTCGGCAGGGTCGAACTTGAGGGAACCGGGACGGAGTTGCTGAATGATCCAGCCGTCACGGAAGCCTTCCTCGGTGGCGCAAGGCACGCGTCTCCCTCCCCCACCCATAAGCTCGGTTGATGCTGAAGGATCAACAACAATGAGCCGAAACTACCAAACACTCGTCATGCCGTACCGTGCCTCACCCGACCAGTCGAGTGAGCATCCCGTCCGTCATCCAGTCGTCGTTATCGGAGCCGGGCCAGTTGGCCTGGCTACAGCGATCGATCTGGCCCAGCAGGGAGTTCCCGTTGTCCTTCTGGACGATGATGATCGCTTGAGTACCGGGTCCCGCGCGATTTGTTTCGCCAAACGGACTCTCGAGATCTTTGATCGTCTGGGCTGCGGTCAGCCCATGGTTGATAAGGGAATTACCTGGAATGTCGGCAAGGTCTTTTTAAAGGACGAGCCACTCTACAGCTTCAATCTGCTTCCCGAAAGCGGCCATGCGAGACCCGCCTTCATCAATTTGCAGCAGTATTACGTCGAAGGTATGTTGCTTGACCGTGCCGAACAGCTCCCAACCCTTGACATTCGATGGAAGAACAAGGTCACAGGGGTCATTCAAACCGCCGACTATGTCGAACTGGAGATTGACACCCCAGACGGACCCTACAAGGTTCAGACTGAGTGGCTGGTCGCCGCAGACGGAGGCCGCAGCCCTGTTCGTGGGTTCCTCGGGCTGGAAAGCAAGGGGCAGATCTTCAGGGATCGCTTCCTTATTGCTGACATCAAAGTTGAGGCGGACTACCCGGCCGAGCGCTGGTTCTGGTTCGACCCGCCCTTCCATCCCAATCAGTCCGTGCTGTTGCATAAACAACCCGATAATGTATGGCGGGTCGACTTCCAGCTGGGCTGGGATGCCGATCCCGCCGCGGAGCGGGAACCGGAGAGGGTTATCCCCCGCGTAAAGGCTCTTCTCGGCGACGAAACGCCCTTCGAGCTTGAGTGGGTGAGTGTCTACACCTTCGTCTGTCTCCGCATGGATCAATTCCGGCACGGCCGTGTGCTTTTCGCGGGCGACTCCGCCCATGGCGTCTCACCGTTCGGCGCCCGTGGCGCCAACAGCGGTGTGCAGGATGCGGACAACCTCGCCTGGAAGCTGCGGCTCGTGATCAGCGGACAAGCGGCGGAGACACTGCTCGATAGCTATAATGCCGAGCGGGTCTTCGCGGCGGATGAGAACATCCTGAACTCGACCCGCAGCACTGACTTCATCACTCCGAAGAACGCGGCCAGCCATGCCTTCCGTGATGCAACGCTTGAGCTCGCCCGCAACTATAATTTCGCACGGCGCCTGGTGAACAGCGGCAGGCTCTCGACTCCGTCGACCTATGTACACTCTGCGCTGAATACGCCGGATGCGGACACGTTCACGGGCAACATGGTACCTGGAGCGCCAGCCAGTGATGCGCCGATCTCGGTAAATTCCAAATCCGACTGGCTGCTCAATCAAGTCGGAGGAGAATTCAGCGGCCTCTATTTCACCGACACTGGCGAATTTCCTGATGGTCATAGCACTGCGCTCTATGACCTTGAGGCTGGCGACATTCCTGTCCGCACGATCGTCGTGGTTCCCGTAGGCACGAAGGGACCAGATGGCATGCGAGTGGTGGAAGATGTGAGCGGACTAGCCAGAGAACGCTTTGATGCGACGCCCGGAACATTCTACCTGCTCCGGCCGGACCAACATGTGTGTGCCCGCTGGCGGGCGTTCGACGCGAATGCCGTGCGCTCCGCATTGCTCCGCGCAACTGCGAATGCATGAGGACAAAATGCTTAATACCGAGCCGAATCTCGTAGAGCCTGATGACTTCTACCAAGCCCTCGTGGATATGCATCGAAGCTTAACTTCTGAGCAGAGCAGTCTCGTCAATGCGAAACTGATCCTCCTGCTCGCAAATCACATCGGTGATGCTGCCGTGCTTCGTGATGCTATGGCAAAGGCGATAGAAGGCGTCGCACCAGCGGGCGATACCGACATGAGGAGCACCGCGGTGTGAGGGGAGTCACATCGCGTGGCTAAGTGGCTCCAGATGCGGGGCAACTTCAGGCCCATCTGCCACATGGGCTGTGGGCGTGGCGGTCGCCATTGAGGCCGGCCTGTTCACGCCGGTCATCCGCAAGACCGAGCAGTAGACGCTCACCACCATCTCCGCTGAGGTGAAGGACATGGCGGGCCGTGCCCGCAACCGTCGCCTGAAGCCGGAGGAATATACCGGTGGCTCGACCGCGGTGTCGAACCTCGGCATGTACGGCATCAAGGACTTCCAGGCCGTCATCAACCCGCCCCACGGCACGATGCTCGCGGTCGGAGCCGGCGAGCAGTGGATGGTGGTGAAGAGCGGTGCACCCGCAGTCGTGCAGGCGATGACCGTGACGCTCTCCTGCGATCACCGCGTCGTGGACGGCGCACTGGGAGCCGAACTGCTCGCGGCCTTCAAGCAGCTCATCGAGAACCCGATGGGGATGCTGGTTGGCCGATGAACGGCAACCAGCTCAGCCGTTTCTAGGTCTTTGACTACGGAGACAGCGGACATCCACATTCGTTGCACATCACTCCACGATGTGAACGATCTCCGGCACTATGCGCGGACTTAGGGTCACGCAGCCAAATGAGATTGCATCCTGAAATTACGGCCCGTTCGCAAGGGGCCACTGACCGAAGATCAGTGCATCAATTGCTGGACAGTTTTAGGTGGGCGGCAGCCTTCGAGCCATGCGGATTATGTCAAATGCTGCAAGCAAGCCAAGCGTGCAGATAACGATTCCGACTATTTCCAGAAAACTGGGCCATTCCTTGAGCATTGGCACAGCGAGCAATAGTGCGCCGGAGGGAACCATCGCCGGGAATAGGGCAGCCTCGGCGGCACCGAGCCGCGATACGGCCTTGGCAATTGCAATGGATCCTAAGCAGCCCCCCAACACACCTTGGAAGAATGCCTGGGTGAGCCAGACATCCATGGAAACGGAGTTCCCGCTATGCCACGCGAGGAAAGCCGGAAGAAATGCGAACGCCGAGATCAACGAAATCTGACCAATGCCTACGGCGGGGTCGACGTTCCAGCGTCCCAGAAAGTAGGTGAACGTTCCCCAGAGCGCTCCAGCTCCGGCAAAGCAGAGATCTCCTACCCAGACTGTGCTAAAAGGCTGCTGGGATTGGATCTGTTGGTCGGAGGCGATCACCACCAGACCCAAGATGAGAATGCCCATCCCGACTAGCTTGTCGATCGGGGGGCGCTTGCCGCCGAGCAACCACGAAAGGGCATTGGCACTCAGCATTGTCGCTCCTGCCGTGAGCACCACGGCGTGAGAGAGCGGCGCTAAGCCAAATCCAGTATTGATGAGGAGGCCGAACAAAGGCCCAGCCAGAACGGCAAGCGAGAAGGCACGCCCCCACCCAAGCCCTTTGTCAGAACAGCGCAGCAGCACCAGCGGCGTCAGCAGCAGTGCCGCAACGCCAAAACGGAGCATAGTCATATCTGCTGGCGCAAGACCTTCCATTCGGCCGAGCCTCGAGCCGACGTTGTACCCTGTCCAAGCTAGGGTTGCTGCCATTCCCCAAAGAACGCCGACACCGATTGATCTTCGATCTCTTGGTGGAACACGGCCTGTCTGGTTCAGAGACATGCGCGTGTCCCCTCAACCGGGCGCAAGCACCAGAGCTTGAGCGGAGCTATAAAGCGTTCAGCTTGAATTCCATCATTCGGCTCCCCAGACTTCCACTTTAAACGAACAATCGATGCCAGCCAGTCCTCAGGACAAGTAAGTGGCTTGGCATTGGTACCCTGACCCACTGAACAAATGGCATAGCTTTGGGCCATCAAATTTCTCGTTGTTTCAATAGCTTAACTGAACGATTCGTCCTGATATGCACAAGCGACTGCAACGTTCAGGCAAGAGACCAGATTCAGCCACCACGACAGTGATCTGCAGGCTAGGCGCTCAGAAAACCCAGGTCAAATAAATTCGTTTATTGCAAACGCGTTCGTCATGCGTTATTACAAGGCAAGCTCTGGTAACAAGGGCGCAAAAGACAAAAAAGCTGATGGAGAGGAACGCTCGAACCCAAGCACTGTGACTTGGAAAGCTACCATTGTGGGTAGCACCTGCGGAAAGCCGCGTTTTCTCTTCCTTCAGTACAACCTTCGGAACACGGCAGGCCTTTGCACCTGTCACGAGCCTCAAGCGTGCTGCGTGAGAGGACCGCACCTACAGCTGAATTCGAATCCATCGAGGGAAGGAAGCCCATGACGCCCAAATCCACAGCCCTGAAAGCAGCCCTTCTCGGAACTGCTCTCACAGCCTCAACTGCCGCCTACGCCCAGGACATCAAGATCGGCTTCAACGGCGATCTGTCGGCGTCGCCATCGGCCCAGAGCGGTCAGGCAGGTGTACTCGGCATTCAGGCTGCCATCGACGATATCAATGCAGCCGGCGGTATCCTCGGGCGCAAGCTGGCCCTCGTGGTTCGCGACGACCTTTCGCAGCCGCCAAAGTCGATCCAGAACATGAGCGATCTGATCGATAACGAAAAGGTGGTCGCGGTGCTTGGACCGTCCAACTCGGGCAACGCGCTCGCCTGGAAGCACATCCCGAACCAGAAAAAGAACCCGTCCATCGGCTGTATTGGGTCGGGCACCGACATCACGAAGCCGGCGGGCGCGAGCACCGACAACTACATGTTCCGGGTGTCTATGGTCGACCGTGCTCAGGTTGCCGGGCTTGTCGCTTATGTAAAAGCCAACCCGGCCACGAAAGCTGTCGGCTTTCTCGCGGAAACCACCGGCTATGGTCAAGGCGGTCTGAAGGATCTTCAGGAGATCGGCGCGGCCAAGGGCCTGAAGCCGGTGGCGACGGAAAAGTTCGGTGTGAACGACACCGATATGACCTCACAGCTCAACAAGATGAAGGCCGCCGGTGTCGACACCGTTCTCGTATGGGCGCAAGGTACTCCGATCGCACAGCTCATCCGCAGCATGGAGAAGATCAATTACTTCCCGGTGACGCTGACCTCTTGGGCGGCCGATAATGCGAGCTTCTTTGACACGGCCGGCAAGACGCTCGCCGAAAAGCCGATCTTCATGCGCACGATTACGGAGGACCGGACTCCCAAGCAGCAGCAACTTTATGAGCGTGTCGAGCCCAAGATGGCGTCCAAAAGCGCCTTCCCGTTCGTGGCGCATTGCTACGATGCTGTCATGATCACGGCGGCCGCGATCAAGCAGGCCGGCACGACAGAAGGGCCGAAGGTGAAGGAAGCACTTGAGAACCTCCAAGCGCCTGTTGACGGCATCATGAAGACCTACAACAAGCCGTTCTCCGCGACCGAGCATGAAGCGCTGACCGCCGCAGACTATCGCTGGACCCACTGGAAGGATGGAAAGCTGGTGCCCTACAGCGATGACGTGGTGAAGGGCCTAAAGCCTTCCGACTTCACGCAGTAACGAGGCAAATCCCTTGGCCTGCCGGCATGTGAGGTCGGCAGGCTCCTCTTCTTCGAACCAGTTGGAGTGCCCCCATGCTGGACGTCTATCTCCAGACCCTTTTGAGCGGACTTGCGATTGGCGGCGTCTATGCCCTGATTGCACTCGGCTTCAGCATTACATTCACGACGACCAAGACGCTGAACTTCGCGCAAGGTGAGTTCATAGCCTTCGGCGCCTTTATCGGCGTGACCATGCTGCTGCTGATGTCTGGACTGGCCAGCACCACGACGGCAGTCCCGGACGAGGCAGCGGCAGCGTGGCGCTATCCTGTCGCCGTGATCGGAGGCGGGGCGCTGGCTGGCTTCATGGGAATCATCATCTTCCTGATCGCGGTACGGCCCTTTGCTGGTCAGGGCAACATGAACTGGGTGATGAGCACACTTGGGTTTGGAGTGATGCTCCAGAGCCTTGGTCTTGCTATCTGGGGGCCGGCCCCCGTGATGGTGCCATCTCCGCTGGGAGACGACGTGCTGCGAATTGCCGGCGCTGGCGTTCGTCCGCAGGAACTCCTCGTGCTCGCGTGCGCTATTCTAATAATGATTGCTCTGGATCTGGTGATGCGGCGCTCTCGTATTGGCAAGGCCATGATGGCTGTCGCCCATTCGCCGCAGACAGCGAGCCTGATGGGTATCAACGTCACCTTGGTCATGATCGGTGCCTTTGCCCTGTCAAGCGGGCTCGCCGGTGTGGCAGGCGTTCTGATCGCCCCGATCGCTTCCGCGTCGCTGTTCATGGGAATGGGGTTTGCGCTCAAGGCCTTCTCCGGCGCCATCATCGGAGGGTTGAGCAACCCACGTGGCTGTATCTATGGCGGCTTCATCCTCGGCGTCCTGGAGTCCGCCGTCGGCCTCTGGCAGGCGCAATGGCGTGAAATCGTTGTTTTCGGCTTGATCATTCTGGTTCTGGCGTTCCGCCCCGCGGGCCTATTCGGCAAGGCCGCCCTCGATAAGGTTTGATGCACATGCGCCATATTCTTGGATCCATTGCTTTCGTAGCCGCTATCGCAACTGCCGCCTCGTTCATCGAGAATGAATTCTATCTGCGTACCCTTTTCATGATCTGCATCTACTTCCTCTGTGCTGCAGGGATGAACGTGCTGTTAGGGTTCGCCGGGCAGAAATCACTCGGCCAAGCTGGTTTGTTCGCGGCGGGAGCCTATGCGGTTGCCCTCCTGACCACCCAGTATGGTGTCGGTCCCTGGCTATCCCTGCTACTCGCTTGCGGTGTCTCGGCAATCTTCGGCGTCTTGATTGCAGTGCCATCGCTTCGGGTCAAAGGGCCGAGCCTTGCCATGGTGACGCTCGCCTTTGGTATTGTTGTCGAAAAGGTCGTCACAGAGACGGAGATGTTTGGAGGCGCGATGGGGATCTACTCCATTCAACCCCTGACACTTGGCGGTGAGCCATTCGCGATGATGCACTGGGTGTGGTTCGGGTTGTTGCTCTGCCTGGTAGCTCATCTTCTGCTCCGCAATCTTCTGCGCGGGCGCTTCGGTCGGGCCTTCCTGTCGCTCCAGGCTGACGAGATCGCAGCCGGATCGGTGGGCGTCGCGGTCTACCGCTACAAGGTCCTCGCCTTCGTCATCGCTGCTGTGACCTGCGGTCTTGCCGGTGCGCTGGTCGCTCAGCAGAACCAGTACATCAACTCCGACTTCATCAACTTCCACCTCTCGGTCTTCATCCTTCTGCTCGTCCTGTTTGGCGGAAGCGGATCCCTCTATGGACCGCTGCTCGGATCGGTGACTCTTGTCATCATCGGAGTGCTCCTCGCGCGCTGGAGCTGGATCGAGCACTTTGTCAACGGAGCTCTGCTTCTGTTTGCCCTATACGCCATGCCGAAGGGCTTGGCAGGGGTTTTCGGGTCGCTCTTCCAAAAGTTCGGATCGGCCCGTGTCGAGGACAGCAATGTCGTTGCTGGTCCAGGCCGTGCTCGTCCGAAACTGCCGATCCGGAGAGAGCCTCGCCTGGGCTCGGGCAGTCTCCTGACCGCCAATGAGCTGAACAAGAGGTTTGGCGGCGTCGTCCCAGCCAAGGATGTGTCGGTCAGTCTGACCGAGGGCCATATCCATGCGTTGATTGGACCCAACGGTGCCGGCAAGAGCACCTTCATCAACATGTTGACGGGGATTATCCGACCGGACCAGGGCCAAGTGACGTTCCTTGGTTCAGAGATCACGCGCGAGACAGTCCATGAGATCTGCCATCAGGGCATCGCGCGAACGTTCCAGAACCTCCGGCTGTTCAAGGATCTGTCCGTACGTGAGAATGTCTTGCTCGGCCAGCATTCGCGCATGCAGAACGGCTTCCTCTCATCGCTCCTAGGCCTGCCAAAAGCGTGGCGCGAGGAAGAGAGGGCGCTCCAGAAGGTCAATGACATCCTGCAATTCACGGGCTTGTCGAAGTATGCACATGCTCCAGCGGGAAGCCTCGCTTACGGCCTGCAGCGCCGGGTCGAATTGGCGAGAGCCCTTGCCTCAGAGCCTCTGCTGCTTCTGCTCGATGAGCCCGCAGCCGGTCTGAACCCGCAGGAGACGGCCGAGTTGGGGGAACTGCTGGTTCGCATCCGCAACGAGGGCATCACCATCCTGCTCATCGAGCACCACATGGATCTCGTCATGACCATCTCAGATCACGTGATCGTCCTGGATTACGGCCAGAAGATCGCTGAAGGCACACCGAGCAAGGTCCAGGCGGATCCACGCGTCATGGAGGCCTATCTCGGCACCTCCATCGAGGCCGCCTAAGGGGAGCAAAAATGCTTAAGCTTCAGGACGTTCATCTTGCCTACGGACCGATCTCGGCGGTCCGCAAGGCGAGTATCGAGGTCGATGCCGGCGAAGTCGTCGCCATCGTAGGCGGAAACGGTGCAGGTAAGAGCACACTGCTCAAAGGTATCGCCGGGCTGATGCCCGTGGGGTCAGGACAGATCTTCTTCGATGGCCAAGACGTTACGCGGCTTCCGCCCCACAAGCGGGTGGCCCAGGGTATCGCCCTGTCGCCCGAGGGACGACAGGTGTTCCCGGACCAGAGCGTCTATGACAACCTCACTTTGGGCGCCTATTTCCGGCGGTTGTCCAACGAAGCCATCGAGGGAGAGGTGGAGGAGCAGTTCCGGTTATTTCCCAGGCTGCGGGAGCGGCGGGACCAGCCCGCTGTCACGCTTTCCGGGGGAGAGCAGCAGATGTTGGCGATTGCGAGGGCCCTAATGAGCAAACCCAGGCTCCTCCTGCTCGACGAACCCTCCCTCGGGCTGGCGCCGAAGATCATTCAGGAGATCTTCGAGATCATCGTGTCCCTGCGCCGGTCCGGCATCACCATCCTGCTTGTGGAACAGATGGCCAATATGGCGCTTGCCATTGCGGATCGGGCCTATGTGCTTGAAACCGGTAGTGTTACCTTGTCTGGAACTGGGCAACAGCTCCTTCACGATCCCAAGGTTCGGGCGGCGTATCTTGGTGTATCGCACGGGACGGCCTAACATCGCCTGCCCAGGGCCGGAGGCCCAGGGATCCAGGCCAACCAACCGATGATGGATAGGCGATGAGCATAGAAGGACGCGGCGTACAGTCAGTTGAGGTTGGCGGGAGGATCCTCGCCGCTCTGGTTAAGACTGGTAAGCCCATGATGTTGCGTGAACTCGCGACCATGGCTGAGGTCGCGCCCGCCCAGGCGCATGCTTATCTCTTGAGCTTTCGAAAAATGGACATCGTCGAGCAGGACGCGGCAACCGGGCGCTATCAGCTTGGCCCCTTCGCCCTGCAGCTCGGCATCGCGCGACTGCGAAGCTTCAGCCCTCTGCGGCTTGCGTCCAAAGCGGTCATCGAGTTCGCGGACGAGACCGGCTGGATGGTGACCATTGCTGTATGGGGAACGCACGGCCCTACCATTGTTCAGGTTCAGGAGGGTAGCGACCAAGTCCACGTGAACGTGCGGGCCGGCACCGTTTATTCGATCACTGGAACGGCGACAGGAAAGGTCTTTGCTGCATTCATGCCGCCGAAGGTCGTCGAGGCCCAACTTGCGGAGGAGCTACGCAAAGGAGCCCGCATCCAAGGAGTCGGCACGCCAACCTCCAGGAAGGAATTGGAGGCAGAGATCGCAAGCGCAAAAAGGCTTGGCTTTGCGACCATCGAAAGCAGGCCCGTGACCGGTATCAACGCGATCTCAGCCCCTGTCTTCGACTATAGCGGTCAGATGCAGCTCGCCATCACACTCACTGGACCGACAGGTGTGCTCGATGTAGGGCCCAACAGTGCTGACGCACAGGCCTTGCTGGGCTTAACCCGGAAGCTATCGGGTCAACTGGGCTACACGCCAAGTTCCGATGTTGAGCAAGCGGCGGAAGAAGAAGCTGAGCTGCCGGCACCAGTTTCTGTCGCAGCCCGACGTCGCCGCCGCGCTTAAAAGCCAACTTCATTCCCTCTGGAGCGAGTTCAACTCCAGGCGCGCTGCAAAAGCAGCGCGCCTGTTTTGTTATGGGACACAAGGATTGTTAGCGCAGTCTCAGAGCAATAATCGACTTCCCTCACCAAAAATAGAATTCGCCATTTGCGAATACGTTCGCTATATGCTTATCTAGGCGGACGCCACGAAGGCGGACAATTGCCTCGACAAGCTAGGGAGCCGAAACAAATGTTGCTTGAAGGACGTATTGCGCTTGTGACAGGTGCTGGTCAGGGAAACGGGGCTGCCATTTCCCGTGGCCTTGCTGCGGAGGGTGCGCGGGTCATCGCCACCGATATGAACGGAGAAGCAGCGGGCAGAACCGCTGAGGAAATCCGCCAACGGGGCGGTGAAGCTTGGTCTTACACCCTCAACGTTACCGACGCAGACGCGTGCCAAGCTGTCGCCCGCGAGGTCGGGGACTCAATCGGTCAGGTTTCGATCCTCGTCAACAACGCGGGCATATGTCCGCGGAATACCATCGACAGCCCCGATGTGCGGCGCTCGTGGGACGCCGCGATGCAAGTCAACCTTGATGGCACGCTGAACGTGACGCTCGCCTTTCTTGGAGCCTTGAGGGCGACCAAGGGAACGGTCATCAACATGGCGTCGATCGCGTCTTTCGTCTCAACCTCCACATCGATTAGCTACTCGACCTCGAAGGCCGCGGTTCGCATGTTGACCCAGAACCTGGCGCAAGAACTCGCCAAGGACGGAGTTCGGGTGAATGCCATCGCTCCGGGGACCTTCAACACTCCAATGACTGACGCCACACGGAACAACCCCGAGCGGGCAGAGCGCTTTCTGGCTCGCATTCCGCTCGCGCGATTTGGCGAACCCGAAGAGCTGATTGGACCCACCGTCTTCCTCGCTTCGAACATGTCGAGCTACGTGACGGGAACAACCCTCGTGGTCGACGGCGGCTATCTCGCAGTGTGAGGACGGGACCATGATTGTCCGCATGGGACTTTTGACCCGCAAACCCGGCGTCAGCAATTCAGAGTTCCACAAACACTGGCGTGACATCCATGGGCCACTGGCAGCCCGTATGCCTGGCCTGAGACGGTACCATCAGAACCATGTCGTCGACAGCCGCCAGCTTGCCATCGAGTATCAGCGCGGAGCGTGGTCCCTCGATGGCATCTCGGAACTCTGGTTCGACAGTACAGAGGATATGCGCCAGGCAATTTGCTCTGACGCTTACAAAGAGGTTGCGAGGGACCACGCGCTGTTCGTCGGCGACACGGGATTAGTCACAGCCGAGCAGCAGGTCGTCGTGCCTGTTCCGGAGGGGGCCACATCACTCGTCAAGCGGATGTCCCTGCTGACCCGGGCGCCAAACATCGACAGCGAGAACTTTCGCCATGAGTGGTGGCGCGTACATGACAAGCTGGTAGCGTCATTCCCTGGCCTTGTCGGATACACCCAGAACCTGGTCGTGGGCCGTGAAGTGCAGCCAGGCGTGCCGGCACCGTACGAGGCTTTGCCGGTGGATGGGATCGTTGAGCTCTGGTTCGACGACATCGCTGGCCTGCAGCGGGCTTTCTCGTCGCCGGAAGCTATGATTGCTCAAGCGCATGCCCGCGATTTCATCGGGTCGATCACAACCTTCCTGGTCGAGACCTCTCACGTCGTCTGATCCGCCCGGACCTGCATCAGACAGTTCTTGCCAAGCCTTACTGCACCACATCTCTCGAAGGAGTTTAACATGATCGTACGTATGGGAATTATGACTCGTCATCCGGAGCTTAGCGTCGAGGAGTTTCAGCGCCATTGGCGTGAAGTTCATGGACCATTGGCCGCAAAGCTTCCCGGCTTGCGGCGCTACCACCAGAACCATGTGACTAACTCCAGCCAGCTTGCCATCGATCACGCCCGAGGAGCATGGCAGGTCGACGGCTTCTCCCAACTTTGGTTCGACGACATGAATGCGGTGAAACAGGCGGTCCAGTCTCCGGAATTTCCCCCCACCGTCGTCGACATCCCGAAATTTGTCGGTGACATCAAGCTCGTCATGTGCAGGCCAAACGTCGTCGTGCCGGTAGACACCTCTGCCGGACCGCTCATCAAGCGCATGTCGATCTTGACCCGCAAGCCGGGCCTGACGGCCGAGCAGTTCCGAGACGAATGGTGGGGCTTCCATGCGGAAGCTGTAAAAAAGTTTCCCAATCTCATGGGGTATACCCAAAACCTCGTTGTTGATCGTGGGGTTGAGCTAGACAGATCCGCGCCTTACGAGGCAGTCCCCATCGACGGAATTGTCGAGCTCTGGTTCCGCTCGGTGGAGGACGTTCAAACGGCGTTCCGGTCACCAGCCGCCGATGTGTCGCAGACGCACGCGCTCAGCTTCATTTCGGAAATCACGACCTTTCTGGTGCGCCCCTACGAGATCGTCTGATTTGCCGCATCCGCATCAGGGCCGCTCGTAAGCAAAAAGAATTGCCACAACGAACGAATTCGTCTATTACGAACGAACTTATTCGTAAATGACGAAAAACAAGGTCTCGCGCCAGGCCCCAGTAAACCCGGCGAGACATGAGGAATCGCAATGAAACCCGTCAAATCTGTTACGTGTGATGTTCTCGTTGTCGGATCTGGAGCCGGTGGACTCGCGACGGCCCTGACCGCACGGCTTCACGGCCTCGATGTTATCGTCGCTGAAAAAGAGCCTGTCTTTGGCGGGACCACAGCCCGCTCCGGTGGCTGGATGTGGGTCCCCTGCAATCCGGTGGCCCAACGCGAGGGGGTCAAGGACTCGCGTGAGGCGGCTCGCACGTACCTGCAGCACGAAGCCGGCAATCATTTCGACGCGGCCCGGGTCGACGCGTTTCTCGAAAACGGCCCGAAGATGGTCGAGTTCTTCGAGAAGAATACCGAGATGGAGTTTACGCTTGGCCCCGCCTTTTCGGACTATCATCCGAACGCACCCGGGGGGATGCCGGGCGGACGATCGATCGTCGCATCGCCATACGACGGGCGTAAGCTCGGCAAGGAAATCGCCCGGTTGCGGCCGCCGCTGCAGGAGATCACGTTCCTCGGGATGATGATCGGGTCGGGCAAGGAGCTCCTGCACTTCTTCAACGTCACTCGTTCGGTGAAGTCTGCCGCTTACGTCGGGCTCCTGCTGGTAAAGTATGGTCGGGATCTGCTGACCCATGGCCGAGCCATGCGGCTGACCAATGGCAACGCCCTCATCGGGCGGCTCGCCAAAACCGCGTTCGACCAGAGTATTCCGATCTGGACATCTTCGCCGGTCAAGGACCTGATCGTTGAGAACGGCAATGTTCGCGGTGCCCTCGTCGAAACCGCCGAGGGGATGACGGAAGTTCGGGCTCGCCGCGGGGTCGTCCTCGCAGCTGGCGGTTTCCCGCAGGACATCTTGCGCCGGAAAAACCTCTTTCCGCACGCCCCCACCGGGGCCGAGCACTGGTCTCCGGCACCTCCCGGCAACACCGGCGACGGTATCGCTCTTGGCGAGAAGGTCGGAGGGCGTGCGATCGAGGGGTTGCCGAACGCAGCCGCCTGGGTGCCGGTCTCGTTGGTGCCGCGGCGCGACGGTACGTCAGGTCCGTTCCCGCACTTCATCGACCGGGGCAAGCCGGGCGTGATTGCTGTCACCAAGAGTGGAAAGCGCTTCACGAACGAGGCGAACTCCTACCACGACTTTGTGCAGGCGATGGTCCACGCCTGTGAGAACGACTCTGAAAAGGCGGCTTGGCTTATCATCGATCACCCGACCCTTCGGCGGTATGGGCTGGGATTTGTGAAGCCATTTCCTGTGCCACTGACACCCTATCTTCGGAACGGGTATCTGCTCAAAGGGCGAACCCTGCGCGAGCTCGCCAGCAAGGCAGGCATCGATCCCTCAGCCTTCGAAAGCACAGTCGAAACTTACAATCGTGACGCTCGCAGGGGTGAGGATCCTCAATTCGGCCGCGGGAGCAATGCCTACAACCTCTACCTTGGCGACCCGGATCACAAGCCGAACCCCTGCGTGGGTCCTATCGAACGCGGTCCCTTCTACGCCGTGAAGGTGGTTCCCGGCGATCTCGGAACGTTCGCGGGCCTGATGACGGACAAAGATGCCCGCGTCATCGACGAGCACGGGCAGGCGATTCCGGGCCTCTACGCCGCCGGCAACGACATGGCGAGCATCATGGGTGGCAACTATCCGGGCGGCGGGATCACGCTCGGACCGGCAATGACCTTTGGTTACGTCGCTGGCTGTCACCTTGCCGGGGCAGGGGCACAGGACCAGCCTGCCACTAATCGACCGGCGGCATAACGCCGGTCGACCTGAAGCCAACAAGCCTGTCTACGAGGAGTGGGCGATGCCGTCATCGCAGCAGCCTTGCCTGTTCGAGCCCCTGAGGATCCGAGACCTTGTGCTGAAGAACCGGGTGGTCATTTCGCCCATGTGTCAGCATGCCGCCGCGTTTGGTCACGCAAGTCCTTGGCACTTGGTTCATCTCGGAAAATTCGCGCTCGGTGGAGCGGGTCTGATCTTTGTTGAAAGCACGGCCGTTGAGCCCGGCGGACGCATTGGTGTCTGCGACTTGGGCCTGTGGTCGGACGAGCAAGTCGCGCCTCTGAGGACGATTGTCGACTTCGTTCACGAGAATGGTGCGGCCATCGGCATACAACTGGCCCACGCCGGCCGTAAGGCCGGCTCAGAGGCCTTGTGGGAAGGTGGCAGGGCCCTCACGTTGGAACAACTGAGAGCAACAGGAGAGCCTTGGCGCCGGGTTGGCCCTAGCCCTGTGGCTCCTGGACCGGAATGGTCCATCCCGGAGGAACTGAGCCCTTCAGGGATTGCAGAGATCCGGCAGATGTTCGTCGACGCAACCAAGCGGGCTGACAGTGCGGGCTTCGATGCCTTGGAACTCCACTTCGGCCATGGCTACCTCGTCGCAAGTTTCCTCTCCCCACGATCGAACCTTCGGGACGACGAGTATGGCGGCTCGCGTGATAACCGAATGCGGCTTGCTCTCGAGATTGCGCGAGACGTGCGTGCGGCTTGGCCAACCGGGAAGCCCCTTTTCGTGCGCATCTCCGCGGTTGATGGAACTCAGGACGGCTGGGACCTTGATGACTCTGTGGCCCTTGCCCATGAATTGAAACTGATCGGCGTCGACGTCATCGACTGCTCCTCTGGTGGGCTGTCCGATGAGACCCGTAACGCAAACGCTCCCCGTGGTCTTGGTTTCCAAGTGCCATTTGCAGAGCGTATCCGAGCGGAGGCCGCCGTGATGACTCAGGCTGTCGGGATTATTCTGGATGGTCACCAGGCAGAAGCGATCTTGAGAGACGGAAAGGCGGACCTGATCGCCATCGGCCGGCAGGCACTCTACGACCCCTATTGGGCACACCACGCTGCCTATGCCCTCGGGCACGACCGTCGCTTCCAGAACTGGCCGATCCGACATGGAGCGTGGCTCGCGAAGCGAGCGCCATTCATGGAAACACTGACTTTCAAAGATCCAACCGCCGACGTTCTCTCAGGACCTGGGCTTACATAGAAGAGGAGACGCAAGATTATGACCGCCAAAGCATTTGCCTCGACCGGTGACACCTCCGATAAGTCGGTGTCGTTCACAAAAATCGGGCCGGATCTCTACGCTTACACGGCCGAGGGTGATCCCAACACGGGTGTCATCGTCGGCGACGATGGGTGCATGGTCATCGACACCCAGGCGACTCCGGACATGGCACAGGACGTCATCGCCCGGGTTCGCACCGTTACCGACAAACCGATCAAATACGTCGTGCTCTCCCACTACCATGCCGTTCGCGTGTTCGGCGCATCCGCCTACAACGCACAGGGGATCATCGCCTCGAACACCACCTACGATCTGATCGTAGAGCGAGGGCAGCAGGACAAGGACTCGGAGATCGGCCGCTTTCCCAGATTGTTCCGCGGCAAGGACAGCATCCCGGAGGGTCTGACATGGCCGACGCTGACCTTTGAACGCGAGATGTCGGTCTTCCTGGGTAAACGTGAGATCAAGCTGATGCACCTTGGCGCCGGCCACACGGCAGGTGACATCGTGGCCTGGGTCCCAGACGCAGGCGTCATGTTCACGGGCGACCTCGTCGAGTACCACTCGGCCTGTTACTGCGGCGATGCGCATCTGCGTGCCTGGCCGCAGACGCTGAACGCCATCCACGGCTTCAATCCGAAGGCGATCGCACCAGGCCGGGGTGACGCCCTGCAAGGCCAGCAGCAGGTTCGCGAGGCGATCGCCATGACCCGCGACTTCGTCACGACTCTGTATGGTGCGGCCGAGATCTCCGTTGCCCGCGGGCGCTCGCTCAAGGAAACCTTCGCCGCCACTCGCGAGGTGATGGACCCGAAGTTCGGCTCCTTTGCCATCTATGAGCACTGCCTGCCGTTCAACGTCTCGCGTGCTTACGACGAAGCCTCGGGCATTGATCATCCGGTGATCTGGACGGCCGACCGCGATCGCGAAATGTGGGAAGCCCTCCAGAGCTGAGAGGAGCCTCCACCTGCCGCAGAATTCCCCTGAGTCGCGCCGTAAGACATAGCAGCGTCTGTCATGGGGCTCAGAGCCACCTATCTCGGGCACGCGCTCAATACCACCGAGCGGTCGGCGCGTGCCCCGCGTCCTTGGCATCGACCAACGCGTAATCAACGATGGCCTCCGGGCTGAGGAGCCGCGAAACAGCATTGGCGAGAAAGGACCGGCCAAGCGCCTGGATTTCGAGCAGCAACAAGCAAAGGACTGACGATGGATCTGTCATTCTACGTGGTCGCTGTTCCCGCCGTAGTCCTTCTCGGGCTGTCAAAGGGCGGCTTTTCCGGCGTGGGAATGTTGGCGACTCCGCTGGTGGCGCTTGTTGTCCCTCCGGTCGAGGCGGCAGCTATCCTGCTGCCCATTCTCGTCTTGCAAGATATAATTAGTGTTATTGCCTATCGAACCACCTGGGATCGATGGAATGTGCTTGTTCTCCTGGTAGGAGCACTCCCCGGAGTCTTTCTCGCCTACCTCCTTGCCGCAAGGGTATCCGATAGCGCGGTCGAACTCGTCATTGGGATCATCTCGATCGTATTCGCTGTACGGCGTCTCTTCATCGATTGGCGTGGACAGAGCGATCAGATGACAAAGCCAAAGTTGATGGCAGGCTGGCTCTGCGGCGCTGCTTCAGGCTTCACCAGCATGATCGCCCATGCAGGTACGCCGCCATTCCAAATCTTTGTTATCCCACAGCGGCTGCCACGCAACATCTTTGTTGGCACAAGTGTGATGTTCTTCGCCGCAGTCAACCTGCTGAAGGTTTTCCCATACTTCATGCTCGGTCAGTTCACTGCCAGGGATTTGACTCTGTCGTCCACACTCGCACCTGTCGCTGTTCTCTCAACGTGGCTCGGCATTTACCTCGTGCGGCGCATGTCATCGTCACAGTTTATCATGGTCATCTACATTCTGATGGTGCTGGTCGGCGGAAAGCTTGTTCTTAATGGGCTTTCCGAACTTGCTGCGGGAGGCATATAAATGCCTAGCAACACCTCGCATTCGGTATATCAAGCATACGGTCGATTGCACGGCCCTGATTACGGTAACGGCATTGTTCTCGCCCGTTCACCCAAATGCCGTGAAATCAGCTGTGTGAGCTACGATAGGTTAGTCACTGATTTCGTCTCTGAAAAAGCATTCCAGTCGATCGATGAGAAGAAGCAAGTCCTTGGCTTCTGGACCAAGTGCGGCCAAGATGCGCTGCTCGAAAGCGACTGCTCGTGGTATGATGTCGTTGTAGGTCCGACGTCCGAGCGCCGTAAGGGTCAGGATCTCTTCGCGCCGATCCTGATCACTTTCGCGGCGCTGGAGCCAACGCCTCTCCTCCAACGCTCGGACTGCTCGGCTGACCTTGGTTTTATGCATTGAGGAGTGGAGCCCTATCTCTTTCGCGCTCATTTCCTCGAACTGACCCAACGTCGCGAGGACACGCCACTCCGGGATGGTGAGGTCGTGATGACGACCATAGATCGACCTGAATTCCTTGGAGACAACCGAGGCGATCCGGTTGAGGCGGTAGGGTAAGAAATTCTCGAGTTCAAGCTTCATCATCACGTTGATAGTTACAAATGTGACAGTTACAAGGGCGACCAGTTTAGGAGACCACGACCATGAATGTCCAGAATCCTTCTTTGAAGACGCAGACCGCCACTGGCCAGGAGAGCGCGATTCAGCCAGGCTACATGTCCGGCTTCGGCAACGGCTTCGAGACCGAGGCGCTTCCCGGCGCGCTGCCCCTCGGCCGCAACTCCCCCCAGAAGTGCTCCTACGGCCTTTATGCCGAACAGCTCAGCGGTTCGCCCTTCACGGCGCCGCGCACCACCAACGAGCGCTCCTGGCTCTACCGCATCCGCCCCACCGTGACCCATTGGGGGCAGTTCCAGAAGGCCGACATCGGCCTGTGGCGGACGGCTCCGGCCCAGGAAGTGGAGGTGCCGATCGCCCCCATGCGCTGGGACCCGATCCCGCTGCCCGACGAGCAAGTCTCGTTCCTAGAGGGCATCCGCACCATCACCACCGCCGGTGATGCAGGCAGCCAAGCGGGAATGGGCACCCATGTTTATCTCATCACCCGCTCGATGGAGGACGAGTACTTCTACAATGCCGACGGCGAGATGCTGTTCGTGCCGCAGCAGGGCTCTTTGCGCCTGTGGACCGAGTTCGGCATCATTGATGTCGAGCCGGGCGAGATCGCCGTCATTCCGCGTGGCGTGAAGATCCGGGTCGAGCTCACGAACGGACCGGCACGCGGCTACATCTGTGAGAACTACGGCGGCGCCTTCACGCTGCCCGAGCGCGGCCCCATCGGCGCCAACTGCCTGGCCAACCCCCGCGACTTCCTCACGCCTGTGGCGGCTTACGAGGACAGGGACGCACCGTCCAAGATGTACGTGAAATGGGGTGGTAGCCTCTGGGTTACAGCTATTGACCACTCGCCGCTCGACGTGGTGGCCTGGCACGGCAACTACGCGCCCTACAAGTACGACCTGCGCCGTTACTCGCCGGTCGGCCCGATCCTGTACGATCATGCCGACCCGTCAATCTTCACGGTGCTGACCTCGCCCTCCGAGACGCCCGGCACCGCCAATATCGACTTCGTGATCTTCCCCGATCGCTGGCTGGTGGCCGAGAACACGTTCCGGCCGCCGTGGTACCACATGAACGTGATGAGCGAGTTCATGGGCCTGATCTACGGCGTCTACGACGCCAAGACCGGAGGCGGCTTCGTGCCGGGCGGCATGTCGCTGCATAACACCATGCTGCCGCACGGGCCTGACGTAGACGCCTTCGAGAAGGCAAGCAATGTCGAGCTGAAGCCTCACAAGCTCGAAGGCACGCTGGCGTTCATGTTCGAGACGCGCTTCCCGCAGAAGGTAACGGCCTTTGCGGCGAGCACGGAGTCGCTGCAGAAGGACTACGCGTCCTACGGCCACAAGATCAAGAAGCACTTCAACCCGAAGCAGCGATGAGTGGGACAATGGCTCAGCTTGATCAAACCCATGACCCGAAGCTGGAAAGCTGGGTGGCCTCTGCCAACGGCCACCCGGACTTCCCGATCCAGAACCTGCCGCTGGGGATTTTTAGCCCCGGCGGCGGCGCTCCGAGGGGCGGCGTGGCCATCGGGGACCAGATCCTTGACCTGCCGGCGGCTCTAGCCGCAGGTCTCTTCACGGGCAAGGCCGCCGAAGCCGCAGAAGCAGCCTCCGGCCCGGTGCTAAACTCTTTCCTGGCGCTCGGGTCCGGCCCGCGGCAGGCCTTGCGTATGCGCCTGTCAGAGCTGCTGGCCAAGGGCAGCCCGGAGCAGGGCAGGGTGGAGACGTGCCTCCACGACGCTGCAGATAGCACCTTGCACCTGCCGGCCCAGGTTGGGGACTACACCGACTTCTATGTCGGCATCCATCACGCCACCAACATCGGCAAGCAGTTTCGGCCCGACAATCCGTTGCTGCCAAACTACAAGTACGTGCCGATTGGCTACCATGGCCGGGCCTCGTCGATCCGCCCGTCCGGAACGCCTATTCGGCGACCGAAGGGGCAGGTGAAGCCACCTGACGCATCAATGCCGGACTTCGGACCCAGCCAAAGGCTCGACTACGAGCTGGAGCTCGGGATCTGGATCGGTCCTGGGAACGCTCTCGGCGAACCAATCGCCCTGAAAGAGGCCGCTGATCATGTGGCCGGCTACTGCCTGCTGAACGATTGGTCGGCCCGCGACATCCAAGCCTGGGAATACCAGCCGCTCGGTCCTTTTCTGTCCAAGAACTTCGGCAGCACGATCTCAGCTTGGGTCATCACGCCGGAGGCCCTGGCGCCGTTCCGGGTCGCTCAACCACCCCGGCCGGAGGGTGATCCCGCCCCCCTGCCTTACCTGCTGGAAGAGGCCGACCAGCGCGAGGGCGGGCTGGACTTGGAGCTGGAGGTGCTGCTTCTCACACCTGGCTTGCGCAACAAGGGGCTGCCGCCCCATCGGCTGGCGTTGTCCAACGCGAAAAACATGTATTGGACGGTCGCTCAAATGGTGACGCACCACACCTGCAACGGCTGCAATCTCCAACCGGGTGACCTTTTGGGGACAGGGACGATCTCAGGACCTGACGAGGCGAGCTGCGGCAGCATCTTGGAGACGACTCTGGGCGGAAAGAAGCCGATCGTTCTGGCGTCCGGGGAGGAACGGCGCTTCCTGGAGGACGGGGATGAGATAATCCTGCGGGCGCGCGGTCGCCGGGAAGGCTTTGCGCCCATCGGCTTTGGCGAATGCCGGGCTGTGATTCTGCCGGCTACGTGAGGGCGCATGCATGAAGCTCTATACCTATTGGAGGTCCACATCCTCCTACCGCGTGCGCATTGCCCTTGCCTTGAAAAAGCTTGAGGCGGAGCAAGTCTTCATCCATCTGGTCCGCAACGGGGGCGAGCAGAATGCCCCCAGCTACCGGGCTATCAACCCGCAAGGACGCGTGCCGGCGCTCGAACTCGACGGCGGCACCGTTCTCACTCAGTCGCCTGCGATCCTGGAATATCTTGAGGAGGTCTATCCGAGGCCTGCGCTTCTACCGGCCGACCCGGTGGCGAGGGCCAAGGTCAGGGCGGTGGCGTCGATCATCGGCTGCGATATTCACCCGCTGCACAATGTCGGTCCCCTCAACCATCTCCGGAAAGGTTTCGGGCGCTCAGAGCCGGAGGTAACCGCCTGGATAGCGACTTGGGTGGGGCAGGGGCTTTCGGCTGTCGAAACCCTCATCGAGGATGAAGGCTTCTGCTTTGGCCCGGAGCCCTCGCTGGCCGATGTCTATCTCCTGCCGCAACTCTACGCAGCACGACGGTTTGCCGTGCCTCTGGAGGCTTACCCACGCATTCTCCGCGTCGAGAGACGTGCAGGTGAGCATCCGGCTTTCCTCAGCGCGCATCCGTCCGCTCAGCCGGACGCCGAATAGGACATCGTTTGGTTCTCACAGGAGCAGTCTCCCAGAAGGTGGGCACTCCATAGGTTGTGGCGATAGGGTTCACGGTGAAAGCAATGGATAAGGTTTACAGCGATGCGCGTTCGGCGCTGGCTGGCCTGGTCAAGGATGGCATGACCATCATGGCCGGGGGCTTCGGCCTCTGCGGCATTCCGGAGGCGCTGATCGAGGCCATTCGTGATTCGGGGGCGAAGGACCTGACCTTCATCTCCAACAATGCGGGCGTGGACGGGGTCGGCCTCGGCCGCCTGCTGGAGACCCGCCAGATCCGCAAGATGATCTCGTCCTATGTGGGCGAGAACAAGCTCTTCGCGCAACAGTACCTCTCCGGCGAGCTCGAGCTTGAGTTTAACCCGCAGGGCACGCTCGCCGAGCGCATCCGCGCCGGCGGCGCCGGCATTCCGGCCTTCTACACCAAGACGGGCGTGGGCACCCTCATCGCCGAGGGCAAGGAAGTGCGCGAGTTCAACGGCGAGAAATACGTCATGGAGACGGGGCTGTTCGCCGATATCTCGGTGGTGCATGCCTGGAAGGGCGACACGGAAGGCAACCTCGTCTACCGGAAGACCGCCCGCAACTTCAATCCGATGATGGCCACCGCCTCGCGGATGACCATCGCCGAGGTCGAGCATCTGGTGGAAGCCGGCGAGATCGACCCGGACTGCATGCACACCCCGGGCATTTTCGTGAAGCGCCTGGTGCATGTGCCGAACCCGGTCAAACACATCGAGCAACGCACGACCCGCAAGCGCGCGGAAGCCGCCGTACCGGCGGGAGCAGGGGAGGAAGTCTGATGCCTTGGACCCGTGAACAGATGGCCGCCCGCGCGGCCAAGGAGTTGCGCGACGGCTTCTACGTGAACCTCGGCATCGGCATCCCGACGCTGGTCTCCAACTACATTCCCAAGGGCATGCGGGTGCAGCTCCAGTCGGAGAACGGCATGCTGGGCATGGGCCCGTTCCCCTTCGAGGGCGAGGAGGATCCTGACCTGATCAATGCCGGCAAGCAGACGATCACCGAGCTGCCGACCACGAGCTATTTCTCGTCGGTCGATTCCTTCGGCATGATCCGCGGCGGGCATATCGACCTGTCGATCCTGGGCGCCATGCAGGTGGCCGAGAACGGCGATCTCGCCAACTGGATGATTCCGGGCAAGATGGTGAAGGGCATGGGCGGCGCCATGGACCTGGTGGCGGGCATCAAGCGCGTCGTCGTGGTCATGGAACACGTCGCCAAGGCCAAGGACGGCACGGAGGAGCCGAAGCTCCTGAAAAGCTGCAACCTGCCGCTCACCGGCACCGGCGTGGTCGATCTCGTGATCACCGATCTCGGCGTCTTCCCCATCGACAAGAAGGGCGGCTCCGGTATGACCCTGATCGAGCTCGCCGACGGCGTCACGGTCGACGAGATCAAGGCCAAGACGCAAGCCGAGTTCAAGGTCGCGCTCAACGGCCAGCAGTCGAACGCAACATAAAGCAAGACGCTTGTTATCATCAGTCCACGCGAAGCGAGAGAAGAGGATCCACTGATCACTCAGCGCCATGAATTCCCCTTCTTGCGCTTTAGGCCGTGTGGACGGATTGAGATCAGTAATGGGTGAGTGGATTCCCAAATCAGTCAGGCGATGATTCATGGCAGGTCGGCTTCAGGAGGCGCGACCATGCTGACGGGAATGACGGAGGACGACTGGGCGACGGTGCTGCGGGTATTTGCTGCCTCGTGCTCCCGGCGCGGCGCCAAGGGCCGCAATGACCGCCGGTTCCTGGAGGCACTACACTACTTCACCGTCCACAACATCACCTGGCGAGCCCTGCCCGAGAGTTTTGGCAACTGGAACTCGATCTGGAAACGCTTTTGGCGCTTGAGCCGAGCGGGCGTGTTTGAGGCCTTCTTCGAAGCCTTGGCGGCCCTGAGCGAGACCGCTCATCTGGTGCAGATGTTCGACTCCACCATCGTGCGGGCCCATGTCTCGGCCGCAGGCGCAAACGTATGGCCCGCCCCGTCGGCAAGTGGTTTGTCTCGGCTGACTTGAGCAGTCTGCATAAACGTATTCGGCCTTCCAGCTGAGCTGTTGGCCAAGATGGAGATCCGCGCGTCCTGGTCCTCATAAAGGGGCCGGCATCGAGTGCCATTTTGCGCCATAGGGTTCCAGGCCACCGGTCGACTGTCAGGCCATCTTCCTCTCACCACCCACAGACTTCGTCTGCCGGCGCGATCCTCGCCAGCCAGTTCCTGCTTAAGCCACTGCCGCGGCTTGGTACGAGCGCTCATGCCGCAGGAGCGCCCAGACAATTCGAGCCATTTTGGCCGCAAGTGCCACCACGGCTGTGTTGGGATGCGCCCGCGCGAGCAGCCCCCTCAGCCACACACCGAGCCGCGTGTTCGTGTTTCTGAGCGTCGGCAAGGCCGCTCTCGCACCCTGGATCAGCATCTTGCGCAGATACTTGCTGCCTCGTTTGCTGATCCCCAGAAGCCGGGGCTTGCCGCCGGTGGTGGCTTGGCGTGGAACCAGACCAAGCCAAGCCGCCAGGTCGCGACCCCGGGCGAAAGTGCGGGCATCCCCGACAGCCGCCACGAGGGCTGTGGCATTCAGCGAGCCAATGCCCGGGATGCCGGTCAGCCGCCGGGCCTGGTCATTGCTGCGGCAGTGCTGATGGAACTCCTCGTCGAGAGCTGCAATCCGCTGATCAAGCAATTCCCACCGCTCCTGCATATCGGCGATGAGGTGGCGCATGCGAAGACTCAGCGTGCATGCCGGGTCGGCTACGATCTCGGCCAGTCGGCCCAAGAGCTTGGCCCGCCCCTGCGGCACGACATATCCTCGCTCCAGAAGCACGCTCCTGATCTGGTTCATCAGCGAGGTTCGCTCCGCAACGAGGCGATCGCGCACTCGGTGAAGGGTTTGCATGTCGAGTTGGGCTTCTGACTTCAATGCGACAAAGCGCATGGTCGGGCGTGTGGCGGCTTCTGCAATGGCCTCAGCATCACGGTCATCGTTCTTCTGGGCCTTCACATAGGGGCGCACGTATTCCGGTGACATCAGTCGAACCGTGTGTCCTTGCTCGGCGAGAGACCGCCCCATGTGGTGGGCACCACAGCAGGCTTCCATGGCGACGATGCAGGCTGGCAGCCTGGACGCAAAAGCGATCACCGTCTCGCGCCGCATACGCCGGCGCACGATGACCTGCCCATTTTGATCCAGACCGACCAGGCTACAGCTGTTCTTGCCCAGGTCGATTCCAAGCACCGCAATCTTCATGGCTTCATTCCTTTCCCCTCGTCTGAGCGATACCGCCAGCTTACAGCGGATCGGCTCGGGTAAGGGGCGGGCCATCCATAAAGGGGGCAGAGCCGGCAGGCGCTGGGCCGCTCCCGCGGGGCTTCTCGACCAAGATCCACCTCAAGACCGACTGGGATGGCGATCCGCTCGGCTTTTGCCTGACTGGCGGGGAAGCCAGTGACAGCCCGCACTTTGAGACGCTGCTTGATCTTGGCCCCGACATCATTCCACGGGCGGCCGTGGGCGACAAAGGTTATGACGCAAGGGCCAACCGACGGGCCGCCCGTGCCCGCGGCATCTGCCCGGCCATTCCGTATCGGATGACCACCAAGGACAAGCCAAAGTACTTTCCCAAAGCGCTTTATCGTGGGCGGGCTCGCATCGAGCAGACCATGGGCAAACTCAAGCGCTTCAAGCGCATTGCTTTACGCTGCGAAAAAACGGACCAGAACTACGGCTCCTTCGTCGCGCTTGCTTTGAGCTTCATCCTGATCAAATCCGTCCACGCGACCTAGTCGGGAATGACATTCGAGTAAAAGGGCGGCCCTCATGGGCCGTCTTTCTTACGGCGTGGCTGCTCTCGCCATACAGCCAATCACCCCCTCCCCATACAGAGAGTTTCATATTGACCAGGATCGACGAGAAGCTCGAACCCATCCTCGCCGAGGTGCTGCGCCGGAATGCAGGCGAGGACGAGTTCCATCAGGCCGTCCATGAGGTGCTGGAGAGCTTGGGCCGGGTCATCGCCAAGCATCCTGATTATGCCGACGATGCCCTGATCGAGCGGATCTGCGAGCCCGAGCGGCAGATCATCTTCCGGGTTCCCTGGGTTAACGACACCGGTCAAGTTCAGATCAACCGCGGCTTCCGCGTGCAGTTCAACTCGGCGCTTGGGCCCTACAAGGGCGGCATCCGGTTCCATCCTTCCGCCAATCTGGGCATCATCAAGTTCCTCGGCTTCGAGCAGACCTTCAAGAACGCCCTGACCGGCATGCCCATCGGTGGTGGCAAGGGTGGGTCCGACTTCAACCCTCGTGGCCGCTCCGATGGCGAGATCATGCGCTTCTGCCAGTCCTTCATGACCGAGCTGTATCGTCACCTGGGAGAGTATACCGATGTTCCCGCCGGCGACATCGGCGTCGGCGGGCGCGAGATCGGCTATCTGTTCGGCGAGTACAAACGCCTGACCAACCGCTACGAGGCTGGCGTGCTCACCGGCAAGGGCCTCGTCTATGGCGGCTCGCGCGCCCGCAAAGAGGCGACGGGGTACGGCGCCGTCTACTTCGTGGAGCGAATGCTGGCGACGAAAGGAACGAGCTTCGACGGCAAGCGCGCCGTCGTGTCCGGTTCAGGTAACGTGGCGATCTACACGATGGAGAAGATCATCGCGTCCGGCGGCACGATCGTGGCCTGCTCGGATTCGAGCGGCTACGTGGTGGACGAGACCGGCATCGACCTTGATCTGGTCAAGGAGATCAAGGAGGTTCGCCGCGAGCGGATGGCCGAGTATGCGCGGCTCAAGGGCAGGGGAGCTCATTACATCGAAGGTGGTTCGATCTGGGACGTGCCCTGCGATGTTGCCATGCCGTCGGCGACGCAGAACGAGCTGACGGCGAAGGATGCCAAGAGGCTGGTCGGGAACGGGGTGATCGCGGTGGGCGAGGGTGCGAACATGCCCTCCACGCCGGAGGCGGTGCGCCTGTTCCAGGAGGCCGGCGTGCTGTTTGCCCCCGGCAAGGCCGCGAACGCAGGCGGTGTGGCAACGTCGGCGCTGGAAATGCAGCAGAACGCCTCGCGCGACAGCTGGACTTTCGAGCAGACCGAGGAGCGGCTGGCCACGATCATGCGCGACATTCACGACCGCTGCGCCGAAACGGCCGAGGAGTACGGCTCACCCGGCGACTACGTGCTGGGCGCCAATATCGCGGGCTTCGTGCGCGTGGCCGAGGCCATGCGGGCCCTCGGGGTGATCTGACGGCGAAAGAACGCGAAAAAGGTCCGATACATTGCACGCGCGACAAAACCCGCCTGCCCGGGCTATGGAATAAGAGACATGCCTGACTTTTACCGCATCAAGCGTCTTCCTCCTTATGTCTTCGAGCAGGTCAACCGCATCAAAGCCGCCGCCCGCGCCAACGGGGCCGACATCATCGATCTGGGAATGGGCAACCCGGACCTGCCTGCTCCCCAGCATGTCATCGACAAGCTCGTCGAAACCGTCGGCAAGCCCCGCACGGACCGCTACTCGGCCTCCAAGGGCATTACGGGCCTGCGCCGCGCCCAGGCCGGGTATTACGAGCGCCGCTTCGGCGTGAAGCTCAACCCGGACACCCAGGTGGTGGCGACGCTGGGCTCGAAGGAGGGCTTCGCCAACATGGCCCAGGCGATCACCGAGCCGGGCGATGTCATTCTGGTGCCGAACCCGAGCTATCCAATCCACGCCTTCGGCTTCCTGATGGCGGGCGGCGTGATCCGCTCGGTCCCGGCCGAGCCCACGCCTGATTTCTTCGTGGCGGCCGAGCGGGCCGTCATGCATTCGATTCCGAAGCCGGTGGCGCTCGTCGTCTGCTATCGGGGTCAGCGCAAGATCTGCTCCTGATTGAGCGCCGGCATTATCAACCAAAGACAGCTACTTTCGAGACGAGGTCGATTCCACCGGCTTTCGTTCGGCGCATCTCGCGTCCAATGGCGAAGCGGAACACCGCTGGGAGCTGCAAGGCAGGCGGTATTCGCGCCCACAAGGTCTTGGTTATCGGCCTTCCCTTGCGCGTTCGTCGCGGCGCCTGGCCCGTGACGACCCGCTGCGACCAGCGGAAGCCGATCTCATTGAAGTAGAGATCCGCCAGATGCGGACTGATGTGATGGAACACACCCGAGACGGTGCGGCGGATGCGATCATTGAAGCCCTCCGCCGAGTTGATGTGAACCGGACCGCGGGCATACTCGCGGGCCTTATGGTGGACTGTGTCATGCGCCGCAAACCCAGTGCCAATAGAGACGAAGGCCTTCCATTCGTCGCTCATCAGATGGGCGGTGGGGTCGACCGCCTCACTGAGAACCCGATCGGCCTCGGACTCGGACAGATCCTCGATCATTGCGGCCCGAGTTTCACCAGCGGGTGCGCCGACACTCACATCCGACGGCCGCTGCACAGCCACAAGCGCTGGAGTTTTCAGGGTTTTCGGCTCACCTTTGCGACCCCGCCCTGGCGGAGTGCGGTTCATCTCCCGCCGGGGCTTGCCACCCACATAAAGGCTATCAATCTCAACCACACCATCGAGGGCCTGCTCGCGCCCGACCATCAAACGCAGGGCATGGCCCATGCGCCAAGCCGTCGGCTGGCTGATACCGGGGGCTTCGGCCAAGCGGATCGAGGAGATGCCCTTGTCCGACTGCAGCATCAACCACAGGCCTGACAACCAAGTCCGTAACGGCAGTTTCGTCGCATGCAAAGGCGTGCGGGTTGTGACGGTGAACTGATAGCGGCAGGTGCCACTTGAGCATTGGTAGAGCCCGGGTCGGGCCCGCTTCCCGTTCTCCCGGCCCATTAAAGCGATGGAGCGGCGGTAGCCGCAGGCCGGGCAAACTCGCCCACTCGGCCACACCATCGCCTCAAGCAACCGGCGGCAATGATCCTCATCCTGGAAGGCTCGGATCATGTCCGACACTGTGGTGACCCTACTCAGTATCTCGCCGACAGACAGCTGCATACTGACCTCCTGATCCGGCCTCGATCACAAGATCAGAAACGCACGCAGAAGCTTAGCTGCAAAGGAAAAAGCTGCGTTTGGTTGATAATGCCGGCGCTCAACCAGGAACAGATCTTGCGTTGGCCCCCGGAAGGCGGCTTTCGCCTGCGACAGTGCCGACCCCGGAACCCGGGCGATCAAAGGACTGGTATGCATGCCCGGGACGGATCCGAGCGGCGTCGCTCGCGACCTCCTCTCCACGCCGCTGAACACTGACATTCTTCTCGACATCGCAGATTGGTTGACGGTCGTTGGCCAGCTTGCTGACATTTACGACAACAACGCTGACCGCTTCGCCGAGAGCATCGAAGCCGTGGCTGAGGTACCAGGGGTGTCCCATGGCCAGGAGATCACGCGCAAGCTCGCGGACATGATGACGCTTGCCGTCGCCTACCATACCCGGAACCATGGTGGACTGACGGCTCTTGCGGTAGCGGAGGACATCCGCGAAGGCCGCGCCGACAGTAGACATACCCGGATTCTCACGAACAATCCATATTTGGCCGAGAACACGGCCAACGTGCTTCTCCACCTCATCCGTGGACGCTGGGATTTCGGTGTCGACACGTCCCGCCCGTCGTTCGCCAGTCGCTACATGCAGGCATACCTGCACGCACTGGGCGACACGGAGGACCGCTTCGAGCCGCTCTACGCTCTCTTCGGGCGCAAGTATCCGTTCGGCCTGACGGCCACCAAGGGAGACGTCGGCCTTGTCCTCTCCATCGACAAGCAGGAGATCGTAATTCCACTTCCGGCGCCAATGCGCCTTGCGGAAGGGACTTTCGTGTTCCCGCCGCGGCGTGAGGTCCTTCTCGCCCGGCGCGAGAGGCTAGTTGAGCGCTACCTCGATTACCAGTTCGGCCGCGATAAGGAACTCGTGTCGGTCGTGCTGCCGCAGTAAACGATTTGATATTGAAACAGTCTGTACCGCGAGGCACACCAGCAGCGGCTGCTCCACGCCGTGAAGGTGCCAAGTGCGACGTTCAACAGTTGCACGCCCAGTCGCTGGCCCAACCAGGGGACGAGGGCAGTGCCTCGAACGGCACCGTCAAATTAACTCGAGGGTGGGCCGGAGCGAGCTATCCGTAAAGGACCCACCCTTTGATGGTCCTGACGTTCACCCTCCAGGCATCCGCTAATCCTTAAAGGATGCCGGATCAATGCTTGTGACGGTGACTGAAACCTTGTGGAGCCTTTGCCGTCACCTACAGCTATCCCGTCCTCGGAAAAAAGGGCAACCAGAGCCGCCCTTGCTGGATCGCTGTCCCACCTCTCACTCCCGGATGACGAAGAAATCGACGGTCCCACCGTTTTCAAGCAGGGAGAAATAGGTTCCACCGACGGTCCTGGATGCCTTGTGCCCCTCACTCCTGATCTGTCGAATGAGTCCGCCGTACAGGTCTGTGCGCTCCATCTTCGATAGCTCCGGTGCATAGACGGACATGATCGCGCCTACAGCATTCACGAAGGACGGATCCTCAGGGTTTCCGGCCTCGTTCGACATCATGATCTTCTCGGTGCCGGCACCACCACCCATTGGTCCGTTCACGACGATCAGGTGTCCGTCGATCTCAAACTCGCAGGCTCTGTATGCCTTGGTCGTCTCACAGTTCCCGGGTGCAATGCGGCTGGACAGTCCGACAGAAGATAAACTGGCGTTCATGGCTTCCCTAAATTCATCCGGTGACCGTTCGAATGGATTTGTCATCCCGCTGGCCGAAGGGGAGGGGGCCTGATCTTCCTGACGGAGCCGTGCGGTAAGACGACTTTCCGACTTGGCCTTGGCCTCCTCTGCCTCTCGCTCCCGGCGGATGCTAGCGAGTTCCTCTTCAGCAGCTTCGCGGGCCTGACGGGCCTCGTCCGCGATCCTTTTCGCCTCTGCCAGACGCTTCCGCTCGGCGTCGGCCTGCTTCTTGATCTCCGCCGCCGCCTCACGGTCCCGTTCCGCCTGTTCAGCGGCTTCTCGTGCCTGACGCTCGGAGCGTGCACGGTGTTCGGCCTCCTCGGCGGCCTGACGTTCGGCGCGTTGACGGGCCCGAAGCTGGGCATCTTCCCGTGCAATGCGTTCCTCTTCGGCGGCTTTGGCAGCACGGTCAGCCCTAGCCTTCTCGTCCATCTCGGCTTGTCTGCGGGATGCCTCGGCTTGCGCCAGCTTCTGACGCTGTGCGGCCCGTCCGCGCTCGACGAAGGTTCGCTTCAACTCCTCGGCCTTGTCGCGTCCCGTTTCCTCATACATGGAACTGCGCTGACCGCGAGGAGCAGGTCGCATTCCTGACGGAGTATTGACCTCGAGCATACAATCCACGAAGACCTGCTCGTACTCCTCGACCATCTCGTCAGTCCACTCTTCGGGCTTGCGCCCAAGGAACTCCGTCTTTCCCATGTGGGGCATCGTGGCGAGCTCCCTAAACGCAGGCTTACAGCCTCCCTTCGCGTCAACCCAGGATCGGACGTAGCTAGTCGAGGCTGACGCTAGGGTCATCTCCGCTGACATCCCAATTCCTCCGATACCCAATGCCAAGATGAATGCCCTGTTAAACATCCTCGCCCCCTACGCAGCCTGATGAATCGCCTGTCTCGGTATGTCCAAGACGTGCCGCAGACGGCAATTCGCATACGCAACATTCAGGGGCAAGAGGGATGCATCATCCGCAATTTCAGAAGGCTCTCCGTCCTGGCAAACATGAAAAAGAGCAACCGAAGCCGCCCTTCTTGATCTTCATCGTAGTGCAGCCGATCAGGCCACCCGCTGCCTCATCATCGAAGCCGGCGTGGGAGCCGACGACTACTCGTTGGAAGGGCCACGATCCCGAACCGACTTCGCATGCTCGAAGGCATCGGCCTTGGGAGCATTCTCGCGCGTCCTGTTGGGATTGCCCCAGCGCGTCTTGACCGTGGGGGCGCCGCAGAGACGGCCTCCGGGGCCGCGTCAACGATAGTGGAGGGAGCCGACTTCCCAGCCTTGAGCGTCGCCGCCGTCTTGGCTTCCAGTTCCTTAATCTCCGTCACCACCTTCATGGCCGCGTTCGGGTGAGAGTCGAGAGCCGCCATCGCAAGAACCTTGAAGCTGTTCATGTGATGTCTCCTAACATTGAGTATCAGGCTTCAAGGCACGCCTGAGAGGTTTCCACCCGTTCTACCTAAGTGCTCAATCAAACAAAGATCTTGCACTGGCCCCAATGAGCGAGGGCGACGATGAAGGCTTTCAGTTCGGCGTATCATAAGAGCCGCGAAATACAGAAGCTCTGTTCAGTTCTATCCTGAACGGGGCTTCTGTTGCCAGAACAGGCGCCTAAAACACTCACGCGCTGAAAAGAGACTGCGTGGGAGCGACAAACGTGTTAGAAGTCCCACGTTTTGGGTCGTATGGCCGAACGCCTAGCTTCCATAAATGATGGATGTTCCGCAGGTAGATTTGTACCTGTTCCTGATTGTCATGAATGATGCCAGCGGGATCAACATACGCCTCCCGCTTTATGTCCGCCTCAAAGCGGCCGATTTCAGTGGGCCAGCTATCAAACTCCAGCCCTTGGCTAATATTCAAGACTGCGTGTCTGTACTTTACCAGCTCGCTCGGGGAGCATATGCGGTCGACCTCCCGAGCCAAGAGCAAAAACAACGTTCCCTTCCGCTCTCCAGCAAAGAGCACGGATGAGAGAAGCCCTGCCATGTAGATGCGTTCTAGGGCATCAATCACGCGGGTATCGTGGTCCTCATCCCAGACGACCGCAAACCTATGAACGTGGCCACGTTCCAGCGGGCTGAAGGTGGGACTGATCCATGCGGCACTCTCAAGAATAGAGTAATGCGTGCCACGCCCAATGTTCCCCACAGGCGCAGCCTCATCATAGAGACACGAAAAGAAAGGCGAATAGGTTGGCAGGTCTGCCATGGTTCAACTCCAGGTCTAGGGTTGTCGTGGGCTCCCCCACAGCAGCGAGGCTTTCGGCCTCACCGCGTTTACACATTGACCATAACCTTATCCGTGCCCGAACCGCAAGCTGGTTTCCATCAATAGCGCGCGGCAGAACTCTCCATTTTACCCACCGTTTGGTACCTATCTTCTCACGCGCGACTGAGATGCTATGCTCAATCGTCCTGAGAAAGCTCTCTATGCCGGAAACGTCACAACCTATGCCATCCGCGAACCGCGAACCGCGAACCGCGAACCGGCAAGATCGTCTACGTTGGGCAGACCATCAATTTCTACAAGCGGCGGAAGAACCACTTAAAGTTGAAGCCCAGTCGTCCGAAGTTCGGACTGATGAACATCAAACTCTGGATGTACGACGCGCTATCCAGCGGCATTCGCCCTGACTTCATAATCCTCGAAAAAACAAAAGACGAGGAAGCATCGCTACGATCTGAGACAGCATGGGTGCATCTTTTCAGGAGCCTGGCTAAAGATCGCGGTGTTCGTGGGATCAATCCAACACTGGCATTTGGGGTTAGCGCAAGCTTGCGCGCTCCCCCAAATAAATCTTGTTCCGACTCCTAAGGGATCAAAGGTCTCTTCGGCACGGTCGCTATGGCCGCGGCGGAGAGGTCGTCAGAGTCTTATGGGGTTTGATCCACCTTTGAACCGATGGACAATTTTAAGACAGTAGCTAGCCTAATCAAAAAGCTAGGGGGCCGCATGCCAAAGTTTCTGAAAGACGGTAAGATTCTTGAGGCTGTCAAAGACGTCGTCGACGGCGGCGAGAACTGCAAGCTCGCGGTGGCCTATTGGGGCCGGGGGGCGGCGAAAAAGATTGGTATTGCGAATGCGAAGGGTCACAAGGTTGATATCATTTGTGATCCATGGGGCGGAGCGTGCAACAAGGAGGAGCTTCTTGCCCTAGCCAGAAATCCGAAAGTGAGGCTGCGCCACCTCAAGGATCTGCACGCAAAGGTCTATCTACCCTCAAAGGGCGCCGTGGTTGGCTCAGCTAATGCTTCAACAAAAGGTCTCGGCAAAACAGATGGGACGACGATCAATCATGAGGCTGCTATTAAGTTTGGAGCCGATGAGGACTGCAAAGAGCTGAGTGATTGGTTTGAAAGCAAGTGGAAGTTGGCACGTCGTCTTTCTGACAAGCGGATCGTGAAACTTCCCGTCCTTCCACCGCCGCCAGCAGCCCCGAAGCAACCGCAGTCGTCGGTCCTCAAGGTAATGGAGACGGATCGGGATTGGTTTCGGCGCAATCGCGTCCGGCTGCTGGCCTATGATCCAGAAAGCGCAAGTGACGGAGCCATGGCTCTTTATCAAAAGACCGCTGATGAAGTCTATGATCCAGCAGATAGGAAGGACTATGAGGATCAAGGTTATTACCCCTTCTTCGAGGTCGTTTCCGACTGGAAGATCGAGTCCTCTGAAATAGTGATTTGTTTTGCCTGCTGGCAGAAGACCCAGGAAGTCGAGTTTGATGGAATCTGGACCCTCAAAGACGAAGATCCTCAAGTTAAGGGAGCGACAAAAATCGTGTTTTTGGATGGTCACGATAAGATCGAAGATCTTGAACTTCCTAAACCGGAGATTTCCCGCTTGGTAGCGAAAGTGAAGCGGTACCTTAAGGCGCGCGGCTATCAAGAGGATCGCTACGGCGATCTCATCGATATGAATCTCGCGGATTTCTGGGAAAGCCCGTTTCTTGATGATCCTTGGCTAATGAAGCTGGATCCAGAGGCGAAGAAGAAGATCCTTGATTTCGCAGCCAAGCAGAAGCCAAGCGTTGAGAGAATCTTTGTCGGCAAGGTCGGCGAAGGTCAGCAACCAAACTTTCGGTTTCATTCCCAGACCAGTGTGAAGGATTACGACGGTAAGACCTTCAAGGCTGGGAGTTTTGCCGAGCTAAAGGGTGGGATCAAAAATCCTAAAAATCTCGTTGAGCTCCGCCGATCCTGAAAGGAAGAGACCTTTGATCCGGGTTCTGAGTTTAACCGCATTAGTTTCAATGGCTTTGGTGCCGAACGCTTATGCTGAAACGTCCTGGCAGCGAGACACTCGACGCCTATGCACCTCAACGCAACAACAGGCCTGCTGGATTAAGGCAGGGGCTGCGCTTTGCGGTAGGGACCAGATGCGATGTGAGAAGCTACCGGATCACGCTCCGGCACGTATCATCGGTCATAGTGGGAACCGGTGGAACGTTCAGACAACCTATGGCAACGGTTGGGTGTCTGAACGTATGATTATGATGGATTGCCGCTTCATGTCACCGCCGCATCGGTGTTCGAGAGTGGCGCAGTAGTGAGCTGGCGGCTCGTCGCCGCGAACCACGGATCATCGCCAACCGTGGGGAGCTCTACTACAACGAAGCTGACTGCTTGGCGGCAATCAACCTCGTCAAGGTCTCTTAGACGGCTCCCACGCCCAAGGTCTAGCTACTCTGCCGAACCTTGGTGTACTCGCCGGGGTTCGGGCATCTCCCTATCGAAAGCATGCTCACGCAATCCCATCTTCTGATCACGTCCGGCGGCCCTTATTCTTGGCCTCGGTTTTCGGGCTCGCATTCGGTGTTCGACGCCATTGCGTGTTATTTAGTTACAATTCTCCGGCGTGAACGCGTTTATAGCCGCGCTGAGCCACTTTTTGTTCCCGATAGGCAATCATAAGACGATCCGAAATTAGCCCTGTCCTGGCGGCTTTAAATCGGTCGGCGTTTTGCCATTCCGTTTTTTGCCCATTACAGCGACCCCACACTGGTATGAGTCATGAAGCGCGATACCGCTCATGAGGGGCTGCCTCGCGCGTTGTCGTCGCCACAGACGTCACCGATCCAAATCGAAGCCTCTGCGAAATCGACCCGGAATGTCGTTGCCAGGCAGGCTGCCGCCTGCTCGAAGCCGTCGTCAACGATGGGATCGGCCTCATGCACCACTCTTCTGAGAATCTTGACACGATCACTAAATGGCCGAGCTTTGAGGGAGCAAAGGACGGAGCCGGCGATGGAGAGCAATCCCTCTCGACGAGAGCTTCTCGGCTTTCTTGCAAGCTTGATCGGTGTGCCAGCCCTGTCAGCCTGCGCCTCGATCGATTTACCCCAAGCGCCACTTCGCGGCAGCCTGATCGACATCCATTGTCACGTCTTCAATGCGTCGGATCTGCCCGTCACCCGTTTCATTCGATACGCGTTCCTCCACGATTATCCTGAGCAAAGCGAACCGCGGTTCCGGCAGGTCGAGGATCCCGATTTCATCGACGGCCTCCTGCAGTTGCTCGAAGCCATCGTCATCGGCCACGCGCCAACGGCCGAAGAAGAGATTGCGGTTCTGGATGGCATCGCTGCAGCTGAAGCAGCGGCCGCGACTGATCAGGCAGCAGGAGAGCACGCCATCGCACGCACGGCCGAGTTCCTGCGTGACGAGGACAGGGCGCAACCAAGCTTAAGGCGGGCGATCTCCGGACGGGCCAAGGTCAAAGCCGAAATCCTCAGGGCTGCGGGGCAGGATGAGCGGGCTCTCAGAGCAGGCCCGTTAAACGCCAATGAGGCCCAGGATGCAGCCCGCCGCGCCTATTCGTCGTTCGAGGATATCGGCGTCTATCTGCGCTGGTTCGCCCTGTTCCGGCGCTACCGCTATTCCCTCGTCGACCAGCTTGCCGCCAGGCATCAGCAGGTCGGGTTCAGGCCCTTGCTGATCACACCGGCCATGATCGACTTTTCCTCGTGGGTCCAGGAGAAGACGGACTCGTCCCTGCGGAGCCAAATGGAGGTCATGGGACGCATCGCCCGCCGCCGCTCTGGGCCGCCGGTTCATGGCTATATGGCCTACGATCCTCTTCGAGAGGTCTATTTCCGTCACAGGAGCCGGGAGCCCGAGAGTCCTCTTAGCCTCGTCCGTGAGGCTTTGACCGCGCATGGATTCATCGGCGTAAAGCTTTATCCGCCGATGGGCTTCAAGCCTTATGGCAATGCCAAGCAGACCTATCCCAAGGAGGTTGTCGACCGTGTCGGTCCAACTATCAGCACTGATCTGAACCGGGCGCTCGCTGACCTGTATGATCTCTGCGTCGAACTGGACGCTCCCGTTCTGGCTCATGCTGCGGAGACAAACGGCATCGAGAAGGAATATGCCAGACGAGCGGATCCGGCGTACTGGCTCGAGGTATTCCGGAGGTGGCCGAGCCTTCGCGTCTGCCTCGCACATTTCGGACGGTTCTCGTACATCTCTGCCGCACGGCCAGCGGGCTCCCAACTCCCCGAGAGTAGCTGGGAATGGACGATCGGCCGATTTCTCAAGTCGAGGCCCGATGCTCCGGTCTTCGCGGACATGAGCTACTACTCGGAGATCATCAATGCCGAACCGACGATCCGCGCGTTCTATGCTGGGCGGCTGAAGCAGTTCGTCAGGGAATTCGACCCTGATGTTCTTCACCTGATGTTTGGCACCGACTGGGTCATGCTGGGTCGTGTTCGAACGAGCGAGACCTATACCCAGCAGGTCGTCCAGTTCCTCGAACAGGACTGCGGCTTCGACAGCGGACGGGTGGAGCGAATATTGTCTGGCAATGCCGGCCGTTTCCTTGGATTGCGCGACACGGACGGAACGCGGCGTCGCTTGTTGGCCTTCTATAACAGCAACGGGATTTCGGCCGGACGTCTTCCTCGGTTTGAAACCATCTCGAGTTGATTGTCCCGAGGCCCATGGCGCCGCTCCACGCTATTTCCTCCAATTGGGAAGGATAGCATCCGCCCATCCTTCCCAATTGGGACATGGACCACGAATGGCGCCGCGATGGAGAACAATGGCGGCCAAAATGGTTCGTGATGGAGGCCCATCTCCCCTGCGCTTAGCCGTCGTGACAGTCGCTTTCAGCCGCCATCCTGCCCTCCATCGCCACCATCGGCTTCGCCATTTCTTGCCATCCTGAAAATGGAGGGCTCTTCCGGCAATCTGTGGGGAAGTTCCGGGCAATCTGTGGGGGAAATCGCCTGGAGCGCGGTGAAAACTCCTCTCGATTCAATAGCTTGCGAGAGGCTCCAGCATCATGAATCTATAGAAGAAGGGAAGGCGTGCTTTCCCGGGAGAAAAACGGTCCAGCCATCCAGCCATCCCACGCCATCGTCATCCATGGGATGGTTGGCCGGGACTCATGGATGGCACCCATCGATGGGATGGCGCATCCGCCGGTCTGATTTCGATCCGGATCACAGGTTGGAAGTTTGCCTTGGAATGGAACTCCGATCCTTGGTGAGATGCAGCCGCAGTCTTTCCACTGACTCAGACGGGAACAAACTGCCCCGTCCTGCACCGATAAGAGACCCGCATGATTGAACTGAACCGCACGCTCCCACTCGGACCAATGATCCGCCAGCGCAACTGAACCACCAACACGGGTGGTCCGTTGATCGACACCGACCTGAAAGCGAATTGAGCGGACTCAGGGACGGCCAACCAGGGAAAATCCAGCCAATCCCGCACCACCTGGTTAGGTTCCGGAGGATCTCATGTCCCTTTCGGCGACGCCCGCGTCGCTCCCGGCGTCGCTGACGAGCACGGCGTAGAGGGTCTCGGCATCGCGCGCTGTCCGAAGGCGTGCGGCGACGTCGCCCTCGCGAAGGCGTCGCGCCACGCAGGACAGCGCCCGCAGGAGCGTCCTGGTGTCATCCTCAGGGGCGAGAATCATCACGACGAGATCAGCGGGCTCGCCGTCCACGGCTCCAAAGTCGACGGGCGGACGAAGCCGCGCGAGAAAACCTATGGGAGCATCGACTCCCTCGATTGTCGCGTGCGGGATCGCCATGCCCCGGCCAAGGCCGATCGTCGTGCTGTCCTGTCGCTCGAGAAGGGCATCGAACACCTTGCCGGGATCGAGGTTGATGGGGGCTGCCCCGATACGCGCCAGCTCCTTCAGGACGGAGTGCTTGCTCGTACCG
>Ga0182741_1000179_pt1 | contig 99073 bp, 95 predicted proteins | sample eDN5th37CBELigOP_FD_128874 | JGI IMG/M metagenome (GOLD analysis project Ga0182741, IMG submission 128874) | Enriched Organic Plus compost microbial communities from Emeryville, California, USA - eDNA 5th pass 37_C BE-Lig OP (version 2) (version 2) ...
CAGGCGCGCGCCTGCTCGACCGCCCCGACCTCGAGGTGCACGCGTCCCAGCTGCCAGTAGACGTAGCTCAGGTGTGGCGCGCGGTGGCGCTGCTCAGCTGCGTGGGGGCCTCGTCACCCGCCTCGATGGCCCTTTCGATGGCTCCTACCCGGAAGTACATGAACGAGAGGCAACCTAGCAGGTCGCCGAGAGACCGGGTCGCCGAGGGAACGCCTGCCAAAGCGTCGACCGCGGGCTCGAGCAGCACTATCGCCTCCCGGTACCGGCTGCGTAGCTCCCCCAGGTGAGACAACGACCAGCTCGCCCACCTGAGGAGCTCGCCGTCGCGGCGCGCGACGGCCCAGGCCCACGCGCGCTCGATGTTGGGCAGTTCCGACTCCAGCCAGTCGGGGGCTTCACGCGTGGTGTCGGCGCTCAGGACGTCGTGTCCGAGGTCGCCGGCCCGCTCGAGGTAGTACCGGGCATGGGCCTCCTGGACCGCCTGCTCCAGCCCCGGCCGCTCCGCGAGCCGCTCCGCCCCGAACCGTTGCACGAGAGGGTGCTGGTCGTAGCGACCGAGCGGCTGCGCCCGCACCAGAGCGGCGTCGCAGAGGCCCTCGAGCGTCGCGCGGTCGGTCCCCGCGACCTCGGCGGCCGCCTGCCGGTCGCAGCCGCCCCTGAAGACCGACAGCGCCGCGAAGGCGTCCCGCTCTCGCTCCCCCAGCAGGTCCCAGGACAGCCGCAGGCTGGCGGCCATGCTCTGGTGCCTGGGCCCCGACGTCGGGTCGGGGCTGACCAACGGGTCGGGGCTGACCAACGGGTCGAGACCAGCAGCCAGCTCCCTGGCCAGGTCCCCGAGCGGCATGTAGCGCGCGTTCGCCGCGGCCAGCTCGATGCCCAGCGGGTTGCCGCCCAGCAGCTCGCAGACGCGCCTGCCCAGCTCGACCTGACCCCCCAGCGGGCGCGAGCCGACGGCGTGGCGCTCCAGGCGCTCCGCCAGAAGCTGCAGGGCTTCCGGCTCCCCGGTCTCGCTGGTCGCGGACAGCCCCTCGAGCCTCAGCACGTGCTCCTCAGCGACGTGCAGGCGCCGGCGCGAGGTGACGACGACGCGTGCGTTGGGGCACTCCCTGACGACGTCGGCGGGGAGGGGGCAGACGTCCACGAGGTGCTCGAAGTTGTCGAGCACCACGAGCAGCTCCCGGTCGCCGATCGCGTCGAGGACCTGGCGGTCGAGAGGCGCGCTCGGGGAGGCCTCCAGCCGTAGCGCCGTCGCTAGCGCCGTCACCGCGGCGTCGTGGTCGGCCGCCGCCTCCAACGGCACGAAGCAGGCGCCATGCCTGAAGCGGTCGTCGGCCAGGGCCAGAGGGCTCTCCGTGGCGTCGAGCAGCCTGACGAGCCTCTCGAGCTCCTCGGCGCTCCACGCCGGCCCGTGCGGGAGGTGGAAGGCCCGCTCCGCGTGCTCCCTGGCCTGCGGCCAGCGCCTGTCCCTCACAGCCCGCTCGGCCAGGTCGAGCAGAGCGGTCCTGGCCTGCACGGCGAGCCGCTCGCGCGTCGTGTAGAGCCACTCCTCCAGCTCGGGCGAGAGCCCCAGGTCGAGGTCCTCGAGGAACGCGCCGCCGTAGTGCGCCAACGCGGCCTCGTGGTCACGGGCCCGCACCGCTGCCTCGAAGTCGACGGCGTCGCAGGTCACGTCGACCCCGAGCAGCTCGCCGTCGGCGAGGAAGAGGTCCGGCCCGACGCCCCTCAACCGGTGCAAGGCCGTGTGTAGGCTGTCCCGCCCGTCAGCGGCGTCGGCCCAGAAGAGCTCGACGAGCCGCCTGCGTGGCGTGGGCCCGGCCATGGCCAGGTACGCGAGCAGGAGCAGCGGCTTCTGCCTCCGGAAGGGCGTGCCCTCGAGCCGGAGGCCCCCCAGGGTTCTCAGTCGCACTTGCCCGGAGTCTAGTCGCTCGCCCCCGATGCGGGAAGGCGTGTGACCGTAGCGCGGCTGCCCAGCCCCCAGGCGGCCAGGAGGGCCAGCCCAGCGATGAGCGGGCTAAGGACCGCCGGGTCGTACGTGGAGCCGCGCACCGGGAAGAGCTGCCAGGCCACGTTGAAGGAGGCGTGGAAGACGGCCTGGGCTAGGAGGCTGCGGCGGGTGTGCTGGTAGAGCCAGGCGTGCAGGACGCGCAGGGAGAGGCTGCCGAGGGCCCACCACGCGATCCACGCCGCCTCGCGCCCGCCAGTCAGGTGCGGGACCACGTGCCAGGCGACCCAGAAGGCGCCCAACGCCAGCGCTCCGCCGAGAGCGCCCCAGCGGCGCGCCAGCGGCTCGTACGCGTACCCCATCCAGCCGAGCTCCTCCACCGCCCCCGTGAAGAGGAACAGCGCCGCCAGCAGGGGCAGGTCGCTCCAGGCCACCTGAGGGGCCGGCAGCTGACGCCCTAGCGCCACCATCGACACCCACGAGCCCGCCCAGAGGGCAGGCACCGCCAGCGCCGCGAGGAGCCACCAGCCGGGGCCTGGCACGCGCCGCGCGTCGAGAAGTCGGCGTAAGAACTCGCCTAGCGCGACCCTGCCCTCGCGCCGAAGCACGAGCGCGCTAGCCACCAAGCAGGGAACGAGGAACTGGAGTGCGGCTACGGGCAAGCCCGGGAGTAGCTCCCCGCCGAGCACGGCGCCCAAGAGCCACAGCGGTAGCGAGAGCCCCGTCACGAGCAGGAAGAAGTTACCCTCGCTCCGCTCGCCCACGTCCATCACTATCCTCCCGGCCGCCCGGCACGCGGGTACCCGGCCCGACTCACCCGCCTGTCATCTGCTCTTGTCGCCGGCCCGCCTGACGCATAGAGTGCGCAACGTAATCGAGGCTCACGACTCCACGGCGCCACGAACTGCCTCTGAGGCATAGCGAGGCGCGCGTCTTCTAGGGGGCTACGGGCGTGGAGTGCCGTGGCGAGGAGGTACTTGCATGGCTTCCGCGGCCGCGACCGCAAACCTGTCCCCGTTCTCCGTGTTCAGGAACCGTCGCTTCAGGTCGTTGTGGATCGCCGAGCTGATCTCCACCATCGGGGACTCGCTCGTCGACATCGCCGCAGCCATCCTCGTCTACCGGCTCACCGGCTCCGCGCTCTCCGTAGGCCTCGTGCTCATGGCCACGGCGGCCCCGGCCCTCGTTGTCGGCCTCTTCGCCGGGGTCATAGTCGACCGCTACGACCGCAAGCGCATCATGGTCGTCTGCGACATGCTGCGCGGCATCTTCGTGCTGACGATCCCGCTACTCGTCGGCACGCTCGGGGTCTGGTACCTGTACGTGGCCGTGGCGCTCGTGAGCGCCGTGGGCACGTTCTTCCACCCAGCGCACGCCAGCGTCCTGCCCGAGATCGCCAGCGACGAGGAGCTGGCCGCCGCCAACTCGATGCTGGCGATAAGCGGCTTCGGCTCCACCGCCGTGGGCTTCGCGGCCGGCGGCATCCTGGCGGCGGCCGCCAACGTGAACTGGGCCTTCTACATCGACGCGGCCACGTTCATCGTCTCGGCGCTGATCATCTCAACGATCGCCATACCCAAGGTGCAGCCGGACGAGACCACCAGCGCCGAGTCCGTGTTCAAGAACCTGAGCACTGGCATCAAGTACCTGTGGAAGAACGACGTGCTGCGCTCGTTCCTGATCATCGCGGCCGGCGTGGCCGTGGCGTTCGGCCTGCACAACGCCCTGCTGCTGCCCTTCGCGGTCGAGGCCTTGGGCGCCGACGAGTTCGTGTTCGGCCTCCAGGAGGGCCTGACGTCGCTCGCCTTCGTCTTCGGCAGCCTGTTCATGGCCACGCGCGCCGACCGGCTCCGCGAGGGCCAGTGGCTCACCATCGCCTACATAGGGATGGGCGTCGTCGGGGTCCTCTACGCCCTGGCCACTAACATCCCGGTGGCGATCGTCCTCATCATGATCTCGGGCTTCTTCAACGCGCCCTCCAGCATCGCCGGCCGGCTCATAGTCCAGCGGCAGACCACTCGCGAGGTGCGCGGCCGCGTGGCCAGCACGGTGTCCGTGGCCTCGAACGTCTTCTTCCTCGTCGGCATGATCCTGGTGGGCCTGGCCGACTACTTCGACATCCGCACCGTCTACCTCGTCACGGCGGCAGCGACGCTGGCCCTAGGCGTCGCCACGGCCGTGCTGCCCGGGCTCGGCCAGCCGGCCGCCGAGTGGCGCCGCACCATGGCGCTGCTGCGCGGCACCCAGGCCGCTCCCGGCCTGCGCCGGACTCGGGCAGCCACGCCCGAGGACTTCGCCGCCCTGGCGGTTCACCTCACCCCCATTGGTGTCCTCAACCCGGCCGAGCTGCGTGAGCTGGCGTCCTCCTCGCTGGTCGCCGAGGCGCCCGCCGGCCACCCCATCGTGAAGACGGGCGAGGTGAGCGACGCCACCTACTTCATCGTCTCGGGCCGCGCCGCCGCGGGCCGGGACGAGAACGGCCACTACCGGCCTCTCGAGGTGCTCAACGCCGGCGACTTCTTCGGGGAGATCGCGGCGCTCACCGGGGTCCCGCGCACCGCGCAGGTGGTGGCGGTGGAGGACACGACCCTGCTGCAGGTGCCCGTTGCCGCCATGCGCAAGCTGTCGGCCAAGCCCGAGCTGAACCGGCTGTTCCTGTCGAAGATGACCGAGCGCATGGTGCGCATGGACATGGTTGACATGCCGCGCTTCGCCGGCCTCGGCACGGACGTCATGCGCGAGCTGCGCACTCCTCAGCCCGAGCCCGTGGCCAGCGACGACCGGCCCGCTCCCCCGAGCGACTCAGCCGTCAGCACGGCGGGCTAGTCGACCAGCCCTCTGGCAGGACGGACGGGTTCACAAGGATCTCGGGCAGCGCCCGGAGGGCGCCGGTCCCGCACCACTTGGTCAACGACGCCGGGGCCTCGATGAAGCGACGCTCCGGACGGCGTGGGCGCGGGACTCCCATCCCTTGGCACGGGCGCGGGAAGGCCTATGGTGAACGAGAGGGACCACTGCGGGTGCGCCATCGCTGGTGGGGCCGATACCGAAGCCGTGGCCGGTTAGCCGGCCGGCGGGCTTTCCCACGAAGTCCTCCCAACCATGACCACTCGGGTGCGGGAGGTGAACTTATGACAGACCCCGGAAGGACCGAACAGCCAGTAGACGCGGAGCACCGTCCCGAAGCCTCGGAGGGGTGGAACGGCGCGCAGGCGCCTGTGAGGGGCGCCGCTATGACGCGTCAGGACGGGAGTCCCAACCGCTGGGCCTACCTGCTGATAGCCGGCGGGCTGTTCCTGCTGGCACTACAGCTGGGTTGGCTCGAGTGGTTCCGCGACTGGCTGTGGGCGCTGGTGTTCGCCGCCGGCGGCGCCGCCTTCGCCTACCGCTTCACGAGGGACAGCAGCGACTGGTGGGCGCTCATCCCGGGCGCCGCGCTCATCGGCATCGCCACCACGTTCGTCTCGGGCGCGGCCGGCGGTGCCTACTTCCTCATGGTGCTCGGCCTCGGGTTCGCGCTCGTCTACCTCACGGGGCGCGAGCGCTGGTGGGCGGTCATGCCCGCGGGCGTGCTGCTCACGCTCGGCGTGGTCGCGTGGCTGGGCGTGAGGCTGCCGCGCTTCGACGCCGGCTGGCTCTTCTTCCTCGGCATCGCGGCCACGTTCGGCTTCCTCTACATGCTCCCCGCCTCGCAGGGAGGGCAGAGGTGGGCCGTCTACCCGGCCGCGGCCGCCCTCGCCGTGATGGCCATGGTGCTGCTCAGCGGCGCGGTGTCCGGCGTGGTCGTGTCCGTGGCGCTGATCCTAATGGGCGCGTACCTGCTGTGGCGCCAGGGATCGGCTCCGAGGGGCCCGACGCTGCCCCAGGGAGGGGCTTGAGATGACGGCGCATGACGCCACGAGAGGGCCGTCCCGTCCGGTACGGGTGTGGCCGCTCCTGCTCATAGCGGCGGGCGCCTTCCTCCTGGCCGCGAACCTCGGCTGGGTGGGCTGGGACGCGCTTCTCGACCTCTGGTACCTGTGGCCCGTCGTCCTGGTGGCGGTGGGCGCCGACATGCTGCTCGGCGGGCGCCACCGGCTGCTCGTCGTGGCCGGGGCGCTGGTGGCGGGCGCGCTGCTGTTCGTCACGCCGACCGGGGGCATCGGCGCGAGCCCTGGCGGGGTCCCCGAGGAGGTCTCACAGCCGCTCTCCGGGGCCACTAGGGCCGAGGTGAGCATCGACACGGGCGTCACGCGCCTCACCGTGCGCGGCGACCCTACTGCCGAACTGCTCGCGAGCGGCAGCGTGACGCCGGTCCGCGGTGAGCGCATCGCGCGCTCCTTCGACGTCACGGGCGGCGCGGCGCGCTTCTCGCTCGCCTCGCGAGGCAGTCTCTCGACGACGTTCGGTCGCGGCGGGACCTGGGACCTCACGCTCACGGGCCGCGTACCGCTAGCGCTCGACATCGACACGGGCGTGGGCGAGGCGGACCTGGACCTCAGCGGCCTGCGGCTCACCAGGCTCGAGCTGAGCACTGGCGTCGGCGCCGCCGAGGTGAAGCTGCCCCGCGGCGACTACCAGGCCGACGTCGACACCGGCGTGGGCACAGCCACCATCCGCATCCCCGAGGGCGTGGAGGCGCGCGTGACCGTGTCGCGCGGCCTGGGTGCGGTGTCGGTGCCCTCCGACATGACGCGCGACGGCGACGTGTACACCTCGCCCGGCTACGCCTCGGCGGCGGAGCGCATCGACCTGCGGATCGACGGCGGCGTGGGCGCCGTGGCGGTGGTGCGCTACCGGTAGGAGACCACCCGAGTGGCATGGGCGTCGGGCCGGCCGCTAGCCGGCCCGACGACTACCGGCGCGGCGGCAGCGGCTCGGTCGTGTAGTCGAGGATCCTCACCACGTTCCCGCTTGGGTCCGCGAAGGCCGCGTAGCGGCCCGGTGGGATGTCCTTGGGCGCCACGAGGAACTCGATGGTGCCCTTGTTCCGCTCGTAGAAGTCGTCCACGCTGTCGACGAGGAAGAAGGGGCTGGAGCCCGGCGGGTCGCCCGGGACCTCCTTGTCGATCATCAGATCGACGTCGGTGCCAGGGACCTTGAGCACCACCGTGTCCTCACCGTGGCGCCACGACTCCTCCAGGCCCAGTTGGTCGCGGTAGAGGGCCAGGGCAGCCTGGACGTCCTTCACGGGCATGTAGGCGAACGCGAGTCTCATACCGGCGCGCAACATACCCGCCACGTCGCCGCGGCAGCGGGTGGGAGAACCCCGCTGCCGCGGCGGAAGGATGGGAGAGCCCGGGGTTCAGCGGCGCCCGCGGGCCGTGCAGAGAGAGGCGTCGTCCCACGGGTAGCCGTCCATGGAACCGCCCTCGCCACACGCTTCGGGGGAGTGGGTGTCCGCCGGCGCACCAGTGGCGTCGGCAGCGGGCTGCTTGTGGGGGGCGTCGTCCCACGGGTAGGCGGAGTAGGGATAGGCGCCAGCCGGTGGGGTGACCTGGGCAGCGGCCGCGAACGGGGATGGTTCGAACCACGGGTAGCCGTAGTAGGCGTCGGCGCTGGCCTCGGGCGCGGCCCTTGCGAGGACGAGGCGCAGCGTGCCCGCGTAGCTAGGCGCCGCGGCGTCCACTACCTGCCCCGCCTCCTCGACGCGAGCCCCCGACATGAAGCCCTCGCGTACGTCGCCTGCGAGTCTCTCGGTGCCCGAGACCGTGTCGACCGTGCCGCTGAGCCTGGCTACGAACGACTCGGCGGGGTCGTCGGCGATGACCACGACCACGTGCTCGACGTCCCAGCCGCCCTGTGAACGCTCGGACGTCAACTCCAGCGTCACGAGCCTGCCGCTCACGTCGCCCGAGACCGACCCGACCCACACTCCGTCGGAGACGGCCGTCTTGACGAACGTGAGCTCCGTGTTCGCGGCAGCGGCGGAGAGAGCGGAGACGACGACCACCAGCAGCAGCCCCTGATACAGCCTCTTCATGGCTTCCTCCTTGGCGCCTGCCGTCTGGCCGACGCGGTGGGAGGCTAGGGAAGCTACCGTGATGCCAGCGTGATGCGTCCTGGACGCACCGTTCGCGTTCCGGTGGGCCAGGAGCGTGGCCGGGGCCCGGGCCTCAGTGGCTCAGCACATGCGGTCGCCGCGCTCGCCGAACCCCACGAGCTCCAGGTACTCGGGGTGCCTGCGTACGTACGCCCTCACGAAGGGGCAAAGCGGCACGGCCGTGAGCTTGGAACGGCCGATGTAGTCGAGGGCCGCCCCCACCAGGGCGGCCCCCACTCCCCTGCCCTCGAGCTCGGGAGGGACGAAGGTGTGCACGAGGACCAAGGAGCCGCGTGCGTGCACGTACTCCAGCACGGCCACATGACCGTCCATCTCGAGCTCGAAGCGGTTCTGCTCGCGGTTGCGGACTACCTGGGGCGTCTCGCCCTCCACCCGCTCACGCTAGCGCAGCGTCGGGCCCCTGCGGCGTCCCAGGGATCTTCAGCTTCTGGCCCACCCTGATCTTGTTCGGATCGGCAAGGCCGTTGGCCTCGGCGATGCGCATGTAGCTCGACCGGCCGGCGCTGCCGTAGTAACGCAGCGCGATGTGCGACAGCGTGTCACCGGCCTTGACCGTGTAGACCACGTCGCCGTCCTCGTCGGTCTCGTTGAGCGCGGCGGCGTTCTCAACGACCTGCAGCGCCGAGTCGTCGACGCCCGTCACGCCCGGCACGCTCGAGACGACTTGGCGGATGAGGGCACGCTCCGCGTCGGACCCGACGGCGCCGCGCAGGACGACCGTCGAGCCCTTCTGCAGCACGTCCACGGGGTCGTCCGCGAGCTGCGGCTGCTTCTTCACCTCGGCCAGCGCGGCCTTGGCGAGGGCGCTGGGGTCCGGGGCAGCCTGCCCGCCGGCAGCGGTGGCAGCCATGGCGTCGGCGCCCGCCGCGCTCTCGACGACCTTCAGAGCGCTGACGTCCACGTCGTTGATGCCGTTGATGCCGGCGCCGATGGCGCGCACGAGGTCCTTGTAGCGCTCGTTCGGCACCTCACCGGTGACCTTGGCGGTCTTGTCCTTGACCTCGACCTGCAATCCCAGCACGGCCGTCAGGCGTTGGTCCGCCAGGGCCTCCTCGAACCTCTGCTTCGCGCTCTTACCGAAGGGCCACATGGCTCCTCCCCTTCCGACGACTCTGCTCGCCTCGGCGATGGTGACCGTCGACCTCAGTCATACGACGCCCACGTGAGAGACGGGAGCCGGCGACGGTCGCGGGCAGGGGGCTCGTGGGCGCCGCCGCCGTGGTAAACATGACGACCGCGCGGCCTCGCACGTCCCGGCCGCGACGGGACCGGGAAGTCATGAAGCACAGGATCGGTTGGAGCCGCTACACCCTGGCGCTCGGCGCGGTGTCGAGCATGATCGTCGCCCTCTTGCTGGCCGTCGCGGCCTTCACCGAGGCGATCAGGCTCATCGGCAAGGTCTTCGAGCTGGGCATCGGCACCCATGACGCCACCCGCGAGCTCGTCATCGCGGCCGTGGAGCACGCCGACACCGTCCTGATCGCGGCAGCCCTCTTCATCATCGGCCTCGGCCTCTACGAGCTGTTCGTCGCCGAGATCCCCAACCTGCCCGGATGGCTCGAGATCTCGTCCCTCGACGACCTCAAGGAGCGGCTCATCAGCGTCGTCGTGGCCGTGCTGAGCGTCAACTTCTTCACCCGGGTCATGGACTGGTCTGGCGACATCAACATCGTCTTCTTCGGCGCCGCGATCGCCTTGGTCATCGCCGCGCTGGCCCTCTACACCCGCAACCACAAGACCAACGGCAAGGGCCACTGAGGCCCCCTTCCCGCGCCCAGGCGCCTGAGAGCGCCCGCGGCCGGCCGCTACCGCGGCGCTGGGTCCGGTGGCGGCCAGGGGTCATGTACCGGCGACAGACGAGTCTCACGGTCGCGGGTGCTACGGTCAGGGCGTACCCAGTGATCACGAGAGAGCAGCGCCCCGTCCCGTCAAGGTCCGGCCTCGGCTGCATGGGAGCGACCAGATGAAGCCCGAGCCGTACTCACGACAACCTGGCGACGTCCCCGCCGTGGAGACCCTGGCGGAGCGCCTGCTCACGCTGCCCCTGCGCTTGAGGGGCTTCACGCGCGTCGAGGACCTCGTCCCCGCCGCGGCCCTCACGCTCGCCACCGAGCTCGGCGGGAAGTCGCGCGTGCGCTGGGCGGTGGCCGACGAGCTGGGCCAAGAGCCCGCCACGCCCACCACGGCGAGCCTATCCCTGCGCGAGCGCGGCGACGTCATAGCCGTGGTGCAGATCGCGCGGGAGGAGCCGTTCTCCGCCGACGAGAGGCGCCTCCTCTCCCACCTCAACGCCAGCCTCGACGAGCACGTGACCGAGCTATCGGAGCGCCTCGAGACGCGCCTGCAGGCCGCGCTCTCCACCACCCTGGCCACGAGCGAGGACCTCGAGGACGCCGCCAGGCGCGCCGTCGGCACTCTGCACGAGCACCTCGGCGCCGTGGCCGTGACGCTGGCCATCGCCGACGACGCGCGCCTCCGGGTCCTGGCGTCGGAGGGGCGCTGGGGCGACATCGAGCTGGAGCACCGCATCGAACTGCTGACCATGGCGATGCGCGGCGAGGACGTGCTCCTCTTCGAGCGCGGGCTCGTGGCCCTGCCCGTCGGCGAGGTCAGGCCGGTGCGCTACGCGCTGCTCCTGCGCATGCCCCCCGAGCTCCCGTACTCGGGCGTGCACCCCTCGACGCTGCTGCAGGCGAGCCGCGTCATCCGCTCGCACCTCGACGGCCACCGCTACGGCGCGGCCATGGAGGTGCTGTTGCGCCTGCACGAGGCCTCCGAGGAGGTGGAGACGCAGGAGCTCTACCAGCGGGCCCTCGACGCGGCCATCAAGGTCGTCCCCGGCTGCGACAGCGGCTCGCTGCTGGTGCGCCGGCACCGCCACGAGCCCTTCGAGTTCCGCGCCGCGCGAGGCTTCGAGCTCGAGCGCCTGTACCCCCTGAAGATCCCCGCGGAGGAGCTGCAGGTCTGGTACGGCCCCGACGAGGCAGCCTGGCGCCGCGGCCGCGCCCGCGTGGTGCGCTCCGACCTCCACGACATCGAGCACCTCGGCCTCTCGGCCTCGCCCGAGCTGGCCGAGCTCATAGGCGGCTACGACCGCATCAAGGCCACGATGTGCCTGCCGGTCCTGCACGACGGCGAGGTGCTGGCGGTCCTAAACCTCGAGAGCTCCACCGACCCCGGGGCGTTCGGCCGCGACTCGGTCGAGCTGTGCCACCTCTTCGGGCCCACTCTCGCCAGCCTGCTGAACCGCCAGCACGTGCGCGACCTGCTCATGAACGCGGCGCTCACCGACGAGCTCACCGGCCTGAAGAACCGCCGCGCCTTCGACGAGGCCCTCGCCCGCGAGCTGGCCCGGCGCGAGCGCTCCGGCAACCACATGAGCCTGCTGATCATGGACCTCTCAGGGTTCAAGACGGTCAACGACCTCCACGGCCACGCCGCGGGGGACAGGGCGCTGGTGGCCGTGGCCCAAACGCTGCGGGCGGCCGTCAGGCACACGGACGTGCTCAGCCGTTGGGGCGGCGACGAGTTCGCGGCGGTGCTCATCGACTCCCCGGCCAACGAGGCCGAGGAGACGGCAGCGCGAGTCAGGGAGGGCGTCCGGGCGCTGTCCGTGGGCGACACCAAGCTAGGCATCGCCATCGGCGTGGCCACCGCCCCCGTGGACAGCTTCGAAGCCGCAGAGCTGCTGGCAGTGGCCGACGAGCGCATGTACGCCGAGAAGCAGGGGTAGGCCGGCACGCAGTCTGCGTGCCGGCCCAGCGGCGCGTGACCTTCTCGCCTCGCCTCAGCCGGCGAACGCCGCCGCAGCCTGCTGCAACAAGTACCGCTTCACGTCCTCAGGCCAGGCGGCGATGAGCTCCTCGAAGCGAGACTTCTCTCCCCTGTCCAGGGCGCGGTAGGCCTCCTCGAAGTTCGGGCGGTCGCCTGCCAGGGCTGTCATCGCCCGTCCGGTGACGGCGGCGGCGCGGCGCGCGCGGGCCTTGGGGGACTCGTTGGCCATCGCCTCGTCGACGAGCCGCCTCAGGGTGGCCGAGGCGCCGCCCTGCTGGTCGGCCAGCCAGTCCCAGTGGCGGGGCAGCAGCGTGACCTCGCGCGCCGCCACCCCGAGGCGTGGCCGTCCCGGCCCGCGCTGCTCGGGGTCGGGTAGGTAGCGCTCCAGCACCATCTCGATCGGTCCCCGCAGCTCGAAGTCGACCTGCTTGCCGGTGAAGTCGTCGAGGATCAGCAGGTACTGGCCGGGGTCGGCGTCGAAGCGCCGCTTGATCTCGGGCAGGAGCGCCCTCAGGTCCCCGGTGAGCACCCGTTCGTCGCTCACGAACAGCGTGTAGGTACGTTCGCTATCCATGCCGCCGATTATCACCCGGGTGATATCACCTTGTCAATATCCCCCGGGTGAAATCCCATCGAGCGCCAAGGCTCGCCCCCGACCGGCTGGCGGGCGGATCATCCGGGCTCGCCCACCGCAGCCGCCTGGGGCCGCGCCCGCCATGCCGCCAGGCAGGCCAGCGCGCCGAGGAGGAGGGCGAAGCCCATGGCGAGCGCTATGGAGTCCCGCTGGCCCCAAGCCAGGCGGCCGCCGAGCGCCAACAGGGCGCCCCCGACTCCCGAGCCGATGGCCGCGGTCCACTGGTCAGCGATCGTCAGGGCCGCCGAGACCCGCCCCTCCTGGCCGGCAGGCGCGAGCGAGAAGGCCACCACCGAGGCCGTGGCGTGGGCCGACCCGATGCCCAGTCCCGCCACGACCCACGCCGCCAGCACCAGGACCAGCGGGGGCCAAGGGACGAAGAGGGCGACGACCTGCATCACCAGGCCGACCAGCAGCAGGGCGGTGCCGAGGCGCAGGCGCGGGTGGCGCGTGGCCAGCGAGCGCAGCTCGAGGCGCGACTGGAGCCAGGAGCCCACAGCCCAGCTGATCGAGCCCGTGGCGATCACCAGGCCGGTGATGGTGGACGAGTAGCCGTGCACCGCCGTGAGCATCAGCGCCAGGAACGCCTCCACGCCCACCATCGCGGCGAAGAAGAGGCCGCGCGCCGCCACCACCGACGCCAGCCCGCGCCTCAGTACGAGGACGCCCTCGGGGAGCAGCTCGCGCAGCCCGTACGCGGCGCCCGCGACGCCGGGCAGCCCGAGCGCGAGGGCGAGCCAGAGCCTGTCGTCCCCCACGCCCGCCAGGAACAGGCCCGTCCCCACAGCTAGGGGCACGGCCGCGGCCAGCGTCCCGCGCTGGGGCGAGGCGGCCGCGGGCGGCATCAGGTGGCGGAACCGGCCGATGGTCATGGCGGCGACCAGCGCCAGCAGCGGCAGGATCCCCCAGAAGACGACGCGCCAGTGCAGAGCCTCGGCCACGAAGCCGGCGACTGCCGGGCCGAACAGCGCGGGCGCCACCCAGGCGCTGGACGTGAGGGCCATCATCCTCGCCCTCTCGCTGTCGGGGTAGGCGCGCGTTATGGCAGTGAGCATCAAGGTGCTCAGGGCGCCACCCCCGAACCCCTGCAGCACCCGCCCCACGATCACCACGGGCATCGTGGGCGCCGCGCCGCTCACGGCCAGGCCGAGCCCGAACGCCGCCAGCCCGAGGGCCAGCGGCCTGGCGAGCGAGCCGGTGTCGGCCAGGCGGCCCGCCACGACCGTGCCGACCAGCGAGGCGAGCATGAAGCCGCTGAACACCCAGCCGTAGAGGCCCACGCCGCCGAGGTCCTCGGCCAGGCGCGGGGCGACGGTCACCACCGCCAGGGACTCGAAGGCGACGAGGGTGACGCCCAGCAGGATGCCGACGGTCAGGGAGGCGGAGCCGCCCGGACCAGGGGTGGAAGGAGCGGGCCCGGGCATCCGGCCAATCTAACGCCCCCAGGACGCGGCGCGCCGGGACCGGGCCCGGCCTCCGATCAGCTGACGGGTCCTCCCGCGGCGGCGCGCTCGGCCTTGCCGCGCTCGACCTCGGCCGCCAGGTCCTCGAGCGCGGACGCCCAGAAGACCCGGTAGTGGGCCAGCCACTCGTCGATGGTCCTCAGCGGGCCGGGGTCGAGCGCGTAGAGCCTGCGCCGCCCCTCGGCCCTGACCTTCGCGAAGCCGGCGTCCCGCAGCACCTTGAGCTGCTGCGAGACGGCCGACTGCGTGATGCCGAACTCGGCGCCCACGACGTTCACGACCTCGCCCGAGCTCAGCTCGCCCTCGGCCAGCAGCTCCACGATGCGGCGCCTGACCGGGTCACCGAGTACCGCGAACGGGTGCACGGCCTGGCTACTCTCCCCCCTGCGCGTCCCCGCCCATGGGCTGCTGCAGCTCACCCGAGTAGAACTGGCGCGTCGTCTCGGCGGCGGTCATGGCGGCCTCCTCCGGCACGCCGGCCGCGACGTCGGCCAGGCCCCACGACTCGGCGGAGAGGCGGTAGAGGGCGAGGGCCTCGGGCGACATCGCCCAGGCCTCCTGGGCCTCCAGCAGGCGCTCGACGCTCGGGTCCTGCAGGTGCAGCGCCAGGCCGAGGAAGCTCATGTCCCAGCCCACGCCCACGGCGCCAGGGCCGAACCTGTCCGAGAAGCCGGGCATGACGGGCGACTCGTGGAGCAGCTCGAGACGGGTGCCGTCGCCCTCGGCCTCGAAGCGCAGGGTCACCCAGCTCACGCCGCCGCCGAACTCCCAGGTGATGCGTAGGCGCTCGGGCTCGACGCACTCCAGGATGGTCCCGCCGGCGTTGCCCTGCAGCTGGTACCGGCCGCCCACCTTGAGGTCGCCCGTGATGGGCATGAACCACCGGCGCAGCCTCTCAGGGTCCGTCACGGCCTGCCAGAGGTCGAGGGCGTGGGTCGGGTAGGCGCGGCTGGCGCGCACCGAGACCATCTCCTGCCCGTCGCGCGAGAAGTACTCGACGCGCCTGTCCATCATCGCTATGTGCCGTTCCAATGCGTCGGCCATGGCTCTTCCCTCCGTCGCGGCCCCTGACCTGCCGGCTGCGGTGGGGCATCATATTAGCGTTCACTAATAGATTGCAAGCGCGGTCGTCGCATGACACCGCCGGTCATGCCCGAGTCACGCCCTCGCACCTAACCTCTGCGGCGTCGCCGGCGGCCACGGGAGTGGCCTCAGCCGCGGCGACGATCCCCGACCGCGGCCCCAGCCGCGGCGACAGCCGCTCGGCCGCAGCCGCAGCGCGCGCAGGAGGAACCATGATCCGCAAGACCGCCATCACGCTCGCCCTAGCCGCCCTGCTCGGCGGCGCCCTCGCCCAGACCGCCTCGGCGATCGTCCGCGACGCGGACGGCGCCATCATCGGCACGGCCTACCTCGAGTCCGTCGAGGGCGGCACCCGCCTCACCGTCGTCGTGGAGGGCATCACCCCCGGCGCCCACGGCATGCACGTGCACGAGGTCGGCTCCTGCGAGGCGTCCGTCAACGCCGAGGGCCAGACGGTCCTGTTCGGCGGCGCCGGCAGCCATTTCGACCCGCACGCCGCCGGCAGCCACCGCGGGCCCGACGCCCACGTCCACGAAGGGCACGCCGGCGACATGCCGAACCTCGTGGCCGACGACGCCGGCCGCGCCGTGATCAGCTTCGTGACGAGCCGCATCAGCCTCACCGAGGACGAGCTCGGCGTGCTCGGCCGCGCGCTGGTCATCCACGCGAACCCCGACAACTACACCGACGAGCCGGCGCTCGGCGGCAGCGGCGGCCGCGTGGCCTGCGGCGTCATCACCGCCCTGTCGCTCTAGCCTCCGCGAGGACCGCGGCGTTCAGCGGGTTGTCCCCGAGGAACGCCGCTCGCATCTCGGCCGGGACGTGCCGCTCGGCCACTTCCAGCACGTGACGGCGCGCCGCGACCAGCGCCTCCCCGGCGCCGCGGCGCGCCGCCGCCTTCAGCGCGCGGTAGCGCGTGAACCACAGCTCCGCCCGCTGGCCGAGGAGCGGCTGGCGGGCGTTCGCCTCGAGGGCCCGCTCGACGGCGGCCGACGCCTCGTCCGGCCGGCCGGCGGCCATCAGCAGCCCGGCGTGCCGCAGCTCGACCTCGGCCAGGAGCGGCAGGCCGCGCTCCTCTACGAGCTCCCTGGCGCGCGTCAGTGCCCGCTGGCCGTCCTCGCCCGGGAGGGAGCGCGCCTGGGCCAGGTAGAGGAACCCGCGCAGGATGGGCGTGGCGTCCTCGCCCAGGTCGCGCTCTACCTGCGCGAACATGTCGCGGGCCTCGCCGACCCTCCCCCTCATGGCCGTCTCCTCCGCCCACACGATGCGGGCGTGGCTGCGCCAGGGGTCGGTGCGGTCGGGGCGCCTGAGCGCCTCGGCGATCTCGCGCTCGAAGTCGGCCTTGCGCCCCAGCGCCCTGTAGACCAGCGCGGCGATGCGCGCCACGAGCGCCCGCGAGTGCTGGGTGGCCGGCACGGCCTCCTCGGCGTCGGCCAGCTTCTCGAGCGCCTCCGCGTACCGCTCCTGGCCCCAGTACAGGTAGGCCAGGTTCACATCGTTGTTGTAGGTGAACCTGGCCGCGCCCGGGATGCCCTGCAGCACCTCGCCGGCGCGCAGGTAGGCGGCCTCGGCCTCAGCGAGGTCGCCCAGGGACTCGTGGCTCACGCCCACGTGCATGTCCACCACGGCTGTCATGTACCTGTCGCCAGCGCGCACGAACGCCCGGCGCGCGGCGCGCTGGTGCTCCAAGGCCTCGAGGTTGCGCCAGGCGCGGTTCAGCACCGCCCCCATCGCCAGCTGGTTCGCCGCCACCGCGGGCGCCGACCCGCCGGCCTCCAGTGACCGGGAGACCTGCTGCAGCGCCGCGAGCGCCTCGTCGTAGCGGTTCTGCTCCGACAGCGCCGTGGCCAGGGCCTCGAGCAGGCGGGTGCGCAGCGCCTCCGCTTCCGCGCCCTCGCCCGCCAACGCGGCCAGCCCGGCACGGGCCCGCTCCTCGGCCGCCCGCGGCTGCCCCGAGGTGTTGAGGCGCGTGGCGGCCAGGACGTCGGCCCGCGCGGCCTGCGCCGGCGTCCGCACCGCCGCCTCCAGCCTCTCCAGCAGCGCGGCCGCGCGCCGGCCCGTGTCGTCGCGCAGCACGAGCTCCAGCTCCCTGGCCAGCGCCTCGAAGGCGGTCCCCTGGTCGTCCAGGAGCTCGGCGATGTCGGCGGCCCTCCGGTAGTAGTCGCGCGCCTCCAAGAGCCGGTACCCCGCCTCGGCCTCCGCACCCGCCTTCACGAGGGCGTGCATCGCCTCACGCTGCCTGCCACCGGCGAGCCAGTGGCCCGCCACGCGGGCGGAGGGCGCACCGGCGGCCTCCAGGACGGCGGCGAGGCGCCGGTGCAGCAGGGTACGGACGGGCTGCGCCACGGCCGCCAGCACCGCCTCGTGCACCAGGTCGTGGGCGAAGCGGTTCCCGGAAACGACGCCAGCGCCTTCGAGCTCGCCCCACGCCTCGGCCAGGGCGACGGCCGGCTCCCCCAACGCGGCCGCCAGCAGCTCCAGGTCCAGGTCGCTCTGCATCACCGCGGCGGCGTCGACGAGCCGGCGGGCAGGGGCCGAGAGGCGCTCGACGCGCCGCCTGACCAGCGCCGTCACCCGCCCTGGCGGGGGCAAGCGCTCGGGCAGCCGGTCGGGCAGCCGGCCGCTGGCCTCCAGGTGGCGCAAGGTCTCTACCAGCGACAGGGGGTGGCCACCCGTGTAGCGGTACAGGTCCTCGGCCAAGGCGCCGGCCTCCCCGCCTCTCGACTCGGCCACCAAGCTCGCCACCGCGTCGGCGGAGAGCGGGCCGAGGCGCAGGTGCAGCGCCTCGCCGCGCGCCTCCAGCTCCTCGACGCGCTCCAGGAGCTCTTGCGGTACCTCGTCGTCGCGGAAGCAGACGATGGTGCGGGCGCCGGCCACCGTCGCCGCGACGCCGGGCCCGGCCCGCCCGAGCGCGTGCGTGGCCGCCCACCAGGTCGTCACGGAGACCTCGTCGGCGAACTGCACGTCGTCGAACAGCCAGCCGGCGGCGTGACCGGCCACGATGCCGCGCAGCCGCTCGATCGCGGCCTGGAAGCGCACCCGGTCGTCGTCGGACCTCAGGGGTGGCGGCGCAGACTCGCTGAGCTCGGGGACCAGCCGCGACAGCTCAGTGCGCACCCAGCCCTCGAGGACCAGCCCAGGGAAGTCGGCGACCACGCGCCGGCAGGCGCGCGAGAGCGTGAGGAGCGGCACCGCCGCGTCGCCCGGCCTGGCCTCCATGACGGCCAGGCGCCCTTGGCTGGCGGCGAACTCGTACGCCAGCCGGCTCTTGCCCACCCCGGCCGGCCCCGAGACGTACACCGGCAGGCCCGCCTCCCAGGCCTCCCGCAGGCATGCCAGCTCCTCCTCCCGCCCGACGAGACGCGGTCCTTCGCGTCCGCGGACCGCAGGCTCCGGCGCCGACGGCGGACGATCCGGGCCCTGCCGTGCGCCCCGCGCGACGGACACCGCCCCGCGAGCCACCTCCTCGGCGAGCTCCCGCAGCTCAGGTGACGGCTCCACGCCCAGCTCGCGCTCGAGCGTGGCGCGGCACTCGGCGAACGCTGCCAGCGCCGCCGCGCGGTCCCCTGCCTTGGCGTGGAGCCGCATGGCCAGGCGATAGGGCGTCTCGGCCAGCGGGTCCAACGCCCTCAGGCGCCGGGCGGCGTCCAGCGCCTCGGTCAGCCGGCCCGCCGCCTCCAGCTCCGCGGCGCGCTGCAGCAGGGAGCGCGCCGCCTGCTGCCGCACGGCCTCGCGCTCCGACTCGAGCCACTCGGCGAACTCGGGGCAGTCGTCGTACTCGAAGTTCTGCAGCAGTTCGCCGGCCGCGTCTACGGCCCTCACGGCGCCGGCTTCGAAGGCGGCCAGCTTCATCTCCCCGACGTCCGAGGCCACGCCCTCCCCCAGCTCGACGACCGCCGTGCCGGTGACGACGCCGGGGTGCACGGAGGACCGGAGGCGGTGCAATAGCTGGGCCAGGCTGTTCCGCGCCCGCTTCTCGTCCACGTCTGGCCACAGGAGCCCCGCCAGGCGTTGGCGGCTCGTCGGACCGGCGAGCGTCAGGTACGCGAGCACGGCCGCGGTCTTGCGCTCGAGGCGCAGGCGCGTCCCAGCGAAGACGACCGTGGCGTCGCCCAGCAGGGTCAGGCTCACGTTGGCGGGAGGGTCTTCCGGCGAGGGCGCGCGGCGTGGAGGAGTAGAAGACACGCGGCGCGAAGTATACGTACCGGCGCGCTGGCGCCGCGAGCCAGCCGCTAGGGGCGCCCGCTGCCGAGGCGTTCGAGCCACGCCTCGGTCTCGTGCGGCCAGCGCAGACGCACGACCTGCAGGTGCGTGCCCTTCTCCAGCAGCGCGCGCACGTCGTTCCGCACGCGGTGCCTGGTGCTCCACGCCCACCTGACGATGTGCTCGCGGTCGGTGAAGAACGTTCGCAGCGGCGGCTCCACGTTCCCGGCCCACAGCACCTCGCGCCGGAGGCGTCGCCCGAGCGTGCGCTTCACGACGCGGTACATGACCAACCAGTCTGGGTAGTCGAGCCACACCAGCGTGTCCGCCACCTCGGCCAGGTGCTCGCGCAGGCCCTGCCACTCCATGACCCACTCCGGCCGCGCGGCGACGGCCCGCAAGTCCTCCGGGAAGGCGGGCCGGACCGTCCAGCCGGGGCCGTGGTACAGCGCGTCGACCTCCTGGTAAGGCAGGCCGAGCGCCGCGGAGACCCGCCGCGCCGTCGTCGACTTGCCTGACCCTGAGGTACCGCCGACGATCACGCGGCGCGGGGTCACCGGCAGCGTGTCATGTGGTCCGAGCAGCGGCACGGCGGAGAGTGTAGCGACGGCCCGGCCTTCACCGCACCCCTAGACCCTCGCGCCGCCGCAGCGCCGCCGCCACGGCCAACGGCACCAGGCCCGACGCGATCCAACCCACGTCGTACGGCCAGAGTGGGTCGGCCCCAGTGCGTACCTGGTGCAGCCCGAGGAACTTGTGGTTCACCAGGCCGTCGAAGAGCTGGAAGGCGCCGGCCCCGACCAGCACGCCAGACCAGAACGGTCGCCCTGTCACCACCGTGGCCAGCTGGCGCTGGGCCCAGAGGAGCATGACGGCCGCGGCGAAGGCGCTGGCCGTGAACAGATGGAAGAGCCCGTCCGAGAACACCTGCCAGTAGGCCGAGGCATGGGCGTAGAAGTGATGCCACTGCAACAGCTGGTGGAAGGCGATCTCATCGACGGCGCCCATCGCGGCGACGCCGGCGACACCCCCCGTCAAGGCAGCGCGCCGCTCCCACCCCCTGCGAGCGTCCCTGCTGGCCTCGGCGCTGCCTTCCACGCGGCCATGCTGCGCGCCCAGCGTGAGAGGAGGGTAGGACCCTCGCACCGCGCCAAAGCGTGAAAGGGCGGGCCATCCTGCCTCGTACCACGGAAGCGCCGGCCCGCCCTCTCCCGCACGGTAGACCCGCGGCGCCGCGGCCACCAGGTATGAACGGCCCGGTCGCCGGGGCTCGCGGCCGCTGGTAGGGTCTGGGGCCATGGCACAGGTGCCCGCCCGCATCTCCTGGGCGGTCAGGACCGTGACAGGGCTCGAACCGAGCGCGGTCCTGGAGGTCGGCTGCGGCCGCGGCCATGCCCTCGCCCACCTCGCCGAGCGACTCCCTTCGGCGCGATTGGTGGGAGTGGACCGCTCCGAGGCGGCGGTCGCGGCGGCCCGCGAACGCCTCCGGGGCCGAGCCGAGCTCGTTCACGCCGAGCTGACAGCGGTCCCCGCCCTACTGGACCCTGCCCGCTTCGACGTCGTGTTCGCCGTGAACGTCAACGCCTTCTGGCTCGAGCCCGCAGCCGAACTGGCGGCCTTGCGCGCTCTCCTGGCGCCGGGCGGCCGGCTGGCCCTCCTCTACGAACCGCCGTCGGACGCCCAGGGCCGGCGCATCGCGCCGGCGCTAGCGGCCAACCTGGCGGCGCACTGGTTCGAAGCGGAGACCCTCCTGGAGGAGCCACTCGACAAGGTGAGGGGCGTGGGCGTCGTAGCGGTGCCACGCTGAAGCTCCGGCGCCGCCGAGCGACCGCCCGGCGACCCTCACTCCGAGCTGCCAGCCACGGGACCTAAGCCCCGACCCTCACCAGGTGTCGCCGCCTCCAGGCGGCGGCCAGGCGCCGATCATCCGCCTTATGAGGATCACCTGCCCCAAGTGGTGCGCGTCGTGCACGTAGTAGGACACGATGCTCGCGCCCACGGACCGGTCGCGCCCGTCCACGAGCGCCCTCTTCACCGCCGCCTCGTCCTGGGCGATGGACCTGTAGCGCTCCAGCCCGGCCAGGTAGCGTTGCACCAGCCCCGGCCACTCCTCGGCCGTCACCGCCGGCCAGCCGACCGAGGCGTTGGGCACGGGCGTGGGCGGCTCGCCGTCGATCATCCGCAGGTGCCGCTCCAGCCAGAAGACCATGTGGGCGACGACCTCGGCGACGCTGTGGGGGCAGCCGTCGGGCCTGCGCACGGCGTCCTCGCCGCTCAGGCCGTCCAGGGCGCGCTCGAAGGGCGTGAAGCCGCCGGACTCGTTGGACAGGAGGAACCGTAGGAACTCCGGGCTCGGTGCCAGCAACTCTTCGCTCATGCCGGATTATGCGCATCCCGCGACGCCGTTGGTGGAGCCCCGCCCGCCGCGACGGCGCACCCGCCAGCCGGCCCCGGCACCCGCGCTGCTACGCGCTCCCTACTGCCGCCGCCCTATCGTGCGCGGCGAAGGGGTGGAACATGACCTCAGCCGAGCCGCGCACGAGGCTAGTCGCTCTCGCTCTCCTGCTGCTGGTGGCGCTACCGGCCACGATGGCCACGGGCGCCGCGGAGGGCTACCCGAACTCGCGCCTGCTGGTGGAGCCGTCCTGGCTGACCACGCGGCTCGCCGACGAGCCCGTGCTGGTCGTGGACGCCCGCGAGGCCCACAGGCACGCCGCGGCGCACGTGCCGGGGGCCGTGAGCGTGCCGGTTAGCGCGGTCGTGGGCAGCGTCGACGGCGTCCCGTTCGAGCTCGACGTGGAGCGCGCGGCGGCGGCGTTCCGCGCGGCCGGACTGGAAAGTGACCACACTGTGGTCATATATGACGACCTGGGCATGATGGACGCCGCCAGGCTCTTCTGGACGCTCGAGTACCTCGGCGTGCCCGACGTGCGCGTGCTCAACGGCGGCTGGGACGCCTGGCTGGCGGCCGGCGGGCCGGTGGAGGCGGGCGACGTCGCCAGGGAGCCGTCTGCGTTCGAGGCGGCGCCGCGCCCGCGCCTCCTCATCACCGCCGACGAGCTGGCGGCCCGCCTGGGCGAGCCCGGCCTGGCGGTGGCTGACGCCCGCTCGCGGGAGGAGTACACGGGCGAGGTGGTCTTCGGGCCGCGCGGAGGGCGCGTGCCTGGCGCCGTGAGCCTGCCGTGGTTCGAGGCCCTCGCCGGGGGCGACGTCCTGCCGACCACCCAGCCGGGCTGGCAGGAAGAGCTGCGCGACGCCGACGTCGAGCGCCTCGCCCCTCCCGAGGAGCTGCGCGCCTGGCTCGGGGCCGCCGGCCTCACGCCCGAGCTGGAGGTGGTCACCTACTGCCAGGTCTTCTGGCGCGGCGCGCACCTGTACTTCGTCCTGCGCCTGATGGGCTTCGAGGACTTGCGCGGCTACGACGGCTCCTGGGCCGAGTGGAGCCAGCGCGCGGACCTGCCGGTCGAGACCGGGGCGCCCCCCTAGGCCGAGCGCCACCGACAGGGACGAAAGCCGCCTGGCCCGCCTGCTACGCTCGCCTGAGAGCCGGTGCGGAGGGGGCATGAGGCACGTCGCAGGACACGCGGACAGGCACGACGCCGGATCGGAGGGCACCGTCACGGCGGTGCGCGGCTCGGTCGTCGACGTGCGCTTCCCTCACCGCCTGCCCGCGCTGCGCGAGCTGCTCGTGGGCGTCGACGACGACGGCCTCAGGCTCGAGGTGGCGACCCACGTGGGCACCGACGTCGCGCGCTGCCTCTCCTTCGGGAGCACCGACGGCCTGGCGCGCGGCGCCAGGCTGCGCGCGACGGGCGGGCCGCTCGAGGTGCCAGTGGGCAGCGAGCTGCTGGGGCGCGTGGTCGACGTCTTCGGCCGCCCCGGCGACGGGCTCGGGCCGGTGCAGGCCTCGGAGCGCAGGCCCGCCTACGGACCTCCCCTGCCCCTGGGCCGCCGCTCCACGACGACCTCGGTCCTGCACACGGGCATCAAGGCGATAGACCTGCTGTCGCCGCTCGAGCAGGGCGGCAAGGCCGGGCTCTTCGGCGGCGCCGGCGTGGGCAAGACGGTGCTCATCTCGGAGCTCATCCACAACATGGCCGTGAGGCACGCGGGCGTGAGCGTCTTCTGCGGCATCGGCGAGCGGTCGCGCGAGGCCGAGGAGCTGATACGCGACGTGGACGAGGCCGGCGTGCTGGACAAGACCGTGCTCGTGTTCGGCCAGATGAACGAGCCGCCGGGGGCGCGCTTCCGCGTGCCGCACACGGCCCTGGCGATCGCCGAGCACTTCCGCGACGTGCAGGGCGTCGACGTCCTGCTGCTCATGGACAACGTGTTCCGGTTCGTGCAGGCGGGCATGGAGGTGTCGGGGCTCCTCGGCAACCTGGCGTCGCAGATGGGCTACCAGCCGACCCTGGCCACCGAGTTGGCCGAGCTGCAGGAGCGCGTTGCCAGCTCCTCCACCGCCTCCATCACCTCCGTGCAGGCCGTGTACGTGCCGGCGGACGACTTCACCGACCCGGCGGTGGTGCACGTCTTCGGCCACCTGTCGGCGTCCGTGGTGCTGTCGCGCGACAGGGCGGCGCAGGGCTTCTACCCGGCCATCGACCCGCTGCAGTCGACCTCCTCGCTGCTCAGCCCGGCCGTGGTGGGGGAGCGGCACGCGCGGGTGGCGCGCGAGGTGCGGGCGACGCTGGCGGCCTACGAGGACCTCAAGGACATCATCGCGATGCTGGGCCTCGACGAGCTGTCCGACGAGGACCAGCGCGTCGTCTCGCGGGCGCGCAGGCTCGAGCGCTACCTGACGCAGCCCTTCCACGTGACGCAGGAGTTCACGGGCATGCCCGGGGTGTCGGTCGACCTGGACGCGCTCCTCGACGACTGCGAGGCGATACTCGGCGACGAGCTCGCCGACGTGCCAGAGGGCTCCCTCTACATGATCGGCTCGCTGGCCGAGCTGCAGGTGGCGGCGTGAGCCGGACGCCCGCCCGCGCGGGCTTCCCGCCACCCTGGAGGGCCGCTCCATGAGGCTGCTGCTCTCCGTGCCCACGGGCGTCCTCGTGGACAGCCCCGTGCAGAAGGTGTCGGCCGAGTCGGACCGCGGCTCGTTCACCATGCTCCCGCGCCACGCGGACTGCGCGCTCGAGGTCGTGCCCGGGCTCTTCTCCTACGTCACCGAGGCGGGCGAGGAGGTCTTCGTGGCCGTGGACGAGGGCGTGCTCGTGAAGGCCGGCGAGGACGTGAGGGTCGCCTGCCGGCGCGCCGTGGTCGCTGGCGAGCTCGACGAGGCCGTGGCCGCCCTGGAGGGGCACATGCGCGCGCAGAGCGAGCACGAGCGCCGCGCCCGCACCGCCCTCTTGCGCCTGGAGGCCGAGGTCGTGCGGCGGCTGGGGGACGTGTGAGCGCAGAAGGCGACCGCATGCCCGTCACCGCGGAGAGCCCGCGAGCGCCTGCCCCTGAGGCCGCGCGCGTGGACGATGACCTGCTGGAGGCCGTGGCGCGGCGCCAGGCCAGGAAGCAGCGCTCCCGCCGGGAGGACCGCCCTGGCCTCGCCAAGGGCCTCGGTACGAGCGGGATGATCGGCTGGTCCGTCGCGGTGCCCACGCTCGTGGGTATCGCCGTGGGGGTCTGGCTGGACGGGCGCGCCGAGGCGTCGCGGTACTCGTGGACGTTGACCTTGATGGCCGTGGGCATCCTGGTCGGATGCCTCAACGCCTGGTACTGGGTGAGGAAGGAGTCGGAGGGTGATTGACGTTCTGCTGCCGCTGGCGCTGGGGGTGATGGCCGGCCTCGGGCTCGGGCTCGCCTTCTTCGGCGGCCTGTGGGTCACCGTGAAGAGGGCCGGCGCGGGCGGCGGTGGAGCGCGCGCCATGTTCTACGTCAGCTTCGCCCTGCGCGCGGCCGTGGCCATGCTGGTGCTCATGCTCCTGGCGCGGCGCGGCCTGGCCCCGCTGCTGGGGGCCCTGGTCGGGTTCGCTGCCGCTCGCCCGCTCGTCACGCGCGCCGTGGCGGGCCGCGAGGTCCCCGAGCCGGAGGTCGCGGCTCCCGCCGCTGCGGAGGAGGAGGCCAGGCGTTGACGCTCTCGCCCGACCAGGTGGTCGTCTTCACCGTCGGCCCCCTCGCCGTCACGGCCACGCTCTTCTACACGTGGCTGGTGATGGCCCTGCTCGTCGTCGTGTCCGCCGTGGTCACGAGGCGCTTGCGCGTGGAGCCGCCGTTCGGGCGCGGGCAGGTCGTCCTGGAGGCGCTGGTGGACTTCGTCCTCCAGCAGATACGCGAGGTCACCCGCCAGGACCCGCGACCCTACCTGCCCTTCGCGGGCACGCTGTTCCTCTTCATCCTCGTTTCGAACGTGCTGGGCGTGGTGCCGGGGTTCCTGTCCCCCACCGGCTCCCTCATGACCACTGGCGCCCTGGCCATCGCCGTGTTCCTCGCCGTGCCGGCCTTCGGCGTGTCGCGGCTGGGGCTGCGGCGCTACCTGCGCACCTACCTGGAGCCCACGCCGCTGATGCTGCCGTTCACGGTGCTGGGCGAGGTCTCACGCACGATCGCGCTGGCGATGCGTCTGTTCGGGAACGTGATGAGCAGCTCGATGATCGCCGCGATCCTGCTGGCCGTGGCGCCGTTCGTGTTCCCGGCGCTCATGGAGGCCTTCGGGCTGTTCTTCGGCGTGCTGCATGCCTACATATTCACCGTGCTCGCCCTCGTCTACGTCGCGTCCGGCGCGGCGGAGACCGAGAGGCGCGCCGCGAAGGGGAGTGGAGGATGACCGAGCTGGCCTGGGTGGCGGTCGCGTCGATAGTCACCGCCGGGATCACGGCTGCCCTGGGCGCCGGCATGGCGGCCCTCGGCGAGGGTCGCGCGGCGGCGCAGGCTCTGCAGAGCATCGCGCAGCAGCCCGACGAGGCGAACACCATCTCGCGCACCATGTTCATCGGCCTGGCGATGATCGAGACCAGCGCCATCTACTGCTTCGTGATCGCCCTCATCCTGATCTTCGCCAACCCGTTCTGGGGGGCCGTCTCGTGAGGCCCTGAGGCGCCATGACGCTCGACCCTCTCACCCTCCTCGCGCAGCTACTGAACTTCGCGGTGCTGCTGGTCCTCCTGCGCGTCTTCCTCTACAAGCCCGTGCTGGAGACGATGCGCAAGCGCGAGGAGCTGGCCTCCGCGGCGCTCGCGGAGGCCAGGCGGCTGCGCGAGGAGGCCGAGGTGGAGAGGCGCGCCCTGGCGGCCGAGCGCGCCGCCGAGGAGCGGGAGCGCGCCCTGCGCATGGCGGCGCTCGACGCGGAGGTCGAGAGGCTGCGCACCGAGAGGCTCGGCGCCGTCGAGCGGGAGGCCCAGCAGGCGCGCGCCGCGCGGCTCGAGGCCCTGGCCCAGGAGGTAGAGCGCGTGTCCAGCCGGCTAGGGCCCGAGCTGGCGCGACTGGTGCTCGACGAGGTGGGCGAGACCGTCGGCTGGCTCACCGGCGCGGAGGCCGACGACCTGGCACTGGCGCGCTTCGTCGAGCGCCTGCGCGGCCTGCCTGCGGAGCGCCGCGAGGAGCTGAGGGCGGCCGCGCTGGGCGGCGCCGTGCGGCTCGTCACCGCCAGGCCGCCCAGCGCTGCGGCAGCCGAGGAGGCCCGCCGCGCCGTGACCGAGGTGCTCGGGGCCGTCCAACTGGAGCTGGCGGTGGACCCGGAGCTGGTGCTTGGCGCCGTGCTGCAGGCGGGCGGGCTGAGCGTGGACGGCTCGGCGGCGGCGCGCCTCACGGCGCTGGAGGAGCGGTTCGCCGCGGCGCTCACCTCGACGGTCGGCGAGCGGCGGGAGGGCGCGGCGTGAGGCCCGCCAGACGCCAAGGCGAGGCGGCCCGAGCGACCACGGAGGCGGCTCCGTGAGCCCGTCGGACGAGACCGGCGGCGCCGCCGAGAGCGCCCTCCTGGAAGGCATCGCCGCCCTGCGCCGCGCCCGCGAGGAGGTACCTCGCGACGTGAGCATCGAGGAGGTGGGCACCGTCACGGCCGTGTCGCACGGCGTGGCCCTGGTGCAGGGCCTCCCGAGCGTGACGGCGGGCGAGACGGTGGCCTTGCCCGGCGGCGGGCTGGGCGTAGTCAGCGAGCTGCGGGAGTCCGAGGTGGGCGTCGTGGTGCTGCGCGGAGGCGCCGAGCTGGGCGCGGGCGCCGTCGTGCGCCGCACCGGCCGGGTGCTCGACGTGCCCGTCGGCGACGCGCTGCTCGGCCGTGTGGTCGACCCGCTCGGGTCGCCACTGGACGGCCGTGGGCCCGTTGAGGCGACGGCGCGCCTGCCCGTGGAGCGCCCTGCCGCGCCGATAGTCGACAGGGCGCCGGTCTCGGTGCCGCTGCAGACGGGCGTGAAGGTGGTCGACGCCCTCTTCCCCATCGGCCGCGGCCAGCGCGAGCTGATCGTCGGCGACAGGCAGACCGGCAAGACGACCCTCGCCCTCACGGCGGTGCTGGCGCAGCGTGACACCGGCGTCCTGTGCGTCTACTGCTCGGTAGGCCGCCGCGGCGCCGAGGTGGCTCAGCTCGTCGACCGCCTCAGGCGCGCCGGGGCCATGTCATACACGACCGTCGTCGTCGCCCCCGCCGAGGCCGAGCCCGGCCTCAGGCAGGTGGCGCCGTTCGCCGCCATGAGCGTCGCCGAGGCGTGGATGGAGGCGGGCAGGCACGTCCTGGTGGTCCTCGACGACCTCGTGCAGCACGCCAGGGCCCACCGCGAGGTGTCGCTGCTGCTCCGCCGGCCCCCTGGCCGCGAGGCCTACCCGGGCGACGTGTTCTACCTGCACGCCAGGCTGCTCGAGAGGGCCACGCAGCTGCGGCCCGAGAGGGGCGGCGGCTCGCTCACGGCGCTGCCGGTGGTGGAGACGCAGGAGCGCGACCTCGCCGCCTACATCCCCACCAACCTCATCTCCATAACGGACGGGCAGATCGTCCTGTCGCCCGAGCTCTTCCGCCGCGGCCAGCTGCCGGCCGTCGACGTCGGCCTCTCGGTGTCGCGCGTGGGCGGCAGGGCGCAGCTCCCGGCGTACCGGGCGGTGGCGGGCGGGGTGCGCCTGGCCTACGCGCAGTTCGAGGAGCTGGAGGAGTTCGCCAGGCTGGGGGCCGACCTGGACGAGTCCACGCGCCGCACCCTGGCGCGCGGCCGGCGCGTGCGCGAGGTCCTGAAGCAGGGGGCGCTGGAGACGGTGCCCGTGGCCCGGCAGCTGGCGGCCCTGCTCGCCGTGAACGAGGGGCTCTACGACGGCATGGCGGTGGAGGCTATCGCGGGCGTCGAGGCCCTACTCCACAGGGAGCTCCTGGCGCGCTCCCCCGCCCTGGTGGAGGCCATCGAGTCGGGCGCTCCCCTCGACCGCCAGGACCGCGACGAGCTGGTGGCGTTGGCACGGTCCGTGGTGGCCCGAGCGAGCGGAGGCGCGGGGTGAGCCTCGACAGGGTGAGGCGCCAGCTCGAGAGCGCCGAGAGCCTGGGCGCTGTGGTGCGCACGATGAAGTCGCTGGCTTCGGTGCGCGTGCACCAGTACCGCCGCACCATGCGCGCCCTCGACGCCTCGACCCTCACCCTCGACCGCGCGGCCAGGGCGCTGCTGTACCTGCACCCCGAGCTGGCCGAGCCCGAGCCGGTGAGGCTGGACGCGCCCACGGGGCTGGTGGTGTTCGGCTCCGACAGGGGCCTGTGCGGCCCCTTCAACGACCGCATGGCGCGCGTGGCGAGCGCCCACCTCGCCGCCCACGCAGCGGCTGAGCGCACGCGGGTGGCGGCCGTCGGCAAGCGCGTGGCGTCGCGCCTCCGCGTCGCGGGGGTGAACGTGGCGGCCCAGCTCGCCGCGCCCAGCTCGCTCTCCTCGGTTGACGCGGCCGTGGCGCGGCTCCTCGACCTGGTGGACGGCTGGCGGTCCGAGGGCGTGGCCGAGCGCCTGCTCCTCGTCTACAGCCGGCCCGTGGGCGCCACGCGGTTCGAGCCGCGCACGGTGCAGGTGATGCCCATAGACCAGGCCTGGCTGAGGAGCCTGCGCGACAGGCCGTGGCCGGCTCGCCGCGTGCCCATGGAGCTCTCCGACCCCGCCCGGCTGGTGAAGGCGGTGATCCGCCAGCGCCTGGCGCTGGCCATCGTGAAGGCCTTCGGCTCGTCCCTGGCGGCCGAGAACGCCGCGCGCCTGGCCGCCATGGAGGCCGCGTCGCGGAACGTGGAGGAGCGCCTCGCTCGCCTGCGGGCCGAGTACCACGGCGCCCGCCAGGCCGCCGTCACCGCCGAGCTCCTCGACGTGCAGGCCGCGGCGGCCGCCCTGGAGAGCGGCCGCTGAGCCTCAGGGCACCTTCACGCGCGCGGAGTCGGGGTCGATCATCAGGGCTGAGACGTCCACCGCCTCGAAGTCCGACCCGCGCAGCTGCTTGAGGTCCCGCAGGGCGTCGTCGTCCCAACGATCGTCCGGCGCGCCGGAGAGGTACCAGGCCGAGCCGTTGTCGGCCAGCACCATGCCGTAGCGCTTGAGCGCCTCCACGACCACCCGCGCCTCGGGCGAGAACCCGGAGGCGTCGAAGTCGGCCCGCAGGCGGAACCGTTGTCCCATGGGCGGGTAGCGCTCGTCGGTGAGGTCGGAGGCGTGGTGCCTGGCCGGCCACACGTGCGCGGCGCGCGTCTGCGGGGCCGTGAAGCGGATGGCGTGCCTGATCTCGCCGGCTGCGACCTCGTCGTACCTCACGAGGCCCGGGAGGATGGGCAGGCCGGCGGCGTCGGCCGAGGTCCAGCCGTCGGGCCTGAGGTCGTAGCCCTCGAGGTCGAACACCGCTCCGGAGCCCGCCTCCCACGAGCCGTCAGGCTGCCTCTCGGCGGCGTAGAGCTCGTACAGCAGGCAGTCCGACTCGTCGACGACGAGCACGTGCCTGTCGCCGCCGTCGGCCACGTCGCCTGGAGGCGCGCCCTCGACGGGGGCGTCGGGCGGCACCGGGTACGGCCCGCGGTCGGACTCGTCCGGCCACCAGAAGGTCACTGGGACGCGCTCCTGGCCGGCGCCCACCACCGTGTACGGGATGCCGATGGGGGCGCCCTCCCACAGGCCGGAGCCGAAGTCCGGATGGACCGCCCGGTCACGGCCGATCGTCTGCACGAACGCGTCGGAGAGCGGGTGCACCGGCAGAGCGTCGACGCGGGCGTTCCAGTAGTGGTCGGCAGGGAACACGTCGCAGCCGTCGAGCGACGGGGGCGGGCCGCCGGCGCCGGTGGTCGGGGCCGCCCCGCAGGCCGCCAGCACGAGCAGGAGGACGGCCAACGAACCGGCGACGGGACGCGCGCCCAGGGGTCTGAGGCTCCTAGCCATGGCCGCATCCTAGGAGTAGGTGAGTCCCTGTCTCCGCGTAATCCTTCCGTAAGAGTCTGGGGGTCATGCTCGGCTGCGTGCGCAACGTCCAGGCCCTCGCGGGCCCGCTCGCAGGGTCGCTACTGGCCTTCCTGGTCTTCTGGCTGGTGTACTCGTCCCCCGAGAGCGACCTGCACCTGGCCGCGCCGCTGACGCACTTCTGGGTCGTGTCCCTGACGTCGCTGCTGGCCGTGGCGCTGGCGGTCCTGGTGGGCCTCGCGGGCGCCAGGGCGCGCGACTCCCGCATCGTCTACCTGGCCGGCGGCTTCGCCAGCATGGCCGGCCTGTTCGCGTTGCACGGCCTGTCGGCCCCCGGGGTCATCCTGCGCGACCACACCGTCACCTCGGTGGCGTCGCAGCTCGCCCTCGTCGCCTTCGCTGCCTCGATGGTCGCCGCCGCCTACCTGAGGCCCATGCGCAGGCGAGACTCGCTCCGAGGCCTGCTGGTCGCGTGGATCGGCGTCATCGTGGCCTTCGACGCCGTGCTCCTGCTGTGGCCTGACCTGGCGCGCCACGTGCCCGTGCACCAGCCGCCGCTCGACTACGCCGTCTCCATCGTCGTGGTGGCTCTGTTGGTCCTGGCCGGCACCAGGTTCCTCGAGGGCTACCGGCTGGCCCGACTCGGCGTCCACCTGGTCATGCTCCACGTCACCGGCTGGGTGGTCGTCGCCCAGGTGATCATGGTCGTGAGCGAGCCCTACCGCCTGTCGTGGTGGCTCTACCACCTGCTGCTGCTGGCGGCGGTGTCGCTGATGCTCGCCACGTTCGCCCGCCAGCTGCGGGCGGGGAAGCTGACCTCCGACCTCAACGCGCTCCTGGACGACGACGCCCTCAGGCGGGTCGCCTACGGTGTGCGGCCCGAGGTCAAGGCGCTGGTCGTCGCCACGGAAGCCAAGGACCACTACACGGCCGGCCACATGCAGCGCGTGGCCGACATGGCCGTGCGCATCGGCGCGGCGATGGGCCTGCAGCCCGAGGAGCTGCGCGCGCTCGCGCAGGCCGGCGTGGTGCACGACGTGGGCAAGATCGAGGTTCCAGACGCCGTCCTCAACAAGCCCAGCCGGCTCACCGACCGCGAGCGGGAGCTCATAGAGCAGCACCCCGCCAACGGGGAGCGCATAGGCCGCGCCCTGGGCATGCCGCGGGCCGAGCTCGAGGTGATCCGCCACCATCACGAGCGCTGGGACGGCAAGGGCTACCCCGACCGCCTCGTGGGCACGCAGATCCCGCTGCTGGCACGCATCCTCGCCGTCGCCGACGTCTACGACGCCCTCACCTCCGAGCGCGCCTACCGACCCGCCTGGTCGCCGGAGGAGGCGCGCCGCCACGTGCGCGAGGAGTCGGGCAAGGCCTTCGACCCCCAGGTGGTGGAGGCGGCCCTCGCGGTCCTCGCGGAGGCGCCCACGGACGTACCCGCTCGGCAGCGCGAGAGGCGCCTCACGCTCGTCGGCACCGACTGAGAGCCCCCACGGCGTGTTCCGGCCACCGCGGCGGCCTGGCCGGGCCGCGGGGCGAGGTGTTAGCGTGCGCCTCCCGGTGAGGCGCACGCGCTTCGCCTAGCCCGCCATGACCACGTCACCCGCACGGAGTTGAGAGCCCGCCCGTGAACCTGCTCACCGGATTGCTCATCTCCCTCCTCTCGGCCTGCGCGTTCGGCACCGCCGGGACCCTGGCCAAGGGCCTCCTCACGGCCGGCTGGACGCCGGGCGCCGCCGCCGTGTGGCGCATGGCGGTGGGCGCGCTGGCCCTGCTCCTACCCGCGGCCCTCGCCATGCGCGGACGCTGGGGCACGCTCAGGAAGGGCTGGCGCAGCATGGTCCTCTTCGGCCTCGTGGCCGTGGCGGGCTGCCAGCTCACCTACTTCTTCGCCGTGGAGCGGCTCGACGTGGCCGTGGCCCTGCTCATCGAGTACAGCGGCGTGTTGCTGGTGGTCCTCTGGCACTGGCTCAGGCGCGGCAAGCGACCGCGCGCGCTCACGATCGGCGGCACCGCCCTGGCCCTCGGCGGCCTGGCACTGGTCCTCGACGTGTTCGGGCCGGTGCAGGTGGACCCCATCGGCGTGATGTGGGCGCTCGTGGCCGCCGCCGGCCTGGCGACCTACTTCGTGCTCTCCGAGGACGAGAGCGCCGGCGTCCCACCCCTCGCCTTAGCCACGGGCGGCCTGGCCGTTGGGGCCGTGACGCTACTGCTGGCGAACGGCGTCGGGCTCCTCGACCTCTCCTGGTCGGCCGTCGAGGTGACGCTGGCCGGCGCCGTCGTGCCCTGGTGGGTCGTCGTGCTGGCGATAGGCCTCGTGGCCGCGGCGCTCGCCTACGCCACGGGCATCATGGGCGTCCGCCGGCTGGGCTCGAAGCTGGCCTCGTTCGTCGGCCTCGCCGAGGTCCTCTTCGCCGTCGCTTGGGCGTGGCTGCTGCTGGGCGAGCGGCCGGCACCCATCCAGCTCCTGGGCGGCGTGCTGGTGCTGGCCGGCGTCGTGGCGGTGCGCCTCGACGAGGACCCCCGCCCAGCTTCCCAGCCCGCGACGGCGGAGCGCTTGGGGACCGCCTCGGGCGATTGACCTATGCTCACTCCGACAGGAGGCGAGCCATGAACGCTTTCGAGGCCCTATGGGAGGTTGCCGGCGAGTCGGGAGAGCTCATGGGCACCAACGTGCTCTACGAGCCCCCTACGATGGCGCCGGTGACGTCGCCCGCGCACGGCCGCCTGAGGCGCGTGGTGGGGGGCAAGATGCTGCGCTTCGACTACCGCTGGAGCCTGCGCTCGGAGGCGCACGAGGGCACGTTCCTCGTCGCCTGCGACGACGGTGGGCGCGCCTCCGCCGCCTGGGGCGACTCCTGGCACCAGAACCGCGAGATCATGACGCTGGCCGGCGAGGCGGGCCCCGGCGCCGTCACCCTGCGCGGCAGCTGGTCCGTCGGCGACGGGCCCCCTTGGGGTTGGCGCGTGGACCTGAGCCCCGAGGCCGAGGGCGGCCTGTCCATGGAGATGTGGGTGGTCACGCCCGAGGGCGAGGAAGCCCGCGCCGTCGAGATGAGCCTGGCGCGGTAGACCAGGGCGAGCGCGGCCAGGGCCTCAGGTCGCGAGACCGAGCCAGCGCAGCACCTCCCAGCCCTGCTCCTCGAAAGCGTCGTCGCCGTGCTCGCGCGCCCAACCCACCGTGGACAAGGCCCAGAACGCCGCCAGGCGGCGGAGGGTCTCCTCCTCGTCAGGCGTGACGTCGCGGCCGTAGCCGGCGAGGAACGCCTCGCGCAGGCCTGGGTCTCGCCGCCACTCGCGCACCCACAGCCTCTGCAGGTCGGCTAGCCACAGGTCGGGGCGGGCGTGCTCGAAGTCGATCACCACCAGCGCGCCGTCGTCGGCCGCCAGCCAGTTGCGGGGCGTGTAGTCGCGATGGCAGGGCACGCGCTCCTCGGCGGCGAGCCTCGGCAGGGCCTCCCCCACCGCCGCCGTGACGTTGGCGATGACCTCCGCAGGCACCAGCCCGCGCGCCCTGTCGGCCCAGGCGGCCAGGCGACGGGCGTAGGCCTCCGCGAGCGGCAGCGGGTCGGGGTCGTCGCTGGGCAGGGCGTGGAGGGCCCTCAGGAACCTTCCGGCCCGCTGGTGGAGCGCCAGCTCCTCGGCTCGTTCCACCGACGCCCCCTCCAGCACCGCGCCCGGCTCCCAGGTGAGCACCAAGGCGCGCGGGTGCTGGTCGCGGTGGGCGAGCAAGAGCGGGGTCCGGACGCCCGGGGCGCGGGTCTCCAGCTCGCGCGCCAGCGCGGGGAGCCAGTCCCCGTAGGCCCGGAGCTCCTGCTCGAACTTCCTCAGCTGCCCATGGACCTTGAGGGCGACGACGCCCCGCGGGCCCGCCACCCTCCAGACCGACGACTCGCCGTGGTCCCACGAGACGTCCTGGACCGTCAGCGGCTCACCCACGTGCGGTGCGGCCAAGCCGACGAGCGGCCCAGTGCTCCAGGCGGCCGTCGACGACGCCTGGGAGGCGTTCAAGCTCGGGAGCTAGGCGGCCAGGCGAGTGGCTCGCCCAGGTAGCTACGGTCCAGTTCCGCCACCGCGGGGCAGCCGAGTAGCTTGAGCGTGCGCTCGAGCTCGGTGCGGAGGATCTCCAAGGCCTTGGCCACGCCCTCCCGGCCAGCGGCCCCGAGGCCGTAGGCGTAGGCGCGGCCCACCAGGACGGCCTTGGCGCCCAGCGCCACGGCCTTGGCCACGTCGGCGCCGCGCCGCACGCCGCCGTCCACGAGCACCTCCACCTGGCGCCCCACGGCCTCGAGCACCTCGGGCAGCACGCGCAGCGTGGCCGCTACGCCATCGAGCTGCCTGCCGCCGTGGTTCGAGACCACCACCGCGTCGGCGCCGGCGTCGACGGCCTTGCGCGCGTCGTCGGCGGTGTGCACGCCCTTCACCACGATGGGCCCGCCCCAGGCCTCCCTGATCCAGGCGAGGTCGCTCCACGACACGGCCGCGGCAGCGAGTTGGGCGGCGATGTCGCCGTAGCGCATGGGCCCCTCGGGCAGGACGATGTTGGGGAAGCTCATCAGCCCGCCGTCGCGCCAGAAGTCGATGAGCCAGCCGGGCTTGGCGAGGACCTGCGGCAGGAAGGGCACCACGTCGGGGAAGCGCCTGGCGATGAGCTGGCTGGCGCCGTTGCGCACGTCGCGCTCCCGCATGCCTGCCACCGGGGTGTCGATGGTCACCACCAGCGCCGAGTAACCATGGGCCTTGGCGCGGGCCACGGCGGCCAGCCCCACGTCCCTGCCTCCGCACAGGTAGAGCTGGTACCAGCAGGGGCCGGCGCTCGCCTCCCGCACCTCCTCGAGGCGCGTGCCGGAGAGCGTGGACAGCGTGTAGACGGTGCCGGCGGCGCCCGCGGCGGCGGCCGCCTCGGACTCGCCGCGCGGCCAGAACATGCGGCTCGAGCCCACGGGCGCGAGGATCACTGGCATCGACAGCTCGTGACCGAGCACGGTGGTCCTCAGGTCCACCTGCGGGTGCACGACGGCCGAGCGCGGGCGCCAGGTGAGCTCGGCGAAAGCGGCCTCGTTGGCCCGCAGCGTCCGCTCGTCCTCGGCGCCGCCGTCTATGTAGTCGAAGACCATGCGCGGCAGCCGGCGCCGCGCCAGGCGGCGCAGGTCGGCGATGCTCACCACTGTCGGCGGCAGGCTGGGCAACTACCCGAGTATAGCCGCGCCCCTGGAAGGGGCGGCAGCCGTCATGCGAGAGGCGGCCGGCGCTCCACGGCCGGCCGCCTGCGGGAGTAGCCCCTACGCCGTCTGCCCGGCGTGCACCCCTTCGGCTACCTCCTCGACGAGCTTGCGGGTGAAGGCCGGCAGGTCGCCCGGGTCGCGGCTCGTGACCAGGCCCTGGTCCACCACGACCTCCTCGTCGCGCCACTCGCCGCCGGCGTTGACGATGTCGGTGCGCAGGCTCGGGTACGAGGTCAGCTGCCTGCCCTCGACCACCCCGGCCTCCACCAGCACCCAGGGGCCGTGGCAGATGGCGGCCACGGGCTTCCCGGCCTCGAAGAACGAGCGCACGAACCTCACGACGTCCTCCTCGGCGCGGAGCTTGTCGGCGCCGACCGTGCCCCCGGGGATGACCAGGGCGTCGTAGTCCTTCTCCCTGGCGTCCGCGTAGGCGACGTCGACCACGTAGACGCTCCCAGGCTCGAGGTCTTGGTTGCGCGTCTCCGCCTTGCCGCCCTTGGGGCCGACGAGCACCGTCTCTGCACCCGCCTCCAGCACGGCGCGCAGCGGCTCCACGAGCTCCACGTCCTCCGTGCCCTTCTCCGCGATGAGGAAGGCGACCGTCTTGCCTCTCAGGTCGTGCGCCATGTCTTACCTCCGTGGACGCGAACCTAGGGGCCACGGGCATGAGGAGCGTGGCGCTGACGCTCAAGCGGATGAGGAGGGGCGCCGGCCCCCCCGAGTTCGAGCCGGGGGCCGACTCAGTCGACGGCAGGCAGCCACGTCGCGGCGCCGGGCTTCTCGAGCCACGCCGCGATGGCCTCGACCGCGTGGCGGTAGCCGGCGGCGATCGTCTCCTCGTAGTGGTCGAACTCCAGCGACCTGACGGTGCTCGAAGGGTAAGTGACGACGAGGTCGGCGTACCGGCTGGCGTCGTCCAAGACGCTCTTGCTGGCCAGCGAGGTGGCGCGCATCAGCGTGCTCAGGAGGCTGGGCGCCTTCACCCTGCGCCCGAACGGCACGACCTTCGAGCGCAGCACCGCCCAGCCAGACACGTCGTCCCCGAAGGACAGCCTCTCCTCCTCTGGCGCCTTCCCGCCGTAGGCGTTCGAGGCGATGACGACGCCCTGGCCCAGGAACGACCTCAGGAGGTCGACGGGCAAGCTGTTGATGACCCCGCCGTCCACGAGCACGTCGCTGCCGCCCTCCGCCAGCACGGGGGTGAACACGCCGGGGATCGCCGCCGACGCCCTCACGGCGCGCCACACTGGCCCGCGGTCGTGGACGCGCAGCTCGGCGTGGGTGAGGCTGGCCGACACGCAGGTGAAGGGGACCCACAGGTCCTCGATCGTCGTGTCCTCGCCGTAGAGCGACCTGAGCGTCTCGTTGACCTTGCGCGAGCGCGTGAGCGCCACCAGCGGCAAGGTCTTGTCCATGAGGCGCTTGCGGTCGCCGAACATGGCGGCCAGGCGGTAGACCTCCGGCACGTCCACTGACACCGAGTAGCCCGCCCCGATGACGGCCCCCATGGAGGTGCCGTAGACGACGTCCACGGGCACTCCGCGCTCCTCCAGCGCCTTCAGGAGGCCTATGTGCGTGTAGCCACGGGCGCCGCCGCCGGACAGGGCCAGCCCGATTGCGCGCCCGGCCAGCCGGCGCGCGAGCCTGTCGAGGTCGCGCGGCTCGCCGAGGCGCACGTGGTGGTGGGCGCGCGGGCGCAGCGCCTCCAGCCACGGGGCCGTGCCTCGCGGCCGCTTCGTGCCGTCGGGGTGCACCAGCACGAGGTCCACCGGCAGGTCGGCCGCGGCCGCCGGCAGGCGCCTCTCGGGCGGGACCGGCGCCGAGGCCGGCGCCACCAGCACGGCGGTGTCGGCCAGGCGCAGGCAGCGGGCCGTCCACTGCGTGGGCCCGGGGTCTGCCATGAGGACCACGTGCTCGTGGGCCCTCAGCTGCGCGTCCAACCACATCGCCAGGGCCGGCGCGATGTTGTCTGAGGTGCCTGCCTGCGACACGCCCTCCCGGCCGAACCTCTCGTCCACCGTCCGGCTGGAGAGCACCAGCGTGGGCCCCCAGGCCCGCAGCCGCTGCGCCACCGCTCCCGCGACCTCGGCCACCGGGGCCCCGTCGGCGGCGGGCAGGAACGCCACGTGCGCCCCTACCGTCCCGGCCACGCCGCCTTGCGCCGCGCCAGCCACGAGGTCGGCGGCCAGGCGGCTCATGAACCGCGCGCTGGCGCCGGCGACCGCCGCCGGGAACGCCACGACGTCCGACTCGCGGGAGGCGACCACCTCGTGCTGCCTGGTCCCCGCGCCCACGACCGCGGACTCGCCGACCACGGCGCCGCGGCCGGCCACGCGGCTCCGCTGACCAGACCCGTCCCTCACCTCGAGGCGGCCGGAGACGACCAGGAACACCTCCGTCGCCGGGTCGCCGGCGCGGTACAGCACCTCGCCCCGGCCCAGGCGGCGCCAGCGCGCGAGGGCGTGCCACTGCGAAACCTCGGCGCCGTTGGTGGCGCCGAAGCGATCGGCCAGGAGCGGCGCGAGCTGCGCCCTCTCGAGGCGCGGCCGCGCCACCTCGTGCACGGCCTCCAGCAGCGCCGGGTGGCCGGCGGCCAGGTGCTCGAAGTCCACGCGGTCGAGGCGCCAGACGAGGGCGCCGCTGGGACCGGCCGACACGGTGGCGGACCTCTCAGGCGTGGTGAGCAGTGCCATCTCCCCGACCACGGCGCCCGGCTGGAGGCGGTCGACGGCGGCGCCGTCCACCGACACGACCAGCTCGCCGGTCGCGAGGAGGCACATGAACTCGCCGGGCTCCCCCTGACGGATCAGCAGCTCGCCGGCTGCGAGCTCGACGGGTACGAACCGCTCCGCCAAGGCGCCCACGTCGGAGCCCGAGAGGCCGGAGAAGAGCGGCACTTCAGCTAGTAGTTGACGAAGGTCGTGCGGCGCAGGTGCCATTCCCTCCCCCTCGACGCTCTGGGTGGACGGCGCCAAGTTACCAGTCGGCGCGCCCCACCTCGTGCGGACGTCGCAGGCGCTGCCCTCTCGCGGCTCGTGATCCGGCCCCGCCTGCCAGCCTGCGTTAGCCTTGCCCGATGGAGGAGAAGCTGACGGCGGCCGAGGCCCGGCGCGTGTTCCTGCACGCCCAGGGCCTCGCACGCAGGCGGCCCGCCGGCGCCGTCGGGGCGCGGCGGTTCCGCGAGTACCTGCGGCGCCAGGGGGTGCTGCAGCTCGACAGCGTCAACGTCCTGGCGAGGGCGCACTACCTGCCGCTCTTCTCGCGCTACGGGCCGTACGACCGCGCCGCGCTCGACGAGTACCTGTGGTCCTCGGGCGAGACGTTCGAGCACTGGGGCCACGAGGCCTCGGTGATGCCGCGCGACCTGCTCCCCGCGCTGCGCTTCCGCATGGAGGACCACCGGGCGCGGTGGCTGAGCTGGTTCGACAAGCGCCGCGACCGGTTCAAGCCAGAGCTCGTGGACGCCGTGGAGCGCGCCGTGCACGAGCTGGGTCCGGTGACCGCCGCCGACCTCGAGCACCTGGAGGAGGAACGGGCCCGGCGCCGCGGGAGCTGGTGGGACTGGAGCGTCACCAAGGAGGCCCTGGAGTTCCTGTTCTTCACGGGGCGCGCCGCCGTCGCCGGACGGCCGAACTTCCAACGCCTCTACGACGCGCCGGCGCGGGTCTGGGGCGAGCACGCCGGCCTCCCCGCGAAGCCGCGCCGCGAGGCGCAGCAGGAGCTGTTCGACAGGGCGCTGGCCGCCGACTGGATCGGCACGGTGGGCGACCTGGGCGACCACTTCCGCATCAAGGTGACCGAGGCCAAGCCGCTCGCCGAGTCGGCGGTCGAGCGCGGCCTCGCGCGCTGGGTGAAGGTGGAGGGTTGGAAGGAGAAGGCCCTCCTCTACGTGGGCGCCGAGGACCCGGGGCGCGCCACCGGCTCAGCGCTGCTCTCGCCCTTCGACCCCGCCTGCTGGTACCGCGACAGGCTGCTCAGGCAGTTCGGCATGGACTACCGCATCGAGATCTACACGCCCGCCCACAAGCGCAGGTACGGCTACTACTGCCTGCCCTTCCTCCTGGGCGACCAGATGGTGGCGCGCGTGGACCTCAAGGCCGACAGGAAGGCCAAGGAGCTGCGGGTGCGCTCGGCCTGGCGCGAGGAGGGGGCGGCGCCAGGCGCCAGGCGTCGCTTGGAAGGTGAGGTGGCGCACGCCCTGGCGGCCGATCTGGCGCTCATGGCCGGCTGGCTGGGGCTGTCGTCGGTGGTCGTCGAGGAGAAGGGCACGCTGGCTCCCGCACTGGCGAGCGCCGTGGCGAAGGTAGGCGCCGCATGAGCCCCGAGCTGAGCCCGACCGTGGAGCGCAACCGCCGCCTCCTCAAGGCGCGCGACGAGATGGACAGGCTCTACCGCGAGGAGCTCGACGTGAAGGGCCTCGCCGCCCTGGCTGAGATGTCGGAGGCGCACTTCATAAGGTCGTTCAAGGAGGTCTTCGGCGAGACGCCGCACCGCTACCTGCAGCGCCGGCGAGTCGAGAGGGCCATGTACCTGCTCAGGGAGCAGGAGAGCAGCGTCACCGACGTGTGCTTCGACGTGGGCTTCAACAGCCTCGGCACGTTCAGCCGCACGTTCAAGGAGATCGTGGGCGTGTCGCCAGCGGCCTACAGGAGCGGCAAGCGGCCAGCGCCCGTGCCGTCGTGCTTCATCTCCTCGTGGACGCGGCCGAGCAGTTTCGGAGAAGCGCAGCGGCGAGATAGTCCCTACAGTGACCCCACGGCCGCAGGGGCTGAGAGCCCCGAGGCCACGGAGGCGACAAGGTGATAAAGGGCATAAACATCTCCCACGTCTGGGTCTTCGACCAGGAAGAAGCTCTCGACTTCTACGTCGGCAAGCTGGGCCTCGAGGTCTCGGCCGACGTCGACTTCGGACCCATGAGGTGGCTGACCGTGCGTCCCAAGGGTCAGCCCGAACGCGAGATCCTCCTCGAGCTCGTGGCGCCGCCCAGCGTCGACCCCGACGCCGCCGAGAAGATCCGCGAGCTGGTGGCGAAGGGCGCCTCGGGCTTCACCGTCGGCTTCACGACCGACGACGCCCGCGGGCTGTGCGAGGAGCTGCGGGCCAAGGGCGTGACGATCCGCGAGGAGCCGGAGGAGCGGCCGTACGGCATCGACTTCGCGATCCGCGACCCGTTCGGCAACCACATCCGCGTGGTCGAGCAGAAGCCGTTCGTCATGCCGGACGACTGGCAGGGCACCGTCGCGGGCTAGCCCGCGACGCAGCCGCGGACACGTGCGGGGCCCGCCGCCGGCGAACGGGGGCGGGCCCCGACCCCGCCGGGCGCCGCCCGTCCGCCGGATTAGCATCTGGCCATGGACGAGCGCGCCGAGCGACCCTCGCAGGAACTGCCCGAGCACGTGGCGCACAACCGCGAGTACTGGGACGCCAACGCCGACTGGTGGGCGGAGCGGGGGGCGCGAGACTGGGCGCGCACCGAGCCCGTATGGGGCATCTGGGGCATACCCGAGGCCGAGCTGAGGGTCCTGCCCGAGGACATGACGGGCATGGACGCCGTGGAGCTGGGCTGCGGCACCGCCTACGTCTCGGCGTGGATGGCGCGTCGCGGGGCGCGCGTCACGGGCATCGACAACTCCGCCAGGCAGCTCGAGACCGCTCGCCGGCTGGCGGCGCAGCACGGCCTGGACCTCACCCTGGTGCACGGCAACGCCGAGGCCACGCCCTTCGCGGACGAGAGCTTCGACTTCGCGATAAGCGAGTACGGCGCCGCTATCTGGTGCGACCCTTACGAGTGGGTACCGGAGGCGCACCGCCTCCTCCGACCGGGCGGCCGCCTCGTGTTCATGGGCAACCACCCGATCATGGCGCTCTGCACGCCGCTCAGCGGAGGCGACGCCGGCTTCTCCTTGGAGAGGGACTATTTCGGGCTGCACCGGCTCGACTACAGGGACCTCGAGGAGGACCCCGGCGGCGTGGAGTTCAACCTGCCGTTCTCGGGATGGCTCGCCCTGTTCTCCCGCGTGGGCTTCGAGGTCGAGGCGCTGCTAGAGCCGCGGGCGCCGGACTCGGCCGCCGGCAGCCAGTTCGCGGTGCCGGCCGAGTGGGCCAAGCGCTTCCCCTCCGAGCACGTCTGGAAGCTGCGGAAGCGGTGAGCCGCTGACGGGCCGTCCCGGCGGCCCATCGCGCGCGCTGAACGCCGGACCCAGCCTTCAGGGCTCGGGGCGCTCGTAGAGCGCCACCTCCAGCGTGTACCCCTTGGCGCCGGGGCGTCCCGAGCCCTGACCGCGCTGGTACCGCTCGAGGGCCTGGTAGAGGAGCGTTTGGAGGTCGGCCGCCTCCTCGTCGGTCAGCTCGAGCTCGACCACGTAGTCGATGCCCAGGCCCAGGCTCGCGTCCAGCCAGTCCAGGCGGGCCGCCGGCTCGGCGGCGCTGGCCGTCCACGTCTCGCCCTCGCGGTCCCTGAAGAAGACCTGGCCGTACCAGCCGTGCTGCCTCAACCGCTGGGCCATGACGCGCGCCCGCGCCTCCATGTGCGGCCTGAGCTGCGCCAGTAGCCGCTCCTCGAGGCTGGCGAAGGGCGTCAGCTCGTAGGGCACGAAGTAGGCGTCGTGCGACGACCGGTAGACCTTGATGGGCCGGCCGGGGCGCTTCACCTCGCGCACGACCTTCAGCAGCCCGGCGCGCTGGAGCTGGCGCACACGGTAGAGCACGGCGTTCATGTCGGCGCCCGTGTCCCTCACCGCCTCGGTCGCGGTGGCGTCCCGCGCCAGGAACGCCCTGAAGACGCGCTGGCAAGCCGGGTCGGTGAGCAGCCGCGCCTGCTCGGGGTCCGTCACGGTGAAGAACGACACCCCAGGAGGGGGCGCGGGGGCCTCCCGCACCGGGCGCGGCACCCTACCTGGATCGGCGTCTGCCATTCACGGTAGGGTAACCGCCATCCTCGCCCACGATGGCAAGGCTCGACGTCCGCAAGACCTACGCCCTGGTCACCTCGCTCAGCTGGCTCTTCGCCGTGCTGCCCATGCCCGTCATGGTCCTGCTGGCGCAGTCGCGCGGCATCTCGCTCACCGAGATCGGCGTGGTCATGGCCCTCTACTCCGTGACGGTGGCGGCTCTGGAGGTGCCCTCCGGTGCCTTGGCGGACACGCTCGGTCGCAAGCGCACCTTCCTGCTCGGCGGCCTCCTGGCCATCGCGTCGCGGGTCGCCGCCGTCCTGGCGATGGACACCGCCGGCTTCATCGTCTTCGCCCTGCTGTTCGGCGTGTCGCGCGCGCTCACCTCGGGCACGCTCGAGGCCTGGTTCGTCGACGCCCTCCAGGAGGAGGACGCCAGCGTCGACCTGCAGCCGGCCTTGGCGGCGGCCGGCAGCTTCCAGCTGGCGGGCCTGGCGATCGGCACCCTGGCCGGCGGCGCGCTGCCAGACCTGTTCGCCGGCCTCTCCACGGAAGGGCTCCTGACGCCGCTGGCGATGCCGATGCTGGCCTCCGCGGCGGGGCAGGTGGTGGTGCTGGCCGTCACGGCAGCGCTGGTCTTGGAGAGGCGGGCCGCGAACGCCAAGGCGGCCCCGCGCGCCCTGGCGGCCCACATCCGCGGCGCCCTCGCCTCCGCCGTGAGGACCCCCCACCTCCGGCTCCTGCTGCTGGCCGAGATGGCGGTCGGCGCGACCGTCGCCGCCTCCGAGAACCTCTGGCAGCCCTTCTTCGCCGGGCTCCCCCAGCAGCTGTTCGGCGGGGGCACGACGGCCATGGGCGTCATCCTGGCCGGGTCCTTCGGCGTCGGCATACTCGGCAACGTGCTGGCGACGGCGGTCTCCTCGGCGCTGGGCGGGCGCCACGCGCTGGTCGCGGCGCTCTTCCAGGTCCTGCAAGGCGGCGCCTTCGTCGCCCTGGCCCTATCCGGCGGGTTCCTCGCCGCGGCCGCGCTGTTCTGGGGCACGTACCTGTCGCGCTCCGCCTGGGGCTCACCGCACCAGGCGCTCTACAACCGCGAAGTCGGCTCCACGGAGCGCTCGGTCATGCTCTCCGTGTCCTCGCTGGCCTCGTTCCTTGGCGCGGCGGCGGGTAGCGTGGCCCTGGGCGCGGTCGCTGACGGCTCGTCCATAGGCACGGCCTGGTCGGTGGCCGGTGCCCTCGTGGCCGTGACCGCCCTGCTCTACGTGCGGTTCGAGCGCCTACCGCGGCACGAAGCTGGCCGTGCTGGCGCGGAGGTGCTCGTCGCCGAGCCGGGCTAGCTCGCGCAGGACGTCCATGTCCACGTCCGTGAGCCGGTTCACGTAGACGCAGGACGCACCCTCCTTGTGCTTGCCGAGGCGCGCCAGCAGCGCGGGCGCGCCGGGCGCCGAGTTGAAGCCGTAGAGCGTGAGGTTCGCCTTGCGCGGCGCGAAGCCGATGCGCATCGTGTCGCCCTCGCGGCCGGAGTCGTGGCGGTAGTGGTGGTCGCCGAAGCCGACGATCCCGTAGGTCCACACGACCGGCTCCTCGCCGGTCACCTCGCGGAGCAGCCGCACGAGCTCCTCGGCGTCCCCACGGCGCCTGGGGTTCTCGACGCCGGCCACGAACTCCTCGACCGGGGTGCCGGTTGGCACCAGCTTCAGCTCGGCCTGCTTCTTGGCTGCCATGCCGCAGTATGCGCCACGCGCCGCCTTGGGGCGCGGCGCCGGCCAGGGAGTTCTCACGAGCCGATGGCCCGCGCTCACGAGCCGACCCCTACCGTGCGCTCAGAGGAAGGAGGCGACCATGACGCAGGAAGACCGCCGGACCGCGTCCCTCGAGCTGGAGGAGCGCTTCGACGACGACCTCGGCGAGGAGCTCGAGGAGGACCTCCTCGAACTGACGAGCCTCGACGCCGACGACCCGCTGGCCGCTGACGCCGACGAGGCGACCGCTGGGGTGGTGGGCCTCACGCGGGACGCCATGCCAGGCACGCCCAACGAGGACATGAGCAACATGGCCTCCCCGCGCTCGGACGTGGACATGCAGCGCCTCTCCGACGACGACGACCTGGACCCGTCCGGCAGCACTACCTTCAGGCCCCACACGCGCGGCGTCTACGAGGCGATGGCACGCCGCGACGACATCGCCAGGCGCTTGGAGGAGCTGCTGGTGGAGGTGCAGGAGTGGGCCGCCGAGGACGTCTCCGAGGAAGCCAGGGAGGTCCTAGAGACGCTCGAGGAGGCAGCCGACCTGATCGGCGTTCCACCGGAGGAGTCCGACAGCTGAGCGCGGGCCGTACCGCCCCGTTCCCCCAAGGGGCGGCTCTAGCGGGTTACGGTTGCCTCGCCCAAGTCCCACGGCGAGGTGATCAGGTGGCACAGCAGCTTCCCCACCCCTGGCTCCGCGGCCCCGTCGACGGCGTGCCCAAGGAGCTCCAACCGGTAGCACACGCGCTCATCCAGACGGTCGAAGAGGTAGACGAGTTCATGGCGGGCTTCCCCGACTCCCTCCTCTGGGAGCCGGTGGCGGGCCTGGCCCCCGTGGGCTTCCACCTGAAGCACATAGCCGGCGTGATCGACAGGCTGTTCGCGCAAGCCATCGTCGGCGGCGTCACCCCAGAGATGCGCCGCTCGTTCGAGGTCGAGAGCACGCACGGCCTGCCCGAGGGCGCCACGACGTCCGACCTGGTGCGCCTGGTGCGCGACGCGGTCGACAGGGCCATAGGTCAACTGCGCTCGACCGACCCGGCCACGCTCTACGAGCACAGGGGAGTGGGCTCCAAGCAGCTCCCGTCGACCGTCGCCGGCATGCTGTTCCACGCCGCCGAGCACGCCCAGCGCCACTGCGGCCAGCTGCTCGTGACGGCGAGGGTCCTCAAGGAGCGGGCCGGGGCCTAGCCGCTGGGAGTGCTACTCCTCGCCGAAGAAGCGGCGCCGCGCGCGCTCGTCGCTGGGCCCGTCGGGGCCGAGGCCCACGACGTCCGGCGCCCGGGAAGGGTCATCGGCGATGAGCGGGATGGCGCGCTCGCGCAGCGCGTCGGCCTCGGGGCCGGGCGTCCTGAACAGCTGCGTGAGCCAGCCCGTCTGGCGCCTGAGCGCCCCGTAGGTGGCGTCGTGCTGCGCGGCGTAGGCGCGCGCGGCCTCCCGCAGGTCACTGCCGGCGAGCAGCGCCTCGGCGAGCGTCCTCACGTCGCGCCAGGCCAGCGCCAAGCCGCAACCCCAGTTCGGGTCGCTGGTCGCCGCCGCGTCGCCGACAAGCGTCACGCCGTCCCGGTAAGGGCTCGGCACCCAGGTGTCGGCCCCGGAGAACTCGGCCAGCGGCCCCGCCAGGCGGGCCCTTTCGAACCAGGCGGCCGGCGCGCCGGCCGCCGCGGCGGTCTCGACGAAACGCGGCAGCGCGTCCGCGCCGCTGAGATGGCGAGGACCTCCGGACAAGTGGTAGCCGGCGTACACGCGATGCCGACCGTGGCCGACGGCCGCGACCATGCCCAGCTCGCCGCCCGCGGGGCGCATGAACACGTGAGCGGTGTCGTCGGGCGCGCTCGCGCCCTCTAGCAGCGCGCCGGCCATGTACAGCGCCTCGGGATCGCGCTCCATGGCGAAGCCCGCGGCCCGGCGCACGGCCGAGTCGCGGCCGTCGGCGCCCACCACCAACTTCGCGCGGTACGTCCTCTCGCTGCGCTGGCGCCCTTCGCGCGCGGTGACCGTCGGGGTCTCGCCCGGCTCCACGCTCACCACGGCGGCGCCCCTCACCACCTCGGCACCGGCGCCCTCGGCGGCGGCGAGCAGCAGCTCCTGCGCCTCAGGGTGGTGGAAGGAGAGCGCCGGCTCGCCGGACGGTGCGGACCTGCGCAGCTCCCGGCGGCGCGCCGGCAACGGCGCGATGGCGGTGGTCCACGCCTCCACCTCGGTGGCCGCCGGGACGAGGTGCTGTAGGAGGCCCAGGCGGCGCCCCTCCGCCACGCCCCAGGGGTAGACGAGCTCGCCGCGCACGCGGTCGCGGAACTCCCTCTCGCGCTCGAGCACCAGCACACTCAGGCCGCCGCGGGCGAGGGCGAAGGCGAGCGAGGCCCCCGCGAAGCCACCCCCGACGACGATCACGTCGTGACCAGGCACGGTGAAGGTGTAGCACGGCCGGGCCGCGCCACACGTGAAGGGCGTCCGCGCGCGATACGCGGACGCCCTCTGCGGCCGGCCTTCTTGGGCTGGCCGTCTAGCGGAAGCTCAGTAGCGGTCGCGGTCAGGCGGCATGACCGGCTCGATGCGGTCGGTCTCCGTCCGCACCGTCGTGGCCGGCCCGAAGCGGTCGGCCGCGCGCTCCGCCTCGCCTACGACGCGGTCGCGCTCGGCGTCGGCGACCGACCTGTCGGCGGGGTCGTGCCAGCCAGAGGAGACCGCGCCGGCCTCAGCCACCTCCTTGAAGCGCATGAGGTCGCCGCGCATGCGGCCGTTCACCAGGCCCAGCGCCGTGCCCACGTTCTCCACGAACCCCTCGGGCTCGTACTCCACGTGCAGGTGCACGCGCGTGGTGTTCTCGCCGATCTTCTCGAAGCGCACGGCGCCGGCGTTCCTGGCGCCAGCCACGCTCTCCCAGGCGATGCGCGTGTCCGGCTCGTCGACCACGACGCGCGCCTCCCACTCCTCTTCCCTGCCGCCGATGTTGGCGCGCCAGTAGAGGCGATCGGGGCCCTCGCGGCGCACCTCCTCAACGCCCTCCATGAAGGCGGGGAAGCGCTCGAACTGCCTGAACAGGGCGTAGGCCTCGCTCACCGGGACTTCCACGTCCACCGACTCGTCGAATGCAGCCATGATCGTTCTCCTCTCGGATCTCGCAGGCGACTGTAGGTGCCGCCTACATGGGAAACTTCCGCTTGCGCTGAGAGAGACGCCATGCCTGCGCGCTTCTGCACGCGGCCGCGTGGACCTCCGCCTCACGACCCTCTAACGCCGGTGGTGCGTCGAAGGCCCATAGTCGGGCCACGCCTCTGGCGTGCCGGCTGAGAGGGCGGGCCGCGCCAGGGGCGGGAGGAGGTAGGGCGTGGCGTCGAGCGACGACGGTGCCTTCCCCGAGGACCAGGCCGGCGTGCGACCCAGGCACGAGGATCCGCCGGCGCCGCCAGGTCCCCCTGACGTGCGCGGCCGCGTGCACCTGGTGCCCACCCAGGTGGCCGGGCTCGTGATGGTGGGCCTCATGCCGGTGCTGTCGCTGTTCGGGCTCTTCGGCCTGGGGCACGGCGCTGTCGAGGGCACGGCAGGGCCGCTGAACGTGCGCGTCGAGTACACGACCGTCCACCGCCTGAAGGTGCGCCAGCCGCTCGTCGTGCACGTCACCAACGTGTCGGACGGCCCGTTGGGCGACGTGGAGCTGCGCCTCTCGCGCGCCTACGTCGCCGCGTTCGCCGACGTCAACTTCACGCCCGCTCCCGACGACGTCACGGACGAGGACTACGTGTTCGAGCTCACTGACCTGCCGCCCGGCGAGACGCGGACGGTGGTGGGCGAGATGCAGGCCACCGGCTACTGGCGCCGCGAGGGGGCCGTCACCTGGAGCGTCGGCGACGAGGCGGGCGGGCCTCTGGCCTTCGCCACCTTCGTGTGGCCGTGAGGAGGCGCTAGTGGAGACCGTGGCGCGGGTGGCGATCGTCTACCTGTTCATCCTGTTCTCGCTCAGGCTCCTGGGCAAGCGGGAGTTCGGCGACCTCTCGCCCCTGGAGTTCGTGATGCTCATGCTGATCCCCGACATCGTCAGCCAGGGGATAGTCGTCGAGGACTTCTCCCTCACGAGCGCGCTCGTGGCGGTGAGCACCGTGATGCTGCTCGTGCTCCTCACGTCGATCCTCACGCACGTCAGCCGCCGCGCCCAGGCTGCCGTCAGCCCCCGGCCCACGGTGCTCCTCCACGACGGTAGCCTCTACCCCAAGAGCCTCGACGAGGAGCGCGTGTCGCCCGACGAGATCCTGCAGGTGGCGCGCGAGTCAGGGCTGGAGAGCCTCGACCAGGTGAAGTGGGCGATCCTGCAGTCGGACGGCAACATCGCGATAGTCCCCAAGGCCTCCGAGAAGTAGGGGGCGGGAGCGGGACGAACCGGCCCACGGCCGCGGCGGCCGCACGGCCGTGGCCGCCCGGCTCGCAGCCGCCGACGCCCGCGCGGCCCCGGCGGCGCTAGGCTCCGGTCATGGACAGCACTGGAGAGAGGCTCCACGAACCGGTAGCCAAGGCGTGGGCAGGGGCGCCGCTTGAGAGCGCGAAGGCCGTCACCGTGCTGGTGCACGGGCGCGGCGACAGCGCGCGCGGCATCCTCGGCCTCGCCTCGGTGGTGAACGCGCCTGGGGTGTCGTTCCTGGCGCCCGAGGCGCGCCTCAACGTCTGGTACCCGCACACCTTCTTGGCACCGCCGGCGATGAACGAGCCGTGGCTCTCCTCGGCCCTGGCGGCCGTGGACGGCGTGGTGAAGGCGGCGGTCGAGGCCGGGGTGCCGCGCGAGAAGGTGGTGCTGGTCGGCTTCTCGCAGGGCGCCTGCCTGGTGTCCGAGTACGCGGCCAGGCAGGGCGGCAGGTTCGGCGGCGTCGTGGCGTTGTCGGGCGGGCTCATAGGCGACACCGTCGACCGCGGCCGCTACGCCGCCTCCTTGGGCGGCACGCCGGCGTTCTTCGGCTGCAGCGACGTCGACCCCTACATCCCCGTGGACCGCGTGCACGAGTCGGCGGCCCTCTACAGGGAGCTCGGCGCGCTGGTGGAGGAGCGCATCTACCCAGGCTTCGCTCACAGCGTTAACCAAGACGAGATCGACTGGTGGCAGGCCCTGCTGGATGACCTAACATCTGGCCCATGACCAAGACCCTGCGCATGGCCTCGCTCGCCCTGGCGCTCGCCGCGGCCGCTCCGGCGGCGCTGGCCCAGGACGGGCCGAGAGGAGAGACGATGCCCGCGGAAGCCGACCTGCCCGTGACCCGCGTCGTGCTGTTCACGAGCGGCGTCGCCTACTTCGAGCACGAGGGCACCGTCGTGGGCGACCAGGCGTTCGAGCTGAGCGTGCCGCCGGCGGAGATGGACGACATGCTGCAGACCCTGGTGCTGCAGGACCTGGACGGCGGCACCGTCGAGCCCGTCACCTACGACTCGCGCGACCCGCTCGCCCGCATCCTGGCGGGCTACTCGATAGACCTCTCCGGCGCCCCCACGCTGGCCCAGATCCTGGCGCAGCTGCGCGGCGAGGTCGTGCACCTCGAGGCGTCGCGGCCGCTCACCGGAGCCATCGTCGCCGTCGAGCGCGTGGACGTGCCGGACGAGGGCCCCCGGACGTACCTGACGCTCTCCACGTCGAACGGGCTCACGCGCGTGGACCTGGCGCAGGTCACCAGCGTGAGGCTCGACGACCCGGCCCTGCAAGCGGAGCTCGAGGCGGCGCTCACGGCCGTCGCCCGGCATCGCGCCGCCGAGGCCACGACGCTCCGCCTCTCCTTCTCCGGTGAGGGCGAGCGGCGGGTGCGCGTCGGCTACGTGCGCGAGATGCCGGTCTGGAAGAGCACGTACCGGCTGGTGGTCGGCGAGGACGGCACGGGCCTGCTGCAAGGCTGGGCCATCTTCGACAACCCCACCGACCTCGACCTGGTGGACGTGCGCGTGTCGTTCGTGGCCGGCCAGCCCGCCGCGTTCGTCACGTCGCTCTACGACCCGGTCTACGCCACGCGCGGGCGCGTGCAGCCGCCCACGGCCGCCGACCTGACGCCCCGCGCCGACGAGGGCGTCCTGGGCCGCGCCGCCATGGCGGCCGCGCCGGCCCCGTCCGTGGCGCTGCAGGCCGAGGCCTTCGCCCCCGCCGACGTCGGCGCCGGCGTGTCGGCCATGGCCACCGGCGCCCGCAGCGGGGCCACGTTCGCCTACCACGTGGACACGCCGGTCAGCGTGGGTCGCCACCAGTCGGTGATGGTTCCCATAGTCCAGACGACGGTGTCGGCCACGCGCCTCGCCCACTACGACCCGCGCGTCCACGACGAGAGCCCTCTGGCCGCCGTGAGGGTCGTCAACGACACGGGCCTCCACCTGGCGGCCGGCACGGTCACGGTCTACGACGGCAACGGCTTCGCCGGCAACGCGTTGCTCGCCGACCTCGTGCCGGGCGACGCGCGCGTGCTGGCCTACGCCGTCGACCTCGAGGTCGCGGCTGAGGTCACCGGCGGCACCGAGCCGCAGCGCGTCGTGGCGGCCCGCCTGGTGCGCGGCCTCCTCGAGACCGAGACCCGCCAGCGCGTGACGCAGACCGTGCGCCTCACGCCCCGCACCGACGAGGAGCGGTTCGTGCTGGTGGACGTTCCGCGCGTGGAGGGCTACGAGGTCGTCTCCCCCAGCCCGGCGCCGCTCCTCACGCCCGACGCCCTGCGGTTCGGGGTCGTCCTCAACGCCTCGGAGGGGGCCGAGGGCCCCGACGGCGTGCCCGTGCAGCTGCGCTGCCCCGCCGGCGAGGAGGCTTGCGTCCTCGAGGTCGTCCTGGAGCGCGTCACACAGCGCACCGTGGCCCTCTCGGACGTCTCGGCCGACGCCATCGCCGTCTACCTGGAGGACCTGGAGCTGGACGACGCCACCAGGCGCGTCCTGCAGGACGTCCTGGCGCTGCAGCGCGAGGCTGCCCAGCTGCGGGCGGACATGGGCGCCCGCGAGACGCGCGTGGCCGAGATCAACGCCGACCAGCAGCGCGTGCGCCAGAACATGCAGAGCCTCGACAGGGACTCGAGCCTCTACAGGCGTTACGTGGCCGACCTCGAGGCCCAGGAGGACGAGCTCGACGCGCTGTCCGAGGAGATCGCGGAGCTGAGGGCGCGCCTGCAGGACACGCAGCGCCGCCTCCAGGACCTGATCGCCGGGCTGGGCGAGTAGCCGGCATCCCCCGAACGGAGCGCTGAGCGCGGCCGGGCCCGGCGGGCCCGGCCGCGCTCGTCTAGGGCTGCAGCAGGCGCGTGCCCTGCGAGCCCAGCGTGAACCGCACCTCGCGCAGGCCGGCCAGGGCGGCCCTCACCGCCTCTTGCTGCCCGTCAGGGCAGCACACCACGGCGTAGGCGCCTATCTTCCCGCCGGGGAACTGCGCTGCCGCGCCGAGCGACCTCACCGCCTCGCCCACCGACGTCACGAACCCGTCCACGAAGGCGCCGGGGAGTAGCTGCTTGAGGCGTTGCTGCTCGCCCATCGCCCGGGCCACGCCGGCGAGGTCGCCGCGCTCGATGGCGTCCGCGGCGGCGTAGGCCAGCGCCTTCACCTCGTGCAGCACGGCCTCGGCCTCGGACATGCCGCCGGTGAGGCGGTTCAGGCTCGCCTTGGTGCTCGACGCCTGGCCAGTCTCGAAGAAGAGCAGCGCGCGCTGCAGCTCGTCCAGGAAGCCCGGCGGCGGCGCCAGGCGGCGGGCAGTGACGTGCGCCCCGCGGTACTCCAGGCGGAGGAGCCCGCCCCGGGCGCAGACGTGGGGGTCGTGGTAGCCGGACGCCCCTCCCAGCCGCTCCACCTCCACGTGGGCGGCGTCCGCGGCCAGGTCCTCCACGCTGGGCGACTGGCCCATGAGCGTCCGGAGCGCATGCGCGAGGCCCACGGTGGCCGCCCCCGAGGCGCCGAGCCCGCTGTGGTCCAGGGCCGCCACCTCGACGGTGACCTCCAGGGGCGCGCCTGCGTAGCCGACCTGCAGCGCCGTCTCGCGCACGTGGTCGACCTGGAGCGCTGCCAGGCTGGGCGCCTCGCTGACCCTGCCGCCCCACGACACGCGCCAGAGGCCCACGTCGGAGGGGCGCGCCGCGACCGTCACGCCTTGCTCCAAGGTGGCGCTCACCGTGGCGCCGCCGAAGCGCTCCGCGTACCCCTTCACGTCGGTCAGGCCCCCGGCGAAGGGCACGCGCAACGGGGTGAAGGTCCTCACCACGGCCCGCGCCTCACGCCGCGCCCGCGTCGGAGAGCTCGAGCACGCGGCGCACCACGCGCCTCACGTTCTCCTCCGGGGTAGGCAGCGTGCCGCCCAGGTGCACCCACTCCTCCGCGAGCACGAAGCCGCACTCCGCGCCGTCGTCGATGGACCGCTGCAGGTTGGGCAGCATGCGCACCTCGCCGCCGGGCGCCGTCACCTCGCCGATGCGCTGCAGCACGGCCGGCGACAGCTTCCACAGCCCCACGTCGTAGAGCGGGCCCGCGCCGTTCCACACGTGCGTCACCCGGTCGCCCTCCACCGTGGCCCTGATGGCGGCAGGCTCGTCCTCGTGGCCCGGGCCGAGCGTCACGGCGTTGGGCGCAGGGTGCGCGGCCACGGACCTGAACATCGGCGCCGTGACGAAGAGGTCGGCCTGCCAGCCGACGACCGGGCCCGTGGGCGCCAGGGCCTCGAACGCCAAGCCGAGGGCGTGGCCCGTGCCGCGCCGCTCCGCTTGACGCACGTAGACGACCTCCAAGCCCTCGTACGACCCGCCGAAGTACGCGCGCACCTGCTCCTCGAGGTACCCCACCACCAGCGCGACCCGGTCGCGACCGGTCTCCGCCACGCCGCTCAGCAGCAGCTGCCTGATGGTGTGCTCGAGGAAGGGCCGCAGGCCCACGGGGTACATGCACTTCTGCAGGTAGGAGCCGAGGCGGCCGAGGCGGGTGCCGTGGCCGGCCGCCAGACAGACGAGGTCCACCAGCGCAAGCTAACACCCGCGCCGCACGGCCCCAAGCGCTAGAGTCGTGACCGTCTGCGGCACCGCGCGGCCCGCGCCGGCCGCCAGGGAGGAGCTAGGCCGCATGCGCTTTCGCCCGCCACGTCCGAGCCGCCCCGCCTGCGGAAGGTCCAGGTGACGGCCGCGGCCAGGCCCCAGATCCGGTCGCTCAGGCCGCCGCTGGACGACGTCGTCGCGGGCCTCACCGTCGCCTTGGTGCTGATCCCGCAGTCGTTGGCCTACGCGGCGCTGGCCGGCCTGCCGCCCAGCGCCGGCATCATGGCCGCCATCTTCCCACCGCTGGCCTCGGCGCTCCTCGGCTCGAGCCCCTACCTGCAGACGGGGCCCACCGCCCTCACCTCGCTACTCACGCTCGGCGTGCTCGCCGGCACCTTCGTCCCGGGCAGCCCCGGCTACGTGCAGGCGGCTGCCCTCCTGGCGCTGATGGTGGGCGTCACCCGCGTCGTCATCGGGCTGGCGCGCTTCGGCGCCCTGGCGTACTTCATGAGCCTGCCCGTCCTGCGCGGCTTCACCAGCGGCGCGGCCGTGCTGATCGTCGTCTCCCAGGTGCCGGCGCTCCTGGGGCGCGGCTCCTCAGGCCTCGGCGTCTGGGCCGCCGCCTGGCGGGCCGTGAGCGAGCCGGCCCGCTACAACGTGGCCGCCATCGCCTTGGCGGCCCTGACGGTGGTGCTCGTCAGGGGCCTCAAACGGGTGTCGCCGCTCGTGCCCGGCGTGCTCGTGGCGGTCGTCGTCGGCCTCGTCGCCACCGCTGTCTTCGGCAACGTCGCGCCCGTGCTCGGCCCCATGCCCACATCCCTGTCGTTGCCCTCCCTGGCGCTGCCCTGGGGCCAGGCGGGGAACCTCGTGCTCGGCGCGGCGGTCATCGCCGTGGTGGGCTTCGCCGAGCCGGCCGCCATCGCCCGCACCTTCGCGCAGCGCGGCAGGCCATGGAACGCCGACAGGGAGCTGGTGGCGCAAGGCGCCGCGAACCTCGCGGCGGGCGTCATGCACGGCATGCCGGTGGGCGGCAGCTTCTCCCGCTCGGCCCTCGGCCGCCAGGCGGGCGCCCGCACGCGCCTCTCCGGCGCCGTGGCCGGCCTGGCCGTGCTGGCCTTCCTGCCGTTCGCGGGCGTCCTCGAGGGCCTGCCGCGCTCGGTGCTGGCGGCCATCGTCGTCCTGTCGGCCGTGTCGCTGCTGCAGGTGCGCGAGCTCTTCCAGCTCTGGCGCTACGCCAAGTCGCAGGCCTCCACGGCGCTGGCCACGTTCGCTCTCACGCTCGTGATGGCGCCCCGCGTCGACTACGCCGTGGTGCTGGGCGTCTCGCTGGCCGTGTTCACGCACCTCTACCGCGAGGCCCAGCTGGGCGTCACCGTGGAGCGCGAGGGCGACACGGTGACGATCCGCTTCGCCGGCGTGCTGTGGTTCGGCTCCCTGCAGTACCTCGAGAGGGCCCTCGACAGGCTCGAGCAGGACCTGGCCGGCGTGCGGCGGGTCGTGCTCGACACGAGCCGGCTGGGCCGCGTGGACTTCTCCGCCCTGATGCTCCTCCACGACGCCGAGGAGCGGCTCTCCGACATGGGCCTAGAGGTCGCCATCACCGGCCTCCACGGGCGCGGGGAGATGGTCATGGGCCGCATCAGGAGGGGCTGAGGCGCCCGCCACGCGAGCCGTGGAAGCGAGCGCCCGCGGCCTTGGCCGCGGGCGCGGAGGCTGGGCGCGCCGATGAGGGCCGGCGCGCCCGCAGGCAGGAAGGCTAGTCTTCCTCAGCCCCCCGGACCAGCAAGAAGGGCTTGTCGGCGCGGCGCAGGGCACCCTCCGCCACGGAGCCGAACATCCAGCGGTTGAACCCGCGGCGCCCGTGGGTGCCCATCACCACGGCGTCGTGGTCCTTGCTGGCGTCCACGATCGCCTTGACGGGGTCGCCGTCCTCGACGAGCCGCGTGGTGGCCTGCACGCCCTGGGCCTCGGCCTTGGCCAGCGCCTGCTTCAGGATCTGCTCGCCGCTGACGCGGAGGTCCTGGTAGAGCTGCGCGGCGTAGGGCATGGCCTCTGGGGTCGCGTAGCCGCTCACCAGCGGGTTCTCGAGGACGTGGAGGAACGTCACACGGGCCCCGGCCAGGCGCGCCAGCTCCAGGCCCTTCTCGATGGCCTTGTCGGACGTGCTGCTGCCGTCAGTCGGGATCAAGATCGACTCGAACACGTTGCGCTCCTCTCCTCCCCTCCATCCTACGCGGGGACGACGGGACAGCCGTCCCGCAGCGCTCCCTTATCATGAGTCACGGCCGGCCCCCGCCGGCGTCACGAGCGCAGGCCGCTCGGGTCCGTGCCGTTGGAGGGGTCCATGCGCATCCTGCACCCGACCGACTTCTCGCGCACCGCCGAGAAGGCGCTGGCCGTGGCGCGCGACCTCAAGGAGCGCCTCGGCGGCAGCCTGCACGTCGTGCACGTCCAGACGCGCTTCGAGGAGACGCTCGGATTCGTGAGCCTGAGGCCCCATCTGGACTCCGTGAACCCGGAGCTGGAGCGCCGCATCGAGGAGGCCCGCCAGGAGGAGTCCCGGCGCCTGAACGAGATGCTCCGCACGCTCGCCGGCCCCGACGGCACCTACGAGCTCCGCTGGGGCGACCCCATCAAGGAGCTCCTGGCCATGCAGGACGACCACGACCTGGTGGTCATGGGCGCCCACGGCTCCAACAGGCTGGACAGCTACTTCCTGGGCGGCGTGGCCGGCAGGTTCGTGCGGCGCACGCGCGTGCCGGTGATAACGGTCCGCGAGGAGAGCCAGGTGACGAGCGTGAGGCGTGCCCTGGTGGCGACGGACTTCAGCGAGGCCGCCGAAGGCGCCGTCGCGGCGGCGAGGGAGCTGGGCCGGCACGGCGTGGAGCTGGTGGCCTGCCACGTGGTCGACGACGTCCGCTTCCGTGACGACCCCACCTACATGGGCACCGTCACCGACGCCCTGAACCTGCTGGGCGAGGGCTTCGAGCGGCATGTCGTGCGCTACGGCGACCCGGCCGAGGAGCTGCCGGCGGCGGCCACCGACGTGGGCGCCGACCTCATCGTGATCGGACTCAAGCAGCAGCGCGGCGCCATAGGGCTGCTCCTGGGCAGCCGCGTCGACGCCCTGATCCGGTCTAGCGCCGTCCCCGTCTTAGCCGTGCCCACAGAGGTCGGTTAGCCTCTTCGCTCGCAGGCGCCGGCTCCGGCACCACCGGGGCCGGCGCCTGCGTCACGACGGGCGCCGCCGCGGGACGCCCCAGCCAGACCATGGCCATGCCTATGGCCATGAGCGCCACGGCTATCAACGTCTCGACCAGGGCCACAGTGAAGATCGAGATCAGCGCCAGCGCGGCCAGGGCCACGGAGACGTAGAGGCCCCAGCCGGGGGCGTTGGGCGTGCGCCTGTGCAGCACGAAGAGCGTGACGGCCAGGCCGCCGAAGAGCACCCAGGTGTTGTCGAGGCGCGGGAAGGCGCCCTCGAGCACGGCCATGACCGCCAGGCTCACCAGCGCGCCGCCCACGAGCAGCAGCCAGCGGCCGCCGTTGCCGCGCAGGTAGAGGGCCACCAAGGCGGCGCCGATGAGGCCGAGGAGCAGGCCGCCTCCCACGTTGCCCGCCACCACGGCAGCGGACATCGCCGCCAGGCCGAACCCCGGGAACAGCGCCCACCACTGCCTCTTGTCGCGGGCGTAGAGGAACAGGAAGGCCGCCGCGCCGGCAGCGAACAGCAGCGCCCACAGCACGCTGCGTATGCCCAGCGCCCAGGCGAACCTGTCCACCAGGAAGAGCGCGCCGGCGCCCATGAGCAGCGGGCCGAAGGCCGTCGGTCCCAGGGAGGGCCGCGGCGGCTCGGGAGCAGGGACCGGCACGGGGTCGCGCCTCACGTCGCCACCCCCGCGGCCGCGAAGGCCGCCGACACCAGCTCCTGCGCCTCGGCCTGGAGCCGCGCGAGGTGCTCGGGGCCGGCGAAGCTCTCGGCGTAGACCTTGTAGACGTCCTCCGTGCCCGACGGGCGGGCAGCGAACCAGCCGCTCTCCACGACGACCTTGATCCCGCCGATGGCCGCGCCGTTGCCGGGCGCGCGGTCGAGGACCGCCACGACCCGCTCGCCGGCCAGGGTCGTGGCCTGGACGTCCTCGGGGCGCAGTCGCTTGAGCACGTCGCGCTGCGCGGCGTCGGCCGCGGCGTCCACCCGGGCGTAGGCCGGCTCGCCCAGCTCCGCCGTGAGGGCCTTGTAGAGGTCCGCGGGGTCGCGGCCCGTCACCGCGGCGACCTCGGCCGCCAGAAGGCCCATCACGACGCCGTCCTTGTCGGTCGTCCAGGCCGTGCCGTCGCGCCTGAGGAGCGTGGCGCCGGCGCTCTCCTCGCCGGCGAGCCCCAGGCTGCCGTCAGCGAGCCCCGGGACGAACCACTTGAAGCCCACGGGCACCTCGGTGACGGAGCGGCCCGCCGCGGCGGCCACCCTGTCGAGGAGCGCCGACGTCACCACGGTCTTGCCGACGCCTGCCGCGGCCGGCCAGCCGGGACGGTGGGCGAACAGGTAGTGGGCGGCCACGCACAGGTAGTGGTTGGGGTTCATCAGCCCGCCGGCGCGCGTGACGATGCCGTGGCGGTCGGCGTCGGGGTCGTTGCCGAAGGCCACGTCGTAGGCCTCCTTGGCCGCCACCAGGCCGGCCATGGCGTAGGGCGACGAGCAGTCCATGCGGATCTTGCCGTCGTGGTCCACCCGCATGAACCCGAAAGCCGGGTCGACGGCGTCCGAGATGACCTCGAGGTCGAGCCCGTAGCGCTCGGCGAGCGGCGCCAGGTAGGGCAGCGCGGCGCCGCCCAGCGGGTCGACGCCGACCTTCACGCCGGCGGCGGCCACGCGCTCCAGGTCGACGACCGCCGCGAGGTCCTCGACGTAGGGGGTCACGAGGTCCCACAGCTCGACGGCGCCGTCCTGGAACGCCCGCTGCGCGGGCATGCGCTTGACGCCCTTCAGCCCCTCCTCGAGGTGCCTGTTGGCGGCCTCCTGGATGGCCGAGGTCTCGTCCGTGTCCGCGGGGCCGCCGTGGGGCGGGTTGTACTTGAAGCCGCCGTCCTCCGGCGGGTTGTGCGACGGCGTGATGACGATGCCGTCGGCCCTGCCCTCGCGCGCCGGGTCGCCGCGACGGCCGCCGTTGTGGGTCACCACCGCGTGCGAGACGACGGGAGTGGGCACCGGCAGCAGGTCGGGCAGCGTCCCCGCGCGGTGCGAGCGCCACGTGGAGGCCCCGCGCGGCGCGGCGGCGGCGCCGGACACGACGACCCTCACGCCGTTGGCGGCCAGCACCTCCACGGCGGTAAGCAGGGCGGGCTCGGACAGCGCGTGGGTGTCGGCGCCGAGGAACAGGGGACCGGTGACGCCGCGGGAGGCCCTGTGGTCGGCCACGGCCTGGCAGATGGCCGCGATGTGGTCCTCGTTGAACGACCTCGCCACCGACGTGCCGCGATGCCCCGACGTGCCGAACGAGACCCTCTGGGCCCTGTCGGTGGGGTCGGGCCTGAGCGCGTAGTAGGAGGCGACTAGCCGGGGGACGTCGGTGAGGAGGCTGCGGGGCGCCGGCTCGCCGGCCAGTGGGTGGATGCTCACCTTGCGTACCTCCGTTCCCGGCGCTCACGTTACACCTCGCGGGTGAGTCGGCTGGGGCGCCTAGGCGGCACCCAGGCACGCCGCACGGCTAGGCCGCGCACGCCACTCGGAGGGCGACCGACGGTGACGGCCGGCGAGGGCGGCGCGGGTGGTACACTCCTGGTTGCTCTTCCGGCGCCAGCGCTGGATAGGCGTTAGCGGTCGTGGCACCACTTGCCGCGACCGCGCACCGTGCTGGAGCCGGGCTACCACAGCCACACAGTGGAGGAACGATGGACCTGTTGATCACCCTCGTACCGCTAGCAGCGATCGCCGCCCTAGTCGCGGCCGGCCTGCTGGCGCGGAGCATCATGGCGGCGCCGACCGGGAACGAGCGCATGGTCTCGATCTCGGACGCCGTACGGCAGGGCGCGGCGGCCTACATGAACCGCCAGTACCGCACCATCGCCGTAGTCGCCGTGGTGATCGCGGCCGTCTTCGCGATCGTGGCGCTCACGTCCGCGCCCGGCCACGACCGCACGCTCTGGTGGTGGACCACCGCCGGGTTCCTCGTCGGGGCGCTGTTCTCGGCGTTCAGCGGCTACATCGGCATGAACGTGGCCGTGCGCGCCAACGTGCGCGTGGCCCAGGCCGCCCGTAGCGGGCTGGCCGGCGCCCTCAAGATCGCCTTCGACGGCGGCGCCGTCGCCGGCCTGGCCGTCGCGGGCCTCGCCCTGCTCGGCGTGGCCGGCTTCTTCTGGCTGTTCACGGTCGCGCTCAAGCTCGAGAACCCCGTCGAGCCCCTGGTGGGCTTCGCCTTCGGCGCCTCGCTCATCAGCCTCTTCGCCCGCGTGGGCGGCGGCATCTACACCAAGGCCGCCGACGTCGGCGCCGACCTGGTGGGCAAGGTCGAGGCTGGCATCCCCGAGGACGACCCCCGCAACCCCGCCGTCATCGCCGACAACGTGGGCGACAACGTGGGCGACTGCGCCGGCATGGGCGCCGACCTGTTCGAGACGTACGCGGTCACGGCCATCGGCGCCGTGTTCCTCGGCTTCCTCATCCCCGGCACCGGCACCGTCACGAGCCTCGTGACCTTCCCGCTGCTGCTCGGCGCCATCGCCATCGTGGCCAGCGTCATCGGCACGCAGTTCGTGAAGCTCGGCGGCAACAACGACATCATGGGCGCGCTCTACAAGGGCGTCTACGCCAGCGCCGCGCTCTCCGTCGTGGGCTTCCTGGTCGCCAGCTGGGGCCTCTTCAAGGACGTCGACCTTCCCGCCCTGCTGGGCCGCGACGTCAGCTGGTTCGCCCTCTTCCTCACCAGCCTGATCGGCATCGCCGTGGTGCTGCTGATCATGTACATCACCGAGTACTACACGGCCACGCGCTTCCGCCCGGTGCGGCGCATCGCCGAGGCCTCCGTGACCGGCTCGGCCACGAACATCATCTCGGGCCTGGCCGTGGGCATGCAGTCCACCGCCCTGCCCACCATCGTCCTCGTCCTCGCCACCTTCGGCGCCTACCAGCTCGCCGGCCTCTACGGCATCGCCGTGGCCGCCGTCGCGATGCTCTCCGTCACCGGCATGGTCGTGGCGATGGACACCTACGGGCCCATCACCGACAACGCCGGCGGCATCGCCGAGATGGCCGAGCTCGACGACTCCGTGCGCGTGAACACCGACGCCCTCGACGCCGTCGGCAACACCACGAAGGCCGTCACCAAGGGCTACGCCATCGGCTCGGCGGCCCTCGCCGCCCTGGTGCTCTTCGCCGACTTCGCCGAGCGGCTCAAGCTCGTCGACGCCGTCGCCTTCGCCGAGGGCGCCTTCCGCCTCAACGACCCGATCGTCCTCATCGGCCTCCTCGTCGGCGGCATGCTGCCGTTCCTCTTCTCCTCCTTCCTGATGGAGTCCGTCGGCAAGGCCGCCGGCTCGGTCATCGAGGAGGTCAGGCGCCAGTTCCGCGAGATCAAGGGGATCATGGAGGGCACGGCGACGCCCGACTACGGCAAGGCCGTGGACATCGTCACCCAGGCGGCGCTGCGCGAGATGGCGCTGCCGGGCGTCATGGCCGTCGCCGCTCCCCTCGTCGTGGGCTTCCTCTGGGGCCCGCTGGCCCTCGGCGGCCTGCTGATCGGCGTCATCGCCTCGGGCCTGATGATGGCCCTCACCATGTCCAACGGCGGCGGCGCCTGGGACAACGCCAAGAAGTACATCGAGGACGGCAACCACGGCGGCAAGGGCTCCGAAGCCCACGCCGCGGCGGTCGTCGGCGACACGGTCGGCGACCCCTACAAGGACACCGCCGGCCCCTCGATCAACCCGCTCATCAAGGTCATCAACACCGTGGCCCTGATCTTCGCGGGCGTCATCGCCCTCTCGGGCGGCTGGCTGCTCTAAGGCCACCCGACACGCGGCACTGCCGGAGCCGGCGGGGTTCACCCCGCCGGCTCTTCACTTTCCATAGGTACGGCGCCGCGTAACCGCCGCGCAGCACGCGGCCACGGGTCAGACGAGCTAGCGCCGCCGCGCCGCGCGACGCCTGCCCTACCCGGAACGGCCTCAACACGCCCTTTACGCGTTATGTCGCGTAGTTGGATGGTTCTTTGCGCCCCAAAGGTTCATGGTAGCGCAGTGCGGTCGCCACGATTGGGACGGATGACCATACTCAGGCGGCGCGGTATGGCTTAGCATGCGAATCGAAGGAGGTTCTGTTATAGAAGAACAGACCCACTTCTACGGAGGACGACCCCAGTCCCACTAGAGGCTCGACCGAGTAGCCCGCGACCCCAGAGGCCGCATCAGAGGCACCGACGGAGCACGACAAGGCGGCGGGGGTCGTACCTCGTTGTGACGCGAAGCGAACCCCACCTGGCCGACGCCCGGGACGAGCAGCTCCGGGACCATGACGCCTTGCCCTGCGCCCTTCACAACTGTCACACTCTCCCTGGAGAACGCGCCCAGCGTTGGTTGGCGCGGTCCGTAGAGAGGGAGCCATGGCTTACGTCATCGCCGAGCCCTGCATCGGCACCAAGGACGCCTCGTGCGTCGATGTCTGTCCCGTCGAGTGCATCTACGAGGCGGAGGACCAGTTCTACATCCACCCCGAGGAGTGCATCGACTGCGGGGCCTGCGTGCCCGCATGCCCAGTCGACGCGATCTTCCCCGAGATCGACGTACCCGCCGAGTGGGCGTCGTACATCGAGAAGAACGCCCGCCTGTCGGGCCTCTGAACTAGGCCCCACCGGGCTCGCCCGACGGGCCAGCGGGCTCGCCGGTCTGCGGCAGACGGCGGTCTCCGCGGCCGGCCGACCTCGCTGCCTCGGGAGCGGAGCTGCGGCTTGCGCCGCCTCGCTGGCGCACTGCGCGTACGACTCCGTGCCGCGCCGGCGGCCGGCGCCGCGGTCCGCCGGACTCCGCCCCCTTCTCATCGCCCGACTACCTACCTTGGCGGGTACCCACCCTTCCCTTCCGAGGAGGTGCCATGGTGGCAACCGAGCGGATCCAGTCCCTCTACCAGCGCCTCGCCCCTTACGGTGAGCGGGTCATCAGCCTCTACGTGGACGTCAACCCGGCGTCCGTAGACAACCAACGCAAGGCCTGGGTGCTGCGCGCTCGCGCGGCCGTCGACGCGCTAGGGCTGCCCAACGGCAGCGCCCGGCGCATCGCCGAGCGGCTGCGCTCCCAGGTCCTCCCCGAGGCGCGCACGCTGGCCGTCTTCGCCCACGCGGACGACGACGAGCTGTTCCACCTCGTGCCCATCGAGCACACGCTGCGGGCCGTCACGGGCCACGACGGCGCCCTGGCGCGCTTCGGCGAGCCGTTCCTGGCGCCCATCGAGCTCAACGTCCTACGTCGGCGCCCCAGCCTGGTGGTGCAGGTCGTGGGCGACCGCGTGCGGCGGTTCGTGGTCACGCCGGGCGGCATCAGCGAGCTCGAGAGGGTGCAGCAGGACTGGGACGAGACCTTCTGGCGCACCGACGAGGGGACTGGCTCCATCAGGCCAGGCGAGACGCAGCGCGGCGGCTCGCCCAAGGACGCCTACGAGGAGCGCACCGAGGCGTGGATCGAGAGGCTCTACAAGCGCGTCGCCGCCGACCTGCGGAAGGTCGCCGAGGAGCACGGCGCCAGGCGCGTGATCCTCTCGGGCACGGCCCCGGACGTGGCGGCCCTCGAGGCCCAGATGGACCCCGCGACGGCCGCCCTGGTGAAGGGGCGCATACCGCTGCAGCCGAACCCAGAGGCGTCGCCCGGTTCTCTGCGCGCGGTCTTCCTCGAGGCGGTGACGGAGGCCGAGGCGGTCGAGGCCGCGGAGGACCTCGCCCGGGCCGAGGAGTCCGGCGTGGTCGGCGCCGGACCGACGTTGCAAGCCGTGAACGAAGGCCGCGTCCACACGCTCGTGGTCCCCGACGTGCCCTACCAGGAGGTGTGGCGCTGCAAGGGGTCGGGCCGCGTCTACGCCACGCGCGAGCGCGCCGCCGGGGAGTGCCTGGGGGAGGAGCTGGAGCCCGTGCCTCTAGCCGACGCGCTGCCACGGCTCGCGGAGGCGTTCGGCATGGAGCTGCGGTTCACCAGTGGCGAGGCGGACAGGCGCCTGCGGGAGGACCTGGGCGGGCTAGCCGGTCTTCTGCGCTGGTAGACGCTGAGCGGGACCGACGCGCACGTGCGGCAGGCGCCCAGCCGCCGTGACGAAGCCCACGCCGGCGAGCGCTTGGAGACGGATGGGCACGCAGGCGCTCTAGTGAGCCTCGCCTCGCCGCCGACCGCGGACGTCACGGGCGCGGAGCGCGAGGAAGAGCGGCACCTCCGGGTTCGACCGCTCCTCTCCCTCCTTCACGGGGTCAGGCAGCTCGACCATCGCGTCGACCCACAGACCGGCGCCGGCCAGCGCGTTCACGTAGTCCTGGAGCGGCCTGTGGAAGCTGATCGTGGCCCCGCGCGGCGCCCCGCCGCGCACCTCCGCGTACTCCTTCATGGGCACGGCCGCCGGCGCCAGGTAGCGCTCCACGCGCCGGTAGGTGAGCTTGCGCTTGGGGTCGTACCCCCAGCCGCTGCCCCGCGGCGGGCGGAACGCCGGGTGCACCATGAACAGCACCACACGGCCTCCCGGAGCCAGCACGCGCGCCGTCGAGGCGAAGACCTGGTCCAGAGGGTCCATGTCTTGCACGCTCAGCAGGAACACGGCGACGTCGAAGCTGCCCGGGGCCGCCGAGGTCGTGCCCACGAGGTCCCTGGCGTCCCCCTGCTCGAAGCGCCCCTCTTCCCCGCGCCGCTTCCTGGCCAGCCGCACCATGGCCGCGCTGGCGTCGACGCCCAGGTACTCGCAGCCGGCCTTGAGCACGTGGAAGGCCAGCACGCCGGTGCCGCACCCCACGTCCAGGACCCGCTCGCCCCGGCGCAGGTCAGCGAGGGCCATGACGGTGGGGATGCCGGCCTTGCGGTGGTGCGGGCTCCCCCGCACGCCCACGGTGGCGTCGTACCAACCCGCGACGGGGTCCCAGCTCGAGCCTCTGCCCTTCACGACGGGACTATAAGCGGCTGGCCGTGCCCCCGGTGTCCCCCTGGCGGCGCCCGCGCCTTGACACCCTCGCGACACGGGCTTAGGCTCCCTGCAACCTGACACCTGATTCGGCCGTCAGGTCCGGCGACGAGCCGGGCCGGGGCGGCGGGACGAGGACGATGAGCGACCTACCGGTCCCGAGCACGGCCCGGGGCGAGGCCACGAGGCGCAGGCTGCTGGAAGCGGCGGAGGCCGAGATCGGCGAGAACGGCTACGCCGCCACCTCGGTGGCCTCGATAACGCGGCGCGCCGGGGTGGCGCAGGGCACCTTCTACCTCTACTTCCGCACCAAGAAGGACGCCCTGGTGGAGCTCGTGCGCCACATGGGCCGCAGCCTCAGGGCCGCCCTCAGCGAGGCCACGCGCGGGGCCGCGGACAGGCTCGAGGCCGAGGAGCTGGGCTTCCGCGCCTTCGTCGCCTTCTCGCTGGAGCACCAGAACCTCTACAGGGTCGTCATGGAGTCGCAGTTCGTGGAGGAGTCGGCGTACCGGGAGTACTACCAGTCCCTCGCCGACGCCTACGCCAAGGCCATGAGCCAGGCCCAGGGACGGGGGGAGGTGCGCGCAGGGGACCCAGCAGCGCTCGCATGGGCGCTGATGGGCGTCGCGCACTTCCTGGGCCTGCGCTTCCCCATCTGGGAGAGGCGTCCACCGCCGGAAGAGGTGATGGGCACCGTCTTCGCCTTCGTCCGCGCGGGCCTGCGCCCAGAAGCCGACGCGACCGCCACGGAAGGCGGGCAGGCGCGGAGCCGGCGCCGTACCGCCGAGGGAGACAGGGCGTGAGTGGCCCCGGCGTCACGGGCATCGGCACCTACCTACCGGAGGGCCGGATGGGCGCCGCCGACGTGGCCGCCGCCAGCGGCCTGCCGGAGTGGGTCGTGCGCGAGAAGCTGGGCATCAACGCCCGCGTGGTGCCGGGACCCGACGACCACCCCACGGCCATGGGCGTGAAGGCTGCCAGGGCCGCGCTGGACGACGCCGGCGTGAGGCCGGAGGACGTCGACGTCGTCGTCTCGATGACCGAGGAGTACAAGGAGTACCCGGTCTGGACCGCGGGCATGAAGCTGGCGCACGACCTGGGCGCCGTGAACGCCTACGCCTACGACGTGGGTCAGAAGTGCGGCACGGCCGTGCTGGGGCTCAAGCAGGCGCGCGACACTATCCTCGCCGACCCGAGCGTGGACACCGTGCTGGTGGCCGGCGGCTACCGCAACGGCGACCTCGTCGACCTCGCCGACCCCGAGGTGCGCTTCATGTACAACCTCGGCGCCGGGGCTGCCGCGTTCGTCGTGCAACGGGGCCGCGGCCACGAGCTGCTCGGCTCGTCCTTCCGCACCGACGGCTCCTTCTCGCTGGACGTGCTGGTGCCGGTGGGGGGCACGGTCGCGCCGGTGACGCCACAGAACGCCTCCGAGTTCCGCCTGCGCGTGACGGACCCCGCCGGCATGAAGGAGCGGCTCGAGGCCAAGAGCATGGACAACTTCGTGACGGTGGTGCGCGAGGCGGTCGAGCGCTCGGGCGCCCGCCTGGAGGACGTGGCGTACGTGGCCATGCTCCACGTCAAGCGCTCCGCGCACGAGGCCCTGTTGTCCCGGCTCGGCCTGCCGCTCGAGAGGTCCATCTACCTGAGCGACTACGGCCACATCGGGCAGGTCGACCAGGCGCTGTCGCTCGAGCTCGCCCGCCGCGAGGGCCGGCTCGAGCCCGGCGACCTGGCGGTCCTGGTGGCTGCCGGCGTGGGGTACGTGTGGAACGCCATCTGCCTGCGCTGGGACGGGGACGCGGGGGGCGGGCAGCCGTGATCCTCGACGTCGCCGCCAAGCGGGCCCAGCTGACGCCCGACGCCCCGGCCCTCCTGTGGGAGGACCGCTGGCTCACCTACGCCGAGCTCGACGACAGGGCCGAGCGCCTGGCCGCCGCGCTGCGCGAGGCCGGCGTGAGGAAGGGCGACAGGGTCGCGCTGCTGGCCCACAACCACGTGGCGCACGTGGACATGATCCTCGCCACCGCCAAGACCGGCGCCGTCTACGCGCCCCTCAACGTCCGCCTCTCCCCGCGCGAGCAGCGCGACCTGGCCGACTACCTGCGCCCGGCGCTGGTCCTCCACGACGAGGCGCACGCCGACAAGGCGGCGGCGACAGGCGTCACGGCCTGGCACCTGGACGAGCACGAGGAGCGGCTGAGGCGCGCCTCCCCCGCGCCCGCGACGCCCGGCTACGACGCCGTGGTGGGGCCGGAGGACGTGCAGATGGTCCTCCTCACGGGCGGCACGACGGGCCTGCCGAAGGGGGCGATGCTGCCCTACAGGCAGGGCTTCTACAACGCCGTGAACACGGTGCTCTCGTGGCAGCTGCGCGCCGACGACTGCGTCGTGCAGGCCACCCCCTGCTACCACGCCGCGGTGAACGCGTTCACCTTGCCGCTCTTCCACGTGGGCGGCCGCGTGGCGCTGCAGCGCGCCTTCGACCCAGACGACTACCTGCGGCTGGCGCGCGTCTCCGGCGCCACGATCCTCTTCCTGGTGCCGACCATGTTCCAGATGGTCGCCTCCTGCGCGACCTTCGCCGAGGCCGACCTGAGCGGCGTGCGCTGGGCCATCTCCGGCGGCGCGCCCTGCCCTCTGCCGGTGCGCGAGGCGTTCACGCGCCGCGGCGTGCCCATGCGTCAGGGCTACGGCCTCACCGAGGGGGGCGTCAACTGCTTCGCGACCACCCAGGAGGTGGCCGAAAGGAAGCCCCACTCGGTGGGCAAGCCGATGCTCCACGGCGAGGCGGTGGTGCGCCGTCCCGACGGCACGCCCTGCGCGCCGGGCGAGACGGGCGAGCTCACGCTCCGCGGCCCTCACGTCTTCGCCGGCTACTTCGAGCGCGAGGAGGCGACACGCGAGGTGCTCAGGGACGGCTGGCTGTGGACCGGCGACCTGGCCGTCGTGGACGAGGAGGGGGTGTTCAGCATCGTGGGGCGCCGCAAGGAGATGTTCATCTCCGGCGGCGAGAACGTCTACCCGGCCGAGGTGGAGTCAGCGATCTACGACCACGACGCCGTGGCCGAGTGCGCCGTCGTTGGCGTGCCCGACGAGCGCTGGGGCGAGGTGGGACTCGCCTGCGTGGTCGTGAAGCCCGGCCGCAGCCTCACCGAGGGCGAGCTGCGCGAGTTCCTCTACGCCCGGCTCGCCCGCTACAAGGTCCCGAAGCGCTTCGAGTTCGCGCCGGCGCTGCCGAAGAGCGGCGCGGGCAAGGTCCTCAAGCGCGACATCGCCGAAGCCTTCCTGGCCCGGCGCCTCGAGGAGGAGGAAGCATGAAGAAGCTCTTGGCACTCATGGTGGCCGCCGTGGTGGGGGTGGGCCTCGCCCAGCCCGTGACCATCGGCATCCTCTCGCCGCTCACGGGGGGCGCGGCCGGCACCGGCCAGGCCCAGAAGGCTGGCTTCGAGCTGGCGCTGGCCGAGATCAACGCTGCCGGCGGCGTGCTGGGCCAGCCGCTCAGGATCATCATCGAGGACGACCGGGCCGACCCCGCCACGTCCGTCGCCGCCTTCGAGAAGCTCATGACCGAGGACGGCGTCGAGTTCATCGCCGGCGGCTTCTCCTCCGGCGCCACGCTGGCCCTCGTGGAGTCTTTCCGCACCTTCCAGCCCATCGTCAGCTGGATCGGCGGCGCCTCGTCCGGCATCGGCAACGACGCCTTCGACGGCATCGAGGAGCTCCTCGGCCAGGAGGAGTGGTTCTTCCACGTGCACCCCTGGGACTACCAGAACGTGGAGGCCACCTTCGGCTTCATCGGCGACCTGGGCGTGGACAGCGTGGCCATCCTGCACGAGGACGGCGCCTTCGGCACGCCGGGCGCCGCCGGGCTGGAAGCCGGCCTCGAGGCCATGGGCGTCGACGTGGTCCTGCGCGAGGCGTTCACCTCGACCCTCACGGGCGGGACCGGCGACTTCCGCGCGACCCTCAGCAAGGTCGGCGCCGCCGGCGCCGACATGCTGTACTGGATCGGCTACGACCCCGACGCCCAGCCGCTCTCCAGCCAGCTCAAGGAGCTCGGCGTGGCGCCCGCGTACGTCTTCGGCGCCCCTCCAGGGTGGCCCACGGGCATCGAGGCCGCTCCCGAGATGCAGTGCGTGATGGGCCTGATCGGCTACCTGCCCAACCTGCCCAACCCCGAGGCCGTGGCCTTCGCCGACGCCTACCGCGCCATGCACGGCACCGACCCCGACAACTACATGTCGGCGCTCGCCTACGCGCAGCTCTGGTCGTACGCCGACGCCATCAACGCCGCCGGCACCACCGACCAGGCGGCCGTCATCGAGAAGCTCAAGACCATGACCTTCGGCTCGCCCATGGGCGACTGGAGCTTCAAGCCGTCGATCGAGGCCAAGCACCAGGGCTTCGGCTCCGAGATGTGGCTCGTGTTCCAGTTCCAGAACGGCGTGCGCGAGATCGTCTGGCCGGCCGACCGCGCCACCGCGCCGCTCGCCGCCTGCCGCTGAGCTAGGAGGACCGCGGGAGGGGCGCTTCTCGCCCCTCCCGCGCCACCGCGTGGACCTATCGCTGCTGCCCCAAGCCCTCGTATCGGGCGTGCTCGCCTCGGGCCTCTACGCCCTGGTGGCCGTGGGCCTCGCCCTGGCGATCGGCGTCATAGGCATCGTCAACTTCGCCCACGGCGAGTTCTTCATGATCGGGGCGTTCCTCGCCTACCAGCTCTTCGTCAGCTTCGGGTTCGACCCCCTGCTGTCCATCTTGTTCGTGGCGCCGGTGCTGTTCCTCATAGGCGCCGCCCTCTACGCGTCCACCATCCGGTTCGTCCTCAAGGCGCCCGAGCTGAACCAGATGCTCCTGACGTTCGGCATCGGGATCATCCTCCAGAACCTCGCGCTGATGATCTGGGGCGGCGACCCGCGCTCCATAGGCGGCGTGCCGTACCGCGCCGTCGGCCTCCAGGTGGGCGGCGTGAGCGTGGGCCTCGTGCCCCTCGGCAGCTTCGTCATCTCGGTGCTGCTGGTGGGCGGCCTCTACCTGGTGCTCGCCCGCACGCCCCTCGGCCGCGCCATGCGCGCCGTTGCCCAGAACCGCGTGGGGGCCGGGCTCGTGGGGCTCGAGGTGAACCGCGTCTACCTGGTGGCCTTCGGCCTCTCGGCGCTGCTGGCGGGCATAGGGGGCGTGATGATCGCCGTCATCCAGTCGCCCACGCCCACGGTGGGCCTGGCGTTCACCCTCAAGGCGTTCGCGATCGTCGTGCTCGCCGGGCTGGGGAACATCAGGGGCATCGTCTCCGCAGCCATGGTCGTGGCGCTGGCCGAGTCGCTGGTGGCGACCATGGTGCCCAACGGCGACGCGTTGAGGAACGCCGTCTTCTTCGCCATCATCCTCGGCACCCTCGTCTACAGGTCGTGGAGGCGCGCGTGAGGGGGCGCGGGCTCTGGCTCGACCTGCTGGCGGCCGCGCTCTTCGTGGGGCTGCTGGCCGCCCTGCCAGGCATCCTCCGGGGCGCCTACGGCCAGGCCTCGGTGAGCTACCTGGCCCTGGGCATACGGGCCGTAGGCCTCGCCGTGCTGGCGCTCTCCTGGGACCTGGTGGCGCGCACCGGCCAGCTGTCACTGGCGCACGCCGCCTTCTACGGGGCCGGCGGCTACGCCGCGGCGGTACTCCTCAGGCTCACCGACGCGCCCGTCTGGGCGGGCATCCCCTTGGCCGGCGTCGTGGCCGCCGCCCTGGCGCTGGCCCTCGGCGGGGCCACGCTCAGGCTCTACGGCATCTACTTCGCCATCGGCACGCTGGCGTTCGCCGAGGTGCTCAAGACCGTGGTCAAGTCCACGCCCTTCGCCATCACGGGCGGCTCGGTGGGCACGAACCTGCCGCCCCTCTTCCGGCCGCAGTTCGTGGCCGGCGCCATGGAGCGCTGGGAGGTGGCCTACCTGCGCAACCAGGGCTACTTCCTCGTCTACCTCGGCCTGCTCGCCCTGGCGATCCTCGTGTCGGTGCTGGTGCAGCGCTCGCGGCTGCGGCACGCCTTCACCGCCGTGCGCACCAACGAGTGGGTGGCCGGGGTCATGGGCGTGAACCCGGCGCGCACCAAGCTCGTCGCCTTCGTCATCTCCTCGGCCATCGTCGGGATGCTCGGCGCCATAGAGGCGCACCGGTTCGGCAGCGTCAACCCCGACGCCACCTTCTCCGTCCACACCACCGTGCTCGCCCTCGTGACGCCCATCTTCGGCGGCCTCTACACGACGGTCGGGCCCATTCTCGCCGCGCTGGTCCTCTCCGGCGTCGAGGAGACGCTGAAGCGCACCCTCTCCGACGGCTACCTGGTGGCCTACGGCGTGGTGCTGGTGGTGTCGATCCTCTTCATGCCGCGGGGCGTGATGGGGCTGTTCCGCTCGCTGGCGCGGCGCCGGAGGGCGCGGGCCGCGGTGGGCGCGGTCGCGCCGGGCGGTCGCGATGCCTGAGCCGATCCTCAGGGCCGAGGGCCTCAGCCGCAGCTTCGGCGGGCTGAAGGCCGTCCAGGACGTGTCGTTCTCCGTGGAGGCGGGAGAGGTGTTCGCCATCATCGGGCCGAACGGCGCCGGCAAGACGACGACGCTAGACCTGCTCTCCGGGCTGCTGGAGCCGAGCAGCGGGCGCGTGCTCCTCGGCGGCGTGGACGTGACGCGCCAGCCCACCTACCGACGCTGTCACCTGGGCTTGGGCCGCGCCTTCCAGGTCGTGCAGCCGTTCCCCGAGATGACGGTCGAGGAGAACCTCATGGTGGGCGCCCTCTTCGGCAAGCCGGGAGCCCCGGCGACCGAGGCGGCGCGGCGCGTGGAGGCCGCCCTGGAGCGCACGGGCCTCTCCCACCTGCGCGAAGCCCCCGTCGAGGACCTCAACCTGCTGCAGGAGAAGCGGCTCGAGATCGCGCGGGCCCTGGCGACGGAGCCCAAGGTGCTGCTGCTAGACGAGGTGATGGCCGGCCTGCGCCCCGCGGAGGCCGCGCAGGCCGTGGAGCTCGTGAAGCAGGTGAACGCCGAGGGGGTGACCGTCGTGTTCATCGAGCACGTCATGCCGGTGGTGCGCGACCTGGCGCACCGCGTGCTGGTCATGGACCACGGGCGCGAGCTGGCGCGCGGCACCTACGCCGAGGTGACGGCCGACGAGCGGGTGGTACGCGCCTACCTGGGCGACCCCGACCCGGAGGAGGCCTAGATGGCGCGGGCCCTTGAGGTGCGCGGCCTGCGGGCCGGGTACGGCAAGATCAACGTGCTCTGGGACGTCGACCTGCACGCCGACGATGGCGAGCTGGTCACCATCATCGGCGCCAACGGCGCTGGCAAGACCACGCTGCTCCGCGCCGTCACCGGCCTCGTGCCCGTGCGCGCCGGCGAGGTGTCGGCGCTCGGGCGCCAGGGGCTGCAGGGCCTGACGGCGGCGCGGATCGTGCGGCTCGGCCTGGGCCACGTGCCCGAGGGCAGGCAGCTCTTCCCCCTCATGACGGTGGGCGAGAACCTGGCCGCGGGCGCCGACTACCTGCCCCACGCCAGGCCGCTGGCGGCCAGGAACCGCGAGCTCGTCTACCGCCTCTTCCCGCGCCTGGCGGAGCGCGAGCACCAGCTGGCGGGCACGCTCTCCGGCGGCGAGCGCCAGATGGTGGCCATCGGGCGCGCCCTGATGAGCGCGCCGCGCCTCCTGCTCGTGGACGAGCCGAGCCTGGGCCTCTCCCCCGCCCTGTCGCAAGCCGTGTTCAGGGCGCTGGAGGAGGTGCGGCGCGAGGGCGTGACCGTAGTGCTGGTCGAGCAGAACGTGCGCCAGTCGCTGCGCATCGCCGACAGGGCCTACGTGCTCGAGAACGGCGAGGTCCGCAAGACGGGCTCGGGGCAGGAGCTGCTGCGCGACCCCGAGGTCCAGGAGGCGTACCTCTCGATGTAGGCGCCGAGGGCGGGACCGGCAGGCCGCCCGCGGCGTCCCTGTCCCTTTGCGGCCCGGGCCTCAGGCCCCGGGGGCCGCCCGCAGGTACTGCGGCGGCCAAGGGGCCGGCACGCCGAGCTCCCGGGCGGCGCGCAGCGGGAAGTGCGGGTCGCGCAGGGCCTCGCGACCTATGAGCACGACGTCGGCGTGGCCTGCGGCCACCACGGCCTCGGCCTGCGCGGGCGTCGTGATCAGGCCAACGGCCGCGCTGGGGACGCCGGCGGCGCGCACCGCCGACGCGAACGGCACCTGGTAGCCGGGCTCCGCGGGCACCTTGGCGTAGGGCACCGCGCCGCTCGACGAGCAGTCGACGAGGTCGACGCCCGCCTCCCGCGCGCGCCTGGCCACGCGCACGGTGTCCTCCACGGCCAGGCCGCCCTCGACCCAGTCGGTCGCAGAGAGGCGCAGCCACACCGGCACGTCCTCGGGCACGGCCGCGCGCACCGCGCCCACCACCTCGAGGAGCAGCCGCTCCCTGCCCTCCGCCGAGCCGCCGTAGGCGTCCTCGCGCCGGTTGACGAGCGGCGTGAGGAACTCGTGCAGCAGGTAGCCGTGCGCGCCGTGCACCTCCACCATCCGGAAGCCGGCGTCCACCGCGCGGGCGGCCGCCGCCGCGAACGCCTCGACGACCTGCGCGATGCCCGCCTCGGTCAGCGCCTCGACCTCGCCGTCCTCCGGCCTGAAAGGCTCGGTGGTAGGCCCCACAGGAACCCATCCACCCTCGGCCACGGGCACGCGTCCGCTGCGGGGCGCCCAGGGACGGAAGGTGGAGGCCTTGCGCCCGGCGTGCGCCAGCTGGACGCCGGGCACGGCCCCGGCGGCAGCGACGGCCGCGGTCACGGGGCGCCAGGCGTCCACGTGCGCGTCGGACCAGAGCCCGAGGTCCTGGGGCGAGATGCGGCCGCGGGCCTCTACCGCCGTGGCCTCGGCGATCACCAGGCCGAACCCGCCGATGGCCCTGGCGCCGAGGTGCGCCACGTGCCAGGCGGTGGGCAAGCCGTCCATCGCGTCGGCGGAGTACGTGCACATCGGCGCGACGCCGAGGCGGTTGCGCAGCGTCATGCCGCGTTGCTCGAAGGGCTCGAACAGGCGGCTCGCGAGTTCGCCTCCAGCCTCTCCTGGGCCGGGCAGGGAACCGCTGCCGGGGCGGTTCCTGGGCGGGACGCGCTGAACGCTCACGTCAGCTCCAGTCGAGGATGACCTTGCCCGACTTGCCGGCGCGCATGACGTCGAAAGCCTGCTGGTACTCCTCCATGGGGAAGCGGTGCGTGATTACGGGCGTGACGTCCAGGCCGGCCTGCAGCAGGTTGACCATCTTGTACCAGGTCTCGAACATCTGCCGGCCGTAGATCCCCTGGATCGTGAGGCCCTTGAAGATGACGTCGTTCCAGTCGATGGCTATGTCGCGGCTGGGGATGCCGAGGAGCGCCACCTTCCCGCCGTGGATGACGGTGCGCATGATGTCGCGGAAGGCGCTGGGGGCGCCCGACATCTCCATGGCGACGTCGAAGCCCTCGCGCATGCCCAGGTCGCGCATCACGTCGAGGAGGACGTCGCCGCCGCCGGAGACGTCGACGGCGCGGGTGGCGCCCATGCGCGGCGCCATCTCCAGGCGGGCCGGGTTCACGTCGGTGACGACCACGTGCCGCGCCCCCACGAACCGCGCCACCGCCGCGGCCATGAGGCCGATCGGCCCCGCGCCGGTGATGAGCACGTCCTCGCCCACCAGGTCGAAGGTCAGGGCCGTGTGCACGGCGTTGCCGAGAGGGTCGAGGATGGCCCCCACGTCGTCGGGGATGGAGGGCGGCAGCTTGAAGGCGTTGGTGGCGGGCAGCGAGATGTAGTCGGCGAACGCGCCCTGGCGCTGGACGCCGACGCCGACGGTGTTGCGGCAGAGGTGCCGGCGCCCGGCGCGGCAGTTGCGGCAGTGGCCGCAGGTGATGTGTCCTTCGCCCGCCACCCTGTCGCCTGGCTCCAGGCCGCGCACCTCGGAGCCGACGGCGGCGACGACACCCACGTACTCGTGGCCGGTGATGAGCGGCACGGGGACCGTCCTCTGCGACCAGGCGTCCCACTCGTAGATGTGGACGTCGGTGCCGCAGAGGCTCGTGCGGGTGACGCGTATGAGGACGTCGTTGGGGCCTATCTCGGGCACGGGCGCCTCGGTGCGCCAGATGCCGGGGCGCGGCTCGAGCTTGCCCAGGGCGCGCATCGTGGCGCCGGGCGCGGCGGTTCCGCCCTCCGCGGCGCTCACGCCACAACCCCCAGCTCGCGGCCGACGCGGGTGAAGGCGTCGACGGCCCTCTCGAGCTGCTCACGGGTGTGGGCGGCGGACATCTGGGTGCGGATGCGCGCCTGACCCTTGGGGACGACGGGGTAAGAGAAGCCCACCACGTACACGCCCTCCTCCAGGAGGCGGTCGGCCATGCGCGCGGCCAGCGCCGCGTCGCCGATCATCACGGGGATTATCGGGTGGTCGGCGCCGGCCAGCGTGAACCCGGCGGCCGTCATAGCCGACCTGAAGTACTCGCTGTTCTCGCGCAGGCGCCGCCGCAGGTCGTCGGAGCCCTCGAGCATGTCGAGCACCTCCAGGGACGCCGCGGCGACGATGGGCGAGAGCGAGTTCGAGAACAGGTAGGGCCGGCTGCGCTGCCTCAGCCAGTCGACGATCTCCTTGCGGCCGGAGGTGTACCCGCCGGAGGCGCCCCCGAGGGCCTTGCCGAGGGTGCCTGTGATGACGTCCACCCGGCCCATGACGCCGCGCAGCTCGTGCGTGCCGCGGCCCTTCTCGCCCACGAAGCCCACCGCGTGGCTGTCGTCCACCATCACCAGGGCGTCGTACTCGTCGGCCAGGTCGCAGATGGCGGAGAGGCTCGCCACGACCCCGTCCATCGAGAACACGCCGTCCGTGGCGATGAGCCGGAACCGCGCGCCCCTGGCGGCCTCGAGCTGGCGCCGCAGGTCGTCCATGTCGTCGTTGGCGTAACGGAAGCGCTGAGCCTTGCTGAGCCTGATGCCGTCGATGATGCTGGCGTGGTTCAGCGAGTCCGAGATGACGGCGTCCTCGGGGCCGAGCAGCGTCTCGAAGAGCCCGCCGTTGGCGTCGAAGCACGAGGAGTAGAGGATCGTGTCCTCCGTGCCGAGGAAGTCGGAGAGCCGCCTCTCGAGCTCGAGGTGCACGTCCTGCGTGCCGCAGATGAACCGCACCGAGGCCATGCCGAAGCCATGCTCCGCGGCCGCGCGCTGCGCCGCCTCCACCACGCGCGGGTGGTTGGCCAGGCCTAGGTAGTTGTTGGCGCACAGGTTCAGCGCCTCCACGCGCTCGCCGGACGGCAGCTCCACGCGCACGACGGCGTCCTGGGAGGAGACGATGGTGCGCTCGAGCTTGGCGAGCCCCGCCTCCTCTACATCTCTCAGTTGCTGGGAAAGGTGCTCCTTGAAACGCGCGTAAGCGCCCATGAGGCCAGGTTAGCAGCCGCCCCACGACGAGAGAGCCCGGGCGGTCTCCCGCCCGGGCCCGGTTTCCGCGGCGCCCAGAGGGCGCCCTGGAAGGTCAGTTACTCGCTGACGACGAACTCGCCGAACATGCCGAAGCCGGCGTCCGGGACGGCGTGGCCGGGGACCGTGCACAGGTAGGTGAAGGTGCCGGCCTGGGTGACCTCGAAGACGATGGTCACGGCACCGGCTTCACCGGCGCCCGTGGTGAGCTCGGAGTCGACGCCCAGGTCCGGGATGGCGATGTCGTGCTGCATGCCGTCGGCGCTGATGACCGTGACGCTCACGACGTCGCCGACCTTGGCGGTCAGCTGCGGGTTGCGGACGCCGTCGATGTCGCCGCCCACGCCGACGAACTCGAAGCCCTGCGTGCCGATCTGGCCGACCAGGGTGTACTCGACGGTGGGGGTCTGGTCCTGCGCGAAGCCGGCCGCGAAGGTGGCGGCGACTAGGGAGGCGATGACGATACGGATGAGCTTGGACATGTGACTGCCTTCCCGGCCCTGGCGCCGTGCCGTAGGTGGGGTACGCCTGGGGGCCCTTGCGGTCACCGCCTGGCCCTGGTGGGCAGGCGGCGCCGGACTCGCCAGATGCTAACCGGCGGACCGCTGTTCGTCCGTTGGGGACGCGTCCCGACGGTTAACTGAACCGTCATCCAGCCTTCAGGTAGCGTCCACCTTCGGCGGGCTACTCCCCGTAGGGCACCCAGATGTTCTTGACGCGCACGGCGTGGCGCAGGAACTCCTGTCCCTCGGCCTGCGCCGGGTCGAACCAGTCGCGCTTGCGGCCGTGGTTCACCCAGGTGGCCTTGAGGTTCCCGGCGGACTCGCGCTCCACCATGGCGCTGCCCTCTTGGGACCCGAAGTACCAGAGGGCCTCCACGGCGTCGTGGCGGGCCAGCACCTGCGCGAGCTCCTCCCTGTCCCCCGGCAGGATCGACAGGGCACCGGCGGGGAGGTCGGAGGTGTCCAGCACCTGGTAGAGGTCGGTGGCGGCCAGCGGCCAGCGCGAGGACGGCACCGCCACGACGCGGCAGCCCATCGCCAGAGCGGGGAACACCAGCGACACGAACGCCAGCAGCGGGGCCTCGTCCGGGCAGACGACGCCGAGCACGTCGTAGGGCTCGTTCATCGCCAGCGTGACGTTCCTGAGCGGCGTGGGGTGGACGCTGCCGTCGTACTTATCGGCGTAGGCGGCGTAGGTGAAGAGCCTCTCCACGCTGGCCTGCACCTCGCGGGCAGCCTGACGGCGGCCGGCGCCGGTCATGGCCCGCAGGCGCTCCTCGAACTCCGGCGCGCGCAGCGCAAGGTTCTCGGCCACGTAGTAGACGACCTGCGCCCGGGCGTGGGCGGTCATGCTCCGCCACTTCTCGCCCTTGAGCGCGGCCTCCACCGCGTCGCGCACGTCCTTGCGGTTCGACATCGGCGCCTCGCCGACCCGCTCGCCCTTTGGGCTCAGCACCGGGTAGCTGTACTCGCCGTCTGGCCGCTTCTGGACGCCGCCCACGTAGACCTTGGCCGTGCGGTCGACGGCCGCGCCGCTCACCGTGGCGCCGCCCTCCCCGAGGGCCGCCGCGCTGGGCGGCGAGCTTAGCTCGCCCTCCTCGTAGCGGGGCAGCTTCTTCTCGAAGGCCGGGCGCAGGTACTCGTACATCCCCTCGCGGCCGCCTTCGCGCCCGAAGCCGGACTCGCGGTAGCCGCCGAAGCCGGCGGCGGCGTCGAAGAGGTTCGTGGAGTTCACCCAGACGACGCCGGCCTTCAGCTGGGGCGCGACGTCGAGGGCCAGGTTCACGTTCTCGGTCCACACGCTGGCGGCCAGGCCGTAGCGCGTGTCGTTGGCCAGCTCCACGGCTTCGGCGGGGGTGCGGAACGTGAGGCTCACGATCACCGGCCCGAAGATCTCCTCTTGGGCGATGGTGGCCGCTGGCGAGACGTTGGTGAACAGCGTCGGCGGGTAGTACCAACCCTGCTTGGGCGCCGCCCAGGACGGCTGGAAGCAGGTCGCGCCTGAGGCCCTGCCCTCGTCCACCAGCTTGGCGATCCTCTCGAGCTGCACGGGCGCGATGATCGCGCCGATGTCGATGGACTTGTCGAGCGACGGCCCTTCGCGCAGGCGCTCCATGCGGTCGCGCAGCTTGGCCTCCATGCGCGCGGCCACGCTCTCCTGCACCAGCAGCCTGCTGCCGGCGCAGCACACCTGGCCCTGGTTGAACCAGATGGCGTCCACCACGCCCTCGACGGCCGAATCCAGGTCGGCGTCGTCGAAGACGATGAACGGCGACTTGCCGCCCAGCTCCAGGGAGAGCTTCAGCTCGCGGCCGGCGGTCTCGCGGCGGATGACCCGCCCCACCTCCGTGGAGCCGGTGAAGGCCACCTTGTCGAGGCCCTCGTGCGCCACCAGAGCGGCGCCGGTGCGGCCGTCGCCGGTGACGACGTTGAGCACGCCGTCTGGCAGCCCGACCTCCCGCGCCAGCTCGGCGAAGGCCAGCGCTGTGAGCGGGGTGAACTCGGCGGGCTTGAGGACCACGGTGTTGCCCGCCGCCAGGGCCGGCGCGACCTTCCACGCCAGCATCACCAGCGGGAAGTTCCAAGGGATCACCTGGCCACAGACGCCGACGGGCTCGTAGCCGGCGAACTCCTTGTCGACGAGCTGCGCCCAGCCGGCGTGGTGGTAGAGGTGCCGCGCCACCAGGGGAACGTCGATGTCGCGCGTCTCCCTGATCGGCTTGCCGTTGTCCAGCGACTCGAGCACGGCTAGCAGGCGGGCGTGCTTCTGCACGTGCCTGGCCAGCGCGTAGAGGTACCGGGCGCGGCCGTGGCCGCCCAGGTCGCTCCAGGCCGGGAGGGCCGCCCGCGCCGCCTTCACGGCCGCGTCCACGTCGGCGGCGGTGCCCTGCGTCACCTGCGCCAGCTCGGAGGCGTCGCCGGGGTGGTGGGTGGCGAAGGTCTCGCCCGGCTCCGTGAACCGGCCGCCTATGAAGTGACCGAAGCGCCGCCCGTGGCGCTCCAGCCACTCCTTGGCCTGGTCGGCCGCCTCGGGCGCGGGCCCGTAGTCGAGCGTCTCGAATATCTCCCTGACAGTCATCGCTTGAGCCCCTTGCCTCACCCGAGCGGGTGGCGGTGGAACGCCGAGTAGCGGCCGGTGACGTGGTGCTCGAGCTGGCGCTCGATGTCCGCGAGGAGCGAGCTGGCCCCGAACCGCACCAGGTCGGGCTCCAGCCAGCGCCTACCCAGCTCCTCGCGCATGAGGATCATCCACGCCATGGCGTCCTTGGCCGTGCGCAGGCCGCCGGCCGGCTTGAAGCCCACGGCCTGGCCGGTGCGCTCGTAGTAGTCGCGTATCGCCCTGACCATGGTCAGGCTCACGGGCAGCGTCGCGTTCACGGACTCCTTGCCAGTGGAGGTCTTGATGAAGTCGGCGCCGGCCATCATCGCCACCAGGCTGGCGCGGTAGACGTTGCGGAGCGTGCCCAGCTCGCCGGTCGCGAGGATGACCTTCATGTGGGCGTCGCCGCAGGCCTCGCGGAAGCTCCTCAGCTCCTCGTACAGGCCCTGCCAGTCGTGCGTGAGCGCCAGCCGGCGCGAGATGACGACGTCTATCTCGGCGGCGCCCGCGGCCACCGACCGCACGATCTCCTCGACGCGCGTGGCGAACGGCGACAGTCCGGCCGGGAAGCCCGTGGACACGGCCGCCACCGGCACCCCGGAGCCCTTGAGAGCCTGCACGGCCACCGGCACCATCTCGTGGTAGACGCACACGGCGCCCACCTGGATCCCCAGGTCGGCGACGCCGAGCTCCTCCAACAGGTCGCGCCTGACCGGGTTCACGGCCTTGGCGCAGAGGCGCCTCACGCGCCCCGGCGTGTCGTCGCCGGCCAGGGTCGTCAGGTCGATGAGCGTTATGGCCTTCAGGAGCCACGCCGCCTGCCACTGCTTCTTCACGCTGCGGCGGGTGGTGAGCGTCGCCGCGCGGCGCTCGACGGCGCTCCTGTTGACGCGCGCCGCCTGCACCCAGTCGAGCATCAGCTGCGTGCCCTCGTTGCGCGGCAGGTGGTGGGCGTCCCCCACCGCCTCCTGCCAACCCTCGGTCCTGACACCCATGAGCCGTCCTCCAGGGGCGAAGAGCGCCCGCGATGCCAAGAGACTAGCGGCCCGCGGGGCCCGCGTGCGGTGCGAAGCCCAACCGTGCGGCCAACTGGCTGCCGTCCTCGGTGAAGAGGCGCTCCACGAGCAGCTCCGCCTCGCGCGGCGTGAAGAGGCCCTCGCGCACCAGCGGCCACGTCGGCAGCTGGTCGAGCGTCATGAGCCGCTGGACGCCCACGGCGAACCGCGCCGGCACCGCGTCGTGGCCCAGCGCCGACAGCACCGCCACCCGGTGGAAGCCCGACCAGACGAGGAAACGCGTCTGGCCGTCCACATGGAGCAGCTGGCCGCGTATCCCGTCGCCGCGCGGCGGCTTGTAGCCGCGCTCCTTCACCGAGGCGACGAGGCGCTTGAGGCGCCACACCTCGAGCTCGACGACCTGCCGGCCCACGGGCCCGTGGGTCCGCAGCCGCAGCTCCTCTGGCGCGGAGGCCGGCCATGCGGCCACCGCAGGCGACCACGGCCAGAAGCCCTTGTGCTCGGCGGCCGCCAACTGGTGGAGTCGCGAGCCGGGCTCCAGGTCGCGCTCGGGGTGCGAGTACATGCGCTCCGCCACCGTCTGCGGAGCGAAGCTCGCAAAGAACTGCGCCAGGACGGTCTCGTCGGCGGGTAGATCGGGGTCGGCCGCCACCTGCCTGGCCGTGGCCTCCCAGGCGTCGAAGGCGCCGGGGCCGAAGCCGAACAGCGGGGCGTTGCGGCACCACGCCACGGGCACGTAGAAGGCCTCGTCGCGCAGGTAGACGGCGGTGAGGGGCTCGGGCGCAGAGGCCCTGTCGACCTCGTCGGCCTCGGCCTCGCCGGGTCGCAGCAGGCGCGACAGTCTCCGCCGCACGGCGCGGCGCAGCTTGGAGGTCGGCGACGGCCGGCGGTAGTTCCCCTCCACGTACTCGTAGAGGCGGGCCAGCTCCGCCTCGCTGGTGGGGCCGTTCGACACGATCGCCATGCTAGGGGAACCTAGCATGAGGCTCCTTACGCCTCGTGCTAACGTCGGCGTCGCCGTCGGCCCCCAGCGCGCATCCAGGCGCGGGCCGGCGCGCGGAGGTGCCCCCGCATGCAGCTGTCCAAGTTCCCGCGACGCCGCTACACCGCCCAGCCCACGCGGCTCGTGCCTCTGCGCCGGCTGAGCGCCCACCTGGGCGGGCCCACGATCTGGCTCAAGCGCGACGACGAGCTGGGTCTGGCCGGCGGCGGCAACAAGGCCCGCAAGCTCGAGTTCCTCGTCGCCGAGGCGCTGGAGCGCGGCGCCGACACGCTCATCACCACCGGCGCGGTGCAGTCCAACCACTGCCGCTCGACGCTCGCCGCCGCGCGGACCGAGGGCCTCGAGTGCCGGCTCGTCATCGAGGAGCGCGTGCCCGGCAGCTACGACGAGCGCGCCACAGGCAACAACTTCCTCTTCAGGCTGCTCGGCGCCGAGAAGATCGCGGTCGTGCCCACCGGCACCGACCTGGCCGCCGCCATGCAGGCGGAGGTGGACGAGCTGGCCGCCGCCGGACGCGTCGGCTACATGGTGCCGGGCGGCGGCTCCAACCCCCTGGGAGCCCTCGGGTACGTGGTCGCGGCCAAGGAGCTCGTCGCGCAGTTCGACGAGCTGGACCTCGTCGTCGACCGCCTCGTGGTGGCCAGCGGCTCGGGCGGCACGCACGCCGGCCTCGTGGCGGGCCTCACGGGCCTCAGCAGCGGCGTCAAGGTGCTCGGCGTCAGCACGCGCGCCGACAAGGCCGCCCAGGAGGCGAAGATCCTGGACCTGGCGCGGCGGACCGCCGCCCTCGTCGGCTCGGCGGTGGAGGTGCGGCCGGAGGACGTCCAGGTCGTCGACGACTACGTGGGACCCGGCTACTCGCTGCCCACCGACGCGATGGTCGAAGCCGTGAAGCTGTTCGCCAGGCTCGAGGGCATCCTGCTCGACCCCGTCTACACCGGCAAGGCGGCCGCGGGCCTCATCGACCTGGTGCGCCGCGGCGAGCTGGGCGACGGCGACGTGGTGTTCGTGCACACGGGCGGCTGGCCGGCGCTCTTCGCCTACCAGGACGTCTTCCAGCCTTGAGCGGCGGGCGCCGGCCGCTAGTCGGCGTGCTCGGCGGCATGGGTCCGGCGGCGACGGTGGACCTCTACGCCAAGGTCGTGGCGCTGGCCGGAGCCGCCCGCGACCAGGACCACGTGCGCTTGCTCATCGACGGCGACCCCGAGGTGCCCGACAGGCAGGCTTCCGTGGCGGGCACCGGCGAGAGCGCGGCGCCAGCCCTGGTGGCCAAGGCGCTGAGGCTCAAGGCCGCGGGCGCCGAGGTGCTGGCGATGGCCTGCCACTCCGCCCACGCCTACCAGCGCGACGTCGAGGAGGCCACGGGCCTCCCGTTCCTGAGCCTCGTCGAGACCGCCGTCCGGGCCGCCGCCGCGGCCGCCCCTGGCGCCTCCACCGCCGGGCTGCTGGCGACGCCGGCGGTGCTGGAAGGGCGGGTCTACGAGGGTCCGGCGGCGGCCGCCGGCCTGCGCCTGGTGACGCCCGACGACGTCAGGGACGGCCGCAAGCGGCTCATGGACCTGGTCTGGCGCGTCAAGGCCGGCGACGTGGGAGCCGAGGTGCGGGCCGCGATGGCTGGTCTCGCCGCGGAGCTGGTGGGGGCCGGCGCCGGCGTTGTCATCGCCGCCTGCACCGAGGTGCCTTTGGTGCTCGGTCAGGAGGACGTGACGGTCCCCCTCGTCGACCCCACGGCCGCCCTGGCAGCGGCCCTGGTGGCGCTGGGGACGCCCTCCGGAGGCTAGGTACGCCGGTGGATGGGCGGCCTTAACCCCGCCTTGAGCGGCGCGTGAAGGAGTTCACAGCCCGTGCTACTCTTGCCGCGCACGGGAACTCCCCGCGTGTTGAGCCCAGCGTGGGCAGACCCAACGTTTGGAGGCGGAAGTGAAGAGAACGCTCAAGACCCTAATGGCGCTGGTGCTGGCCGGCACGATGTACGTCGGCTTCGCCCAGGACGGCGCAGTGCCCAGCACGCTCGTCGTCGGCATGGTCCCCAGCCGCGAGGCCGACGCCATCGTCGACAGCCTCGAGCCCATCGCCCAGATGCTCTCCGAGCGCATCGGCATCCCCGTCGAGACGTTCGTCAGCACCAACTTCGTGGGCCTCGTCGAAGCCATGGGCACCGGCCGCGTGCACGTCGGCATGTTCGGCCCCGCCGGCCTCGTCCAGGCCATGGACGCCCACGGCGCCCAGCCGCTCCTCGCCTCCGTGCGCCAGGGCAGCACCACCTACCGCTCGCAGTTCAACGTGCGCTGCGACAGCGGCATCGAGTCGTTCGAAGACCTGCGCGGCAAGACCATCGCCTGGGTCGACCCCGGCTCCGCCTCCGGGTACCAGTTCCCCTACGTCACGCTGCGTGAGCTCTACGGCATCGACCCCGACACCGAGATGACGGGCATCTTCGCCGGCTCGCACGACGCCGCCGCCCTCGCCGTCTACCTCGGCGACGTCGACGTGGCCGTCACCTTCGGCGGCTCGCCCGGCTCCGACGGCCGCGAGACCATCGAAGGCGACTACCCTGACGTCAAGGAAGTCGTGTGCATCCTCGGCTACTCGGCCGACATCCCCAACGACGGCATGGTCATCCTGCCCGGCATCGACGCCGAGCTGAAGGACAAGATCGCTGACGCGTTCATCGAGATCGCGAACACCGAAGAAGGCAAGGCGCTCACGCAGGCCCTCTTCAACGTGACCGAGTTCGCCCGCGTCTCCGACCCCGCCGTGTACGACATCGTCCGCGAGGTCAGCCGCACGTTCCAGCGCTGATAGAGCGCCGGGCGGCCGCCTAGGCCGCCGCAGGCAGCAGGGCCGGCGGGAGGTTCACCCTCTCGCCGGCCCTCGCCTTTGCGGTACTCTCACACGTGTCCCATATCGAGTTCCGCGAGGTGGAGGTCACCTACAAGACGGGCCTGAGGGCCCTGAAGGGCGTGAACCTCACCATCCCCCGCGGCCAGTTCCTCGTCGTCGTCGGCCTGTCCGGCGCCGGGAAGTCGACCCTCATACGCACGGTCAACAACCTGGTGGTGCCGTCGAAGGGCAGCGTCCACGTGGGCGGGGTCGACGTGACCGCCGCGCGCGGGCGCCAGCTCCGCCAAGCGCGGTCCGACATAGGCATGATCTTCCAGACCTTCAACCTCGTGAAGCGCTCGAGCGTGCTGAGGAACGTCCTCTCCGGACGCCTCGGCGACGTGCCAGGGTGGCGCGGGGTGCTGGGGGCGTTCCCGCGCGAGGACGTCGCCTACGCGCACGAGTGCCTGGCTCGAGTGGGCATACCCGAGAAGGCCTTCGTGAGGGCCGACGCCCTCTCGGGCGGCCAGCAGCAGCGCGTGGGGATCGCCAGGGCCCTGGCCCAGAAGCCGTCGGTGATGCTGGCCGACGAGCCCGTGGCCAGCCTCGACCCGCCCACGTCCCACGCCGTGATGAGCGACCTCAAGCGCATCGCCCGCGAGGACGGCATCACGACGATAGTGAACCTGCACTTCATCGACATGGCCCGCGAGTACGCCGACAGGATCATCGGCATGCGCGACGGCCTCGTCGTCTTCGACGGCACCCCGGAGGAGGCCACCGACAAGGCCTTCGAGGAGATCTACGGCCGGCCCATCGACCGCGAGAAGGACCTGCGTGGCGCCTGAGGCGACGACGGCCGTAGCGGTCCCCCGGCCGCCGCTCGTCGGCAGGCTGAGGAGCCTGCTGACGCTGGGCATCGTGGCGGCGGTGGTGGTCGTCTCGTTCCGCCAGACCGACTTCGACCTGCTCGCCCTCTTCACGGGCGCCGCCGACTTCTGGAAGTTCTTCGGGCGCCTGGTGCCGCCGCTCTCGGAGGTGGGCACCGACTGGGGCAAGTACCTGCCCCAGCTCGCCAAGCCGCTCATCGAGACGCTGCAGATCGCCTACGTCGGCACCTTCTTCGGCACCCTCCTGGCCATGCCGCTGATCTTCCTGGCCTCCGCGACGACCGCGCTCGACCCCGTGTCGATGTGGGTGGCGCGCGTGCTGCTGACCATCCTGCGCAGCATCCCCGACCTGCTGTGGGCGGCCATCCTGGTGCCCATCCTCGTGGTGGGCCCGCTGCCCGGCGCCGTGGCTCTCAGCCTCTTCTCGATAGGCGTGCTGGCGAAGCTGGGCTCGGAGACGGTAGAGGCCATCGACCCTGGGCCCGTGGAGGCGCTGCGCGCCGCGGGCGCCGGCCGGCTGGCGACGATCATCTACGCCGTCGTGCCTCAGGTGGCCGCGACGATGGTCTCGTACATCCTCTACGTCTTCGAGATCAACGTCAGGGCCTCCGTGATCATCGGCTACGTGGGCGCCGGCGGCATCGGCTTCACGCTCCAGAACCGCCTCAACTTCTTCGACTACACCGGCGTGGGTCTCATCATCGTCGTGATCTTCGCCGTCGTGCTGGTGATCGACGGCCTCTCCGTGTGGGCGAGGTCGAGGCTCATATGAGCCGGGCCGCCACCGCCTACCAGGTACCGCCAACGCCGCCGCACGTGCGGCGGGGCCGCGTCCTGGCCATCTCGCTCGCCGTGCTCTCCGTCGTCCTGCTCGTCGTGGTGCTCGCCACCATGGACCTGCCCACGTGGCAGCGCGTGAAGGCGGGCCTCGACCGCACGATGCCGCCCCTGTGGCGCGGGTTCACGAACCCCGACCCCGAGGTCTTCCCGCTGGCCTTCAGGTCGATGCTGCAGACGCTGTTCATGGCCGTCCTCGGCACGCTGCTGGGCGGCTTGTTGGCGTTCGGCCTCTCCTTCCTGGCGGCGCGCAACCTGCTGGGCGGCACGCTCCAGGCCGGCCCTGGCAAGGCGCTGCTGGTGGCCATACGTACGTTCCCGGAGATCCTGCTGGCCATCATCTTCGTGGCGGCCGCCGGGCCCGGCCCCACGGCGGGGATCATGGCCATGGGCATCCACTCGATCGGCTTCCTGGGGAAGATCTTCTCCGACGTCATCGAGGGCATAGACCAGGGGCCCATGGAGGCCATTCGCGCCTCGGGCGGCAACGGCCTGCACGTCTTCCTCTACGCCGTGGTGCCCCAGGTGCTGCCCGAGTTCGCCTCGAACGTGCTCTACCGCTTCGAGATCAACCTCCGGGCCGCCACGATCCTCGGCCTGGTGGGCGCCGGCGGCATCGGCGGCCCGCTCATCCAGCGCCTGCAGTTCCGGCGCTGGGACGAGATCTCGATGTTCCTCATCGTCATCGTGGGCTTCATCGTGGTCGTCGACTTCCTGAGCTCGACCATCAGGCGCCGGCTGGTCTAGCGCCGGGGGCCCCTAGTCGCACCGGGACTTACGACCCCGGCCGGTTCGTCCGGCCGGGGTTAGTCTCCCCGGGTGGAGGCGCGCCCACCACGTGCCGGCAGGACCGAGCTCGCCGCCTGGCGGCTCGCGACGCTCTGCTTCACGCTGGCGGCGCTCACCGGCGCCTTCATGCGCTTCGGCATGTACCTCGGCTTGCCTTGGGGCCTCCAGCTGGGCGACGTAAGGCACGCCCACTCCCACCTGATGTTCTTCTCCTGGGTGACGCCGGCCCTGGCGCTGGCGATGCACGCCGCCCTGCTGCAGGCGGGCCGGCGGCTTCCCGGCGGCGCGTCCGTGGCCGTGGCCGCGGCGCTGGCAGGACTGGCCGCCTACGTGCCGTTCCTCCTCAGCGGCTACCGGCTCCTGCCCGTGGGCGACAGGGAGCTGCCGCTGTCGATGATGCTCTCGGCGGTCAACGGGATCGTCTGGTACGTGCTGGTGCTGCTCTACCTGGCAGGCTCCTGGCGGCTGCGCCGGACGCCCGCCCTGCGCCTCATGGACGGCGCCGCCGCCATGCTCGTCGTCTCGACGCTGGGCGTGCTGCTGCTGATGGCCGACGGCCTCGGCGGCACGTCCACGCCGTCGAGGGTGGCGGCGAACGCCGAGTTCTTCCTCACGCTGTTCGCCGACGGCTGGTTCGGCCTCAGCCTCCTGGGCGCGCTGGCGGCCATGCGCTTCCAGACTGGGACCATGGGCGGCTGCGGGCGGGCCACGTGGGCGCTGGCAGCCGGCTTGTGCCTGCGGTCTGGCGCCCGGCTCGCCGCCGAGCACGGCATGACGTCCCTGCGCTGGCTGGAGGGCATCGGCGGGTTGCTGGCCGCGGCGGCCTGGCTGTGGCTCGTCTTGGCCCTATGGCGCTCGGACGACGCCCCCGGCGACGCGGCGGGCAGGACGCTCGCGAGGATCGCGCTCGGTCTCGTCGCCCTGAAATCCGCTGTCGAGGTCGCGTTGGCGCTCCCCGCCGGCGAGGCGTTCGTGGAACGGGAAGGCCTCCGCGTGCTCTTCCTCCACGCCTACCTGCTCGGGGCCGTGTCTCTGGGACTGGTGTCGTTCGGCCGCGGCCGCTTCGGGCCGGCGGCATGGCGCGGCGCGGGCACCTTCGCCGTGGCGGTCGCCGTGTTGGTGGCGCTACTCCTGCCGCTCACGGGCCTCTGGCCCGCGGGGTTGGCCGGCTTCTGGGCCCTTCCCGCCGCGGCGCTCTCCAGCCTGGGGCCAGTTCTCCTCGGCGCCTACGCCCTCGTCTCCGGCCGCGCCGCGGCGCGCTAGGGCGACTGGGCTAGGCCCAAGGGAGCCGCCTAGGCGGGACGCGCGTCGCGCGAGCGCAGCCACGCCGCGCTCGCCAGCGCCACGCCTGCGAACACCGCCAGCGACGGGGGGACCGCCGAGGGGCCCATGGACGCCACGGCCAGGCCGACCAGCGGCGCCGTGGCGATGGGGCCTATCGAGGCGGCGGCGAAGACCGCCGGCGACACCTGCTCGGCGCGCTGCGGCATGCGCTCGGTGAGCCAGGCCAGGCCGGTGGCGAAGGTGGGAGCCAGGGCTAAGCCCACGAGCCCGTACATGAACGGAGCGGCGGGTGCGTACATGGCGCCGAGCAACGCCAGGAACGCCACGCCCAGGCCGATGAGCAGCAGTCGGCCCGGCCGCACGCGCGAAGCCACGGTGGCGGCCAGCAGCCGCCCCACGGTGATCGTGCCCCAGTAGATGCCTGGCACCGCCGCCGCGGCGGCGGGCCCGAGCGTGGGGGTGAGGTGCTCGGTCGACCACGACGTGACGCCCACCTCGGCGGACACGTAGCCGAAGTAGAGGAGCACGAACGCGCTAAGGGCCCCCCAGGCCACGGGCTCGCGGGAAGACGCCGCTGCCGGCGGCGCGGGCACCACCTGCAACGTGCGCACGGCGACCAGCACGACGACGGCCACGGCGGTGAGCGCCAACATCGGCGGCTCGGGGCGGGGCGTGAAGGCCGCGACCAGCAGCGGGCTGGAGAGCGCTCCGATGCCGAAGACGGCGTTGATGAGGTTGAGGGCCGAGGCCGCCGTGGCCTGGAACGTGCGCGCCACCAGCAGGTTGACCGCCACCTGCACCACGCCGAAGCCCACGCCGGCCAGCACGGCGCTGGCCAGGAACAGCGGCCAAGACGGCGCCGGCGCCAGGCCCGCCAGCCCGGCCGCCAGGAGGGCCGCGCCGGCGGTTAGGACCCGCTTGTAGCCGAAGCGCCTTATCAGCTCGCCCGCAACGAGCACGGCCGTGAGCGCGCCGACGAAGTGGGCGGACACGACGGCCCCGACCTGGTCGAGGCCCACGCCGAAGCGGGCGCGCAGCGCCGGGAAGAGGGGCCCGTAGAGCGAGACGAGGCCGCCGAGGGCCAGGAAGGCCACGGCGGCCACGAGTAGGGTGCGCCGGCGGTGCGCGGCGGCGTCGGCGCCTGTCATCGCGCGGAAGATACCGCGGCGCGGGGCCCGCGGCCGTGGCTTCGCTACCTCGCTGGACGCTCACGGACCCGTCACGGCGCGGGCCACCGACCGACGGCGCCCCTGGTGGGGGCGTGAGCGGCCGCACCACGGCCTCCCGGAGGACCCAGTCCGGGCCGGTATACTCGACCCTCGTGGCCCCGGAGGAGGCGGCGTGACAGACGGTGTGAACGAGCTGAACGAGCTACGCAGGCGGTACCTGGACTTCTTCGTCGGGAAGGGCCACCTGGCGTACCCGTCGGCATCATTGAAGAGCGACGACCCCACGCTCATGTTCACGAGCGCGGGGATGGTGCAGTTCAAGCCCTACTTCCTGGGAGCCACCCCCAAGTTCGCCGGCTACGAGGGCGTCTGGCACCGCGTGACCACGGCCCAGAAGTGCCTGCGCATCAACGACATCGAGAACGTGGGCCGCACGCTGCGGCACCACTCGTTCTTCGAGATGCTCGGCAACTTCTCCTTCGGCGACTACTTCAAGCGCGAGGCCTGCAAGTGGGCCTGGGAGTTCTCCACGTCCAAGGAGTGGCTGGGTCTCGACCCGGAGCGCCTCTACGTGACCGTCTACAAGGACGACGAGGAGGCCTTCCACATCTGGCGCGACGAGGTGGGCGTCCCCGAGCACCGCATCTCGCGCTGGGGCGAGGACGAGAACTTCTGGCCCGCCAACGCCGTCACCGAGGGCCCCAACGGCCCCTGCGGCCCGTGCTCCGAGATCTTCTACGACCGCGGGCCCGAGTTCGGCTCGGCTGACGAGACGGGCCCCAACACGGGTTCCGGCGACAGGTACATCGAGTTCTGGAACCTCGTCTTCACGCAGTTCGACAGGCAGGACGGCGGGTTCCTCCAGCCGCTGCCGCAGAAGAACATCGACACCGGCCTCGGCTTCGAGCGCCTGGCCGCCCTCATGACTGGCCAGCCCGACGCCTACGGCACCGAGCTGTTCCAGCCCACCATCCGCAAGGTCGCCGAGCTGACGGGCAGGCCCTACGAGGGCAGGCGGTCGGTCTCCCACCGCGTGATCGCCGACCACGTGCGCGCCGTGACCTTCGCCATCACCGACGGCGTGCTGCCCGCCAACGACGGCGCCGGCTACGTCGTGAAGATGCTGCTGCGCCGCGCCGCGCGCCACGCCTGGCTCCTCGGCCTGCGCGACACGGTCCTGCACGGCCTGGTCGACCAGGTCATCGAGGCCATGGGCGTGCCGTACCCCGAGCTGATCGACGGCCGCGACCGCGTCATGGGCGTCATCAAGACCGAGGAGGAGCAGTTCCTCCGCACCCTCGAGGCCGGCATCGAGCGCGTCGGCAACCTGCTCGACGAGCTGCAGGGCAAGGTGCTGCCGGGCGACGTCGCCTTCGACCTGTGGCAGACCTACGGCTTCCCGCTCGACCTCACGCAGGAGCTGGCGGCCGAGCGCGGCATCGACGTCGACAGGGCCGGCTACGAGGCCGCCCGCGAGGAGGCCAGGCGCCTCTCGCGCGGCGAGGTCGGCGACAGGCGCCTCTTCACCGCCCAGTCCGACGCCCTCGGCGCCATCGCGGCCCGCAGCGGCGACACCGAGTTCCTCGGCTACACCGAGTCGCGCGCCGAGGCCACGGTCGTCGGGCTCGTGCGGGAGGGCCAGGAGGTCGACGTCCTCGACGAAGGCGACTCCGGCGTGGTGGTGCTCGACCGCACGCCCTTCTACGCCGAGGGCGGCGGCCAGGTGGGCGACGTCGGCAAGCTCGAGTGGCACTCCGGCGGCGCCATGGTCAGCGGCACGACGCGCTCCTCGCACGGCCTCTACCTCCACGAGGCCAAGGTCGTGCGCGGTGAGCTCACCCGCGGCGCCAAGGTCACGGCCATCGTCGACCCCGCCCGCGACCAGACGAAGAAGCACCACACCGCCACCCACCTCCTGCACGCGGCCCTGCGCACGGTCCTGGGCACGCACGTCACGCAGGCCGGTTCGCTGGTGGCGCCCGACAGGCTGCGCTTCGACTTCACTCATGGGCAGGCCCTCAGCGCCGACGAGCTGGCGCGCGTCGAGGACCTCGTGAACCGCTGGGTGCAGCAGGACCTGGCCGTGACCTGGAGGGTCGTGCCCATCGCCGAGGCCAGGCAAGCGGGCGCGATGATGCTGTTCGGCGAGAAGTACGGCGAGATGGTGCGCATGGTGAGCGTATCGGGCGCCGAGAAGCCCGTCTCCATCGAGCTGTGCGGGGGCACGCACGTGGACCGCACCGGCACCATAGGGGCGTTCGTCGTCACGTCCGAGGAGGCCGTGTCGGCGGGCGTCAGGCGCATCGAGGCGCGTGTGGGCATGGCCGCCATCGAGTACCTGGGCGAGCTGCGCGCCCGCGAGAACCGCCTGGCCGAGACGCTCGGCGTGAGCCCCTCGCAGCTGGAGGCGCGCGTCGCCAAGCTCGTCGCCGACCTCAAGGAGGCCCAGCGCGAGTCCGCCAGGCTGCGCGACCGCCTGGCCGCCGCGCTCACCAGCGCCGCCCCGGCCGCCGAGGTCAAGGAGGCGGGCGGCTTCAGGTTCGCCACCTTCGCCTTCGACGGGCTCGACGCCCAGGCGCTGCGCGGCGCCGCCGACAGGCAGCTCGAGGCCACCGGCGCCGACGTCGTCGTGGTGGGCTCTGGCACGCTCATAGTCGCCAAGACGAGCGCCGCCGCCAGGGAGCGCGGCGCGGACGCCGGCAAGCTCGTGCGGGCCGTCTCGAGCCGCGTGGGCGGCGGGGGCGGCGGCAAGCCCGACCTCGCGCAGGCCGGCCTGAAGGACCCCGCACGGTTGGGAGAGGCCCTGGCGGCCGTGCCCGAGGTGCTGGCGGCGCTGCCGGCCTGATGCCCGTGGGCGGCGCCCTGCTGGGCCTGGACGTCGGAGACGCCCGCATAGGCCTGGCGCGCGCCGAGGCCGGCTCCAAGGTGGCCTTCGGCCGCGGAGCGCTGGAACGCTCCGGCGTGAAGCGCGACGTCGAGGGTGTGGCGCGGGTCGCCGCCCAGGAAGGCGCGTCGCTGGTGGTCGTCGGCCTGCCGCGGAACATGGACGGCACCGAGTCCCGCCAGACGCAGCGGGTGCGTGCCTTCGCCGAGGCCCTGGCCGCGCGGCTCGAGCCCGACGGCGTGCAGGTGGTGCTGGAGGACGAGCGCTTGTCCACCCGCGCCGCCCAGCGCGAGATCGCCGCCAGCCCGCTCCCCCGCGGCAAGCGGCAGGAGAAGGGCCGCCTGGACGAGGCGGCCGCCGTGCTCATCCTGGAGTCGTACCTGGCGAGGGCCGCGCGATGAGCGACGAGACCGCACCGCGGGTCGGGCAGACCGTCGTGGCGCCGCCTCCCCCCGGCCGCAGGCCGCGGCGCGGCAGGTGGCTCGTCGGCGTGCTGGTCGCGCTGGCCGTCCTGGCCTTGGGCGCGTGGCGCGGCCTGGTCTACCTGCTCTCGGCGCCTGGTACCAGCGCCGCCCCCGTGGAGTTCGAGGTGCGGCCCGGTTGGGGCGGCAAGCGCGTGGCGGCCGAGCTGGAGTCCGCCGGCCTGGTCCGCTCGGCCCGCGCGTTCGAGTACTACCTGAGGTTCAAGGGCCTGGACACGCGGGTGGGCGAGGGGCTCTACGACCTGGCGCCCGCCATGTCCGTGGCCGAGGTGGCCGAGGCCCTGGTGGCGGGCGGCCGGCCACGCGTGGTGCCGATCGTCGTGCCGGAGGGCTGGCGCGCGCAGGACGTTGTGGGGCGCCTCGCCGCCAACGGCTTCGGCGACCTGGCGGAGCTGGAGGCGCTGGTGGCCGACCCCGGACCAGAGCTGGCTCCGCCCTACCTGCCCGCGGGCCACGGCCTGGAGGGTTACCTCTTCCCAGCCGTCTACGAGGTGCCGGTGCACTCCACCGCCGAGGAGGCCTTGGACCAGATGGTGGAGCGCTTCATGGCCGAGGTCAGGGGGCGCGACGGCCTGCTCGAGCGGCTGGGCGAGCTGGGCCTCACGGTGCACCAGTGGGTGACGCTCGCGAGCATGGTGCAGGCCGAGGCCGCCGACGCCAGCGAGATGCCGATCATCGCTGGCGTGTTCCTGAACCGGCTGGAGCTCGGCATGCTGCTGCAGTCGGACCCGACCGTGGCCTACGGCCTCGGCAAGCCGATGCCCGAGCTCTCCGCCCTGGCCGGCGACCTGCAGGTGGACACGCCCTGGAACACCTACACGCGCCCCGGCCTGCCTCACGGGCCCATAGGCAACCCCGGCGCCGAGGCGCTGGACGCCGTCCTGGACCCCCAGCGCTACGCCGAGGACGGCGCGCTCTACCTCTACTTCCTCCACGGCACCGACGGCGGCGAGCTGGTGTTCAGGCCGAACACCAACCTGCCCGCCCACAACCGCGACGTGGACAGGTTCCTGAGAGCGCGCTGAGCGGCATCTGGTAGGATGCCGGAGTAACCCCTTTACCTGCGGGCGTGCGTCATGGCGCCCTGGAGGCTGACCTTGAACGTCTTGTTGGGCTTCGCGCGTGTCGTCGACGCCGTGACCGGCCTGTTCGGGCGCCTGATGTGGTGGGTCTCGGCCTTCTTGGTCGGCGTCGGCGTCTACAACGTCGTCACCAGGTACTTCTACGGCCCCCTCGAAGCGCTCGTCGGCCGCGACATGGCGGCGCGGATGACCGGCAGCTTCTACCTCGAGCTCCAGACCTACTCGTTCGACCTGATATTCCTGCTGGGCGCCGCCTACGTGTTCCGCGTGGACGGCCACGTGAGGGTGGACATCGTCTACTCGAACCTATCGGCGCGCCGCAAGGCGCTCATCGACATCCTCGGCACCTGGCTCTTCCTCATACCTTTCGCGATCCTGGGGATCATCTACAGCGTGCCGTACGTGAGGCGCTCCTGGCAGACGCTCGAGATGAGCCCGAACCCCGGCGGCCTCCCCCGCTACCCCATCAAGGCCGTGATCATCGTGGCCTTCGCCTTGCTGATACTGCAGGGCATCGCCGAGACCATCCGCAACGCCGCCTTCCTCGCTGGCCGGAAGGACTCGGGGAGCGTGCACGACGGACCGCCTTCTCCGAACGACGTCGACGGCACCGCCGGCGGGCGGAGCGGCCCCGCCGGCCTACCCACGGGGTCCATACCCGACGCGGCGGGTGACACGGGGAAGGGGCTCGCCTGATGCTCGGGCTCTGGATGTTCGCCGTCGTCGTCGTGCTGCTGCTCGTCGGCTTCCCCGTGGCTTTCACCCTCGGCGGCACGGCCGTGCTCTTCACGGTGCTCGGCTCGAACTTCACCGAGGTCTACCTGGGCTTCTCGCTCCCTTGGGACGCCGCCTTCAACGTCACGCGCCTCAACATCCTGCCGCAGCGGATCTTCGGCACGATCATGGACAACTACACGCTCGTGGCCGTGCCGTTCTTCGTGTTCATGGGCGTGATGCTAGAACGCAGCGGCCTGGCCGAGGAGCTGCTCGAGTCGATGGGGATGCTCTTCGGCAAGCTGCGCGGCGGCCTGGCGATCTCGGTCGTCGCCGTGGGGGCGCTGCTGGCCGCGTCCACCGGCGTCGTCGGCGCCTCGGTGGTGACCCTGGCCGTGCTCGCGCTGCCCGTGATGCTCAAGTTCGGCTACGCCAAGACGCTCGCCACGGGGGTCGTCGCGTCCTCGGGGACCCTGGGGCAGATCATCCCGCCGTCGATCGTGCTGGTGATCCTCGGGGACCAGATCGGCGTGTCCGTAGGCGACCTCTTCCTCGGCTCGTTCGTCCCGGGCTTCATGCTGGCGGGGCTCTTCATCCTGTGGGTCGTCTACGTGGCCTGGCGCCACCCGGAGCAGGCGCCGGCGCTGCCGCCCGAGGCGCGCGCGCTCACAGGCTGGCCGCTGGTGCTCAAGCTCCTCAAGAGCCTCGTGCCGCCGCTGGTGCTGGTGATGCTGGTGCTCGGCACGATCTTCTTCGGGGTCGCCACGCCCACCGAGGCGGGCGCGGCAGGCGCCGCCGGCGCGACGGCGCTGGCCGCGATCAACCGCCGCCTGAACTGGCGCAACCTCAGGGACACGATGGACTCGACCGTGCGCCTGACGAGCATGGTGTTCATCATCCTCGTGGGCGCCACCGCGTTCTCGATGGTGTTCACGGCGCTGGGCGGCGGTCACGTGGTGGACGAGTTCCTGCTCAACCTGCCCGGCGGCCACATCGGTTTCATGTTCTTCACGATGCTGGTGATCTTCCTCCTGGGATTCTTCATCGACTTCATCGAGATCACGTTCATCGTCGTGCCCCTGGTAGCACCCATCGCCGCCAGGTTCTTCGGCGCCGACATGCTGCTGTGGTTCGGCGTCGTCGTGGCCATGAACCTGCAGAGCTCGTTCCTGACGCCGCCGTTCGGGTTCTCCCTCTTCTACCTGAAGGGTGTCGCGCCACCCGGCGTCAAGACCACCGACATCTACCGAGGGATCATCCCGTTCGTAGCCATCCAGGTGGTGACGCTGGTGGTGCTGGTGCTGTTCCCCGGTTTGGTCAACTGGTTACCCAGCCTAGCTAGGTAGCCGCCCACGCCTCGGGAGGCGGGGCGGCTACTCGGTTAGGTCGAACCGTGGCGACCAACGCCAGGGGCGGCTGCAGCTCAGTCGCAGTTGTCCTGAACGGCGGACGGCCCGCCCCCGAAGACGGTGTCGAGCGGGGTGCTGACGTAGAGCCCGTGCGCGAGAGCGGGCCCGCTGGCCGGCTTCTCGCTCGGGTCACCCGGGTCGCAGCGGCCCGCGGTGATCAGGTCGAGCGCACTGAAGAGCGTGACGACCGGAGCCGAGAACGAGGTGCCCGCGTAGGCCACTACCTGACCGGGTCCCGAGACGAGCTCGTAGAGGGCCCCTGGCGCGGCTACCTCCCCGCTGTTGGCGAAGCTGGAACGCGCCACCGAGTACAGGCCGTCCCCGACGACGTCTAGCGAGCTGGTGCTGATTACCGTGGGCCAGGCCGACGGGTAGAGCGGGAAGTCGTGGCCCAGGTTGCCCGCGGCCGCGACGTGGACGATGGCGTTCACGGCAGCGCCCTTCGGGTAGGTCCAGCCGTCGCAGCGGCTCTTGCCGACCACGGGCAGCGGGCAGTCGAGGTACGCGAGGAGCGCGTCGTCTCCGGCGCCGAGCGGGGCCGTGAGCAGCTCGGCCAGCTCGTCCTCGTACTGCGAGCCGATGCCGTTCAGAGTGCGGAGCGCGCTGACGTACTCCTCGAACGTCTCGACGGCGCTGGCGCCCAGGTCGGCCGCGACCGCGCAGGGCACGACGGCGAAGCTCATGTTCACGACGAAGCGCTTGAACTCGTGACCCTCCGTGGTCGCCAGGTCGAGGAGGGAGGCGCGCAGCACCGACACGATCTCTTCGGTGTCGCGGTCGTGGGTGTCCACGGTCTGCACGACCAGCTTGCCGCCGTCATCCGCCCACCGGATGTAGATGGGCTCGCCGGTCGTGTGGTTCGTGGTGTCTGACCCGTTGACGAAGCCCATCTCGGTCAGCATCCGGAGCAGGTGTTGCAGTACCAACGCGCCGTGCGCCAGCTCGCCGGAGTCGGCCCATGCCTGCAGCTGGCTCTCGGAGACGGCCGCGCCGGAGAGGAGCGCCGCCGGGAGCTGATAGGTGCCACCGAAGTCGTCGACGATCAGGATCGCGACGCGGTCGTGATAGCTGGGCTCGCCTACGACCTGCCACAGGTCCTGAACGAGCCTCTCGGGCGTCACCGTGGTGCCGACGAAATCGGCGGGATCGCCCACGAACAGGCCCCCGACGGCGCCCACCGCCTGCAGTCCCGCGCCCACGGCCTGCAAGCCCTGGCCGGGCAGGCTCATCTCCGTCGCTGCGCAGTTGCCGGCCTCTTCGTCGAACGGCTCTGGGCTCGAGAGCCGCGTGAGCCCTCCGATCGTGGGCGGCGGTGCGGCCGCCTCGACCTCCACGTCGCGGGTGACCCTCGACTCGTTGCCGCTGGTGTCGATGGCGACCGCCGTCAGGTGGTAGATGCCGGTGGCAGGAGGTGTCCACGCGAAGGCCCAGGTGCCGGTGGCAGGGTCCGTGAACGCTATGGGGGCCGCACCTTCCGCGATCTCCTCTGCGTTGGTGCTGGCGAGAAGCACGGGTCCCTCGTAGACCTGGACTCGTGCCACGCCGACGTCATCGGTCGCGGTCCCGCCCAAGCTCGAGGCGAAGCCCACGGGGAGCGCCGCTGCCGGCGCGAAGCCGAGCGCGGGCGGGACGATGTCGAGCGCGATGCCCGCCGCATGGGCGAAGGGGCGTTCGTAGGTGGCGATCACCTTCTGGTGCTCGGTAGGCACGCCGTCCACCAGGCGCCACCCCTTGATCACCGCCTTGATCACGAACTCGTCCGACTGGGGGGTGGGCGTGACGAAGACGCGGGCCCCCAGGTGGCTGCCCGTGACGTCGCCCAGTTCGGGGTCGAGCACGTACTTCACGTCGAAGTCGGCCAGCGGCACGTCGTAGGAGCCGTGCGTCGTCACGACGCGTAGGTAGAGGTCGATGACCTCGCCCGCGACCACGTACAGCCTCAGGCCCTCCTCGACCAAGGAGGCGCTACCGAGAAGCGTGTGCACCTCCAAGGCGACGCTCGTCGCGGCGTGGCTGACCATGGCGACGGTCTCTCCGTAGGCGAGAACGTCACCGCCACCATCCAGTCCGAACGTGAGGAAGCGGTACTGGCCCGCCGGCAGCAGGACGGTGATGGAGTCGGTGGCCGGCGTCACCAGCGTGTCGAACGGGCCGGCCGGGTCGTAAGCGTTCGCAGCGTCGAACGTCACCACGTCGCCGTTCGAGTCCAGGACGGTGACGTTCAGCTCCACCACGGCACTGAGCCCGCCGGGGCCTGTCGGCACACCCTGGGTCGAGACGCCCTGGCGGTCGAGGTGGAGGACCACCGGCTGTAGGACGGTGGGCCCGCTGTGGGGGCTCGTGCAGCTTGCCAGGACGGCGGCCAGCACGAGCGCGACTAGTAGCGAAGTGGCCTTGAGCGGTCTGTGCATCCTTCCCCCTTGGGGGCCGTGGCGCTGCCAGCCACCGGTTCCCTGTGCTCCGGTGGAGCTGACCAGGCCGCGCCGCGGCGATCGACTTCCCCCAAAGTTAGAACCCCATGAGAGCAGCCGACCGGACAGCCGTCACGCCCCGTGAGGCCACAGGACGTAAAGAGCGCCCGGCGAACGACCGCCGGGCGCTCCTGAAGTTCGCTCGCGAGCTACGTGCTCAGCTGTACGTGAAAGCCTCGTAGGCGTGCTCGTTGCGTTGGTCGAACGGCCTCACGCCGGCCAGGAAAGCGTCGGCCGACTCGGCGATGCGCGCGTAGGTTGCGTTGCCGCTCCGGAGGCCGGCGTCGATGCGGGTCCAGCTCTCCCTGAAGGTCTGCAGGATCTCGTTCGAGAAGACGCGCGGCTCCGTGCCGGCGGCGACCATCCGCTGGAACGCGGCCGGGTCCTTCGTCAGGTAGTCGGAGTACATCTGGGAGTTCGTGGCCTTGGCGGCGACGCGGAACGCCTGCTGCAGGTCGGGCGGCAGCGAGTTCCAGGCGTCGAGGTTGATGTAGACGCACAGCGCCGCGCCCGGCTCGGCCCAGCCGGGGCCGTAGTAGTAGCGCGCCGCCCTGTTCAGGCCGAGGGTCTCGTCGTCGTGCGGCCCCACCCACTCGGCCGCGTCGATCGCCCCGCGCTCGAGGGCCAGGAAGATCTCGCCGCCGGGGAGCGTCTGGACGTTCACGCCGACGTCGGCGTAGACCTGGCCGCCGAGGCCGGCGGTGCGGAACGACAGGCCGCGGAGGTCGTCGGGCGAGTTGATCTCGCGGTTGAACCAGCCGGCCATCTGCATGCCGGTGTTGCCGGCCAGCAAGGCGGTCATGTTGTCCCTGGCGTTGAGCTCGTCCCACAGCTCCTGGCCGCCGCCGGAGTGGACCCAGGCCGTGATCTGCGGCGCGGTCATGCCGAACGGCACGCAGGTGAAGAAGGCGTGCGCCGGGTCCTTGCCGATGTAGTAGTACGACGCCGTGTGTCCGACCTCGAACGCGCCGCTGGCGACGGCGTCGAAGACCTCGAGGGCGCCGATCTGGGCGCCGGCGGGGAACACCTCGATCTCGACGCGGCCGTCGGTCATCTCGCGCAGGTAGTTCGCGAGGTTGACGGCGCCGCCGTGGAGGTTGTCCAGCGACGTGGGCCACGACGTCGGCATGCCCCACCTGAACACCTGGCGGCTCTGCGCCTTGGCGAACATGAGGGGCGAGAGGCTGGCGCTGGCCGCGACCACGCCAGCCTTCTTGAGGAACTCCCGACGCTTCATCTAGGACCTC